>Ga0209573_1000360_pt1 | contig 101900 bp, 93 predicted proteins | sample TNRBio252014_DNA_FD_185870 | JGI IMG/M metagenome (GOLD analysis project Ga0209573, IMG submission 185870) | Wastewater treatment Type I Accumulibacter community from EBPR Bioreactor in Madison, WI, USA - TNR Reactor_6/25/2014_ DNA (SPAdes)... | ecosystem: Engineered > Bioreactor > EBPR >...
GACCCAGCGCGTAGGCCACGATCTGGCGAGTGCGTCGGCACAGGGCCAGCCAAAGCCAGATCACACCGCGTCGGCGATGGCCAACGAAGCTCCACAGTTCATCCAGTTCCAACACGTCTTGGGACTGGGCCGGAGCCAGGGTGGCCTCCAAAGGCGGCAGATTCTGGGCTTTTTTTAAGCCACTTTGAGACCGTGTTGCGTGAGACCCCAAAAATCCGGGTCAGGCCCCGCAAAGAGGTGCGTTCTTGATAGGCCCGCAAAATTTGCGCTTTCGCCGCGTCCGTATAGCCCGCTGCTTCGGGCCGCTCTCGGAAACTGCGCCCGCACGCCCGGCACTGGTAACGCTGCTTGCCGTTCCCCGTCTTGCCGTGCTTGCGGGTTCGCTCGCTGCCACAATGATAACAGTTCATTGCACTAGATTAACCAATCTCACCTCAGTGAGCCACTACCATTCGTAGCGATAGCTTGCATTCGGCAGCTATTGCCTATCTCCAGCATAATCGCTTTCCGTTGCAAACGGTAACCCCAGTCGTCGTGGAAACCTGTTTTTTCCTGGATGCAGCGGGTAAATCAGCATTACTGAATTGGATTGCGCGTGGAGGATTATCAGTAGCGGATATTCCCGTAAGCAGCTATCTGGATATTGCCGCCTATATTCAGAAATATGCCGATCAGGACATTGATTTTGCTGATGCAGCATTGGTTTGGTTAGCGAATCAGACTACAGAAGCCCGTATTCTCACCGTTGATGAGGGAGATTTCCGAGTCTACCGATTGAAAAATGGGCGGACGTTTGAACTCATTTATTGGTATGAAAAGGATTAAAAACATGTCAACAGTAGCGCGAGATTTGCAGGCCCGTCACCGCTGGACGGTTGCAGAATTCCACCGCATGGCTGAAGTTGGCCTATTGAATGAAGATTCGCGCGTGGAATTAATTGATGGAGAGATTATTGAAATGGCACCGATTGGTAGTCAACACAGTGGTAAGGTTAATCGTTTTGTCTATCTATTTTCCAAAGTATTTGGTAACAAGGCCATTATCGCAGCACAAAATCCTGTCGTTTTGGGTGGTTATGGAGAACCACAACCCGATATGACCATTCTACGCTGGCGCGAGGATTTCTATGAGCAGGCGCATCCTCACGCAGAGGATGTATTACTCATCATCGAAATATCCGATAGCACCCTCCGCTATGACCGCGACGTTAAAGTCCCGCTGTACGCTAAAAACGGCATTCCGGAAGTCTGGCTGCTTGATCTTCAGCAGAAGCAATTGGAAATCTATCGCGAACCATTAAATGGCGTCTATCAGCAGCGGGATTACCGCAATACTGGCCAGATCGCACCGATTCTCTATCCAGATGCGGTCATCAATCTAACTGAATTATTTCCTGGTTAAGCCATGGCGATCCACATTAAATATTTTGCCAGCCTGCGCGACCGTCTGGGCCGTGCTGAAGATCAATTGTCCCCAGCCGGCGCGATTACGGCAGGCGAGGTTTGGGCCATACTCTGGCCAGAGACGCCACTACCTTCCAATACCTTGATTGCGATCAACATGGAATACGCCGAACCGGCGCAGCCGGTCCACGATGGCGATGAAGTGGCTTTTTTTCCACCAGTGACCGGAGGGTAGCTGATGAAGGTCGAGTTGCGCGAAACGCCTTTCGATCCCCTGGCTGAATTGGCGCGCTACCAAGCCGACCAGCAAGCAATGCAAGGCCAATACGGTGCGACGGCCATCTTCATCGGCACCCTGCGCGATTACAACGAGCAAAGGTCAGTGACCGGCATGACCCTGGAACACTATCCGGGAATGACCGAACGCTATTTACAGCGAATCGTGGCCGCAGCAATAAGCCAATGGCCAGTGCTGGATGCGCTGCTGATTCACCGATACGGCGCGCTACAACCGAACGATCCCATCGTCCTGGTAGCGGTCTGGTCGGCGCATCGGTCGGCGGCCTTCGCCGCCTGTCGCTGGATCATGGAGGAATTAAAATCCAAAGCGCCGTTTTGGAAACGCGAACAGACCCCGACCGGCCCGCACTGGGTCACCCACAATACCCCAGGTTGATCCGGAAAAAAGCGCTACGGTGCGTTTCCGGGCGCTATCCGCTATGCTGGGCTGATGAACCAACCTGCTCCCAACAAGCTCATCGCCCGCCGCTTCCGGGGTTTTTTACCTGTCATCATTGATGTCGAAACCGGCGGCATCAACGCCCAGACGGACGCCTTGCTCGAAATCGCCGCTGTGATGATCCGCATGGACTGGCGCGGTCAGCTACAACCCGCCGGAACCTTGGCCCACCATGTCCAGCCCTTCGCCGGAGGACGGCTGGACCCGGCATCCATGGCGGTTAACGGTATCGATCCGGATCATCCGTTTCGGTTCGCCGTGCCGGAAAGCGAAGCGCTGGAGGCGATCTTTCGCGAGGTGCGCCGCGAACTGCGGGAAACCGGCTGTACGCGCGCTATTTTAGTCGGGCATAACGCCTTCTTTGATTTAGCGTTTTTGAACGCGGCCGCCGCGCGGGCCAAGATCAAGCGCAACCCGTTTCATCCCTTCAGTAGCTTCGATACGGTGTCACTGGCAGGTCTGGCTTACGGTCAAACGGTGCTGGCGCGGGCGTTACAGGCGGCGGGCATTCGCTGGGACGAACGCGAGGCCCATTCGGCCATTTATGACGCTGAGCGCACAGCAGAACTGTTCTGCCTGATCGTCAATCGCTGGCAGGATCTGGGGGGCTGGGCGGCAGCCGATGATTAGCTAGCCGCTTCAACAGGGTAGGGCAACGGCTCCAGACCCAGCGGCGGGCCATGGGCATCGCTCAAATGCAAAATCCCCCCGTTGGCCATTTCCAGCAACGCGACCGCCAGCACCGCATAACCACCGTCCGGATGACGGGCGGCATCGACCACTTGACCGATGCTCTGTTTTGAGTCGGCGTCCGACGAAAACAGCGGATCGCCGGGACGGGGTAGGGTAGGGCTGTCCACGCGCGCCAACACCATTCCCCGTTTTAATTTACCGAGATAGTGCGCCCGCGCCACGATTTCCTGGCCGGTATAGCAGCCCTTCTTGAAGCTAATGCCATCCAGCGCGTGCAAATTGAGCATTTGCGGTACAAAAGCTTCCACGGTTTCCGGATAAACGACCGGCGTACCGGCCAGAATAGCGAGCAACCGCCATGCATCAGTTCCGACCGGAGCCACGTCGGGACTCAGCGCCTGCCAGACTTCGGCCAGCTCCAGAGCCGGGCCGTGCAGCTCAAAACGAGGAATAGGGCCGGGTAGACGGATAATCGTCAGATGATGGGTCTGCTGTACAGCATTCGGTGCCATGGCTTGATCACTGATCAAACCCCGCTCCCCCAGGAGGCGCGCAGCTTGCGGACCGGCGATGCCAATCCGTCCTGTCGCATCGCTGGCATCCACCAGCTCTGTTTTCGCCCGCATGACATATTTGCGCAGGCGATTCAGGGTCGGTTCCACTAACGACTGGGGTAATTCCAGGTAATAGCTTTGCTCATGAGAAAATACCCGAACGCAGGCCAAGGCGCGGCCTTTGGGCGTGCAATAAGCGCCGATCAGGCTCTGCTCAGCGGTGACACGGCGCACATCGCAAGTCAATTGCCCTTGCAGGAATGTTTCCCCATCAGGACCACGCACCGCGATCAAACCCTGATGCGACACATCGCAACAGATAGCCTCACTTAGCGCCTGTTGTAATTCGCGATCCGGCTGGCCAAAGTGTGTTGCCTGCTCCGGCGTCCATACCGCGCCGACCTGCTCCAAAAATGCGCGCCATTCCGCGTTCATTGGCTTTTAAATCCCGTTGGTGCGATGAGGGATGGGAGCCGCTTGTCAATTGCGTTTAGCGGCTGCGAGCGGCATAATATCCTTTAAGAATATAGACTAATTTCCCACCGCCGCGCTAGGGTACTAGCCTTGGATCTTCCGGGGAAGGCGTTGGTGGTTGGGGTGAGGATGGCGGCCTAAAACCATCCCCTAACCTGTTCCAGTGAGTTGTCATGAATAACAACGATACCCAGACAACGCAACCGCCGCAGTCGTCGCCGACTGACGGATCGCAACCTTCCGAGCAACCCGAAAAGCCCAAGGAATACGGTGGCCCCAAAGGCCCTGAACCGACCCGCTATGGCGATTGGGAGAAAGCCGGGCGTTGCATCGACTTCTAGCCGAACTCTGTCACCTTGGCGAGTTTTGGCATCCTGTTTGATCATCGTTCGACGCGATGCTTGCCATTGTGATCACCCCCAAAATGGGCGTAGCATTCCCCCTGTTTTGCATTGCACAAAAAGTGTCTGACTTTCCCACTTATAACTAGAGGAGAGACCTATGTCAGCCAACAAGCGGCCGCTGTCGCCGTTCATGATCGGCCCTTACTACAAACCACAAATGACCTCGGTGTTGTCCATCACCCACCGCGCGACGGGCGCCGGTCTGGTGGTCGGCACGCTGCTGCTGGTGTACTGGCTGGCCGCTGCGGCCCTCGGTCCCGAATCCTATAAGCACGGGCAGGCAGTGATCGGGTCGATGCTGGGCCAACTGTTCCTGTTTTTGTGGACCTGGGCGCTTTTCTATCACATGGCCAACGGTATTCGTCACCTGTTTTGGGATGCTGGTTGCGGCTTTGAAATGGAGCAAGCCACGAAATCCGGCTGGTGGGTGGTTTGGTCATCCATCATCCTGACTGTGCTGTGCTGGCTGATCGCCGGATCTTGAGGAGAAACGCTATGAGTCTTCGCACCCCGCTTGCCCTCGTTCGCGGCCTGGGCGCCGCCAAAGACGGTACCCATCACTGGTGGATGCAACGTGTCACCTCGATTGCCCTGATCCCGCTGGTGGTGTGGTTCGTCTTTTCCATGCTGTTTTATTCGCGCGTCGAGTACGCGGTGTTCCAGCATTGGCTGAGCAAGCCGCTTAATGCCGGGCTGATGGTGACTTTTCTGGTAACGGTGTTCTATCACGCCAAACTGGGTATGCAAGTCATCTACGAGGATTACGTCCGGCCGGAATGGGCGATGTATGTCGCGCTGCTGGTGACACAGTTCGCGCTGTTTTTGCTGGGCGCTATCGCTATCATCAGCGTGCTTAAAATCGCGCTCGCCTGACGCCCACCACTGGAGGCTGAGGTTTCATGTCCAACGCATACAAATTAATCAATCATAACTACGATGTGGTCGTGGTCGGCGCAGGCGGCGCGGGCTTGCGCGCAACCTTCGGTATGGCCCAGCAGGGCCTGAAGACGGCGTGCCTGACCAAAGTTTTCCCCACCCGCAGCCACACAGTCGCGGCGCAAGGTGGGATGTCGGCAGCGCTGGCCAATATGGGTCAGGATCTTTGGCAGTGGCACTTTTACGACACCGTGAAGGGGTCTGATTGGCTGGGCGATCAAGATGCCATTGAGTACATGTGTCGGGAGGCGATCCCGGCGGTGATTGAGCTGGAGCATTATGGCGTCCCGTTCTCCCGCACCGAAGAAGGCAAAATCTACCAGCGGCCTTTTGGCGGCATGACCACCAACTACGGTGAAGGCACAGCCCAGCGCACTTGCGCGGCGGCTGATCGTACCGGTCACGCTATCTTGCATACGCTGTATCAACAAGCCCTGCGGCATAACGCTGAATTCTTCGTCGAATACTTCGCCCTGGATTTGATCATGGACGACAGTGGGGCTTGTCGCGGCGTGGTCGCCTGGGATTTATCCGATGGCACGCTGCACGCTTTCCACGCCCATCAGACTGTGTTGGCGACCGGCGGTTATGGCCGTGCCTACTTCTCGGCAACGTCGGCTCATACCTGCACCGGCGACGGTAACGGCATGGTGTTGCGCGCTGGTCTACCGCTTCAGGATATGGAATTCACCCAGTTCCATCCGACTGGTATTTACGGCTCAGGCTGTTTGATGACTGAAGGCTGCCGGGGTGAGGGCGGTTATCTAACCAATTCCAACGGCGAGCGGTTTATGGAGCGCTATGCGCCAAACGCCAAGGATCTGGCCTCGCGCGATGTGGTCAGTCGCTCGATGACGATTGAAATCCGCGAAGGCCGTGGCGTCGGTGAGCATAAAGATCATATTCATCTGCACCTGGAGCATCTGGGTGCTGGTGTTATCAATGAGCGCTTGCCCGGCATCGCTGAGACGGCCCGGATCTTCGCGGGCGTGGATGTCACCAAGGAACCGGCCCCGGTATTGCCGACGGTTCATTACAATATGGGCGGCATTCCCACCAACTATCGCGGCGAAGTGGTCATTCTCAAAGACGGCAATCCTGATCATGTCATCCCCGGTTTGATGGCGATTGGCGAGGCGGCCTGTGTATCGGTGCATGGTGCCAATCGGTTGGGTTCCAATTCGCTACTGGATATCGTGGTGTTTGGCCGGGCCGCCGCTATCCGCTGCGCCGAGCTGATTAAGCCCAATACCCCGCATAAGGCCGCGCCCCAGGCGGCGATTGATAAAGTGGTTGATCGCTTTGATCGGTTGCGCAATGCCAAGGGTGAAAACCCGACAGCCGGGTTACGGATGCGGATGCAACGGACCATGCAGAATCACGCAGCGGTCTTTCGCACCGGCGATTCAATGGCCGAGGGCATCAAGTTGCTGGAAGACGTGTATGCCGGTTTCGAGCATGTCGGCGTCACTGACCGGGGCATGGTTTGGAACTCTGATCTGGTCGAGACTTTGGAACTGGATAACCTGCTCGGTTGCGCCATGGTGTCGATCAAGTCTGCCTACAATCGCACCGAAAGCCGGGGCGGTCATGCCCGCGAGGATTACCCGGATCGCAACGACGAGCAGTGGATGAAGCATACCCTGGCGTCTTTGGATGCCAAAGGTGGCGTCACCATCGATTATCGGCCGGTCCATACGTATACCCTGACCGATGAGGTGGAGTACATTCCACCCAAGAAGCGCACTTACTGAGAGGATGACGCCATGGCTCAATTCAAACTTCCGGCTAATTCCGTCATCGGCACGGGTAAAACTTATTACGCGGGAACCGGTGCCAAAAACGTCCGGCGCTTCCATATTTACCGCTGGGACCCTGATAGCGGTGAAAACCCGCGCATGGATACCTATGAGGTTGATCTGGCCGCCTGTGGTCCGATGGTGCTGGATGCGTTGCTGAAGATCAAAAACGAGATGGATGCCACCTTAACCTTTCGGCGCTCATGCCGTGAGGGGGTCTGCGGCTCGTGTGCGATGAATATCGACGGCACCAATACTTTAGCCTGCACCAAGGCGATTGAGGATGTTGCCGGTGAGGTGAAAATTTATCCGCTGCCGCACATGGCGGTGGTGAAGGATCTGGTGCCAGATCTGACCCATTTCTACGCCCAATACGCCTCGATTAAACCCTGGTTGCAGACCGTGACGCCACCACCGGCGCGCGAGCGCCTGCAATCCAAGGAAGATCGTGCCAAACTGGATGGGTTGTACGAGTGCATCCTGTGCGCCTGTTGTTCGACTAGCTGCCCCAGTTATTGGTGGAATGGCGAGCGCTATCTGGGTCCTTCCATCCTGCTGCAAGCCTATCGCTGGATCGTGGATAGCCGTGATGAGTTTACCGGCGAGCGTTTGGATAATCTGGAAGATCCGTTCCGGCTCTATCGCTGCCACACCATCATGAATTGCACCAAGACCTGCCCAAAGAGCTTGAACCCCGCCAAAGCTATCGCGGAGATCAAGAAACTGATGGTGGAACGGCGGTAATTCGCTGCGGTTTCAGCGCCGCTTTCGTAATCCTCAACCCCTCATCTATCCTAGACGGGGGGTTTTTATTTTATTGGCGGGAGATTTGAGCGTGACTGAACAAATGGGTAAATTGCGCTGGCGTTGTCGGCGCGGCATGAAAGAGCTGGATTTGCTAACACTGGGCTATTTGGAGCGCTATTACTCCGATGCCTCATCTGAGGAGCAACAAGCGTTTGCCGAAATCCTGGAACTGCAAGATCCGGTGCTGATGCGTTATATGGTCGGGCGGGAAAAACCGACCGATGCCGTGACCGCGCGAGTGGTCGATGTCATGCGGACCTTAATCAGCGATCCTGAGCCGCTTTGAGCGGTAAACACCGGCCCTGTCGAAAAGTCCGTTTGCTGGGCGATCCGGGCTGAGCGCTGGCCGGAGGTGATCGGGAAAGTGGCCAGCAGTGCTGGTGTTTACCGAGCTAACGCGCGTCATTTGCCGGATTTTACAGTAGATCTGCGACCGTCGCGTTACCTGCTCATTACTGGCGGCATCGTCCATCTGTGGGCCATGATCGCCGTACTCATTGCTGCCATACCGCTCTGGCTCAAGGTAAGCGTCAGCATCGGTTTGGGCGTGGTGCTGATCAGGTTTTGGGTTAGCAATGGGCAGTATCGGCGGCAGGCATCTATTGTGCGCATCGCGTGGATTGACGGCCGCTGGCATCTGGAAACCAGCTCCGGCGCTCTCCTCGCCGCAGAACTCATCGACGGTTATAGCCATCCCTCTATAGTCATTCTTAACTTCCGATTGGAAACGAAGCAACGTCGTTCACTCACGCTATTGCCGGATTCCGCCGACACGGACAGTCTGCGCCGGTTACGGGTTTTGCTGCGCATCCGGCGAGAGACAGCGACTACTGATAGCACGCAGGGCTAGGGCGGGCCGGGTCAGTGCGGTTTACCCCACTGGGGCGACCATTCTTTACCAGCAAAATGATCAGGTACCAGGATGGTATCGCGCGGGGGCGAAGTGTCATTGGTGGTGGGGTAATCGAGGGTGTAGTGCAGTCCTCGGCTTTCTTTACGCTCTAACGCCGAGCGGATGATCAAATCCGCTACCAGGGCTAAATTTCTTAATTCAATTAAATTGTTATCGATTTTAAAATTACCATAATATTCATCAATTTCGCGCAGCAGCAATTCGACCCGATGCTTGGCACGCTCCAGGCGCTTGTTGGTGCGGACGATGCCCACGTAGTCCCACATAAACCGGCGTAATTCCTGCCAGTTATGCGCCACCACGACCTCTTCGTCCGAATCAGTAACGCGGCTTTCGTCCCATTCCGGCAGGGTGGGTGGCGCAGGCACATGGGGCAATTGAGCGCGAATATCGGCGTTGGCGGCGGCGGCGAACACCAGACATTCGAGCAGTGAATTGCTGGCCATGCGGTTAGCACCGTGTAATCCGGTGAAAGACACTTCACCGATGGCGTAAAGCCCTTCCAAATCGCTGCGTCCAGCCAGATCAGACCAGACCCCACCGCAGGTATAATGAGCCGCTGGCACCACCGGCAACGGCTCCTTGGTCATATCAAAGCCATACTCTCGGCATTTGGCGTCGATATTAGGGAAATGGGCGCGGATGAAATCAGCCGGTTTATGGCTGATGTCCAGGTACAGACACTCGGCACCCAACCGTTTCATTTCGTGGTCAATAGCGCGGGCGACGATATCGCGCGGTGCAAGCTCTTGGCGTGGGTCGAAATTTTGCATAAAGCGGCTGCCATCCGGCAACAGCAGTACGCCACCCTCACCGCGCACCGCTTCGGAAATCAGGAAGGATTTGGCTTGGGGGTGATAAAGGCAGGTGGGATGAAATTGCATGAATTCCATATTGACCACCCGACAACCCGCGCGCCACGCGATGGCGATGCCATCGCCGGTGGAAACATCCGGATTGCTGGAGTACAGGTAAACTCGGCTAGCGCCACCGGTCGCCAACACCACGAAGCGCGCGGCGATCACTTCAACTCGTTGGCTGGTGCGGTTTAAGACATAAGCGCCCAGACAGCGGTTGCTGGTCAGCCCTACTTTAGCGCCGCTGATCAAATCAACCACGCTGTAATGATCGTGCAGAGTAATGTTGGGGTGCTGGCGCGCCCGGTCCAGCAGGGTGGTCTGGATCGCCCGACCGGTGGCGTCGGCAGCATGAACGATGCGGCGGTGACTGTGGCCGCCTTCACGGTGCAAGTGATAGTCCGCGCTACGCTCAGGGTCGGGTTCCATGGTAAACGGCACCCCTTGCTCGCTAAGCCAGCGGATCACCGCTGGGCCGTGCTCCACGGTAAAGCGGACCGCATCGACATGACACAAGCCCGCCCCGGCGATTAAGGTATCCTCTACGTGCGACTCGATGGAATCACCGGCGTCAAATACCGCCGATACACCGCCCTGGGCATAATTGGTGCTGCCCTCGTAGGATGGCCCTTTGGCCAGGGCAATGACACGGGCGGTATCGGCCAGCCGCAACGCCAAACTTAAACCGGCAGCGCCGCAGCCGATGATCAGCACATCAGTAGAGACGGAGGAAGTGGACATAACTTGTGAGCGACTCCTTGAATCAGGTATCGTTGTCGATAGGTTGCCTCCGGAGCTGCATTCCGGGGTCTTGGGTTCATCCCGCTACTCGATTGTCACACTATAACCATATCTCGGCATGACTGCGAACTAACGGTTAGAGCACCTGTCTACCGTCATGAGCGCACGGAGATTGCCATTGAGCCGAAAGGGGCCAGCCCGAATGGGCGAAGTGCATTTGGATCGCGATCTGGTCCAAAGAGTGCAGAAGGGCGATAAGAATGCGTTTGATCTGCTGGTGCGAAAGTATCAGTACAAGATCATTAAGCTGATTTCTCGCTATGTAAATGATCCTAGCGAAGCCCTTGATGTGTCTCAGGAGGCTTTCCTTAAGGCCTATCGGGCCTTACCGGGCTTCCGTGGAGACAGCGCGTTTTATACCTGGCTTTACCGCATCGCCATCAATACGGCCAAGAACTATCTGGTCGCTCAGGGCCGACGCCCGCCAGGGTCGGACATCGACGCACAGGAGGCCGAACAATACGAGGGTGAATCTCAGTTAAAAGAGTATGAAACCCCCGAACGTTTGTTGCTGAAAGATGAGATTGCGGCGACGGTGTTTAAAGTCATTGAAGAATTGCCGGAAGATTTGCGCACGGCAATCACCCTGCGCGAGCTTGAAGGAATGAGCTATGAAGAGATTGCCCAAACCATGGGTTGTCCGATTGGCACGGTGCGCTCGCGAATTTTCCGCGCCCGTGAATCCATCGACGCCAAATTGCACCCACTGTTAAACTAGATTTTGAGATGAGAGCCATGGCTGACAGAACGGCTATACGCCCATTGATATCCGACTCAAGCGACCCCCCCGTTGCCGCCACCCAGATTTCGGCAATCGTTGATGGCGAACTGGCAGGAAGAGAGGTCGATTTGGTGGTGCGTCGCTTGCTTCGCGACGATGAGGCTCGAATGCGATGGCAACGCTATCATCTGATCAGCGACGTGTTACAGGGTCACTTGCCCGATGCTTGCGACGCGCATTTTGCCGCACGTATCCGCCAGGTGATCGACTCAGAACCCCCAGCCTCCGCTATCAAGTCGACAGGACCTTGGCATAAACCCGCCGTAAGGTTTGGGTTAGCGGCTTCGGTCATGGCGGTAGCACTGTTTGGCTTCAAGCTGGCGCAAACCGATAAACTACCCTCCGTTTCGCCTGCCCCGCAATTCGCTGCCGCGCCTGCGTCTAACGTTCTGCCTACCCCGTATGTGCCTCTAACGGCGGTGAATAATCCTGGGACTAACCGGTCCGGTGATCCAGCGCAGGCGCGGTTGAATAACTACTTGGTCAGCCATAATAGTTACGCTTCGTTAAATGGGATGAAGGGCGTGTTGCCCTATGTGCGCATGGTTGGCTATCAACCTGAGCGCTAAGCTTTCGATGAATTTGCCCTTGTTGCCCTGGGCTGTCCTGGCGTTGGCCGTCGGATCTCTGGTGTCCGCCGCCTGCGCCCAGCCTGCCGTCAATGAAGCGAGGCAGTGGCTAGAGCGGATGATCAACGCCTCGCAAAACCTCAATTACGAGGGAACCTTTATTTACCTTCAGGGGCCGCACGTCGAGGCGATGCGGATCGTTCACGGTCGCACCTCAGCCGGTGATCGGCAACGGCTGATTTCGCTAACGGGTCCTCCCCGCGATATTTTGGTTACCAGCAATGCGCTCATTTCACTGTTGCCCGCCCCGAAAGCCACGCTAGTCGATGGTGCCTACCGACACTCGCATCTTCCGGTTTCCGTAGCCGGCGATCTGGATCGTTTGGAAAACCGTTACGATTTTCAAATCGAGGGCGAAAGTCGAGTGGCGGGTCTTGATGCGCGGGTGGTGGCCATCAAGCCGCGCGATGCCCTGCGTTACGGTTATCGATTATGGTTGGATCGGCGTGATGGGGTTCTATTGCGCTCAGCCTTACTGGATGAGAAGGGGTATCCGATTGAACAGTTGATGTTCACCGATATCCACATTAAGCCACAAATCGACGAGGCCTTATTGCAGCCTCCGTTGGCTGCGGCAAATCCTGAAAATCCTGAAGTGCAACCGACGCCTCAACCGGCTGTCGGCGCGGGGGAAGCGCCCCTTGAACCAGCGGTCGTGCAGTCTGCCTGGAGCGTGACGCGCGTACCGGAGGGTTTTGTCAAAATCCTGCACAATCGGGTAGCTGACGCTGCGGGTCAACATCCAACCGAGCATATGGTTTTCGCTGACGGGTTGGCAACGGTTTCCGTATTTATTGAGCGGCTAGATGGGGCAGCACCCTTGCTGCAAGGGGAGTCGCGGTTAGGTTCCATGAACGCCTTCGGGACTCGCCTGGACAATTTTCAGATTCTGGTGGTCGGAGAAGTGCCGGCGGCAACTGTGCAAACCATCGCCAGCGCGATTTCATACGCTCCTGAAAATGCCCCAAGCCCGGCTAGTCCGGCCCGGGAAGTTAAAAAGTGATCGAGCAACGCGCTGTTGTGACCGAAAGTGGTGACCAGTATGCGTGGCTGGAGATTCGCCGCCAATCGGCTTGCAGCGGATGCCAAACGAGTGATGGCTGCGGTGCGGCGGCTTTAACAAAACTGTGGGGCCACAAGCCTATGCGGGTGCGAGTGACGACCGATGTGTCGCTGCGGCCAGGCGATGAGGTTTGGGTTGGCCTGGCTGAGGGTGCGCTGGTGCGCGGGGCGTTGCTGGTTTATTTGCTGCCTCTGGTCTTGCTGTTTGCTGGAGCGCTGCTTGGACAGGCTGCTTTTGCGGCCACAGGGGAGGAACTGGTTGTCCTCTGTGGCGTTCTTGGTCTTGTGCTTGGACTGCTGATAGTTCGTATCCTGTCGCGACGCTGGCAGGACGATGCGCGCTATCAGCCGGTGATCCTGCGCCCGTCACCAACTCATCGCGTGTTATCTTTATCGTAGTAACGTTATAATCCCACAGTTATCAGCTTAGCATTAAGCCTCCGCGCCCGACGGCGGCGGGGGCTTCGCTTATTGGGCCAACCGGTTTGGCGCTGACGTTACAGGCCCACCGGGCGGGTCGGAGTCGCTGTAAATTCATGGATCACATTCGTAACTTTTCGATTATCGCGCATATAGATCACGGTAAATCCACGCTGGCTGACCGTTTTATCCAGATGTGCGGCGGGTTGACCGAACGGGAGATGGCGTCCCAGGTACTCGATTCAATGGATCTGGAGCGCGAGCGCGGCATCACCATCAAGGCGCAAAGCGTTTCGCTCCACTATACCGCCCGCGACGGCTGTGCCTATGTGTTCAACCTCATTGACACGCCTGGACATGTCGATTTTTCCTACGAGGTATCCCGCTCGCTGGCCGCTTGCGAAGGTGCTTTATTGGTGGTGGATGCGGCTCAGGGCGTCGAGGCGCAGAGTGTGGCGAATTGCTATACCGCCATTGAGCAGGGATTAGAGGTCTTACCTGTCCTTAATAAGATCGATTTGCCTGCGGCGGACCCGGAACGGGTAGCCCATGAGATCGGCGATATTATCGGCCTGGATGCCGGTCATGCCTTGCGAGTCAGCGCCAAGAGCGGCTTGGGGGTCGTGGAATTGATGGAGGAAATCGTCCAACGAATTCCAGCGCCGCAAGGTGATCCGGAAGGACCCCTCAAAGCTCTGATCGTGGATTCCTGGTTCGATAATTTCGTTGGGGTCATTTCGTTAGTCCGGGTGGTTGACGGGTGGATTGTCCCGAAACAGAAAATTCAGGTGATGTCGACGGGTCGGGTGTTCCAGGTGGAATCCGTCGGCATTTTTACCCCCAAGCGGGGAGAGCGGCCCCGCCTTAGCGCCGGGGAAGTCGGTTACGTCATCGCTGGGATTAAAGACATCGATGGGGCACCGGTCGGCGATACCTTCACCGGCGTTGATCGACCGGCTATCGAGCCGCTGCCGGGCTTTCAGAAAGTGCAACCGCGCGTGTTCGCCGGCTTGTTCCCGGTCGAGTCAGACGATTTCGGTAATTTGCGCGAGGCCTTGCAAAAGCTGCGCCTGAACGACTCGTCTTTGTATTTTGAACCAGAAACCTCGCAGGCGATGGGATTTGGGTTCCGCTGCGGCTTTTTGGGTCTGCTGCACATGGAGATCGTTCAGGAGCGGTTAGAGCGGGAATACAACCTTGACCTGGTCACTACGGCGCCGACGGTTGTGTATGAGGTGCTAACAGCCGCTGGCGAGGTTTTCACCATCGACAATCCCGCCAAGCTACCGCCGACCAACGAAATTGCCGAAATTCGCGAACCGATCATCGTGGCGCATATCCTGACCCCACAGGATTACCTGGGCGCTATCATCACCTTGTGTATTGAAAAGCGCGGCGTGCAGCGTAACCTCCATTATGCCGGCGGCCAGGTGCAACTGAGCTTCGAGTTGCCGATGAGCGAAGTGGTTTTGGATTTCTTTGACCGCCTAAAGTCGATTAGTCGGGGTTTTGCATCGTTTGAATACAGCCTCGAACGGTTTCAGGCAGCACCTTTGGTCAAACTGGATGTGCTGATTAATGGTGAGCGGGTGGATTCCCTTTCTACCATTGTCCATCGTGATCAAGCCCAATATCGGGGTCGCGATCTGGCCGTTAAGCTCAAACAACTGATTCCGCAGCAGATGTTTGAAGTGGCGATTCAAGCCGCCATCGGTAGCCAGATCATCGCTCGCACCACGGTCAAGGCATTGCGCAAAAACGTCCTGGCGAAATGCTACGGTGGCGACGTGAGCCGCAAACGCAAGTTGTTGGAAAAGCAGAAGGCGGGTAAAAAACGGATGAAGCAGGTCGGCAAGGTGGAGATTCCGCAGGAAGCCTTCCTGGCTGTATTGCAGATGGAGAAAAATTCATGATATTTCGGGTCTTTTGTGGAACAGTGGATTGATGAATATTGACTTTGCAGCGGTTTTGGTTGCATTAACAGTGTTGACCGGCGGCATCTGGTTGTGGGATACGCTGGTACTGGCTCCACGCCGGGTTCGCGCCAGTGTCGGCAGTGCTGAAAACCCGTCGCAAGCACCCGTAACGGCCCTCAGATTGCCGTGGTATGTCGATTTATCGAAATCGTTTTTCCCGGTTATTCTGGCAGTGCTGATCTTGCGCTCGTTTGTTGTCGAGCCTTTCCGCATCCCTTCGGAATCGATGGCCCCGACCTTGCTCAAGGGCGATTTTATCCTGGTGAACAAGTTCGCTTATGGGCTGCGGTTGCCTGTGCTGAACGCCAAGCTGATGGGTAACGGTCAACCGGCGCGCGGCGATGTGGTGGTGTTTCGTTACCCGCCTGAGCCAGCAGTGGCGTATATCAAACGTGTTGTCGGCTTACCGGGGGATCGCCTGGAGTATCGCCGCAGCCAGCTTTTCATCAATGGCCAGGCGGTCCCCTTGACTCCATTGGCTAACGGCGGCAACGCTGAAACCGGCTATCGGCAGTTCACCGAGCAATTGGGTCAGGTGGGCCATCAAATCCAAATGCTGGCAAATAGCCGTTGGGGGGTAGCGGGCCTGTGGTCTGGGCTGCAACTGCAACGCGAACCGGACGGCTCGGTAGCCTGGTCTTATCAGGTGCCATCCGGGCATTTTTTTGTTATGGGCGATAATCGCGATAACAGCGCCGACAGCCGCTATTGGGGTTTGCTGCCCGAAGCGAATCTAATCGGCAAGGCATTCTTTATTTGGATGAATTTGGACTGCATCACGTTTAATGGCCATTGCGGCCGGATCGGCGACGGTATTCAATGAACGTGGCATCAAATCGATAAGGGGGTGTGAGATGGTACGGGCAAGTCAACAGTTGAATGGGGATCGGATCGTCCATGGCGAGCAGGGTATGACCGTGATCGGCATGTTATTGCTGATCATCGTCATTGCCTTTATTGCGTTGATCGGCATGAAGGTGGTGCCGATGTACATCCAGTATTACAGCATTAAATCCACGGTGGAGAGTATCCGTAAGGAGCCACAACTGGCGCAGATGAGCGCACAGGACATCCATGCCGGGATTCAAAAGCGCTTCGATATTGGCTACGTTGAGAACGTCAAAGCGACGGATCTCAAAATCAGAAACGACCGTGGTGGCCGGGTGATCGACCTGGTTTATCAGGATGAGCGGGAAGTGTTTAACAAATTGTTTGTGGTGCTTAAGGTCAATGAAGCGATTTCGCTGAACCCGTGATCCCTCCTCTATCCCAATTGTGCTGCAGCCTTGGTTACACGTTCCAGCAGCCGGGTTTGTTGGATGAGGCGCTAACCCATCGCAGTGCATCGGCGCGTAATAACGAACGGCTCGAATTTTTGGGCGATGCTTTGCTCAATCTGGTGATTGCCGAATATCTGTTCGAGCATTACCCCAAAGCCAGCGAGGGCGAGCTAAGCCGCCTGCGGGCCAGCTTGGTGAAAGGGGAAACCCTGGCCGAGTTGGCCCGTAGCCTGAAATTAGGGGATTGGCTCAACCTGGGGCCTGGCGAACTCAAAAGCGGCGGATTTCGCCGGGAATCGATCTTGTCAGATACCATGGAAGCGATTTTCGGCGCTGTCTATCTGGATAGTGGGCTGACAGCCTGCCGGGATTTGATCGTGCGCCTTTACCGAGATTGGCTGACGCGCCTGGCCAGTGCCAGTGAGCTGAAAGATCCCAAGACGCGCTTGCAAGAATATTTACAAGCTCGGCAGCAGCCTTTGCCGGTCTACACCGTGTTAGAAGTGTGCGGCGAGCCTCATGAACAGCATTTTACGGTGGAGTGCGCGGTGGCCGATACACGGGCCGTTGCCGCAGGCAGTAGCCGCCGTAAGGCTGAGCAAGAGGCCGCCCGCCAGATGCTAGAGCAAATCCAATGACCGAGACAGTGCCGGTTCGCGCCGGTTACGCAGCGCTGATTGGCCGTCCTAATGTGGGTAAATCAACGCTGTTGAATCGTCTGATCGGTCAAAAGCTGAGCATCACTGCGCCGAAACCTCAGACCACTCGACATGTGCTGCTCGGTATTCAGACCTTGCCACAGGCACAAATCGTCTATGTGGACACGCCAGGGCTACACCGTCAGGTCGGACGCGCTATGGGTCGTTATCTGAACCGGGCGGCTACGAGCGTGCTGGGCTATACCGATGTCGTCATTTTTTTGATTGAAGCTCTACGTTGGACCGAAGAAGACGCCGCTGTCCTCAAACGCCTGACGGAGTTTTCCGGGCCGGTGGTGCTAGCAGTCAATAAGATTGATCGCATTGCTGATAAATCTCGCTTACTACCGTTTCTGGCCGACATGGCCCAGAAGCGTCCTTTTGCCGAGATTGTGCCCCTGGCGGCGTTGACCGGGGACAATGTGCCTGCTTTAGAGCGCGGCATCGTTACCTTGTTGCCGGTCGGAGATTTCCTGTTTCCGCCCGATCAACTGACTACGGCCAGCGAGCGGTTTTTAGCCGCTGAATTGCTCCGCGAAAAGCTGACTCGATTGCTGCGTCAGGAATTGCCTTACGCGCTGACGGTTGAGATTGAGCATTTCGTCGAAACCGAACGGTTAGTGCGGATTGGCGCTGTGATTTGGGTCGAACGCGATACCCAAAAGGGCATTGTGATCGGCGAGGGCGGTGCTACCTTGCGCGAAGCCGGTCGACAGGCGCGTGAGGGGATGGAACGCGCTTTCGGCCGCAAGGTGTTTCTGGAGACCTGGGTCAAGGTGCGCGAGGGTTGGTCGGACGATGAGCAAGCCCTGCGCAGCCTGGGCTACGGCGACTTTGGAACCCGTTAAGCGGCCATCGTGACGCGGGCAGCGCAGACACGGATTTTATTACAGCCAGCCTTTGTTCTGCACCGCCGTCCCTATCTGAATACCAGCTTGCTTTTGGAAGCATTCGGCCGTGAGAGTGGCCGCGTGGGTCTTGTGGCCCGGGGCGCTCTTGGCTCCCGCTCCCGCCTTAAAGGACTCTTGCAACCTTTCGTGCCGTTGCTGCTCTCGTGGGTAGGCACCGGTGAATTGGCCACCCTGAGCGCTGCGGAAGACAGCGGGCCACCGGCGACGTTGGCCCCCGCTCGGGTTTTAGCCGGGCTTTATGCGAATGAACTGCTGGTGCGGTTATTGCCGCGCCAGGACCCATTGCCGGAGTTATTCGCAGCCTATGGGAGGCTTTTGGCGGAACTCACAGTAGCGCCCGATCCAGAGCCAGCGTTACGGTGCTTCGAAAAAAGATTATTAGCCGAATTAGGCTATGGTCTGACCCTGGATCGGGAAGCAGGCGGCTTGCCCATTGTCGCCGAAGAGACCTATCGTTATGTCCTGGATCAAGGGCCGCTGCCCGCTCATCAGACTCAAACAGGCTTATTGATTTCCGGTCGCAGCTTGTTGGCGTTGCGGGATGAGCTGTTATCTGATCCGGCTATTCTCAAGGAGGTCAAACGTTTGACCCGCGCGGCCCTAACCGAGCAGTTGCGCGGGCGCGCCCTAAAGACGCGGGATTTATATCGACCCAAGCGAGAGTTGTAGTCAGCGCGTTGCCGGTCATTACAGGAAGCGTTGCAAGATTGCCTTGGCTTGATCAGGCGGTAAACGCGGCCCCAGACGGGTGACTAGCTCAGCGGCGGCTGTTGAGGCCAATGCGCCGGCCCGACGGTGATCCCAACCTTGCGCCCGACCGTAGAGGAAAGCGCCAGCAAACACATCGCCCGCGCCGACGGTATCCACCGCTGCCACGGGGATCGGCTCAATCGTCAACACGCTGTGACCGTCCCAAACCAGCGCACCCTTCGAGCCACGAGTGATCACGAATTCCCGGCTCAGAGTTTTCAGATAATCGATTGCTTGTTGTAGATCGGTGGTTTGCGCCATACCACAAGCTTCGTCCTCATTGGCAAAAAGCAGATTAACCCCGGAGCCGATCATCTCCAGAAGACCGTCTTGAAAAAACTGCACCATATTAGGATCTGATAGTGAGATGGCGGTTTTAACCCCGGCGGTCTCGGCAAGACGTTTGCCGGTCAGACACACCTGACGGGCAGCGGGCGATGTCACCAAATACCCTTCCATATAAAAATAATCCGAGTCGAGCAAAGCGCTTTCAACCAGATCGTCGGCTGATAGGGCGCTGCTTATACCTAGAAAGGTGCAGAGGGTGCGATCACTGTCTGGGGTAACCAGCACCACACAGCGGCCGGTGTGGCCTGGCTCATCTTCGGGGTGCTGATTGTTGGTATCGACCCCGCCTGCACACAAGTCGCTGGTGTAGAAATGGCCTAGATCGTCGTTGGCGACCTTGCAGGAATAAAAGCTGGTTCCACCAAATTGGCAGACGGCGATCATCGAGTTGGCCGCTGAGCCGCCTGAACTGCGGTGATGAGGATAGGCAGCCAGATGGCTCATCATCTTGCTCTGCTGCGCTTGATCGACCAGGGTCATGACGCCCTTGGCAATGCCAAGCGATGCCAGGTCAGCAGGCGTCACCTGGTATTCCATATCCACCAACGCATTGCCGATTCCGTACACGTCATACTTAGCCATCATCCCCCCAGTTGTCATGGTAGCGAAAATTGGATTATAAGGCCCTGCGGTGGGGTCGCTAGAGTTTTGCTCTGCCAATTCTGATCACGGCTGGCCGAGAAGTGCGGGTAGAAAACGGCCCATGAATAATAACCATTGCGCTTCCTGAGACTGTTAAAATCCGTAAAAACCTGCATTTGGCTTTTTTAGCTCTACAAGGAGCTGTTAATTGCCCACCCAAGCCCCGTAAGGATCTGCGGTCAGGGATTGTTGGATTTCCGGTGAACAAGAAAGGCCCGATTAAACCGCGCTGCAAGAAAAAGTAGTCTGAATGCCGTCTAATAGGCGGACTAAGAATCGACTGGAAAAGGTATGGCCATACGTAAACCGTCCGGTGCCGCTAAGAAACGCCCGATGCGCCCGGTGCGCTCGCTATTTTCGCTGATTTTTTCGCTGACCTTGGGTGGAGCGCTGTTAGGGGCGTTCGGGCTGGGGATCTACATGTTGTATTTGGATGCAGTGATCCGCGCCGAATTCGACCAAAAGCGCTGGGCTATGCCGGCCAAGGTTTACGCTCGACCGCTGGAGCTGTTTGAGGGGATGGCGTTAAGCGCTGATAACTTGGAACGTGAGCTTAAACTGCTGACGTATCGCGATGTCAATTGCCCCGTTGAACCAATCCCGCCCCCCAGCGATAACGGGAAGCGCCGCCTGCGCCGCAAGCCGAAAGCACCGCCGGAAGCGTGCGCGCCGCCACCGGGAGGTAGTGAATCACCCACCAAGGCAGGTACTTATCTACGCCAGGGCGAAACATTCGAGGTGATGACGCGTGATTTTACTTTCTGGGATGGCGTCGAGCCGGTGCGTAAGGTCCGGGTGGTGTTTGCAGGCAATATTCTGGTCGATCTGCTAAGCCTGGATGAGCGGGAAAAACCCGGCTTGCTGCGGCTGGACCCGCCGGAAATCGCTGGCATTTATCCCTCCCGCTATGAGGATCGCATCCTACTGAAAGGCAAGGATTTACCGCCCGTCTTGGTGGATACGCTGCTGGCGGTCGAAGATCGGGCGTTTTACGAGCACGCTGGCGTTAATCCCAAGGGCATTTTTCGGGCGTTGCTGGCTAACTTGCGGGCTGGACGCACCGTTCAGGGCGGTAGCACGTTGACGCAGCAATTGGTCAAGAATCTGTTCCTTAGCAACGAGCGCACTCTAAAACGCAAGATCAATGAAGTGCTGATGGCCATTTTGATCGATTCGCGCTACGGCAAAGATGACATCCTGGAAGCCTACGCCAACGCCCTTTATTTGGGCCAGGATGGCAGCCGATCCATCCACGGGTTCGGTTTGGCGAGTCTGTTCTATTTTGGCGTTCCGCTTGAAGATCTGGAATTGCACCAACTGGCGCTGTTGGTCGGGCTGGTCAAGGGTCCGTCACTCTATGATCCACGCAAAAACCCGGAGCGGGCCAAGGAGCGGCGCGCGCTGGTGCTGGATGTGATGGTCGAGCAAAATCTGATCAGTGCAGACGATGCGGTACTCGCCAAGGAGACGGCTTTGGATGTCACCCCCAAAGCCAGTAACGGCATCACAGCTTATCCAGGATTCCTGGATCTGGTGCAGCGGCAATTGCGCGAGTATTACAAAGCAGAAGATCTGGTCACCGAGGGGCTACGGGTATTCACCACGCTTGATCCGCGAATTCAGGCCACTGCGGAGAGCACCCTGGAAAATAGCTTACCGGCCTTGGAGCGCAGCCAGCCCAGAGCGCGGCCCTTGCAGGGAGCCGCCATCGTTGCCGACACCCCCAGCGGCGAGGTGCTGGCTCTGGTTGGCGACCGGGAACCGAAAACCATCGGTTTTAACCGCGCACTGGATGCGCAGCGGCTGGCCGGATCGCTGCTCAAGCCAGTGGTGTATTTAACCGCGCTGGAGCACCCCGACCGCTACACCCTCACCACCTTGTTAAATGATAGCCGTCTGGTCTACACCCAGGGCGGCCGACGCTGGGCACCGGCTAACTACGACCGGCGCTACCATGGCCGGGTCACGTTGCGCGACGCCCTGGCCCGCTCCTACAACATTCCGGCAGTGCGGGTGGGGTTGGATATGGACGTTATCAACGTGGTGAAAATGCTCCAGCGGCTAGGGTTGGACCGTGATCTGCCGCCTTATCCGTCGCTGATTCTGGGCGGAGTCACCATGTCGCCGTTTGAGATGGCGCAGATTTACGAAGGGATCGCCAGCGGCGGATTTCGCATCCCGCTGCGCGCCATTCGCGAAGTGACTGATGCAAATGGCAAATCATTGCAACACTACGCCCTGGAAGTTGAGAAAGCCGTTGATCCGGGACCGGCCTATCTCATCACGAACGCCATGCAGCAAGTGATCAAAGCCGGAACGGCCAGCGCCATGAAAAGCAAGCTATCGCCGGATTTAAATATCGCCGGTAAGACCGGCACGACTGACGACTATCGTGATTCCTGGTTTGCCGGATTTAGTGGCGACCGCCTGGCGGTGATCTGGTTGGGGCGCGATGATAACAAGCCGACCGGGTTTAGCGGTGCCAGCGGTGCCTTGCGGGTGTGGATGGATTTGATGTCGGGCTTGAAGCTTGAACCCCTGGATGCGCCCCCACCGGCAGGGGTTGAGGAAGTCTGGGTCAACCCGCGTAACGGTTTGCGGCTCAGTCAGGGGTGTCGGATTGGGCAACGCATCCCGTTTTTGGCCGGATCGGAACCGCAGAGTTCGGGTTCCTGCGGCAGCCCGCCGCCTGTGCGTCAGCTCGCCAAACGCACCGGCGATGATGACGATAACAAGAGTAGCAGCGGCCGCCGTAGTCGCCCGTCGCGCCAGAGCGGCGCTGAGCGGGATTCGGGAGAAGCCAGCGACTTTTTTCAAAACCTCATGGAATGAGCGCAAGGGTCAGCCTGCGGGGCTGAATTGAGCGGTTTAACGGGGTGGCCCAGACGTGCTTTAGGTAACGATCCAGACAGCGAAAAAGTAGCGTAAAATCATGGGCCGATTTTGTTGCGATTCGCCGGTCATCGCCCTAAACCGCCGAGTCCGTGAGAGGAAAACCGAATGAAGACATTTTATAAAGTCTGCATGAGTATCGTGGGCATGGTAGCGATTACCGCTTGTAATACCATGCCTTATTACTCTCAGCCTCGTACCGCCAAGCGCACTCCCAAGGCTCCGGTGGTCGATAGGACCGCGCGCCGCCCGCCACAGCCTTATCCGCCGCCGCAAGCGCCGATTGAGCCGATGCCCCAGGACGATCCACTGCTGCCCAGAGAGTATGCCTCCGCCGATCCGGCCATGACGGACGCTTACGACCCGCCAGCCCCGGCTCCGACCTATGTTGATCCCGATAATGGCCTGGAGCCGCCGCCTTATCCTGTTCAGCCTGCGCCGAGCTATCGCCAACCCAGCCCACCGCCCTACGCAGGTGCGGAGTACCAACCGCCCAGCTACCCGCCGGGTGCGGCGGCTCCACCGGCCAGGCGACCCAATACGACGGTGCCGGGCACTTTACCGGAGCCGCAAGTGGCTGTTGTGCCGCCGGTAGCTCCGACCATCAAGCCGCCGACAGCGCCCCCCATGCCACCGGTTGCCACCCCGACGCCTGCCGCCCCAACCGGTGCGCCCGCTCCGGCCAACGCCACAGTGGCGATGACCACGCCACCTGCTGTGTCACCGCCAGAGCCAACCCCCGCGCCTGTCCCTGTCGCCCGACCTCCGCGACCGACAGCGCCTGCCACTCCACCGGCTGATTTACCGCCAGCGGAGATTTCCCGCGACGGCAATCAGGCCGTGGTCGCTTTACTGGAAAGTGCGGATAAGTACGTCAAGAGCAAGCAATTGGATAAAGCAGGTGCTGCTTTAGAACGGGCGCTGCGCATCGAACCGCGTAACGCAGGCATTTGGCATGACCTGGCGCAAATCAGGCTGCATCAGGGCCAATATCAGCAGGCTGAATCGCTGGCAACCAAATCCAATAACCTGGCCGGTGATAATCGGGCGCTCCAGGCTCGAAATTGGAAATTGATCGGCTCTTCGCGGAAAGCGGCCGGAAACAGGGCCGGTGCCGAGGAGGCGGAAGCCCACGCCGTGCAGTTGGCGAATTGAGGATTGGCGGTCCTGGCAGCGCACGCCACCTCGACCGTCGCCGCGCTTCTGGGGCCAGAGGGGCCTCTGGCGCAACAGATTCCTGGTTTCGCACCTCGCCTGTCTCAGCAGAAGATGGCCGAGGCGGTTGCCGCCGCCTTGGCCGAGAGCCGGACGCTAGTCGTCGAAGCGGGCACCGGCACCGGTAAAACTTACGCTTATCTGACGCCCGCGTTACTGGCCGATGCGCGGGTTATCATCTCCACCGGCACCCGCCATCTGCAAGATCAGCTCTATCAACAGGATTTGCCGGTCGTTCGCCGCGCGTTGGCGGTTTCGGCGCGCATCGCCCTTTTAAAGGGACGCAGTAATTACCTGTGCCTCTACCGCTTGCAAACTGTCGAAGAAAGCGGTCGCCTGGGCACGCGCGAACAAGTGGCCGATTTGCGCCAGGTGCGAGCCTGGGCGCGTCGCACCCGCAGCGGTGATGTCGCCGAACTGGCTGAAGTGGCGGAAACCTCGGCGCTTTGGCCACGGGTCACCTCGACCGCCGATAATTGCCTGGGGCAAGACTGCCCGCAACTGGCTGACTGCTTTTTTGCCAGAGCGCGCCGCGAAGCATCCGCCGCCGATGTATTGGTCATCAACCATCATTTGTTTTGCGCGGATATGGCGCTGCGGGAAACCGGTTTCGCCGAGCTGTTGCCGGGTGCGGATATCATCATCCTCGACGAGGCGCATCAGTTACCGGAGATTGCCAGCCATTTCTTTGGTAAATCCTTAAGCGGCCGCCAATTAACCGAGTTAGCGCGCGATACCGTGGTCGAGCAGTTACGCGATGCGGCTGATTTTGCAGATTTACGGCGGCGGGCTGAGAGGTTGGAGCCAGCCGTGGCGATGTTGCGCGAGGCGCTCGGCCTGGGCGATCGTCGGGTACTGTGGCGCGAGGTCGCTGGCCGTGAAGCCGTCGTGGATGCCGTTGCAGCAACCACCGAAGCGCTGCAACAGTTACGCGAAGCCCTTAAAGAAGCGGCCCCACGCAGCAAAGGGTTAGAGAGTTGCCATCGACGTGGCGAGGATTTGGCAGAGCGTTTGGCGTTGCTGACCGGTGCGGAAGAACAGCCAGAGAGCGTGCGTTGGTTGGAGACCCGTGGCCGTGGATTCGGCTTGAGCTTGACCCCGCTTAATATTGCCGAGACTTTTCGCGCGCGAGTGGCGACGCAGACCAGCACCTGGGTTTTTACATCGGCGACGCTGGCGGTCGGCGAAACGTTTACCCACTTTGCAGCTCGGCTGGGACTGGATGATTACGACGCCTTGCGGTTGGATAGCCCATTTGATTTTGTCAGCAATACCCTGCTTTACCATCCCGCTGGCTTACCCGATCCTGGTGCGCCGCATTATACCGTCGCTTTGCTGGAGGCCGTGTTGCCGGTGCTACACGCCAGCCAGGGACGGGCCTTTCTCCTTTTTACCAGCCATCGGGCCTTGCAGGAGGCGGCGGCCTGGTTGGCGGCGCGGGTGGATTATCCTTTGTTAATTCAAGGTCAGGCACCGAAGGCTGCGTTATTGCGTGAGTTTCGAGCGTTAGGCAACGCGGTGTTGTTGGGTGCTACCAGTTTTTGGGAAGGGGTCGATGTGCGGGGCGAGGCGCTATCTTGCGTAGTGATCGACCGCTTGCCATTTGCCGCTCCGGGCGATCCAGTTTTGCAAGCGCGCATTGAATCGCTGCGCCGACAGGGCGAAGACCCGTTTACCCGCTATCAATTGCCGCAAGCGGTGATTGCGCTCAAGCAAGGGGCTGGGCGCTTGATTCGGGACGTGACGGATCGAGGCGTGCTGGTGTTAGGCGATCCGCGTGTGATCAGTAAGTCGTATGGACGGGTATTTTTGAACAGTTTGCCGCCGATGCCGCGCACCCGTGATTTGCAGCGGGTCAAGGCATTTTTCGCGGTATAACAGCCGGTCAGAAGCCGCGTACCTCGACGCGGCTTTGTCCGCCTGACTGACAGCGCACCTGGATTTGTACGCCGATTCGCTCCGTCATTTCCTGAAGATGGGAGATAACCCCTACCTTACGGCCTTGAGCTTGCAGGTTATCCAGGGCATCCATGGCGACGCGCAGGGTTTCAGTGTCCAGACTGCCAAAACCTTCGTCGATAAACAGCGATTCCACACGCACCCGATTGGAAGAGAGCGACGCCAGACCGAGCGCCAGCGCCAGCGACACCAGAAAGGATTCGCCACCAGAGAGCGAATGCACCGAGCGGTATTCATCACCCATATCCTGATCAATCACCATTAAAGCCAAGCTGTCTTTAACGCGCTCTAGACGATAGCGACGGCTCAGATCATGCAAATGGCGATTGGCGTAGCCAAGCAGAATATCCAGGGTAAAGCCTTGCGCATAATCGCGAAATTTATGGCCTTTGGCGGAACCGATTAATTCATCCAAATCACGCCAGCGCCTGGCTTTAGCCTCTTGGTCTGCGATGGCGCTTTGCAAAGCGGAATTTCGTTGGCGGCGCTCGTCGTCTTGCCGCAACGTGAATTCCGTTTCATTGACCCGCTGCTCAGTACGTTTAAGAGCCTCTGTAACTTGAGTTTGCTCAGCTTGAATGGATGCTGCCGAATCTGCGCAAATGGGTTGGCGTTCGTGTTCCAGTCGCTGCGCTTGCCGTTCGCACAGCGTGGTTTCCGCATCGCGAACGGTGTTGGACACCGCTTGCAGGGCCAGGCGCTCCTGGGTAAGCCAGGCATGGTCGTGTGAGAGCAGGATTTGCAGTCGATCCTTGTCTATCGGTTCATCCGGGTGACTGAGGTTGAATTGATCGATCCAACGTTCCAGCGCGGCATCAGCGTGTTCAAGCGCTTGTCGACTCTTGTCGGCGGCTTGTTGGGTCTGAGCCAACAGTGCAGCGGCGCTGGCTTGAGCGTTAGCGGCCGCTTGGCGAGCGGCCTCTTGCTGTTGGTGTTGGGTCTTGGCATCAATAATTGCCTGGGTTAATTCGGCCTCGACCTCCGCGACCGCACGGCCCCCAAACAAGGTTTGGCGTTGACGGCATTTCTCGGTCAGCACTTGATCAAGCTTAGTGAATTCGCCAGCAGCCCGATCCAGTTGCAGCATTTTTTCGTCGACGATTTGGGTAAAGCTGTTGATCTCGTTCGCTAGACGCAGGATGACGGTTGTCAGTTGCTCGGCATTTTTTTGTTGGCTCTGCCACTGCGCGGCGCTTTTCTGCTGGTTACTGTGGTAAGCCGCTGGATCGGCGCGCCAGGCGGGTTGCCAGGAAGGGGTGCTGCTGACCGATTCCAACTCAAGCAGCAAGCCATCCAGCCGACGGGTGATTTCGTCCTGGCGAGCGGTCGCGGCTTGCGCGGTCTGGGCGCTGCGCTCGAACTGGGCTTGCGCCTGGGTTAGCCCATCTTGCGCGGTTGCTTGTTGGCGGTAAGCCTCATCACGGGCGTCTTGCGCCGTCGTTTTCTTTTTAATGGCTTGCCGATAGGCGGCTTCTTCCGCTTTAAGTTTTGCCAGATGTTCATTCACCGTGTGCTGGCGCTCAGCCAACCAAAGCGGACGGTCGGCCAGTTGAATGCTATTCAGCGTGGCGGCTAGCGGATGGGTCTGTAGCTCTGCTGTATTTTTTTCGATAGCGTCGGCCAGTGCATTCTGTTCAGCGGTCAGTTCGCTTAAGCGCTGACGGTTATTTTCGCGATTGGCTTGCGCTGTTGCGTCTTGGCGTTCCAGGGCAGCCACGGCTTGGCGGCAGATCGCAACTTGCGACTTCAATCCGGCCAGCATGGCGCGCGAGGGGGCATCACCCAAGCTGTAGGGATGCTCGGTAGCACCACAGACGGGGCAAGGTAGATCCGCCTGCAAGTGCTCTCGTAGAGCCTCGACGCTTTCAGCGCAGGCCGCTACGGCAATGTTCAGGGATTGTTCCGCCTGCTCCAGTCGGGCTATGGCTTGGGGTTGTGCAGTGATGATACGGGTCAGTTCGTTGTCAGCCTCGATAAGCTTTTCGTGGACACGAATAGACTCGCTCGCCAGTTCTTGCTGCCGGGCGGCGGCACTGGTTAAAGCCGTCCACAACTGCTCGGCGCTGCCCAGTTGTTCGCGTTCGCTGTCGATCAGCGAACGGCGCAAGGCCAGTTGGTCTGGGTCAAATAGGGCCAGTGCCTGGGAGGCAGTTTGCAGGTCGCTTTCCGCACGCTGAAACACGGCTATCGCCTGGCTCAGCGATTCGCTCGCCGCATTGAGTGCCTGCTGGCGTGTTGTTGCTTCTGTATGATGATTTTCGATAAGCCGCTCGTTTTCGAGTAACTCGCTTTGTGCTTTGGCGGCTTGATCGAAGAGCGTATCCCAGCGAGGCCATGCTTCGGCTAAGCGTTTTAAGTGATCATGGGCAGCCAACCAGGCTTGTGCTTTTTGCTGGGTCACGCCAGCTTGAGCATGTTCACTTTGCTTGTCGGCTAGTTTTTGCTTTGCCTGATCAGTGCCGTTTCGCGCCTCTTCGTAGTGTTTGGCAGCTTCTGCATGGCTGATTTTCAGCGTATTAATTTCAGCATCGAGCGCCTTGGCGCGATCAAGCGCCGAATTCGCCGTGGTCTTGGCTCGCTCGGCGTTGATGACGGCTTGTAGGGCAGGCGTGAGGGCGGCGGCGGCTTGCTGGTCAGCCTGCTGGGCTTGGCCTAGCTGCTCTTTAGCGTCGATCACCGCCTGACGATGCGACTCAACGGCTTCATGGGCACGGGCAAAGTCAACCAGCAACGCGCGCGCATCTTGCACGGCTTCAACTTGGTTGAAATAGCCTTGGCGGGGCAGAACCGCTTGTTGGATTAATTGGGCCTTTTCGAGCGCCTCCTTCGCTTGCTGCTCGCTTTGCTTGAGCGCCTCCCAGCGTTCATACCAGCGCAAAGCGTGATCCAGTCTGGCCTTGCGGCTTTCCAGTGTCTCGGCCTCGGTGCGAGCGGCCTTCAGGGTATCTTGATATTGCGCGCGCAGATCAGCCGATAGCGGCCGTTGGTCGCCCAATTGCAATTGCCAAGCGTCCAGCTTCTGCTGTTCCGCTTTGGCGCGTTCATGGGCGCGGATAGAAATGTCGGTGTAGAGGGTAAGACCGGTTAGCGTTTCCAGCAACGCGGCGCGCTCATCGTCATCGGCTTTCAGAAAGGTGGCGAATTCGTTCTGCGCCAACAGCACAGCGCGGGTGAATTGCTCGAACGATAAGCCAAGCCGTTGCTCGATTTCGTGCTGCACCTCGCTTCTGCCAGAGCCGAACATCTGCGTGTCATTTAAACGCCGCAGCGCCATTTCAACGTTTTGCAGCTTGCCACTGGTTTTGCCGCGCGCTCGGCGTACGCTCCAACGTGCCCGATACTCAATCCCATCGTTGCCGATGAAGTCGACTTCGGCATAGCCATCGCCTGCGCCGCGTCGTAACAGGTTACCCGGATCGCGCGGGGTGACGGTCTCTTTACCGACATCGGGCAAATTGACCCCGCGTGCGCTGGCTTTGGCCAAACGAGGCGTATTGTTGTAGAGCGCCAGGCATAGCGCATCCAGCAGCGTGCTTTTACCAGCGCCGGTCGGCCCACAGATCGCGAACAGTCCGGTTGAAACCAGAGGTTCCTCGGAGAAACGCAGTTCAAACTCGCCAGCCAACGAGGCAAGATTTTTGCCGCGCACCGCAAGAATTTTCACGGCGCAGTCCCGCTGCCATCCAGGAGCAATTCCCGGAACGCCTCTAACAAATCGCTGGACGGTTCCGCTCCGTATTTGCGCCAGTGCAGTTTCTTGAAGATCTCATCCGGTTGTAGTCGCTCCAACTCATCCAGTGATTTCGGGCTATCAGCGCTAAACCGCCCAGTTGCAACGTTGTAGCTGCTTTCGATACGTGCAAACCGGACCGGCTTACCTTCAAGAGCCGCCTCGATCCGGGCGCGCAAGCCCGCTTCCGGGGCATTGAAGCGCACCCGTGCCTCCAAATACGGCTGGGCTTCCAGCGGGGCATCGGCCAGCTTGAGTGCGGCCAACTGCTCTAATACCTCATGGGGCGGTGCCGGTTGCGCGGGAATTCGCAACAGTTCGACGAAGCGAGGAACGGCAATCGATTTGACTTCTTTCAGTAGGCTGCCATCGAAATCCACCCGGAGAACTTGGTGGGGATAGTGGATTTCGGCAAAGGACATCGGCAGCGGACTGCCGGAATAACGCACGCGGTCCTGACCGCCGATCTTTTGTGCGCGATGCAGATGGCCGAGTGCGACATAACTAATGGCCGGGTCGAACAGGCTCACCGGCAGAGCCTCACTACCACCGATCAGAATACGCCGTTCTGAATCTTCCGAAAGCTGGCCGCCGGTCATGTGGCAGTGACCGAGCGCGATGAGGGCTTGTCCGGTTTCCTGACGGTCGATGGCCCACTCTGTTGCCTTTTGGTAAAGCGCCTTAATGCCTTGTCGATAGGCGTCGCCTTCGGTGTCAACGCGCGGCACATCGCCCGGTCGCAGAAACGGTACGGCCAGGCACCAGGCGGCGGTTTCGCCATCGCTCCCGCGTAAAGGCACCACCAACCGGTCCACTGCCACCGCACCCGCTGCATCGCGCGTGGTGTGGCCGATGACGGTGATAGCAAAGCCCTCCAGTAACGGCGTCGGCGCTTCCAGCCGTCCTCCTGAGTCATGATTGCCAGCGATGATGACGATAGCGAGCCTGGGTAAACGCTGCTTGGCGGCGGCAAGGAAGCGGTAAAGCTGTCGTTGGGCGGCGGCGGAGGGATTGGTGTTGTCGAAGATATCGCCTGCAATCAGCAAAGCATCAATGGTTTCGCTCACCAACGTTTCGAGCAGCCAATCAAGAAAACATTGGTGTTCGTAGCTGCGCTCGAATTGATAAAAGGTCTGGCCGAGGTGCCAGTCAGCGGTGTGCAGCAAGCGCATGGCGCTAGTCTGGAAGCGGGTGCAAAGGATCGTTACGGCGTTCGCGTCGCCACCGTTCCAGATAGAACGTCAATGCCAGCGCGCCACCTCCGGCGATCAGTAAACTCAGCGTCAAACCAAAATCCCTGGCCAGATGAGCGAAAAACAGCGTGTAAATCTGAATGGTGAGAAAGGTCGCGCCATAGCCGGTTAACATCCGCATCATTAAGCGCGCCCCGAGGACAATCAGCGCCACGTTGAGCATCGCCCACAAGGCATTGAAAAAGAATAGTTCAGTGCCATGAGCCAAGCGCCAACGGTCTGTTTCCAGATCGAAATTGCCGAATAAGGACAGCAGCCACAACGCCATTTCGGCAAAAAACAGGCCACTGGATAGCCAGATTTTGCAAAAACCCCGAAAGGGTGCCAGCGCTCCTTTTTCACTCTGCTGGTGAATCACGGCAATCGCAATGATGGCCGCCGCCGCCATCAGGAAACGCAGCGGATAACCCATCCCAAACCAGTAGGCACCCCAACCGGAGGCATAGCCGGTAAAGCCACCAAACCAGCAGAAAAACACGATAGCGCTCAACACCAATAACAAGGCATTCCGCAGGGCATAACTCAAGGCGAGCAACACCAGCAGATCAATCAGCAACAAAGCGGGCCAATTGCCGGAACCGCTGGAAAAAATCGCCCCCAGCGTGAAAGTCAAACCGATCAGCCCCAGGCCGCCCAGCAGTTCGATACTGGCCGCGCTCCACGCCAGGGCAGGATAGGCGCGCTTGATCCACTGCGCACCGCCGAAACTGACCAGCGTGGCGGTAGCCTGGATCAGCGCCAGTTTGGTCAAGGTGAAGTCAAACCATTGGCGGGCGAGAATCCCCAGCCCCGCCATCACGCTGATCGCGCCGAAAATGAGAAACCAGCGCCCCAACGAGCGCCAATCCCAGCCGTCGGTCGGATAGCGCGCACTGAGCCGATCATAGAGAGCGACATCAAGGACGCCCTCGCGTAGCAGTTCATCCAGCTCGCGACGAATGCGGCGGTTGCGGGATAGCGGGTTCATCGGCGCGGCTCCGCCGGTCTGAGCTGTGACCAGCGTTCAAACAGGTAACCCAGCGCCATCGCCAGGGCGCCGCCGACCAGCAAAAATACCCCCAGCGGTAGCTGATCCCAGAAATGCTCGAAGTAGCGGGTATAGAGGTTGATGGCGAGAAAGACGATGCCAAAGCCGGTGAACCGGGCATCGTGCAGACGCGCCCCGGCGACGATCTGGGCGATAGTAGCGGCGGTGAAGAGCAGCACCCACGCCAGCAGCCCGTGCGGCAACGTCAAAAACCACAGCGAGAGATTGAGATAGAGTAGACCAAAAATGATGTACAGCCCCCCGAAGCCAGCGCCGCGTCGCAATCGGCCCCGTTCCAGCCGCCGTTCATGCCAGACGCCGAGCAAAATCGTTCCGAGTGCGATCAGCGCCATTGATTTCGGATCTTGAATATCAGCGAAATAAGCGCCACGCCCGCCATAAGTGTGCCAGGCCCCCAGCCCGTGAAAGAACAGCAACAGCGCCAAGAGCAGCGGCCAGCGCAAATAGTAGCGGTAGGCGGTCAGTGCGCCGAGCGCGCTGGTCACTAACATCAAAGTCGCTATCGGCGGGTGGCCGATCGGGCCGTTTTGGGCAATGAAACCGAGCAGCAGGCTGCCAAAGACGCCAGCGAGACTTGCTGTCACCAGGATAGCACCGGTGTAGGGATAAAGCCGACGGGGATTAGTGGCCATTCGCACGCCGCCATACCACAAACCGGCGCTGGTGAGCGCCAGAAGCGTGGCGGCAAGCGTTGCTGAGTTCGCCAGCAACGCGACCGACGCCAGCACCGCCAAGCCAAGCTGGAAGATGGCGAACAAACCTAGCCATTTAAGGAGGGTGGCCAGGATCTCACCGCGCCGAGCGTAGCGTTGCAGCAGCAGATCAAGCAGCGGGCGATCAATTAGTCCTTGTTGATGCCAGTCAGTCGCTTCACGGCTTAGCAGATCATGGGTGACAGCGCGCATGGCGGGTCTCAAAAGACACAGACTTGCAGGCTAAGCGCTGGCAGATTGGCTTCATGGATTGCGGCCATCTCAGCTTGGGGCCGGGCCGATGAAGCCTGCCAGATAATTATCGAGCAAGGAGGCAGCGACTTCTTCCATGGGTACGCCGCCGATGGTTTCCAATTTTCGATCCAGGCTCAAGACACAAACCCCATGGATGCCACTCCACAGGGCGCGAGCCGCCAGGGCGATATCTTGCGGCGGTCGATGCGGTGAGAGCAGAGCCAGATGGTGTTGCACCAGTTCAAACATCCGCGCCACCTTCTCGCTAAAGGAATCCGGTGCGGTTTGCGCCTCCCCCATCCGATGCTCGTAGAGGGCTAACCATCGGTTAGTTTCAGCAAGGGCAAAGCTCAGATAGGCCTGTGCCAAGGCTCGAATCGAGCCAACGGACGGTTGTTCCGCGTCGGTCACGGCGTCGGCCAGCCGGGCATACAATTGATCAAGCGTGCGCTCATTCATTTGGAGGATCAAGTCGTCGAGATTGCGGAACACCATATACAAACTACCCACGGTGTAACCGATGGCTGAGGCGATTTTACGGGCGCTCAGACCGCTTAAACCGTGCGCGGCTACCAGTTGTTCCGCTGCCCGCAAAGAGATTTCGCGAAGCTCTTCGCGAGTGTGTTCGTTACGTCTGCCCATGCGGGCCCTCCGGTTTGCCCAGTCCACCTAAATGCGATTGCGCCACCGGGAAACGACAAGCGCCAGACTGTTGGAGCCAAAGACTCGCAGGTCGGCCTGGGCTTGCGCTTCCTGCATCGCTTGGCGGATCAAGGCTATGTTGAGTTGGGCGCGTTGCTTGAGAATATCCGTCTTAATAGTAGTCAGTTCTTCCGGACCTGCCAGCAGGTCTCGTTCGATAGCCAAACGCTGGCGCGCGTAGTGTTGTTGCAGATCAGCGATGGCGTTTGGATCGGCCGTTTTTCGGGGGTCATGGCGAAAGCTCTGTTCGAGCGCCTGACGCCACGCCAGCAACGCCGCCGCGCGCTGCTGACCCAGACGCTGGCCAAAACCGGGAACGGCGGCAAGGGCCGCTGGATTGACATCGGCGGCCGTCTCAATGCCATACGAGGCGAGCGCCATGCGGTCAGTGACGCCAATGCCGCGAATCTGCGCGGCATCAATAAATTGATTTTCCAGAAAGGTTTGTAACTGGATCTGACGCTGATCGGTTTCCAGACGCCGTAAATCCTTTTGCAAAGCCTCCGCCAGCTTTTGGTAGCGCTCACGCAAACTTTGCAAATCCCGCAACTTACGTGTGAACGCCTCATCGGTGGCCCGCTGTCGCCAGGCAGTCTGCAAATCAGTAAGTTCGCGGCGCGCTGCCAACAAGGCCAGGCGGCGGCGCTGGCGCTCCCGATGAATAGCTTTATCTTGCGTAAACGGCCAAATAACCAGACCCAGCAGGAGCCACAGCCAAATGAGATTTGATCGGGCCAGAGTTGCTAGCACGCAAACGCCGACCAGAGCGACCGTTTTGCTTAGATTGAACTGGCGCACTCGATTCAGCGGTTCTGGCAACGGCGTTGGGCTAATGGCGGCTTGCGCTGTTGGGTGGGGCATCGTTTCACGAGCGGGTGGCGCAACCGCAAGGATGCGACTCCAAACCGCATCAAGCTGAAAATTGCGCTCAGCGGTCGCCAGAGGGGTGGGTAGGGGTTGCGCGGCAGACCCAAAAAAGCGGGTCCCGCTGGATTGTTCAAGGGCACACCACGGGCACGTCTTCGCGGATGCCGGATATTTGTGGGTGATGTTTCGTGTACAAACGCGCAGCTCGCGATTAAGCCGTTCCAGTGCGGTGCGCCACTCGCGCGCGGTCGGCCGGTCAGGGGCTGGCGCTGAGGCGGTAAAGGCCCGCTCGAATAATTGGGCGACCGGTGAGGGCAGTGCTTCAAGGGCCAGGGTATTGGGCGGCGGTTCCATCGCGCGACCGGCGGCGCGGGTGCCGAAAGCGAACCGATACTCCTTGATAGCCCGCTCGATAGGCATATCGCCTTTGTTCCGGTAGCGGCCCGCGAAGGGATGACGACCCATAAACAGCAGGTGAAAACACAGCAGGGCCAGGCCAAATACGTCGTGATCAGTGGTTCGCCGCAGGCCGTGAAAGGGCTTATCTTGCAGTTCCGGCGGAGTGAATTGCGGCACCCCTACATCGCAAAGAAACAGACTATCGCCGGTGTCGATCTGAAACGAGTCGCAATCGATCATTTTCACCAGGGCCTGGGCCGAAACCACCACGTTGCCCGGATTGACATCGCCAATGACATGGCCGCGCGCGTGAATCGTTTCAAAGGCGCTTGCGAGATTGCGCGCCGCATGAACCAGGAATGACCAATCGGCATGTGGAAAGGTGCGTTTGCGGTGTGAGGGGCCATAAAGGCTATGAATTTCGTGATAGCCGCTCACCCGCGCCATCACGAAACCGACCGGCGGGCCATCCGGACGGGCGCGTAGCACATCCACCGGCCAGGTGGCAATTTCCAATAGACCTGGATGCGCATGACGCGCCATCCCTTCAAGCTTTTGGGCTTTGTTTGGATCAATCGGCTGGTGATAGATTTTGGCGACAAATCCGGGACGGCCAGGCAGTTCATAGACGGTGCCCTCGCCGCCGCGCCCCAGCGCATTGCCCGGCTCGATCCACTGCCCGTTGCCGCTATGAAGCCTCGGCACCGCAGTCTTCTCGTCCGGACGGGGCGGGAGAGGGATCAGGATCACTGGTCGGGTTGATGGCAGCGGGATAATCGGCCGTCGCGGTGGCAGTGAGCGGCGGCCATCGGGTAGCCAGGATCAAGGTTTTATCATCGTGGGTGCGCTCATTGACTGCCGGACTCGCCAGAAAATGCGCCAGTGCCTCGGTCAACGATGCTGAGGAACCAGGTTCCGTCTGAGCGCGTAACGGCTGGAACATCGGTCGAAAGAAGGGCGTGTACGCTTGCCGCTCCTGGTAGTGCAGCGCCAGCGATTGTAAACCATCCGTCAGCAGGGCAATTTCCATGATCGGCTCCGCCAACACAGCGCATTCCAGATAGGTGGCGGCATCAGTATCGGTCACGAAGCGCGTTTCGTTGACATATTGGCCGGTTTGCGGCCAGAAGACCGTCCGATAATTGTCTCCTGCATCGATCACGATAGCGCCATCGCCGATTTGCAAGACTAAGGCATGATGAGCGGCGATGACTGCGCCGAGCAAAGTACAGGCGAAATCGCGGATGGCTGTTTCGGCCGTTGCTGCCGCTTGAGCCAGATCGGTGCGCACACTATCCAGTAAGGTTGCGGCCAAGGCGGGAGTCCATTCTTCCGGCGCAGTTCCTGCCAAGCGCAGCTCGCATTCGCGTAAAAAGGTCTCACAGGCGAGTTGGGCACCTGTACCCCCGCGCGCGGCGCTGCCAGCTCCATCGGCGGCAACCAGCACTAACAAAGGGTCGCTTTCCGTAGCCGCTAGTTGCCGCACGGCGCAGACATCCTGGCAGTCGCTGCCATCGCTCAGATGGGCGAGGCCGGGGACGCTGGCGTAAACGTAGCGCCAGTCGCCCGGCGGCGTCATACCGATGCCCAACCGTCGGGTTGGGTGGGGTTGATCAGTGGCACTTCTGTTCCGGGGACTGAACGTGAGACGGAACGCATCGAGTTGGAAAGCCATTGAAACAGTTCACGAAACCGCAACCCCCGTAACCGCAGCGGTTGCCGTAGCGAGATTTGCTGCAAGATATCCAGGTTAGCGCCTTCGACCCCCACGGCAAAAAAAGCGAATGCGCGGCTGTCTTCACCTTGCCGAACCTGGCTGGCGGCGGGTTTCCAGTCATCGGTTGGGGTGCCATCGGTGATCAGAAACACCCACGGCCGAAAAAAGGGAATCCCATGTTCGCGATACAGCGCTTTACGCTGATTGAGCAGCTCAAGACCCTTGCTGATGGCCAGGCCCATGGGCGTATCTTTTTCTGCAGTCAAGTGCGGCGGCGCGAAGCGCTCAGCGGTCTGAAACTCGTTGACGACGTGAACCGGGCCAAAGCTGACAATAGCGATTTCAACGCGCTTGGCGGCGAGGCTATCCGCCATCAGTTCTTCCTTGAAAGTCGCCAGACCTTCGTTAAGCTCGGCGATGGGTTGCCCGCTCATCGACCAGGAGTTATCCAGCAACAGCACGCAAGGGCAGCGTGGTTCTGGGTTATCGGCGAATTCCGCAACGCTAAAGTCCACGCCAAACGGGGTTTGGCGGGATAAATCAAACTCGTTCATCTGCGACAACCTCCATCACAGGGACAGGTAACCGATACGACTCCAGGGAATGCAGGCAGCATCGGGCCGGACAGGCTAAAGCATTCGGAGCAAGCAACAGTGCGGGCCGGTTCCCTCGGTCCTGTGCTGGACGCTAACCTCAACGTCGGATTCAGGCTTGCGCGTTTCGCCGAGGTGAGGTAGGGCAGAACCGGTCGGCAGGTCTTAACCCATCGGGTTAAAAACCGCCAGTAACACCGCGCTAACAATCACTAGGATCGTTGTCAGGCTGGCTGGCATACTGAACCAGCGCCGAGGCTTGCGCTGGGTTTCCAACGCTTCGATGGCCGCTTGCAAGGTGATCAGTTTTTGCTCCAGGGTCTGAATTTGCACGCCTTGATCGGTTCTGGCGGCCAGTAACTGGTTTTGAAATTCGTGAATGCGTTGAGCGACATTGGTGGCCAGGGTCAGGACTTTTTCCTGAACGGCTTTGCTGTTAGCCCGCGTTGCTTCCAGATGGGCCGCTAAATCCGCTTGCTGGGCGTGCTGGTGGTTGAATCGCTCTTCCAGCGCGGCGATCTTGGCATCCGGACCATCCGGGGCAGCTTCGGACAACTCAGGCAGGTCTTGTTTAAGTTGTTGTAGTGCCTCTCCTAAGTGGCTGATTTCCTGGCCCTGGGATGATAAAACCTGCTCAATAACGCCCAGCCGTCGCGCTGATTCCAGTTTAACCAACTGTTGCCGGAGTTCGGCGATCTCGGCGTTGAGACCCTGAAATTGCTCGAAATTGCTGCTAAACGCTTGGGCTTGTCCGGCCAGGCGGGTGTCCAGCGCCGCGACGGTTCCCTGGAGGGCGTCAAGATGTTGCTGGAAATCCGGAAGATGACTCTCGGCGCTATCCGTCGCCGGATGATCGGCAGGATTGGGCAGTGCTGCAAATTGCTCCCGGATGGTGTCAATTTGCTGCTGGATCTCGGTCGTGCGAGCCGTCGTTTCCCGAAATGCTTGTGCCTGCTTAGCGACGTTTTCCGTTAATGCGGCGAATTGCTGTTGGGTGTCCTGGCGTAGCTGATCCAGACGTTCGGCTTGCTCGGCAAGCGCTGTATGCAGCGGTTGCAAATCCGCCACCCATTCCGGGGATGCGGTAGACGATGGATTATCGAGCGCCGCATCAAGCTGATCGAGACGTTGCCGCTGGTGTTGGAGCTGCTTACCCAGCGCCTCCTGGATACCAACCAGTTGTTCAGCGTTGTCGTTTACGGTTTCGCGCAAGGCGAGCAGTTCGGTTTCCAGACTTGTGATCGAGGGAACATCGGTCGTCGATTCCAGAGCAGCCGTCAGCTCACCGAGCTGGCGCTGTTGCACCGCCTGCTGCTCGGTGAGGGTTGCTTGCAAGTCAGCCAACGCATCCTGCTGGCTGGTTAGCGCCGCTTGTAGAAGGACAAATTGCTCATCAAGCGCTTGCTGTCGATCCTGCGCCCAAGCCAGTTGATCACGGATGTGTTGGCTTTCCTCAGGGTCGGTGGCCAGGGCCGCTATCCGCTCGTGCAGCGCTCGCTGCTCCTCCTGAGTGGCGCTGATTGCGTTGGCTAAATCAGCGATCTGCTCTTGAACGGTGGGTTTCGGCGCTGGAGGTACGCTGGTTGCTACGGGTATGGCGACGAGGAACGGCGAATCCGATGGACTGAGGAACGGCGAATCCGATGGACTGAGGAACGGCGAATCTGCTGAAGCGAGAAAGGGTGATTGCTCCTCCGCCCCAGCGGCAGCAACGCTCGTTGCTGCCGCTACTGGATTTGAGGTAACGGCTTTTGTTTCGATAGCTGCTCTTTCAAGCGCGCTTAAGCGATCCTGATAGCTTGCCAAGCCTTCGCGCCAGGTTTGATCCAGTTCGCGCAGCGCATCACTTTGGTTGGCTAAATCGGCTTGCAGGACATTGAGGATTTGGCGGGTTGAACTGGTGTCCGCTGAGAGTTTAGTCATCAGGGTATCCAGATGTTTCAGCCGATCCTGGTGCTGTTGTAGCTCCTGCCGCAGCGGACCCGCCTCCGCCACGGTTTGCCGCTGACTTTCCAGCTCGCCCGCCAGGCGCGCCAGTTGCTCGTCCACCAGGCGAATATCGCCTTGCAAAGTGGTCAGCCGGTCGGTTTGCGCGCCAAACGAATCAGCCAGATCCGCCAGCATGCGCCGGTCGGTTTGCTGATCCTGCTGATAAGCAGCAACCGCCGTGGTGACAGTCTGCAATAGCGTCTGCTGGCTATCGGTTGCAGCTTCGAGCGTGCCCAATTTACAGCGCACGTTCTGGAAGAAATCGATAGCGCCTGTCAGGGAGGACTCAAGTTCGGTCGCGTCGTTCATAGCATCACGTCGCTCAGGTTGAACGTAAGGCGAGAGGCATTGCGAATCATTCTAAACCCTTACACGGTTATCTGTATGGTTTACAGTTCGCCCAGTGCAGAAATTTCCTCCTCGCAGGGCTGGTTCAGCCGGCAAAATCCGCCAGAATTCGACAGCTACCCCGCCGGAAACTATAGTAATTCCAGAGCTGCGGCTAGAGACCGCCGATGGAGCTGATTATCGGTCAGCGTCGGAGTCCCTACAGCCTGTGCTCGTCCGGTTTCGCCAGCGTTTGCCCAACTCGATAAGGAAACTGTCCATGTCCGTTCCCAGCAATCTGCCGGTCTGGCAACAACTTAAAGCCCATCATGCCGCCATCGCCGACCAGCACCTGCGCGATCTGTTCGCCGCAGACCCCGAACGCTTTAATCGCTTCTCTCGACGGTTCGGTGACTTGTTGGTCGATTTTTCCAAGCATCGCATGACCGGAGAAACCTTCGATCTGCTGATTGAACTGGCTCGCCAGACGCAAGTATCAGCCTGGATTGAGCGGATGTTTAAGGGCGAGATCATCAACCACACCGAGCAGCGGGCGGTATTGCATACCGCGTTACGCAATCGCAGCGACCGTGCGGTGCAGGTCAAGGGCAAGGACGTGATGCTAGAGGTGAACGAGGTGCTGGAACATGCCCGCAAGTTCGCCGATCAGATCCGGCGCGGCAAGTGGCGCGGCCATACCGGCAAGCGCATCCGCGATGTCGTGAATATCGGCATCGGCGGGTCTGACCTGGGGCCGAAGATGATTTGCCAGGCGCTGCAACCCTACGCTGATCCGACGTTGCGGATGCATTTTGTCTCCAATGTCGATGGCGCGCACATCAGCCATGTGCTGGCCGAGTGCGATCCGGAAAGCACACTGTTTATCGTGGCCTCCAAGACATTTACCACCCAGGAAACGATGACCAATGCCCACACCGCCCGCGCCTGGCTGGTCAAGGAGCTGTGGGACGAGGCGGCGGTGGCCAGGCATTTCGTCGCGGTGTCGACCAATAGCGAGGGAGTAAGCCGGTTTGGCATCGACACGGCCAATATGTTCGGTTTTTGGGATTGGGTCGGCGGGCGCTATTCGCTGTGGTCGGCCATCGGTTTGCCGATCATCGTTTATCTGGGCATGGACCATTTTCTTGAGCTATTGGAAGGTGCCCATGCGATGGACGAGCATTTCCGCACCGCGCCGCTAACCGACAATTTACCGGTGATTCTGGCGCTGCTGGGGGTTTGGTATATCGACTTCTTCGGCGCTGATAGCCAGGTTATGCTGATTTATGACGATTATCTGCGCTCGTTGGCCGATTATCTGCAACAGTTGGATATGGAGAGCAATGGCAAATCCATCGACCGCGAAGGTCATCCGGTCCAGGTCAACACCGGGCCGATTATTTGGGGTGGGTTGGGCAATAACGGCCAACATGCCTTCTACCAGTTATTGCACCAGGGAACCCATTTGGTACCGGCTGATTTTCTGGCACCCGCGCAAAGTCCCAACCCTATAGGCGATCATCACGCGATTTTGCTGGCTAATTGTCTGGCCCAGGCTGAAGCTTTGATGGTTGGCAAGACCGAAGCGCAGGCGCGCGCCGAGCTGGAAAAGCAGGGACTAAGCGGCGAAGCGTTAGAAAAGCTGTTGCCTTACAAGGTTTTCCCTGGCAACCGTCCCAGCACCAGCTTGTTTTATCGTCGCCTGACGCCCCAGGTTTTGGGATCGCTGGTGGCCCTCTACGAGCACAAGGTATTCGTGCAGGGCGTCATTTGGAACATTAATTCCTTTGATCAGTGGGGAGTCGAATTAGGCAAGCAACTAGCGAACGCTATTTTGCCAGAGCTTAAAGGAACTCAGGCTTTAGCTGGGCACGATGCCTCCACCCTGGGCCTGATTAAGTTTTGCCGCGACACGGGCTGATAGCGGAAAAAAGTTGGGCGGCGCTAGGAATGTGATTCGGCGCCGCACCGATGAAGAGTGGGAGACGTTGAGCCGATGAAATCAGTAGGTCTTCTCGTTTTCTGCTTTCTTTTCGATGGCCTTACCGGCTGATTTCATATCCTGGCCAGCCCCCTTGACGGTATTACAAGCACTAAGACTACCGCCCACCAGGACAGAGGCGACCAGTAAGGCGACGGTAGCGGCGAATTTGCGATTCATGATCTTTACTCCTGCATGCAGATAAAGGAAGTTGCTTGAAAGTGATGTGCATGAAGAGCATAGCACGCTTGCGCGCCGGCTTTGTAGCCTCGAAGGTGCAGCGAGAGAGTCGTTCTGTGAAGGGCTTAACGGTATTACAGCAACATTACAGCAACTCGCGTGATCAGGATGATGAGGTGCTGGGTTGCTTGTTATACTTTCCTGCCGTTAGTTGTCATCTGGCTTGAATAAAACCATAACACAACACTGCTGAGGAGTTCCTTGCGATGCTTGGAGAAAGCCATGACCTGTTTCATGAGTTTCCCGAATACAAGGATCGGATCGCCGACTTGAAAGCCGCTGATCCGAAGTTTGCCGGACTCTATGACGAGTATCACGCGGTGAACGATGAGGTGGAACGGATAGAACTGCAAATTGAAACCCCTTCTGACACCTACACCGAAACGCTAAAGAAGCGCCGACTGCATTTGAAGGATGAGGTGTACACGATTTTGCGCCATGTAGCGCGTACAGGAGCACTGGCCTGAGTTGAGTGGCTGAGAGCCAGCCCAGCGGCTGGAAATGCCAATAACAACGCCCGCCCGTCTGGCCAACAGTGTAGCGGCGGGCGCTTTAATGATGTGGTCTTAAACGTCAGGCTTTGGGATTTGGCGGATGCTCGTGGTTGGCGCTTTCGGTCGTTCCCTCAGAGGGTGCATTACGCGCCGTTGTTTTGGCGCGGCCGCGCCGAAAGGTTTGTGTCAACATCCCGGTTTCCGGCCGATCCATCGTCAGTTTTCGGCTGTCCCGGCTTTTTTCGTCAATTGTGAGGGGCGGGTCCGGGTTGCGGGCGCGGCGCAACCAGCCAAGCACCCGGCGTTCCACTGCATTTTGGCTCGTCGGCGGCAAGTCGCGAAAGATCAGTCCCCCGACCCCAAGCAGCAGAGTTAGGCCGCCCAGGAAGGTCACCAGCGGTTGCATAAACGCGATGGCCAGCAGGGCTGCCAACAACAGCAAAATATGCCTGATTTTCAAACTGGGCTATTCCCCTGAGTCGGTGACAGTGGCGGTGGCGAAGCTGAAGGCGGTTCAGGCGCGCGCAAAAGGATCACCGTGCAATTGTCATCGGGTTGGCTTTGCTGATGGCGTATATAGTTGGCCAGTTCCGTGAAAAGCACATCCAGTAACTCCTCAAGCGAGCTTTGCGAATCGCCCAAAAGGAGCGGCCAGCGGCGGATAAACGCCTGTGGATTACTCAGGTGCCAAAGACCATCGCTGGCGAGCAGGTAAATCCAGCCTGGTTGGAGTGGCAACAGACGACGGTCGCCCAGGCCGCGCAGAAAAAGCGGCAGGTTACCATCGTGTAACTCGAATAGCGTGGCATCAAGCGGTTTGGCATCCAGGCTGGGCACTCCCAGGGTGCTGCCCAGGACAAAAGCCTGGCTGATCTGGGAATTCGGCCGGGTGTGAACTTGTTGAAACCACCGGACATTATCCACCAGGCCAAGCAGGGCAAGGTGAGTGGCTGGCACATGATCAACGGTCAGGCATTCCACCTGTTCGGAATTGATCGCATAGATTCGCGAATCGCCGACATGGAACAGCAGGGCCGGACCGTCCGGCGGTATTTCCAACAAGATCAATGTACAGCCGGTCTCAAGCCCCGCGCTTTGGAATTCCTCATAAAGCTTGTGGTGCAGGTTATCCAGAGCCTCGGAGAGCCGGTCAAGATCGGTAGCGACGGGTAAGGCAAGCAGGCCATCAACCGCGCGCTCTGCGGCTTCCCGACCATGGCTATGGCCGCCCATGCCATCCAGAACGGCAATCCGCCAATGGCCGGGCGGCCAGTGCGGCAACTGCCGTTGAATTTCTTGCTGATCGTGAAGATAGCGGCTCTGCCCTTGCCCATTCACCACGAGGTAATTGTCTTGATTATCGCGCCGACCGCGATTTGTCGGTGAGCGCAACGAGCGGACGGCGACTTCGAGGCGAGCTTCGAGCGGTGCCGATGGCAGTTCTGGGATATCCGTGCGCTTCACAGCTCGCTTAACCGGATCATGTGGAGTGGAAAACCTTTTAGGTTGCAAGCCATCAATGGGGCTTAGGTCGGGTAGTCTGGCAGCAGTAGAGAACAACTCGTGCGCTCAAGGTGCCTAGCGAGGGCGGCTGGGCCATTCCTTCCTTCTGCTAGACTAGACGATAATGTGTTCTATGGCTGTTGTTCAAACAAATTTTTACGATCTTTCCGGGAATTTCATGACGTATGGACATTGAATCGCGTATTGAAGAACTTGCCCGCGCCCGCGCGGCTGGCCAGATCGATGAGGCTGAATGGATGCGCCGTCGCAAAGAGCTGTTACGCGAATTACAAGCTGGCAGTGAGTCGGCAGGATTGGCTGATCAGCCAATCCTCGCTGAGGCAGGCGAGCTGGGGGATAGAAGCGGTTTGGCAGCGCTGGCACCGGGTATGGTAATTGGGCCGGATGAGTATCGGGTCCGGTTATTGCGTGATTTAGATGATAAACGGCGGGTCTGGCTGGTGCTGGCCGTGACGGGTGAGACCGGGCGAGTCAAGGGTAGTGGCGATGATTTTCGAGTCATCAAACTGTTCTTGCCGCCTGGCTATGTGCCCGGACCGCGTGATCCTGCCCGTGAGGAACGCTCGCAACGGGCGGGCGTCGTCGGCTGGCGGGCTTACCTTGCCAAAGCCCGTAGCCGCGTTGAGCAAGCCACCAAGCTGGAACATCCCAATATCGTCGCCGTCCATGGGTGGTGGCAAGGCGCCGATGGGTGGCCGTTCGCGGAAATGGAGTATGTCGATCATCAGCAGGGCCAGACGTTAGCGCAATTGCTGCGCGAGCGCGGTTCCCAGGGAGTTGCCTGGGACGTGGTTTTGCGATGGCTAAAGCCGGTTGCCGCCGCGCTGGATTATGCACGTCAGGAGCATCGTTTAGCGCATCAGGGTCTTGATGCCGAAGCGGTTTTTCTGACCACGGATGGGACGATCAAGCTAGGTGGATTTGGGGTGGCCAGCGAGATTATAGGGCCGCGCGGGGTTTTAGCCGATGCCCTGGGTTCAGCCGCCGATGCGAATAGTGAGGGCTTTAATGATGGCGCTGTCACCGAAGCCGCGTTCCGTCGGGATGTATTTAGTTTGGCGCTATTGATTTTTCAGATGTTGACCGGCCGGGGCGCTCATGAGGCGAAAAGCCAGGGTAAGGACCAAATACCGCCCGGATTGACTGCTGATGCCTGGCGGGTTTTGCGGCGTGGACTGGCTTACCCAAGCGAGACGGGGCCGATTGAAGCCGGGAAATTTATCGATGACCTGGACCAGGCCCAGCGCTCGGCCAAGCGGGAAAAGGCTGGGAGCAGCTCCAGGTCGCGGGTTTGGCTCGCGGCGGCGGGTTTTGCGGCGCTTGTTGTGGGGATACTTGGCGTCTACTGGGCGACTCAACGGGGGGAGGGTGGAGCCAACTTACAGCAGCCAGCGCAAACCAGTGCTCGCACTGATCCTGACAAGCCTCCGGAACAGACCTCGGAAGCGGGTTTAACGGTGTTACTCAAAGAAGCTGACCGGGAAGCCGATCTTAAAGCGTTTGAGTCAGCCAAGCGGATGGATACGCCAGTTGCTTATCAGTTGTATTTACAACGTTGCCCAAGTTGTGGCTTTGAAAAGGAAGCGCGTAGCGCGATACGAAATTTACAGAATGAGGAAAAAGTGGATGTTTTGAAAGCGGATTTTGAAACGTTGGTTCGCGCGTTCGAGCAGGACAATCGCGAGGATCGCGGCGAAGAAGCGCGCGAGCGCCTGAATGCCCTTGCGCGCCTGGCACCCGCTGATCCCATGATCGCCAGCGGGCAGCGTCGCCTGGCATTGGCTTGGGTGGCTCGTGCCCAGGCGAGTGCTAAAAAAGGTGATTTAGCTGGAGCATGGCAGGAGTTGAAAAAAGCCAGCGCCATTGATCCTGGACTGCCGGAACTGGCCAGCGTCACCGCCGCGTTTAAGCAAGCCGAGGTGACCGACCGGGTGCGGCAAGCCGATACAGAAGCTTTCGCCTCCGCGCGGCGGGCCAATACCCGTAAAGCGTACTGGGCTTATCTCGAACGGTGTGCAGAAACCTGTGGCCACCGCACCGATGCTGAGGCCGCATTAACCCGCCTGAGTCCGTCGAATCGAGTGATCCGGGATCGGCTACGTGATGGTTCGCAAGGCCCTGAATTGGTCGTCATTCCGGCGGGCAGCTTTGAAATGGGTTCGCCACCCGGCGAAAAGGGTCGCTATGAGGACGAACAACAACACGCCGCACGGATTGCCAAGCCCTTTGCCATCGGCAAATACGAAGTGACGTTTGCCGACTATGATCGCTTTACGACGGCAACCGGACGCTCGCCAGTTAGTGATAAGGGCTGGGGACGAGATCGTCGACCCGTGATCAATATCAGTTGGCGAGAGGCTAAAGAGTTCACCGATTGGTTATCCGAGCAGAGCGGTTATCGCTACCGGTTGCCAACGGAAACGGAGTGGGAATATGCAGTTCGGGCAGGCACGTCGACTAGCCGCTATTGGGGCGATGACCCAGATCAGGGGTGCGCCTACGCCAATGCGGCCGATCAGGATGGTAAAAAGGTGTTTGTTGGCTGGACGGAGATGCGCTGTCGCGACGGCTACGTCTATACAGCCCCAGCCGGTAGCTATCGCAACAATGATTACGGTCTGCACGATATGCTGGGTAATGTGCTCGAATGGACGTGTTCTTTTTACACACCCGGTTATGAGGCTCCTGCCCAGACTTGCCAGGAGCCAGTTGGGGAGCGTCAATTTGTGGTGCGCGGCGGTTCCTGGAATGATGAACCGCGCAACGTCCGCTCTGGAGACCGCCATCGCAGTCCGCCGGATTTCCGGGATTATTTTTTAGGATTTCGCGTGGTGCGAGAGCTGCCCTGAATGGGGTCGGTCCTGTCACTTAACGGTCCGGTCTGGTGATGGCAGGGCGTTAGGATTCGACAGCACCGTCATTTCACACTATGTCCAAGAAATCCAATACCCTGCCCATCGGTTATCGCCTACACCACTACCGCATTGAAGCGGTGTTAGGGGCTGGCGGCTTTGGCATCACCTATCGGGCGCTACACGAAGCCTTACGCAGCCAAGTCGCCATTAAGGAATACTTTCCAGTCGAGTGGTCTTATCGGGATCGCGACGATGTGAACGTATTGGCTAATACCCAGGGCGATTTACCGGCCTCAGAGCAGGGAGAGGACGCCTGTTACGCCTGGGGGTTAGAACGGTTCCTCAATGAAGCCCGTATCCTCGCTCAGGTTGATCATCCCAGCGTGGTCCGGGTCAGGGATTTTTTTCAGGCGAATGGCACTGCTTATATCGTGATGGATTACGAAGCTGGCGAACCGCTCAGTCAACTATTGCAACGGGAAAAAACATTAGCGGAAGAGCGCATTCATCGCCTCCTTGATGATGTCTTGCCCGCCCTGGAAGCGGTTCATGGCCTGGGTTATCTGCACCGAGACATCAAACCGGCCAATCTCTACTGTCGTTCAGACGGCCGTACTATCTTGATCGATTTTGGTGCTGCTCGACAAGCCCTGGGCCAGCGCAGCAAGAATGTCACCAGTGTATTCACCATTGGTTATTCGCCGATTGAGCAATATTTGGCGGATGGCAAGAGTTATGGACCCTGGACCGATATTTATGCACTGGGCGCGGTGCTCTATCAATGCGTCACTGGAAGACCACCGGTTGAAGCGCCCGCCCGTGTTCTGGATGATCCGTTGCGACCAGCAGTGGAAGCGGCCAAAGGACGGTATAGTTGGCCGCTATTACACGCTATTGATCAAGCGATAGCGATTCGGCCTGAAAGCCGCTTTCAAAGCATCGCAAAACTGCGGGTCGCCCTGGAGCCAGGGTCTGACGACGAGCAAACGGTCGAGCTGGAGTTACCGCTACGCCCAGAGCCGCGCCACGAGGCCGATCAGCGCCAGCCCATCACTATTGCCAGAGCGCCTCAACCCGCATTTGAACTGACTGATCGGCAAGAGAAGCCGCGCCGCTGGCCGGATTGGCGTTGGATCCTGGGACTGCTGGCTTTGTTAGCCATCGGGGCAGGCATCGCTAAAGCGCCGTCCTGTACGCCACAGCCGTCGAGTCCTGCCATCATCACGCCAACGCCGCCGGTGGTCACGCCGGTTGCGCCTCGTAGCCAAATTCCAGCGAATCCCCAGCCGGGTCAGAGCTACGTTGATTCACTAAGCGGGATTGAGTTTGTCTGGGTCGGGCCAGGCTGTTTTGCGATGGGTAGCACTGAAACTGAGAGGGATCGCAGCACAAATGAACCATCTCACCCCGTGTGTCCAACGGGGTTTTGGCTTGGGAAATACGAAATCACCAATAGCCAGTATGGCCGTTTTGACGCAACGCATGATAGCGGTCGCTATGACTCAACCGCGCTAAATGGTGATGATCAGCCAGTTGTGCGTGTCAATTGGCATCAAGCATTCGCCTATGCAGCCTGGCTATCAGAGAAGACCGGTGCCCGCTTTCGATTACCGACTGAAGCAGAGTGGGAATATGCCGCCCGTAGCGGCAAAACGGTCTCGCGTCCCTGGCTAGATGACCCCAAGCAGGCGTGCCGCTACGCCAATATCTACGACGAGACCGCCCGCCAGGCGAAGCCATTCAACTGGGCCAACTATCCTTGCGAGGATGGCCAGGCCGTTGTGACTACAGGCGGCAAGTATCCAGCCAACGGGTTTGGCTTATACGATATGTTGGGCAATGTCGCTGAATGGACCTGCTCGGAATACGATGGCGCGTATACCGGCGGTGAGACCCGCTGCGCCGTGTCGGATTCAGCGGGCGGGCGGCGGGTGCTGCGCGGAGGTTCCTGGTCCGATTACCCAGGTCTGGTGAGGTTCGCCTATCGCTTCCCAGCCGCACCCGAGTATCGGAAATTCGATTTAGGGTTTCGCCTGGTGCTGGAGCCTTAAGCCAATAGCCGTCCTAACGCAGCCATGGCGAACCGGCATTCGCTGCACAGCGCCGCCTCTGGCCGATCAGCGGTACCCAGGATGATCAATCATCGCGGTATGATCTCCCCGCACGATAGGCAGATAGCGCGGTTTCCAGAGTCGCGAACGTAGATACGTATCCAGATCGCGCCCAGCTAATTCGGTTCGGGTCGACGCACCGTCCTTGAGCGCCTGCTCAATCACCCGAGCGCCAACTCGAACGCTGACCTCGCGCAGCTCGCGAATCGGGGGATAAATTCGACCGGCCCGCAAATGGGCGGCGGCGGTGTATTCAGCCAGGGCGTACGCGGCCTCCAACACCATGGTATCGGTGATCTCGTGGCACTCGGCCAGAATAGCCCCAAAGCCCAACCCCGGAAAAATGAAGGCATTATTGCCCTGGCCGATGGGGTAGAGGCGGCCATCGCGTTCCACGTCGGGAAATGGACTACCCGTCGCAACAATGGCCCGACCCTCACTCCAATCCAAAATATCCTCCGGCAGGGCTTCGCAGGCCGAAGTCGGGTTAGACAGCGGAAAAATCATGGGCCGAACCGTATTGCGGGCCATGGCCTGCACCACAGGATGATTGAAAGAACCTGCTTGTCCGCTCAAACCCAGCAGAACGGTAGCTTTGGTATGTTCAATCGTTTCCAGTAGTGTCGGAATATCGTTGGCGATTTGCCAGCCGATGATTTTTTCACGCGGTTGCAAGAAAGGCTGTTTATACGGCTCAACCGTGCGCCCCTCAACTAAAAGACCACCTGAGTCGAGTACGCAAACGCGATCCCGGGCTTCCTCGGCGCTTAACCCTTCCCTGATCAGTCCTTGGGTAATAGCCCAGGCTACGCCGATGCCACCGGCCCCTGCGCCAAGGATCACGAAGCGCTGCTCAGCCAGTGTTTCGCCTTTCAGACGACTGCCCGAAAGTGCGCCGGCCAATGCGACCGCACCGGTGCCTTGAATGTCGTCATTAAACGATGGTAACTGCTTGCGGTAACGCTCCAAAACAGCGAAGGCCACATCTTTAGAGAGATCTTCCCACTGGATCACCGCGCGCGGCCAACGCTCATGGATGGATTTGACGAATTTATCAAGGAAAGCCAGATACCGCTCCCCTCGCAAGCGACGTTGGCGCACGCCAAGATAGAACTCGTCATTGAGTAGTTCCAGTCGGTCGGTGCCCACATCCAGTTTGACCGGCATCGTATGAAATGGGTTGACACCGCCACCAATGGTATAAATCGCCAGCTTGCCAATCGCGATAGCCAGGCCACCGTAGCCCTGATCGCCAATACCAAGAATCGCCGAAGAATCGGTCGCGACAATCATCCGCACATCATTCCAGGGAAAGTTGCGGACGACGCCGGACGCTCGGTCAATATTAAGTGGCGAAAATGACAACCCCCGTGGGTTCTGGTAAAGGTGACTGAATTGCTGTACGGCTTGCCCGACAGTTGGCGTGTAGATAATGGGCATCATTTCTTCAAGATGCCGCTCCAACAGCGCATAAAACAAGGTTTCTGCCCGCTCTTGCAGCGCGCGCAGGTATTGGTACTTGGCAATAGGGTCCGGCTCGCGCAGAAACCCTCGATAGACCCGCTCGACTTGCTGCTCCAAGGTATTGACTTGCGGAGGCAGCAACCCATCCAGGCCTAAGGCAACGCGCTCATCTTCGGTAAATGCGGTGCCCTTGTTGCTCAAAACCAATCGCAACAGGGCGATGCCTTCCAAATAAACTTCCATGTACTCTTGGCCTTCGGCATCGGTTTTGATGTCGAAGTAGGGGCTGATGGGATCTTGTTTCATAGTGCGAGTGGCCAGTCTCTAGCGTTGACGGGGCATACGGCTTACCCCTATTGATTTAAAAATGGAACAGAAAATTATGCTGTCTTTCTGATAGGATGTCAAAGAACGCTCGTTGCCGATGGTCGGCTTTTCCTAGATAGACTCATAAACTACACAGGCGGACGGGCCAAAGTGAACCGTCTCAAGCTTGATAACCTTCGGTATGTGTGCCTAACCAAAATGCAAAAATTTAAAAAAAACAAACTAAATCATCTCGATAGATGAGATTCACGGTTTTGGGTGCCCACGCCCCTTAGATGAGGGACTGGTTTTGTCAATTTTGGTCCAATAGGCTTACTGGGTGTGGTTCAAAACTCACCTCTGGATCGTATTTTAAAGTGACAACTAACGCATAAGATTTGGTATTACAAGGGTAACATTATAAAAACAGGAGCCTTTATTGAACAGCGATTGGGGCTAAAAAGGGGTTATTTTAAATAAAAGTAGCATTATTGTTTCAATTAAACTATGATTAACTGAGTTTTGGATAATACGTCATGTACATTCAGTGATCTAGCGCACCGATCTATGTAGCTTGTAGTCTGAAGAAAGTGCTGATTATTATTGGCATCGATATTGCAAAAGCATTTCCCATCGTAACGCTCCATTTAACTTGCTTGATGGCCAGGAAGGTAAACCAGATGAATATTCAATTACACCGTAAGCAGATTGTCATTTTGAGCTTGGCCTTGCTTTTGGCTGTGGCGTCTTATTGGATTCCTGCTCCCGAAAAACCCTCATCCGCAAACTCGCTATTGGGGACTTCAACAGCTGTGGTGCCCCAAGTAGCACCTCAACCAGCACCTGTGATTACAGCTCCCATAGCTGCTGAGCCGCTGCCGACAGCACAATTAGTTGTCGAGCCGCTTGCACAGCCTCAAGCCCTTAAAAATTCACCTCCCAAAACTAATGCCCATTTGCCAAAACAAGCTCCACCGAGCAAATCCTCGTTTCTCGACGCGAGGGATCTGGTCAATGGCAACACGTTTCCGGTAGGGACCATGCTCTTGGTTCCTATCAAAAATTTTGATCTCCCGCAAAAGCCATGATTGGTTTTTTTAAAGGGATTTGTGATTTTTAGTGGACGCCATTGATTCCTATCTTTCTTGATCTGGATCGTTGGATGACTGTTAGCTGGTTTGGCTTTGTTTCGTAACTTTTCGCTTTAGCCTTCCTTAGGCGGGTGCTGTTCGATCAGACACAGCCCCGCGCCATGCTGGCCGCAAATGCTTGTTGGCTGGTTGATTTCGTTCGGTCCATTTTGAACCGCTTCAATCTGCCTTATACTGCCCCTCTAAATCCCTGGTTTCTGGATGTATTCTTTTGATGCATTTGTTCGTCCCTAATCCAGATAAAGCGCTACCCCACCATCAGAGGAGGTGTAAGTCATGACTTATGAAAATATCCGCGTCGAAACCCGTGGTCCGGTTGCTGTGATTACCCTGAATCGACCGAAAGCTTTCAATGCCTTATCGAATGACTTGATGGATGAATTGACTGCTGCTCTGGATGGTATGGAAGCGGATGAGGCGATTCGCGCCATCGTCATCACGGGTGGTGAAAAGGTTTTCGCCGCTGGCGCGGACATTAAGGGCATGAAGAATTATTCCTACATGGACGCCTACAAGAGCGACTTCATCACCCGTAATTGGGAACGGGCCAGTCGTTGCCGTAAACCGGTGATTGCGGCGGTGGCTGGCTATGCGCTGGGTGGCGGCTGCGAGCTGGCCATGATGTGCGATTTTATTCTGGCCGCTGATACCGCTAAATTCGGTCAGCCGGAAATCAAGCTCGGTATTTTGCCCGGCGCTGGCGGTACCCAGCGCTTAACACGTTTAGTGGGTAAATCGAAGGCAATGGAACTGTGCTTGACGGGCCGGATGATGGATGCAGTTGAAGCAGAGCGGGCTGGCTTGGTGAGTCGGATCGTACCCGTGGCAGAGTTACTTGAAGAGGCTATTAAGACCGCCGAATTGATCGCCGGAATGTCGTTACCTGCCGTCATGATGACCAAGGAATGCGTCAATCGCGCCTTGGAAAGCAGTCTGGCCGAAGGCTTACTGTTCGAGCGGCGGACCTTCCACGCGGTATTCGCTACGGAAGATCAGAAAGAAGGGATGGATGCGTTCATCGGTAAACGCGCGCCAGAGCTGAAACATCGCTGAGCAAATTGCATAGCAAATTGGGCCGAGCCTTGCTAATGAAGTTAACCGAGACCAACGAAATTCAATATAATATCGATGGTTTATTCGGCTTTGCGGTTCGGCCGCCGGAAAAACTATATGTCATTACACTATCACAATAAGGCATAAGCGATGGAAATCAAAAAAGTCGGTGTTATGGGCTGTGGGGCTATGGGTCTGGGCGTGGCGCAAGTGTGCGCACAGGCAGGCATTGCCACCGTGGCCGTCAAGGCGACGCCAGGTTCGACCGACAAGATTCGGTCAGGTTTGGAGAAATCTCTTGCCAAGATGGTCGAGCGCGGCAAGATGACTGCCGAACAAAAGGATTCCACGCTCGGTTTGCTGCAATTCACGACCAAAGAAGAAGATGTTGCAGGCTGTGATCTGATCATTGAATCGATCATCGAAGATTTAGAGACCAAAAAAGCCCTGTTTCAGCGTCTTGAGGGCATCATTTCCCCAGAAGCGCTGCTGACGACTAACACCTCCACACTGTCGGTTACCGCGCTGATGGCGGTTTGCAAGCATCGGGGACGGGTCGCCGGTCTGCATTTCTTCAATCCAGCGACAGTCATGAAACTCGTTGAGATCATTCATGCCTTCGAGACCTCAGACGACACGATCAAAGCCCTTGATGCATTCTGCAAGAAGCTCAATAAAGACCCGGTGATTGTGCAAGACACCACCGGCTTCATCGTCAATCGGCTGCTGACGCCTTACATGCTCAGCGCCATTCGCTTGCTGGAGATGGGAACCGGCACCATCGCCGACATCGATCATGCGATGAAATCCGGTGCGGCTCATCCCATGGGGCCTTTCGAGTTGGCTGATTACATCGGCCTGGATGTGGTCGAAGCCATGACCATGAATATCTATCAAGATATGCACCAGCCGCATGTGTCGCCACCGCATACCCTGACCCGTCTGGTGCAACTGGGCTACCTGGGTCGCAAGACCAACAAGGGGTTCTATGACTATTCAGTCAAGCCCCCGGTGCAGAATCCGCAACTACGTCACCCAGTCGCCTGATTTTCTTTTCCAACAGAGGTACTCCGCGCCAGGGAAGGCGATGGGATACCCATGGGCGGCTACCCGCCGCTATAGCGCTGCTCCAGCCAGGCGAATACCGCCCGTAGCACCATGGCCTCGCCACCTTCGGGGCGTCCTGGCTGGGTCTTGAGATTCCACGCCATCAGATCGAAATGCGCCCACGGGATGTCATCGCTGACGAATTCCTTCAGAAATAGTGCGGCGGTGATAGCCCCAGCGTAGGACGATTCGCTGGCGTTGGCGATATCGGCGATTTTGCTGTCTAGCAGATCTCGGTAGGCTTGATGAAACGGCAGTCGCCAGATCACATCTTGTTGCTGCTGCGCCGCCTCCAATAAACCAGCCGCGAGGGCGTCGTTGTTGCAGAACATCGCGGGGATGTCTGTGCCAAGCGCTACCCGCGCTGCACCGGTGAGCGTGGCAAAATCAAATAAAACATCGGGTTGCTCGCTGCTGGCTTCGGTCAGGGCATCACACAGAATCAGTCGCCCTTCGGCATCGGTATTGTGGACCTCAACGGTTAAACCGGACCGGGAGCGCAGCACATCACCGGGCCGGAAGGCGTTGCCGGAAACGGCGTTATCCACCGCCCCGATCAAAACCCGCAAGCGCACCGGTAACTCCGACGCCATGATCAGATAAGCCAGGCCCAGCGCAGTTGCCGCACCCCCCATATCTTTCTTCATCAAGCGCATAGCGCTGGCCGGTTTCAAGTCAAGCCCACCACTATCGAAGCAAACCCCTTTGCCGACTAATGTGACTTTAGGGTGATCGGGGTTACCCCAGCGCAGATCCAACAAACGCGGCGCGTGGATGCTGGCTCGGCCGACCGCGTGAATCAGTAGGTAATTGCTGGACAGCAGATCATCGCCCACCATCTGGTCGATGGAAGCACCGAAGCGTTGCGCCAGGGTGGCAGTCGCCTCGGCCAGGTGAAGGGGCATCATATCTTCAGCCGGCGTGTTGATCAGATCGCGGACCAGGGTGATGGCCGCTCGCTGTCGCTCGATGCGATTCGCATCGCAGACGGGATTGAGGGCCAACCGGGCACCTGCCTTCTTGGGTGCCTTGTAACGCGTAAATCGGTAAGCACCGAGCGCCCAACCGAGCGTCAACCGTTCCAGTTGTTGCGGGGTAAAAGCCGCATTAAGCACATAATCGGCCGCCGGTAATGCATCCGCCAGATGGCCTAAAGCCCATAGATCGTCTGCATTCTTGATCCAGGCAACCACCGCCTGCAAGCCGCCGTCGCTGTCCGGTATCAAACTGAAATGACCCGGTTTCATTTTGCAACCGGTTGTAGTTAACCAGGTGCGCACGCGGCTGTCTTGCGCTGAAAACCAATCATCTGCCTGGGTTTCAGGCACCAGCATCAGGGGAATACAGCCAGAGGGCGGGTTAACAAGCAAACTATTGTTCATAGGGGTCTCTGTGCGAAATCTGCCGAAGCGACTTTTGCAAAAACAAACTTTGGTTTGAAAGCGCCTTCTTGAGAGGGATAATCGCGCATGAAAGGGGCGTAATTTCTCTCATGCGGTTTTCGCCCGGTCACGGGCGCGGATTGAACCGCCACGCCTGCCGAAGTCCCGCCTATGTCAGAGGCGGGTTGTTTTGGGTTGTAATCGTGCCTGCTCCGGCGCAAGCCGATCCACCAGGAGAAAAATTTTGTCCGTACTGCTTGATCGGCGTTTGACATGGTTAGCGGGCGCAAATCCACAGGCCTTGTTCGAGGGTCGACGACTCGGCCTTGAAAGAGAGACGCTGCGGGTCGCGCCGGATGGGCAAATTTCCCAAATTCGGCATCCGCTTGCCCTGGGTGCGGCGTTGACCCATCCGTTCATCACTACCGACTATTCGGAAGCTTTATTGGAGTTTATCACTCCACCGTTGGCCAATGCCGAGGACGCCTTAGGGTTTTTGGACGATTGCCACCGATTTGCCTATGAGCAGATCGACGATGAGTTGCTCTGGGCCGCCAGTATGCCCTGCATCCTCGCGGGTGAGGCCAGCATCCCTATCGCCGAATACGGTTCTTCTAATCTTGGCCAGATGAAACATATCTATCGGCGAGGTTTGGCATGGCGCTATGGTCGTATCATGCAAGTCATCGCGGGAATTCATTTTAATTTTTCTTTACCGGATGTGTTTTGGACAGCGTTGCAGGAGTGGCAAGGGGATGAACGGTCGCTGCCGGATTTTCGCTCGGATGCCTATTTTGGCTTGATTCGCAATCTGCAACGGTTTGGGTGGTTGATCTTGTATCTCTTTGGTGCTTCACCGGCGGTCTGTAAGTCGTTTCTCGACGGTAAGCCCAGCTCCCTGGCCGAATTTGATGACCACACCTATTACGGTCCTTACGCCACATCGCTGCGGATGAGCAATATCGGTTATACCAACCGCACCGAAAAGAAAAGCGGAGTTAATGTCTGCTACAACTCGCTGGCGGAGTATATCGCCAGCCTGAACCAGGCGACGGTCACCCCGTGGCCTGCTTACCAACAGATTGGCGTTAAAGTGAATGGCGAGTATCGCCAGCTTAACGCCAACATTCTGCAAATCGAAAACGAGTACTACACCTCTATGCGGCCCAAGCAGCCGCCGCAAAATAATGAAAAACCCTCGGTGGCGCTGCAACGGCGCGGTGTGCAATACGTTGAGCTGCGTTCACTGGATCTTAATCCGCTTGAGCCGCTCGGTGCCAACAGCTCCCAACTGCGGTTTTTAGAAGCTTTTTTGCTGCTGTGCCTGTTGCAGGAGTCGCCGCCGCTGGATGCCGAAGAACGACAGATCAATGACGAGAATCAGATGACGGTCGCTCTGTCCGGTCGCGATCCTGGCTTGATCCTGCACTGTCGGCGTGAACCGGGTTTACCGTTGCGGCAGTGGGCTTCCCGGCTGTTGGATCAACTCCAGGGGATCTGTGGCTTGCTCGACGGTGGCCAAGCTAGCGGACCCTATGCGCTGGCTTTAGCCGAACAACGCGAGACGCTAGCCGATCCGCAGCGGACACCATCGGCCCGAATTCTGGCTGAAATGCATACTCGTGGGGAAAATTTCTTTCGCTATAGCCAACATTTGTCGAAGCAGCATCGCGCCTATTTTCGAGCAGTCCCATTGGCAAGCGAGAAAAGACAATTTTTCGTTGAGGAAGCGGCGAAGTCCTGGCAAAAACAACGGGCCATCGAAGCGGCTGATACGCTGCCGTTCGATGAGTTTTTAAGCCGCTATTTTCGTACTTAATTGACGAGAAGCCAGCAAGCCCAGAGTCGGCACGGTTAGCACCGCTTGCCGTGTGTCTCACAGTGGCTTGATCCACATAGCGCGGTGTCCATCGCAAACATGGACGTTGGCGCATCCAAACCTCATCGGGGAACGTAGATTAGCGCAAGGCCAACTCAAATCCTGATGGGCTTTGTTCGGAGTCTTTTGATGAATCCCCGTAAAATGTTGTTTTTGTTGATATTTTCCGTGCTGGTTGGAGCCTTTTTTGCGTTCGATCTGGGCCAATTCTTGAGTCTGGATTATTTCAAGGCGCAACAAGCGGCCATTGCGGCCTATCAGGCGCAGCAGCCCTGGTTGACCGCCGGGATATTCTTTCTCATCTATGTGGCTTCTACCGCCCTGTCGTTGCCCGGAGCTACATTGCTAACGCTGGTGGCGGGCGCGCTCTTCGGCCTGGGGTGGGGGACAGTGTTGGTGTCTTTCGCCTCGACGCTGGGGGCCATTGTCCCGTTTCTGGCCGCTCGCTTCTTGCTGCGCGACTGGGTGCAAGAGAAGTTTGGCGCTCATCTGAAGGCGGTCAATACTGGTCTGGAGACAGAGGGTGGCTTTTATCTCTTCACGCTGCGCTTGATACCGATTTTCCCATTCTTCGCCATTAATCTGCTGATGGGGCTAACGCCGCTGCGGACGTGGACTTTTTACTGGGTTAGCCAGCTTGGAATGCTGGCCGGTACCTTGCTATATGTCAATGCTGGCACGCAATTGGCGCGCGTGGATTCCTTCAAGGGCCTGGCGTCGCCCGGTTTCCTCGCGTCTTGCATTCTACTGGGGATGTTTCCCTTGCTGGCCAAGCGGCTCATTGGGTGGCACAAGGCGCGCCAGGTGTACGCAAAATGGCCCAAGCCCGCGCGGTTTGATCGCAATCTGGTGGTGATTGGCGCAGGTTCAGCCGGTCTGGTGAGCGCTTATATCGCGGCGGCGGTCAGGGCCAAGGTGACGCTCGTGGAGCAACACCGAATGGGGGGCGATTGCCTGAATACCGGCTGTGTCCCCTCTAAAGCCTTGCTCCGTTCGGCTAAGCTGCTGGCGCATATTCGACGTTCTGCCGAGTTCGGTATCCGCAAAGCCGAAGCAGATTACGATTTTGCCGATGTGATGGCACGAGTGCGCCGCATCATCGCTGAAATTGCTCCGCATGATTCGATCGCGCGTTACACGGAGCTTGGCGTTGAGGTCATTGTGGGTACCGCCAAGATCACTTCGCCCTGGACGGTGGAGGTCACCACCGAACAGGGAACCCAGGTTTTAACCACCCGCGCTATCGTGATCGCCGCAGGTGCCCGGCCGCAGACGCCGCCGATTCCAGGGTTGGATGAAGTGGGCTATCTCACTTCGGATACCGTGTGGAGCCTACGCGAACAGCCCCGACGGCTTGTAGTACTGGGCGGCGGGCCGATTGGCTCGGAACTCGCTCAAGCCTTCGCCCGCTTAGGCAGCCACGTCATCCAGGTGGAAAGGGGTGCGCGATTGCTGAATCGCGAAGATCCGGAGGTATCAGCTCTGCTGGCGGATCGCTTCCGCTCTGAAGGGATTGAACTCCGGTTAAATCATACCGCTCGGCGGTTCATCGTCGAAAATGGCGAGAAAATCCTGATCGCTGAACACCATGGCCAGGCGGTACGAATCGCCTTTGATGCCGTGTTAGTGGCCGTTGGGCGGGTGGCCAATACGACTGGCTACGGTCTGGAAGCGCTGGGAATCCCGCCAGCCCGTACCATCGAAACCAATAACTATCTGCAAACACTTTATCCGAATATCTATGCAGCGGGTGATGTGACTGGACCTTACCAGTTCACCCACGCTGCCGCTCATCAGGCGTGGTATGCGGCAGTCAACGCCTTGTTTGCGCCTTTTAAGACCTTCAAGGTGGACTATTCAGTGATGCCCTGGACCACCTTTGTTGATCCTGAGGTAGCGCGCGTCGGACTCAATGAACAAGAGGCGCAGGCGCGAGGCCTTGCTTATGAGGTCACGGTCTATCATCTTGATGATCTCGACCGCGCCATCGCCGATGGCGAGCGGTGCGGATTCGTCAAAGTGCTCACCGCACCGGGTAAAGATAAGATTCTTGGCGTCACTGTGGTCGGCGCCCACGCCGGGGATTTGATTGCCGAATACGTGTTGGCGATGCGCCATGGCATTGGCCTTAATAAAATCCTGGCGACGATCCATGTCTATCCGACGTTTGCCGAGTCCAGCAAGTATGCCGCTGGCGTCTGGAAAAAGGCTCATGCTCCGGAAAAAGTGCTGGTTTGGGTCGAGCGCTTTCACCGCTGGCGACGCGGTTGGACAGCCCATGCCTCGCCGGTTGTCGCCTTACAACCGAACCCTGGCCTTGTCGAGCCAACCCTCTAGAAAACTATCAGTCCATTGATCCAGAGCTACGTCGTAGCGGGCATGACCTGCGCGCTGTTCGGCGGCGGATTGAGCGCCTGGAAAATCCAGTTGGTCAGCACCTGTCATCAGCCATGTTTGCAGAATGCGCTGATTGACTTCGGGATGGAATTGCAGGCCGAAAGCCTGGCTACCGTAACGGTACGCTTGTTGGGGAAAGCGCTCGCTGCTGGCCAGTAAGTCGGCACCAGCGGGCAATTCACAGCCCTCGCGATGCCAGTGATAGACGTAGAGCGGTGCGGTGAATAGCGATTGGCCGATCGACGTTGGCTGGATCGCAAAATAGCCGATTTCGGCCAGCCCTGCCGGATGGGGCTTGACGGTAGCGCCCAGGGCGCGCGCCAGTAATTGAGCGCCCAGACAAATCCCTAAAAAAGGTCGTCCGGACGCTAACATGCGGGGAATCCAGTCCAATTGCGCACGGATGCCCGGTAGCGTACGGTCGTCGTTAGCGCTCATGGGGCCACCGAACACCATCGCCCCTGCATAACGCTCCAGGTCGGTCGGCAGGGGTTGGCCCGCTTGCGGATAGCAATATTCAAGCTGATAGCCGCGTTCAAGTAATTTGTCCCGACAGCGACCCGCGTCGGCATCCGCCGCCTGCATGACCAGTAATAGGCGTGGCGTAGCGCCGGTCATCGTGCCCGATCTCCATCCTCCGTCTGCTGATCCTGCTGTGTCGCCTGTCGATAATCCTTTAAGGTTTCCGCAACCAGAAAGGCCAGCTCCAGACTCTGAGAGGCATTCAAACGCGGATCACATTGGGTATGGTAACGGTCGGCCAGGCCCTCTTCAGTGATTGCTTGCGATCCTCCCAGACATTCAGTGACATCCTGGCCGGTCAGCTCAAAATGCATACCGCCGGGTATGCTGCCCTCAGCGCGATGGACGGCGAAGAACCCCCGTACTTCGTCGAGAATCCGGGTAAAGGGGCGAGTTTTGTAACCGGTGCGGGTGGCCAGGGTATTGCCATGCATCGGATCACAAGACCAGACGACGCGCCGACCTTCGCGCTGGACGGCCCGAATCAGCGGCGGCAGTGCCGTTTCAAGCTGATCCGCCCCCATCCGGCTGATCAACGTCAAGCGGCCGGGCTGATCCATGGGATTTAAAGCATCCAACAGGCGCAACAAGGTATCCGGGTCGACAGTAGGTCCGAGTTTGACGCCGATGGGATTGGCGATGCCGCGCGCAAATTCCACATGCGCGCCGTCCAGTTGGCGGGTGCGTTCGCCAATCCACAGAAAATGCGCTGATCCCGCATACCAGGTGCCCATCATTGCGTCACAGCGGGTCAGCGCTTGTTCATAATTTAACAACAGCGCTTCATGTGAAGTGTAAAATTGGACTTGACGGACTTGAGGATCGGTGGCGGCATCCAGGCGGCAGGCTCGCATAAAAGCCAGGGTCTCACTGATGCGGCTGGCCAATTCCTGATAACGCGCGCCCAGTGGATTAGCCCGCAGGAAATCGAGGTTCCATTGCTGCACGCGATGCAAATCGGCAAAGCCGCCTTGGGCGAGTGCCCGTAGCAGGTTCAAAGTGGCCGCCGATTGAGCATAAGCCCGTAGCTGTCGGCGTGGATCGGGTTGGCGGGCAGCCTTGGTGAAATCCAGATCGTTGACGATATCGCCCCGATAGCTGGGTAAGCTCACGCCGTCTTGCGTTTCAGTCGGCGAGCTGCGTGGTTTAGCAAACTGACCTGCCATTCGCCCGACCTTGACCACGGGGCAGGCAGCGGCAAAGGTCAACACCACCGCCATTTGTAGCAGCACCCGAAAGGTATCGGTGATGGCCGGTTCGTTGAACTGGGCGAAGCTTTCGGCGCAATCGCCGCCTTGCAGGAGAAATGCCCGACCAGCGGCGACATCGGCTAACTGCTCGCGCAGAGCGCGGATTTCACCGGCGAAAACTAGTGGCAGCGAAGCCGCCAGGCGCTCTTCGACTTCGGCTAAAGCCGCAGCGTTCGGATAATCCGGCAGTTGGGCGGCCGGTTTGCCGCGCCAACTGGCGGGAGTCCATGCACTGCGGGCCGATAAGATGCGTTGGGACATCAGAACACCTGAAAATTGCTTATCATTTTTGGGGAGGATCGTTCAGCTAGTCGGGCAGGATGCGGAACGGGTTTAGCGACATCGGTGAAAGCGCGACCATGAAGCGCTACCCGCTGCGTGATATTTATTAACTAAATCAATACATCATGGATAGGAAAACGAAGATGTTCGGGCCTGTGATCAGTTCGAGTATATCGGTGAGTCGGCAAGGGGTCGAGAGCGTGCAGCAGCGATCAGCGAACCCATGTCCGTGGTGGGCGCTTGTGAAAGTTAGCACAAAAGTCGCTTTCATCCGGCGATTCTGGGCGATTTGCGGTGCGGTGTTGATGAGTTTGGGCGTGGCACGGGCGGAAGCGCCGCCTGAACAGCGCTTTGCCGGTGTTGAAATTACCGTCGGCGTACACAATGTCTCGGCGATTGGCGCACCGGCCCGCGCCCATGCCGCTACCTGGGAGCAGCGGACCGGGGGCAAGGTTAAGGTGATCGGCACGCCCTTTGGCCAACTCTTTGATACTTTCAAAGGTTCTCTCACCGCCCCGGAACCTCTCTATGACGTTCTATTTTATGTCCCGGCCTGGACGGGCGATTTTGCGCCTTATTTAACCGAGGTGCCGCCCGAACTAAGACGCAACGAGGCATTCGATGATATCCATCAGACGTTTCGCGAACGCCTGATGACCTGGCAGGGCCAGTGGATTGCCGTTACCGTGGATGGTGATCTGTTCCAGGGCTATTATCGCAAGGATTTGTTTGAAGACCCCAGGAATCGCACGGAGTTTCGCGAACGCTACGGGCGGGATCTGGCACTGCCGGATACCTGGCCTGAATATCGGGATATCGCCGAATTTTTCACCGGCCGTCAGGGACCCGATGGCACCGCGCTGTATGGGGCGGCTGAAGCGTTTGCGCGCGGCGGCCAGCAATTCTGGGATGTGTTCAGCCGCGCCTCCGCTTACACCAATCACCCGGATTTCAAGGGTGCGCAGTTTTTCGATCCCGACACCATGCGGGCGCAAATCAACAATCCGGGTTGGGTGCGGGCAGTCAAAGATTACGTGGAGATTTTGAAATTTTGCCCGCCGGACGCCAGGACCTATGGCATCGTCGAAGCGCGCCAGGCTTTTTTAAGCGGTCGTACCGCGCTGATTCTGGATTGGGGCGACACCGGAGCCCTCGCCAACGATCCGCAGCAATCGCGGGTGGTCGGCAAGGTGGGCTATTTCGTCTTGCCTGGCAGTCGGGAGGTCTGGAACGCCCGTACCTGGCGATGGCAGCGGTTTGAACGCCCCCACAAAGCGCCGTTTCTGGCGGCTGGCGGCTGGGTAGCCAGTGTCCCGCGTAACAGTCGCCAGCAAGCGGCGGCATGGGATTATATTCGATGGTATTCCAATCCTGAGAACAGTTTGCACGATGTGGTGACCAGCGGCACCGGCATCAACCCGTATCGACTGACGCATTTCACCAGCATCGATGCCTGGACCCGGACGTTTACCCGAACAGGGGCGGCGGAGTATCTGGAGGTGCTGCGGACCAGCCTTGATTCTCCACAAGCGGCTTTGGATCTTCGTATTCCTGGCTTCTTTCGCTACAGCGAAGCCTTGGAAATTCCGGTCATCGAAGCGCTCAAGGGTGCGGTTTCGGTGGAAGACGCCTTGAATCAAGTCGCGGCGGATTGGGAAAAGATCACTGATAGCTTAGGGCGGGAAAGCCAGCTTGCGATTTATCGCACCTCCATGGGATTGTCGTCCCAGCCTGAGGGACCGCGCCCGCAAGCCCTCGCCCAACAGCGGCGAGTGGTGATCGGCTTTTCCCAGGCAACCACCACCGAACCCTGGCGCTTGCTCTTTAACAAGGAATTGCGCGAGGAAGCCGCCAGACATGCTGAAGTCGAGCTGATCGTCAGAGACGCCATGGATAAGACCGATCAGCAGATTGCCGACGTGGAGGCGTTCATTGCCCAGCGGGTTGATGCGATCCTGGTCTCGCCTAAAACCACTGACGAGCTGACGCCTGTTGTCAGCAAAGCCTTCAATGCCGGAATTCCGGTGTTCGTGCTGGATCGCGGTCTGGCCAATGACCGCTACACCCAGTTTATCGGTGGTGATAACCGGGAAATCGGCCGGGCAGTGGGTCGCTATCTGGTCAAACTGCTGGGTGGGCCTGGACAGGCACGGGGCAACGTGGTGGAGATCTGGGGCGGTATGAAAACTGTTGAATCTCACAAGCGCCATGAAGGTTTTTATGAAATCGTGAGTCGGGAGCCGGGAATCCAGATCATCAATCAACCCAGTGACGGCGACTGGAAGCAGGATCGCGGTTACGAGATCATGGCCGATGCTTTGACGGCTCACCCGCAGATCAATGTGGTCTATGCGCACAACGACCCGATGGCCCATGGCGCTTATCTGGCCGCCAAAGAGGTAGGGCGAGAGAAGGACATCCTATTTCTGGGGGTGGACGGCATCCCGGCCGAGGGCGTGAAGTGGGTCAATGAGGGAGTTCTCACCGCGACCTTCCTTTATAAAACGCCGGGTAGTGAAGCCATTCAGCAGGCGCTGCGCTTTTTACGGGGCGAGGCGGTCGCCAGGGGGGTAACCTTGCCAACTTTGACCATTGATCGGGCCAATGCCGGCGAGATTTTGCGCGCCAACGGTTTATTGTGAGGGATTGCATGCACACCGGCGCTGGCAGCGCGGAAAGAAGCCGCTTTAGAGCCGCTTTGTATATGACCTTCGGTGGCATCGCCGCCATTTTGATAGTGACGGTCGGGCTTGCGCTTTATATGACCAACCGGCTGGGGCAAGCGGTCGAAGGCACGACGCACGAGATCCTTCCGGAAACTCTGGCGGCGTTACGGCTATCCGAGCGGAGCGCGCTCCTGGCAGCGCTGGCTCCCACCCTGGCTGGTGCCCGCGACCAACAGGAATTGCATCAACTGGCTGCTCGCCTGGATGCCCTGATCCGTGAAATTGGCATCTACATCAGTCGTTTAGGTATTCGCGCCGATCCAAACACCATTGCCATCCTGCGGGATCGGGTGGCGCTGCTGTCCCATACCTTGCAAACCCTCAAATCAGCCAATATTGATCGCCTTGCGCTTGAACAATGGCAAAGCGGGCTACTGGCTGACATCCACACGGCGCACAGCGATTTCAACGATACCGTCAGCCCGGTTATTTATGGCGTCACTTCACTCAATCAATTATTGGCCAAGCGCGTAGTACGTCAGCAGATCACCGCGATTCGGACAATGCAAGATCAGCACATACAGCAGATGCTGGCCAGCACGGATCTGCGGTTATTGCTGGAATGCATCGACCGGGGGCGGCTAGATGGGCAAGACTCCAGCATAGCCCAGACCGAGCAGACCGAGCGTGAGAAAATGCGGGCGATATTGGAAGCTATCGGCGGTTTGCAACATCCGCGTTCGAGCGAGAGTTTTGCGGCTCTCAGTGTGGCTGCAGAGCATTTTTTTCGCATCGAAACGACCGATATTGCCGCTACTGACGCCCGCCGAGGCTTCAAGACCGCTATTGAAACGTATCTGGTTCGCCTGAAAGAACACCTGACCGAGCACTTGCATGAGGAGTTGGGCGAGGCGCAAACCGAGCTGGCAAAGCTGATTGAACAGATGATGCGCGATTGGCGTTATGCCCTGGACATTCGTGCCGAGGGGAATCTGGTCTTCGCTTTGCTGGCGACGACCGCCGAAGCCAACGATGTTAAAACGCTGGCCGGGCTGCAAGATCGCTTCAAGCGCTCCTACGAAATTTTTCAGGCAGCGGCAGAAACTTTCCAGGCCAGCGAATTGGCCCACCGTAATCCGGTGTTGGCCGATAATGTAAGCCGCGTTGACCGGAATCTGGCGTTTATTGGTGCTGATGGCGAAGGACTGTTCGCAGTCCGTCAGCAAATCCTCAACCTCGAAGCGCAGATCCAGGTTTGGTTAACCGATAGTCGGCGGATTGCACGAGCGGTGACCGAGCAGATTGATGGGCTGGTCGGGCGGGTGCAAAAAGATACCGAGTCGCTGCAAAAGGTCCTGGCCAGCCAGCAACAAGCGCTGATGTGGACCTTGCTGTGGGTCAGCGCGGGCGGACTGGTGCTGGCGGGATTAATCGCCTATGGTGCGGGGCGGCTTTTTGAGCGTCACGAACGTGCCTTGCGCGAGGCCAAGGAAACCGCTGACCGGGCCAGTCTGATCAAGTCTGAATTTCTGGCCAACATGAGCCATGAAATCCGCACGCCCATGAACGGGGTGATCGGCATGTGTGATCTGTTGGGCAGAACCGATCTGGATACTAAACAGCGCGCCTTTCTGCGCACCGCCCAGGGATCAGCAAAAAGTTTATTGAGAATTATCAATGATATTCTCGATGTCTCCAAGCTGGAGGCCGGGCGGTTGCATCTGGAATCCATCGTGTTTGATTTGCGTGAGCAAATCGAAGAGACCGTAGCACTGCTGGCTGCCGATGCCCATCGCAAGGGGTTGGAACTGGTTGCAGTGGTGGCGGAGCGCGCGCCAGTGCGGGTGCAGGGCGATCCGGTACGATTGCACCAGGTGCTGGCCAATTTATTAAGCAACGCGATCAAATTTACCGAGCAAGGTGAAGTGGTGCTGCGGGTGGAGAACGTTCAAGAGGATTGGGTGCGCTTTAGGGTCAGCGACACCGGCATCGGGATGACCGAAGCACAGCAGTCCAGCATTTTCGACGCCTTTGTCCAGGGCGATGGCAGTACCACGCGCAAATATGGCGGCACGGGTTTGGGTTTAACCATTTCCCGGCAACTGGTCGCCCTGATGGGAGGGGCCTTGCTGGTGCGTAGCGTGCCGGGCGAAGGTTCGGAATTCTCCTTTGCTTTACCTCTATCAACCGTGATGAGTGCGAGTTGGAGAGGCCCCCCCGCGTGGCAGGAGCGACAGGTGCTGATCGTCGATGACAACGCCACCAGCGGCCAGGCCCTGCACGATATGCTCCAAATGTTGGGACCGCAGTCTAAGGTGGTGCCGAGCGGAATAGCAGCATTGACCGAGCTACGGTGCAGCATTGAGATAGGCGAGCGGTACTCATTGGTTCTGCTGGATCGGCATATGCCGACGATGGACGGCATCGCGCTGGCGAACGCGATTTGGGCTGATAAAGCCTTGTCCGCTATCCCGCTGGTGCTGATGGAAACCGGGCAGTACCCAGAGGAGTGCGAGGCCATCACCGCCCGACTGCATAAGCCAGTTCGCACTGTTGATTTATACAGGATTTTGGCAAGATTTTTAGGTTCTGATGAGGTCAAGACAGCGGTGACGATGAGCGAGGATCACCAGCGGATGCGCCCCCCGCTGGAGGGCAAGCGGGTTCTGGTCGTAGAAGACAATCCAGTCAATCAACTGGTGTGCCAGGCTATGTTGGCGCGATTTGGTTTAGTGGTGGAAATCGCCAACAATGGCATCGAGGGTCTACAAGCGCTCGACCGCAATCGCTTCGATTTGGTGTTGATGGATTGCCAGATGCCCCAGATGGATGGTTACGAAACCACGCGCCAGATTCGGGCCAACGAACAAAAGCAGGGGCTGGATCGTTTGCCGGTGATTGCCCTCACCGCTCATGCGCTATCCGGTGATCGGGAGAAGTGTCTGGAAGCGGGCATGGATGACTTTCTGGGCAAACCTTTTCAGGTGAGCGATCTTGAAATGATGCTGGAGCGGTGGTTATAGCAGCCCCATCTTGCCCCTGCGCCATGATTCCGACAGACAGAGCCTCATGCTGAGTCCTTCGCGTTTCCGGCAGCCGTCGCCTTACCTGCTGCTGGTGCTGACGACGCTGTTTTGGTCTGGCAATTTTGTTCTGGGTCGGGCGATGCACGCGGTGTTTACCCCGTTCGCACTGTCGTTCTGGCGTTGGGCGATTGCGCTGCTGATCCTGTTGCCCTTCGTCGGTTCATCGCTATGGGCGCAACGGACGTTATTGCGTCAACATTGGCCGATCCTGCTATGGCTAAGCGTGTTAGGCGTGGTCAACTTCAACACCCTGGTCTATATCGGTCTGCAACAGACCACCGCTACCAATGCGCTGATCACTCTTTCAGTGACGCCGGTGCTGATCGTCGGTTTATCGTTTTTCCTGCTGCGGCAAACCGTGACGCTATGGCAAGCCGTGGGAATCCTGGTTTCACTGTCTGGCGTGCTGGTGATTGTTGGGCGGGGCGATATTGAGGTGTTGCTGGCTCGGCAGGTCAATCCTGGCGATTTGTGGGCGCTGGCGGCTGTTTTCAGTTGGGCACTGTATTCCGTCTGTTTGCGCTGGCGGCCCACCGCGCTTGAGCCGCTGGCGTTCCAGGCGACCACTATGGTCTTTGGCATTGCGATCCTGGCACCGCTCTATGCCTGGGATATAGCGCAGGGTCACCGGATCGTCATCAATCTGGCTACGGTAAGCAGCATTGGCTATCTCGCACTATTCCCATCAATCCTGGCCTATATCTTTTGGAATCGTGCGGTCGCCGAACTGGGCGCTAACCGCACCGGCCAGTTTTTACATCTGATGCCAGCCTTTGGCGCTGTGCTGGCAATGGTCTTTCTTGGTGAACGGCTCTATCCCTTTCATGGGGTCGGCATCGCCTTAATCGCGCTTGGTATTTGGTTAGCGACCGTTTATCGACGCCGGGCCGGTTAAAACCCAGATTGTCGGATGAGCGGGCTGATGGCCACCAGGGCACTCAATCCGCCAGCAGCCAGTCGCGGACCAGCGCGATTTGCTCATCGGCCATCAGCGCGGGCGCGTGCCCCATGCCGGGTAGCTCAATCAATTGCGCCTTGGGGCCGCGCTCGGTCATCGCCAGGGCGTCGGCTTGCTCCAACACATCGGAATTGGCACCACGCAGCACCAGGGTCGGGCAGCGGATCGCATCCCACACCGACCATAAGTCGATGTCTTGCAAATCCATCGTTTTCAGATTCTCGGCGATGCCAGGATCGTAATTGGCCGTATAGCGGCCATCCGGCAATTGCCGCGCGCTGTGAACGATCATGTGCCGCCATTGCGCATCGGTCAAATGACCAAAAACAGCGGCAAAGATTCGCAACGTGCGATCCATCTGTTCAATGCTGTCAAAAATCACCTGGCGGCTCACGATATCCGCTACCCGTTTTAACCCAGCGGCGGGGATGCGTGGCCCGACATCGTTGATCAGCAATTTATGGATGGGATTTTGGGGGTAGCTGGCCAGGAACATCCCGATCAGGCCGCCCATCGAGGTGCCGACCCAATCGATCCGCTCGGCGTCGATCCGCGCCAGCAACATGGCCAAATCATTGATATAAAGCGGATAGCCGTAATCGGTTTTCTCATTGAGCCAGTCGCTTTTGCCCCGGCCGACCACATCCGGACAAAGCACCCGGTAGTCCTTTTCCAACGCAGCGGCGAGAAAGTCGAAATCACGCCCCGTGCGGGTAAAACCGTGGACGCAGATCAACACTCTCGGATTGGCCGGATCGCCCCATTCTGTGTAATGGATGTGATGAAAGCCATGACGGCCAAGGGTGCGGTATGTGTGGGATGACATGGCCATACAGCATTCTCCTTTAAGATGATGGGGCTATTATCGGGCAAGCCGCCGAGGGTGGCTATAATCGTTATATCCGATCATCCAGCGTTGAGAGTGCGAGCATGGCGACATTGCATTACACGGAAAGCGGCCGAGGCGAACCGCTGGTGCTGCTGCACAGCGGCGGTATGAGCGGCGCAGAGTGGACGCCGCAAATCCCGTCCTTTGCCCGGCATTTCCGGGTGATCGTTCCCGACCACCTGGGGCATGGCAACAGCCCGATGGTCGCTGAGAAACTGGCCGTCAGCGATATGAGTCGAGCCGTTTTGCAATTGCTGGATGAATTGGCCGTACCCCAGGCGCATATCGTGGGGTCTTCGCTCGGTGGGGCGGTGGCGCTGTGGCTGACGCTGTATCATCCGCAGCGGGTCAGCAAGCTGGTGTTGTATCGGGTTGGCTATCGCAAGGATCGGGCGACTCATGCCGGGACCCGCAACTTGGCCGATCCCGGTTACTGGCGCGATGTCGGGATGAACAAGTGGCTAAGCGATATTCATCAGCCACAGGGCGGGCCAGATGCCTGGGAGGAGGTGATCGGCCGCGTTTCAGAAGCATTGGAGCCGGCGACCACCGATCATGCCCATCAATTGGAGATTTTAGAAAATATCTTCCAGCCGACTTTACTGGTGGTCGGCGACCGGGATCCCATTGCGCCACTGGAGCAAATTCTGGAGATGTTGGGCGCGATTCCCAATTGTGGATTATGGGTGATGCCGTACACCACTCATGTCACTGCAACCGGCACCTGGCGCGCCAAATCCTTTGCCCAGGAAGTAACCCGCTTTTTGCAACGGCAAAGGTGATTGAGCGTGAACCCAATCGTCCCGATAGTGCTGTTGGGAATCCTGCTTGACGTGGCTGCGCCGAGTGGGGCGGGTGATTACGATAGGATTATCGGTCACGTCCAGCGAATGCTGGGCCAATCGCTCAGCAATGATGAAGCTGGATTGCAGGCGATCCAGCGGCAACTACAAGACATCCCCCGCCCTGTGCAACAAAACGGCAAGGAGGCCCGCATTCTGAATCAGCAGGGCCTGGATGCTTTACAGCGCAAGGACTATCCAGCCGCCGCGACCGCGTTTCAACAGGCCCAACAAGCCAATCCGGCTGACATCGAAATCGCCGCCAATCTCGGCTATGCCAATCTCAAGTTGAATCTGTTGAAACGGGCCGAGCATCAATTGATCTACGCTATCTCGCTGGCTCCGGCCCGCTCATCGTCATGGTACAACCTGGGCGAGGTCTATGGCGCGATGGACCAACCGGATCAAGCGGTCGGCGCGTTCGCCAATGCCTATCGGTTTTCGCAAAATCGCGCCAAAACCGAAGCCTTCATCAGGCAGGCGTTGGCGGCTCCCGAAACCGGCGAACCGACCCGCGCCGCGTTGCGCCGTGCCCTCCAACTCTTTGGTTTACCGCCCTAAAGCCGAATCATCCGCTAGTCGGTTTCTTGCAGAAATGAGCGAATGAATTCCGTAACCGCTGGTTTTCCCCGAAAAATCCCATAATGGCCCTCGCAGAGAATATCCGCTTCCAGCGTCAGCAGCCGTTCGAGCGAAGCCAGATAATCGGCGCGATTGGAAAGTAGCCGGACATCCAGTGGGCCATGCACATCCTGGCCAAACAGGACGGTTTGCCCATCGGATTCAGCCACAAAAGCCAGTGAACCGGGGGAATGGCCGGGAATATGCAGGGCGGTAATGGACCGATTCCCCAAGGGTAAAACTTCCCGATCACCGTCCAGGCGCTGATCAATCGGACAGGGATGGAGTTTCGCCCCATACCAACTGGCGGCGCTGACCTCATTGTCGCCGCGTTCCAGAAAATCGGCATCAAGGCGGTGTGCCAGCACCGGACAGTCCAGCTTGGCGCGCAGCTCAAACGCGCCACCGGTATGATCGTAGTGGCAATGGGTCAACAGCAGATAGTCGATATGCTCCGGGCGGACGCCGATTTTTTTCAGTTGATCAAAGAGCCGGGTTGGATTACGGCCAGTGCCAGCGTCAACCAAAGCGGCGCGACCATCGAACTTGATCAGATAGATGGCGGCGTCTTCGGGAGCGGTCAAGCCATAACCGCCGATCTGCAAGATTTCACTGGTAATGGCGATAGGGGCTGACGCCATACGCTTCGTTGCTCCGTTTTATGGGTTTTTTATGGGAAGTCGAGTTGAGTCGGGAGCTTGCAAAAAAGGCGGTGTTAAGAGGGTTGGGTAAATTCACCCGGACGCACCGTGCGCGCGAGTTTGTCGAGTACGCCATTGACGAAGCGATGACCCTGTTCAGCACCGAACATCTTGGCCAGTTCGACGGCTTCATTGATAGCGACGCGATGGTTAATCTCAGGGCGCTTCATCAGCTCATAGCCGCCGATGCGCAAAATCGCACACTCGACCGGATCAACCTGCGCCAGCGGCCGATCCAGGAAAGGTGCCAAGGCGGCATCGATTTCCGCGACGTGCAGCGGAATTTCCCCGACCAGCTCTCGAAAATACTCCAGGTCAGCCTTGCCCAAATCCTGATGGGCCAGAAATCCGGCGGCAATCCAGGCTGGCTCTCCACCAGTCAGTTGCCATTCGTACAGTGCCTGAGCCGCGCAACGGCGTGACCAAACCTTCTTGCTGGGTGCGTTTCTGCGCGTGGGGTTGCGCACGATTCAGCGTTCCAACTGACGAAGGAGATTGACCATCTCCAGCACCGACAGGGCTGCCTCTGCGCCCTTGTTACCGGCTTTGGTACCAGCTCGCTCTATGGCCTGATCAATGCTGTCCACCGTGAGTACGCCAAAACCGATGGGGATGTTGTAGCTTAGGGAAACGCTAGCCAGGCCTTTGGTGCATTCGCCAGCGACATATTCAAAATGGGGCGTTCCACCGCGAATCACCGCACCCAAAGCGACAATGCCCGCATAGCGCTGGCTGGCGGCTAGCCGTTGGGCGACCAGCGGCAACTCAAAAGCGCCGGGCGTCCAGATTAAATCAAGCTGGGTTTCCGGAACGCCATGGCGGCGCAAGCTATCAACCGCGCCATTGACCAGGCTTTGTACGATAAAACTGTTGAAGCGGGCCGCAATCAGCGCAAAGCGGGCGTCTTGCGGTGGGGTGAGATCCCCTTCAAAGGTGGTGATAGAAGACATCATGGTTTCTGCAATGGTGGGTGGCGGGGGAAACTCAGGAGACATAATCAACGATTTCAAGATCAAAGCCCGAAAGGCCCGTCAGGCGTTTCGGCGCTCCCAGCACCTGCATCCGCCGCACGCCAATATCGAGCAAAATTTGCGCCCCTAATCCGTAGGTGCGCAATTCGACGCTTTGATCGGCGGCGCGAGGCGCTTCGGTGCCCAGTTGATAGCCTCGAATCCGGCGGATCAACGCTGCTGGATCTTCCAGTCGACTCAAAAAGACCAGCACTGCCGTCGGTTCACGCGCGACCCGTTGTAAGGCGTTACGCAGGGGCCAGCCGCTATCGGGCAGGCGCAAGCCAAGCAGGTCATTAAGCCATTGTTGCACATGAACCCGCACCAACACAGGCTCATCTGCCCTGATTTCACCCTTGACCAGGGCAAGATGCACCTGACGACTGACGACATCCTGATAGGTCAACACGCGAAACGGGCCGAATTCCGTGTTCAAGACCGTATCGGCAACGCGCTCAACGGTTTTTTCGTTTTGCATCCGATAACGGATCAAGTCAGCGATGGTGCCGATTTTCAAACTGTGCTGCTCGGCGAACCGTTCCAGGTCTGGGCGGCGCGCCATCGTGCCATCTTCGTTGAGGATTTCGACAATAACTGCCGCTGGTTCCAGATCGGCCAGGCGGGTTAAATCACAACCAGCTTCCGTATGGCCGGCGCGAGTGAGGACGCCACCGGCCTGGGCCATCAGCGGAAAGATATGGCCCGGCTGGACCAGATCCTCAGGTCGGGCGTCAGGCCGCACGGCGGTACGGATCGTATGGGCGCGGTCATAGGCCGAGATGCCCGTCGTGACCCCACAGGCAGCTTCAATGGAGACAGTGAAATTGGTGGAGTAGGGCGTCGCGTTGTCTTGCACCATCAGCGGCAGGCGCAGTTGTTGGCAGCGTTCCCGGGTCAAGGTCAAACAGATCAGACCGCGCCCATAACGCGCCATGAAATTGATATCCTCAGGCCGCACCAGCGAGGCCGCCATCAGCAGATCGCCTTCGTTTTCCCGATTCTCGTCATCCATGATGATCACCATCTTGCCTTGGCGTAGGTGGGTGAGGATGCCGTCGATGCCATCAAGTGTCATGGGTTTTTCCAAAATCCGTGTTCGCGCAAGAGCGCTGCGGTAACCGTCGCCTGCGGCTGGGCGGCGCGTTCACCGAGCAAGAGCCGCTCCAAATAGCGGGCGATGAGATCGACTTCAAGATTGACGGATCGTCCTGGCTGAAAATCGCCAAGCGTGGTTTCCGCCAGCGTATGGGGAACGATGTTGAGTTCAAAAGCGGCCCCATCGACCCGATTGACCGTTAAGCTGACCCCATCGATACAGATCGACCCTTTGGCGGCGATATAGCGGGCCAGAGCGTCCGGTGCCTGAATCCGCAACCGCCACGAGCGGCCGTCTGCTCGCCAATCGGTGACCTTGCCGATACCATCCACATGGCCGCTGACTAGATGGCCGCCAAGCCGGGTAGTTGGGGTCAGCGCTTTTTCCAGATTGACTCGCGCGCCCGGTCTGGCGCTACCCAGGATGGTCAGTTCGAGAGTTTCGCGCGATACGTCGGCCCAAAAACCATCGCCAGGCAATTCGACGGCGGTTAAACAAACACCGCTGACAGCGATGCTGTCGCCCAGGCGGACATCGCTTAAATCCAGCTTGCCGGTGGCTATGCGCAAGCGCAGGTCGCCGTTTTTCGGTTGATGGGCGACCACGGTTCCAACGGCGGTGATGATTCCGGTAAACATGACGTTGTTACCTCGCACCGCCGGTTATAACTGAATGTTTGTCGTTGGCGGGCCGGGTCAGGGGTGGCTTGCGGCGCGGTCGTAACGTCAAGCGCCAATCCGGCCCCACTGCGCGCGTTTCGAGCGTTTCCATCTCCCAACGCTCACGCATCTGCGTTAATTCGGGCAACTGGAACAGGTCGCGCGCCCGGTCGCCCAGCAGCAGCGGCGCGATATAAAGCACGATCTCATCGACTAACCCGGCCTGTAAAAGCGCACCGGCCAGAGTAGGTCCAGCTTCAACGTGGACTTCATTGCATTCCCGACTGGCCAGTTCGCGCATAACGGCGTGTAAGTCTAGTCCGCACTCCGCGCGCGGTATCACGGCAATGTCAGCGCCCGCCGCACGTAGACTGCTTTGTGCAGTGGCGTCAGCTACGGCAGTCAAGATCAGCACCGGGCCGGGGAGTCGCAGGATTTTAGCGGTCGGTGGCGTTTGCAGGGTTGTGTCAAGAATGACGCGCAGCGGTTGGCGCGTGGCTTCCGGTAACCGGACATTCAGGCTTGGATTGTCCGCTAGCAGCGTCCCGCTGCCGGTTAGAATCGCTGAACTGCGCGCCCGTAAGCGTTGCACGTCCAGCCGCGCGGCTTCGCCGGTCAACCATCGGCTTTCCCCGGAAGCCAGCGCGGTACGTCCGTCCAGACTCATCGCCAGCTTGATCCGAATAAACGGACGGTCTTCGGTCATACGTTGGATGAAACCGGGATTGAGCGCGCGCGCTTCGGTTTCCAGCAAGCCACAATCGACCCTGATCCCGGCATCGCGCAGAATGGTCAGACCTTTCCCGGCGACTTGTGGATTGGGATCGGGCATGGCCGCCACCAGGCGGGTGATGCCTGCTTTGAGTAAGGCATCGGTGCAAGGCGGCGTCCGGCCGTAATGGCAGCAGGGTTCAAGGGTCACGTAAGTCACAGCGCCGCGCGCCTTCTCGCCCGCTTCTTCCAGGGCAATGGCTTCGGCGTGTGGCTCACCGGCGCGTTCGTGCCAACCTTCGCCGACAATCGCGCCGTCGCGAACCAACACACAACCTACGCGAGGATTGGGATCGGTGCCGTACAAGCCGCGCCGGGCGAGCGTCAGGGCGCGCGCCATATGGCGGTAATCGTCAGGAGACATTAGCCGGAATCCGCCGCTCCCGGCATTTGTTGCAAGCGGCCAATTTCTTCACGAAAGGCATTGATATCGGCGAAATTCCGATAGACCGATGCAAAACGGATATAGGCGATGTGATCCAGAGCGCGCAGCTCTTCCAAAACCCATTCGCCGATCTGTTGACTGTTCAGCTCACGTTCGCCGCGCGCGCGCGCCCGACTCTTGATCCGGGAGATGGCTTCCTCGATCCGCTCAGGACTGATTGGGCGTTTTTCCAGCGCGCGCCGCAACCCAACCCGCAGTTTTTCATCGAGAAAAGGCTCTCGTCGATCATCACGCTTGACGACCGGCGGCATGGGCAGTTCCGCGACTTCATAGGTGGTGAAACGGTTATTGCAGTGGGGGCACTCACGGCGCCGCCGAACTTTGTCGCCTTCCCCAGATAGTCGCGAATCGATGACGCGCGTATCAGATGTCCCGCAGAATGGGCAATGCATCGCCGAACCTCATACTGTCGCTTCGAAAATTAACCCTGCGTCAGGGGCCTGGTCACTCGGGGGAATCGCTGATCCAGTGATCGGGCATCAAGCATTGCGCCCGCCTGAGGGTCATCGAAGAACGGGTTACCAATCCCGGCGATGCGTTTTTCCCGACCCAACATTCACGACCTCTGTAACGGCAAGCGCCCGCTGCTTCGCAGGATGAAGCGCGGGCGAATCGATTGAAAGTTATGAGTTTACTTTAACTTATTGAGAATGACCGGTACAGGATTTTTTCGGAATCGCAGCGAGAAAGAGCCAATAAACACTCAGCTTTGCTAGCGCATTGGCGTTTCCAGGAAACTATCGACAACGGCAGTCCAGGCATTAGCGACGTTGCGCAAGTCATAACCACCGCCGCCCACCCCAATCAGGCGGCCTTCGGCATATTCTTCTGCAATTTCGCAAAGGCCGCGAGCAGCGCGGCGGTGGGCGCGGGCTGTGTAGTGCAAGTGGGCAAGAGGGTCGCCGTCCAAGCCATCCGCGCCACAATTCATAAACACGAACTGAGGTTGCCAGCGGTGGAGGAATATCTCGATTTGGTCCCACATCATCAGAAAGTCATCATCCGCTGACAGCGGCAAGAGGGGGATGTTGAGCTTGCGGCCCTTGGCCGGACCCTTGCCGACTTCATAGGGAAAGCCGGTTTGGGGAAAGTTATAGCGGCCATCTTCGTGGATATCGGCGAAAATCACAGTCGGATCGTTTTCGAACGGATAGAACACGCCGTCGCCATGATGGGCATCAATATCGACATAGGCGATGCGCTCTAAGCCGTATTCCTGCTGTAACACTTTAATCGCCACGCCCACATCATTGAACACACAAAAGCCCGAAGCCGTGTTAGGCATACTGTGGTGCAATCCGGCAATCGGCAGAAAAACCCGACGCAGTTCGCCCCCCATGACCTTATGCACCGCATCAAGCACCGAGCCGACGACTTTTACAGCATCTTCATAAACGCCTTTGTAAGCGGGGGTGTCGCCATAATCCAGCAAGCCCTCACCGATTTCGGAATGGTGTTTAACCTTTTCGATATAGTCCGGCGTATGAAACAACCGCAGATGTTCTTCGGTCGCCATAATCGGCTGGAAGATACGCACCTGATCGGCAAGCTGACGGATATGCATTTCATCCCAAAAAGCGTGGATGCGATCCTCGCTAAAGGGATGGTCTTCAAATCCGTAATGACTGACCTCATCAGCGGCGTAAACGGCGACCGTTTTGGTGTGTGGCATACGCTTTTCGAGCCTCGTGAGGGGATGTGACCTTTCTAGGAGCTATGATAGTCGGAGTTACCGCAGATGGGGGAGGTCGGGTCGTAACGGAATGAAGCTGCCAACCGTCCCCTTCATACGCGGAGTTTATCGCGCCGATTGACTGCGCCACCCCAGCGAGGAGCATTTCATGGTCGCCCAAGATTCCCAAGAGCCAGACCGTTTTCCCCACGACCGCCAGCCGATGGTGCGGATTCTCGCCATGCCAGCCGACACCAATCCCAGTGGAAAAATCTTCGGTGGCTGGATTATGGCGCAGATGGATGTGGCGGGCGGTGTTCTCGCTTTGGAGTACGCCGGTGGACCGGTGCTCACCGTGGCCATCACCTCGATGAAGTTTCACAAGCCCGTTTATGTCGGAGACCTGGTGAGTTGTTTTGCGCAAATCCAAAAAACTGGTAATACGTCAATTACCGTTTTGGTGGAAGTGTTCACCCAGCGAGCGCACGATGGCACGCTGGAAAACGCCAAAGTGACCGAAGCCGTCATCGTCTATGTGGCCGTGGATAACGAAGGCAAACCGCGCCTCTTGCCACAACGGGGAGCTGACTTCGGCCAGTATCGCTCAGGGAGTGAGCGCAGCCTGGCTGCAAGCCCGGCAGGCCCGGACCTTCTAGCCTGATCTTACGGCGTCTCCTATACTCAAATCCCGGCTTTATCGAGACCTGCGCTTTTGGAAAATCTTGTATTGGTGGTCGCAGCGCTGCTGTTGGTGGCGTTGAACGGCTTTTTCGTTGCTGCCGAGTTTGGCTTAGTCAAACTGCGGCAAACCCGTCTTGGCGCGATTGCCAAGGCGTATGGCTGGCGCGGACGGATTCTGACAACGGTGCATAGCCGTCTTGATGCCTACTTATCGGCCTGCCAGTTGGGTATCACCCTGGCGTCGCTGGCGCTGGGGTGGATTGGCGAACCCGCCTTCGCCCGCCTGTTGACGCCGGTGTTCGAGCATTTCGACATCCGTTCGCCGGAAATGATCCACATTGTCTCGATCATTTTCGCTTTCTCCACCATCACCTTTCTGCATATCGTGGTGGGCGAACAAGCGCCCAAATCCCTGGCTATCCGGCGGCCTGAACAAGTTTCGCTGTGGATTGCGATTCCGCTGTATCTCTTCTACTGGGCGATGTATCCGGCGATTTGGATCCTTAACGCCAGCGCGACCGGCGTACTGCGGCTGGTCGGTCTTGATGGCGCGCAAGGCCACGATGCTCATTACTCATCAGACGAACTCAAGCTGATCCTGCTCGATAGCAACCCCTCAGAAAAGATGAGCCGTGATGAACTGCGCGTTGTAGCGCACACGCTCGATTTCAGCGATCTGGAAGTATCCGAGTTGATGCGGCCGATCGGCGAAGTGGTGGGGTTACACCAGAGTCGTGCGCTCGCGCAAAATCTCGATACGATCTATCACAGCCGTTATAGCCGGTATCCCTATTTTGCCAAGGATGGGGAAACGGTACTCGGCATTGTGCATTTAAAGGATTTATTTCTAGCCCAGCAGCATGGCAAACCCATCGAAAACTTCAACGATTATCTGCGCCCAGCCCATTACGTTGCGCCCGACACCCCGGCTTTCGATCTGTTTCGACGTTTTCGCAAGGGCGCGCCGCATTTCGCCATCGTCGGCCAGAAAGGCAGCAAAGCCGATGGCTTTATCACGCTCGACGATATGCTGGGGGCACTGGTCGGCGGGATCCGCGATGAGTTTCGCCAAAGCCAAAACGATTGGACGCCGATGGATGATGGCACCCTCATCGGCAAAGGCAGCCTGCCCATTTTCTCGCTGGAGCGGGAATTGGGAATCGAAATCGAAAATGAGAGCGTCGATTCAATCGGCGGCTTGATTATGTGGAAGCTGGGCGATTTGCCCCATGAAGGACAGAAGATTGAATTTGATCAGTTCGATGTCGTGGTGAAAAAGATGAGCGGTCCTCGCATCACGCTCGTCAGGGTTTATCCCAGGAGTTCGCTCTTAAACCCTGTTTCTTAAAGTAGCCGGTAAAGCGAAGCCGGGTTGCCTAGCAAGATGAACGCCAAACCTTATTCGGAAGCCTGCGACCAAAACAAAGCACCAATTCTCAAGGTGCTGAGCCGGTATTTTGTTGGACCTGGGCTTATCTTGGAAATCGGCGGCGGCACCGGCCAGCACGCTGTCCACTTTGCCCGCGCCTTGCCTTATCTGGATTGGCAAGCCACCGATGTGGCCGATCATTTGCCGGGGATGCGGCTTTGGTTTGATGAAGCCAACTTGCCGAATCTGCGCCCACCGCTGGCGCTGGATGTTTCGCAAGCCGTATGGCCTGTTGCCCGCGCTGATGGCGTTTTTTCGGCTAACACCGCGCACATTATGGCCTGGAACCAGGTGGAATATCTGTTTCGCGGGGTCGGTCGGGTGTTGCGGCCTGGCGGAATTTTCTGCCTGTACGGACCTTTCAACTACGGCGGCCAGTTCACCAGCGCCAGCAACGCCCAATTTGATCGTTGGCTGCGCTTGCGCGATCCGGCCAGCGGTGTGCGCGATTTTGACGAGCTTAACCGACTGGCCAACGCCAACAGCTTGCGCCTGCTGGAAGATCAGCCGATGCCGGTCAACAATCGCACCCTGGTTTGGACTCGCGAATAAGCCGTTAGCAGTCCACGACACCGACCGCCGTACTGCGCAGCGCGCCCGCACCCTTAAAAATCAAGGGCAGCGTAACCTTCAGTCGCCTATCGCCCAAGGAGACCGGCATGGTTTTGCTCGAATTTCAGATGGTCCCGCATGTCGCGTCAGAAAGTGTGAGTCAATACGTCGCACAAATCCTCGATATCGTCGATCAAAGCGGCGTGCCCTATCAACTCACCCCAATGGGAACTATTCTGGAAGGTGAATGGGATGAGGTGATGGCCGTGGTGACGCGCTGTTTTAAACACCTGGCCGAACACCATAACCGCATCGGTACCCATATCAAGATCGACTACCGCTCCGGCCCAGCCGGACGGTTAAGGAAAAAAATAGAATCGGTCGAAAACAAGCTGGGACGCAAGCTTGCAACTTGAAGGTATCCATAGCCAGCGCCAACCACCAGATCGTAGGAGAAACGCCATGTTATACGCATCGCCCGGTCAATCTGGTTCCAAAGTCAGCTTCAAGAAGCGCTACCAAAACTTCATGGGTGGCCAATGGGTTGAGCCGGTAAAAGGCGAGTATTTCGAAAACATCAGTCCGGTGACTGGCAAACCGTTTTGCGAGATCCCGCGCTCCAGCGCCGAGGACATCGAAAAGGCGCTGGATGCAGCCCATGCTGCCGCCGATGGCTGGGGTCGCACCTCAGCGGCGGAGCGGGCCAACTGCCTCAACCGCATCGCCGACCGGATGGAGCAAAATCTGGAAATGCTGGCGGTAGCCGAGACCTGGGACAACGGTAAACCGGTGCGCGAGACGATGGCAGCGGATATGCCCCTGGCCATCGATCATTTCCGCTACTTTGCCGGTTGCATCCGCGCTCAGGAAGGCACCCTCTCAGAAATCGACGACACCACCGTTGCCTATCATTTCCACGAACCGTTGGGTGTGGTCGGCCAGATTATCCCCTGGAATTTCCCGATCCTGATGGCCGTCTGGAAACTGGCCCCGGCGCTGGCAGCGGGTAACTGTGTAGTGCTGAAACCGGCTGAACAAACCCCAGCGTCGATTCTAGTATTGCTGGAACTGATTCAAGACTTGCTGCCGCCTGGCGTAGTCAACGTGGTCAATGGCTTTGGCGTTGAAGCCGGTAAGCCGCTCGCCTCCAACCGGCGGATTGCCAAGATCGCCTTCACCGGCGAGACCACCACCGGCCGGTTGATCATGCAATACGCCTCACAAAATCTCATTCCAGTCACGCTGGAACTGGGCGGCAAATCACCCAACGTGTTCTTCGCCGATGTCTGCGCTCAGGATGACGATTTTTGCAACAAAGCCCTGGAAGGCTTCGCCATGTTCGCGCTCAATCAGGGCGAAGTCTGCACCTGCCCATCCCGAGCGCTGATTCAGGAATCTGTTTACGACCAATTCATCGACCGGGCAATCCAGCGGGTCAAAGCCGTCAAGCAGGGCCATCCGCTGGACACCGAAACCATGATCGGCGCGCAGGCCTCTTCCGAGCAGATGGAAAAAATTCTGAGCTATCTCGACATCGGTCAGCAGGAAGGCGCGCAATGCCTAACCGGCGGTCAGCGCACCCAGTTAGACGGTGAATTGAAAGACGGCTATTACATTCAGCCAACCGTCTTTCGGGGCAACAACAAAATGCGGCTATTCCAGGAAGAAATCTTCGGCCCGGTACTGGCAGTTTCGACCTTCAAGGACGAAGCCGAGGCGCTGGCCATCGCCAACGACACCCTCTACGGCCTGGGTGCGGGGGTATGGAGCCGCGACATGAATACCGCCTACCGGATGGGGCGCGGCATCAAGGCGGGCCGGGTCTGGACCAACTGCTATCACCTGTATCCGGCGCACGCCGCGTTTGGCGGGTACAAGCAATCCGGCATCGGTCGGGAAAATCACAAGATGATGCTTGATCACTACCAGCAGACCAAAAACTTGCTGGTGAGCTACAGCCCCAAAGCCTTGGGATTCTTCTAAATCGGGCGTCTGGCTCGGCTGTGGGTTACGGCAGCCGAGCCAGACGTCCACTCTTGTGCAGAGGTTTCGCCATGACCACCGTGTCGCGGGTTTTGGCCACGGACGCCGCCTTGGCATTAATCGACCGCCTCAAGGCCAAATACGGCCCGCTCATGTTTCACCAATCCGGCGGCTGTTGCGATGGCAGTTCGCCGATGTGCTACCCAAAAGGCGATCTTTTGATCGGCGATAGCGACGTGCGCCTGGGCGAGATCGGCGGTTGCCCGTTTTACATGAGCGCCACCCAGTTCGAGTACTGGAAGCACACGCAATTGACTATTGATGTGGTGTCCGGCCGGGGCGGCATGTTCTCCCTGGAAGGGCCGGAAGGGCTACGCTTTCTTACCCGCTCTCGCTTGTTTACCAATGCGGAAGGGGCCGCCCTCGCACGCCTTGATGGAGCGTGAGGCTAGCCTCTCCCTCAAATTGATGACACGCCGTAAGCCACAATGATCGAAGCAACTTATCAGGCCCGGCTGGATGCGTTGCTGGCGGATGGCAGGCGCAAGATTTTGGGCATTGTCGGGCCGCCGGGCTGCGGTAAATCCACCCTTGCCAAAGCCTTAAGCGAACATCTTGGCAATCGGGCAGTGGTCGTGCCGATGGACGGCTTCCATCTGGCTAATGTGGAACTCTCTCGTCTGGGACGGGCTGGGCGCAAAGGAGCAGAAGATACCTTCGATAGCGCTGGTTACGTAGCGCTGCTACGACGGCTTAGGGCGCAATCATGCGACGAACTGGTCTATGCACCTGAATTTCGCCGCGAAATTGAGGAGCCGATCGCCAACGCCATCCCCGTAGCGGCCGATACGCCGCTGATCATTACCGAAGGCAACTATCTGCTGCTGGATCGCGGCCATTGGGTCAGGGTGCGGGCGTTGCTTGATGAAGCTTGGTATATCGAGGTTGATCACACCTTGCGCCTGGAACGATTGATCAAGCGGCATCAACAATTTGGCCGCTCAGCGCAAGCAGCGCGGACCTGGGTAGCCCAGACCGACGAACCCAATGCCCAACTGATTGAATCCACGCAGTCGCGGGCGGATGTGCTATTTCGTTGGGAGAAAAACTGATTGTATTGGTGGAGTGACGGCATGGCTATCGGTTAATAAAAAACGATCCACCTAAGGTAGCCATAGCATTAACTTTAAGCTAAGTTAAGGGCGTCGTTCACTGAAGTATACCGAGAGCTTTTATTGAGTAAAAGCTATAGGATCTTCACCACTCAGTTCATTTCAAAAGGTCAATCACTCTTGAGATAGTGGCTTTTATAACTAGATCAAGATGAAAATCAGAGGTGAATACTAATGTCAGATTTCAATTATTGGATTTTTAGGGAGAAGCACTTCGTTAAAATTTTAAAATTATCCGTGTTGGCATCGCTACTAGTAATGTTAATGCCAAGTGGGATAGCAGCAGAAAACAACGGTGTCACTGATACCGTAATTCGTGTAGGTAGCACATTGGCGCTTCACAGCGATGTTAGTAAAGTCGCTAATGACCTAAAACTAGGCATTGAAGCCGCCTTAAAGGGTGAGAAAGTCCAGGGTCGGTCAATTCAGTTGTTGGTAGAGAATGATTCCTATATTCCTGAAAAGGCGGTTGAGGCTGCCAAAAAACTGATAGACCAAGGTATCTTCGTTATGCTGGGTAGTAATGGCACCGCAAGTACCCTATCCGTGTTACCAGTTCTAGAAAAACATAAAATTCCGGCGGTCGGCTTCCAATGGGGTGCAGAACCTGCACCGGGAGATGTTTTCACTTTTCGTCCTAATTATGCTCAAGAGACTATAGCTGCGATCGAGGCGGCTATAGCTGCAGGCATTAAACCAGAAGGGGTTTGTTTATACGCTCAAAATGACGCTTATGGTATGAATGGAGTCAAAGGTGCGATTGAGGTTTTTTCAAAACATGCGGGTATGGCGAGAGTGGTCGAAAAGCTCAAAGAAGTTGTTGCTATGCCAGAGCCTGAACCACAGCGTAATAATATTGGCCCAGTAGGTGTTTACAATCGAGGTTCCCTACATGCGGGGCCAGGGTATAATTCGCTCAAAAAATGGGAAGCCGAAAATAGCACAAAATGTCAATTCATAGTGACTGCTTCTACTGTATTGCCAACCGTCAATGCGATCACTTTTATGAACGGTTATAAAAAGGAAAATTGGATTTATAGTGTACTCACCGCAGCCGGTGGTGAAGTCCTAATTGACGGTTTGGAAAAACAAGGTCTTAAGTCCCGCCTAATGGCAACTCAAGTGGTACCTATTTTAGAACCGACTTATCCAATCACAATAGAAGCGCGTAAGGCGCTTGGTGATGCGTTAACGCCCTTTGCCATGGAAGGTTTTGTGGCGGCAAAAATGTTTCTCGCGATCATGAACAATATTAAAGGCGAAATTACCCGTGAGAATTTTATTAAATCAGCCCGCAGCCAAGTGTTTGATATTGGTGGCTTGAAAATTGATTTTACCGGTGGAGGTTACAAACCGGGTTCGAACACAGTGTTTTTGAGTTACCTTGATGGCAACAGTTTTAAGGCCATCACTGCGCAGCAATTGGCAAAAGAATTAGCGAAGTAAAGATAAGGGCCATCGGGAGGATGCCGTTGCCGGTGGCCCACCTCTAATGTTGCCAAATGACCAGCTTTCTTGGCGAATTCGAATGCAAGCTCGATTCCAAACTGCGGATCGCGCTACCGGCCGCCTTGAAAAAGCAACTCCCTGTCGAAGCGGAGGGCCGTTTCGTGGTCAATCGCGGTTTCGAACAGCACTTGGTGCTGTATCCTTTCCCTGAATGGCGGCGCGTCACCGCTCAGCTTGATCGGCTGAATCCCTTCGTTAAAAAGCATCGCGATTTCACCCGCTACTTTCACCGGGGCGCGACGGAACTGGAGCTGGATAGCAGCGGCCGATTACTGTTGCCGCGTCGCCTGCTGGATTACGCCGGTATCCACGATGCTGTCATTCTGCTGGCTTATGCGCAGCGCATCGAGTGCTGGGATCCGACGCTCTATGACAACGTGCTCTCCGACGAGCCAGCCGATTTCTCGCGGTTGGCAGAAGAGATCATGGGTGATAGCGGGCGTTCGGAACGGAGCGTGGATCGCTTTCCGGATTTTCCGGATCGGCCCCCGTCGCCATCGGGTTCACGGCATTGATCGGAGTGCTTTGATCCAGGCCGATGATCGGGCCACCGGCATGAGCAGCATCGGCAGGATCATGGGTGACTAACAGGATTGGCAGGCGTCGCTGGCGGGCGTGCTCAAAGACAAACGTTCGTACCCGCGTGCGCAATTCAGTGTCCAGATTGGAAAACGGCTCATCCAGCAGCAACGCAGCTGGTTCCGCCAACAAAGCGCGCATTAGCGCAGCGCGGGTGCGCTGACCCGCCGATAACGTGGCCGGGTCGCGCCCGCCCAAGCCTTCCAGCCCCGCATCCAGCAAGGCGGATTCAACCCGAAAGCGACGGGTCTGTCGCGAATGGCCTTTTTGCAAACCGAAGGCTAGATTTTCAGCAACGGTGAGGTGCGGGAACAGTAGAGGGTCCTGGAATAAGATGCCAACCCGCCGCTGCTCTACCGGTAAATCCACCAGTTCGCGCCCACCGAGCCGCACGGAACCTTCGGCCTGAAATGCAGGCGGCAGCGTGCCGCAAATGTAATTGAGCAGCGTCGATTTGCCGCAGCCGCTTGGCCCCATCACCGTAACCACTTCGCCAGGATGAATGGTCAAATTTAATGCCGAGAACAGGGGCCGGTTTTGCAGACGAATCTGTACGTCTTTCAAGATCAGAATCTGGGACTCATGCATGTCATGCATGTTATGAATCCCGCCTTTGGCTCACCCAAAGCGCTGCTAAAAATCCCAACAACGGCAGCGCTGCCTGTACCACGGCATACACCCCAATAATTCGCCGATTCGCGCCGCTGGCCAGCGTTACCGCTTCTGTGGTGATCGTCGCGTAACGGCCCGCGCCGGCGAATAGTGTTGGTAAGTATTGGCCAACGCTGATCGCAAAGCCCACCGCCGCCGCCACCGCGACCGGACCGCGCAGCATGGGTAATTTGATCCGCCAAAAAGTACGAATACGGCTAGCGCCCAAGGCCAGCGCAGTTTGTTCATAGCGCGTATCGTAGGCGCGCCAGGGATCAGTCAGGGACAAAAACACGTAAGGCAGCACGAACAAAAGATGAGTCCAGACTAAAGCGGGCCAACCGCCGTCCAGACCGGCCCAAACCAGCAACACTTGAATACCAAATAAAAAGCCGATTTGCGGTGCCAACAGCGGTAGATACAGCAGCCATAAACTGCGTCCGGAAAATGTCACACGACGATGCACTTCATGCTCCAGACAGGCAACCGCTAACACCAGCGCCAGCCCGGTCGCCGCCATGCCCACGGTGATTGTGTTCCAGGTCATCGTCAGTAGATTATCCATTTGGCCTTGCCAGTTTTCCAAAGTCCATTGTTCCGGCCACGCCGCTGGAAAGGGCCACCGACGGGTGAGCGACCACATAAACATGGCCAGGATGCTCAGGGTTGCCAGCGCCAGTGCCAATCCGCTACCGCTGAGTGCTGCCCGCCTTGCGATAGCATCCTGGCCGCCGCGTCGGCCATTGATCAACCAGGGTCGGCTCCAGGACGCCAACAGGCGCGCCAGGCTCTCCCAGGCTGCTATGGCCATCAAGGTCAGCAGCAGCAATAAAATCACGGCCGCCGCCGCCGGTAGCCGATGGTTTAACTGCGGATCATTGAACCAACGGAGCGCCTGTACTGCCAGGGTCGGCGGTGTGCTGGGGCCGATGATCAACGCCACATCCACCACAGTCAGAGCGAACGCCAGCGCGGCGAACACCGGCAAGCGCAATAGCGGATATAGCGAGGGCCAGATGATTTTCAGAAAGGTCATGCTGGGGCTATAACCGAGCGAGCGCGCCATGTTCGACCAAGCCTCAATCGGCAGTTGGGCCAAACCAGCTAATCCCATAAACAGCAAATAGGGCGCTTCCTTGAGAGTCAGAGCCACAATCAGACTGATTCCCCAGGGATCCTGGGGTCCGAATGCCGCGAAATCAGGCGGACGTTCCCAGCCGGTCGCCCATGGCGATAGCCAGCGCACCAGCCAGCCGCTAGGCGCAATCAGAAACGCCAGACCAAAAGCCAGCGCCGCATGAGGGATGGCGAGCAGGGGCGCTAGTAAACGACGGATACGGCGTAGCCAGGCGGTGTGGTAGCACGTCCCCAGCAAGGCCAGCGCCAGTAACAGCGACAGCGCAGTGGTCGCAAAACCGGTCCACAAGCTCAACGCCAGCGAATGCCATAAGCCGGGTTCGCTAAATAACATTCGCCACGGTGCCAGAGAGAAATCAGCCGCGCCTACTACGGGCAACCAGCCAAATGCAGGCAGTAGCGTGCCGATAAGACCGGCGGCAATCGGGGCCAGCAGCAAAAATAACGTTAACGCGGGAGCGTGGGCGAGCGGGAAGAGGAGAACGCGCCAAGCGACCGGCCGACGTAAGGGGCTGCTCACGCTAGCGGCTATAGCGCGCTCGCCAGGCAGTTTCCAGCCGTTCCACCCAGCTGGGGTGCGGTTCGGGCAGCGGCGTGGCCAATTCGCTAGGGCTAAGCGTCGCCACGCCCCGTTTCAGCGTGGTGAACCGCTCACGGTCGGCAGGAGTCAATTTTTCAAGTCCCAACACCGTGGGATCCCCCCAAATCGTGGGGTCCAGCTTGCGAGCTTGCGCTTCCGGGGAAAGCAGGAAATTGGCGATCACTTGCGCACCTTCCTTGGCGCTGGAGTTATAAGGGATGGCGACAAAATGCGTGTTGGCGATCGTGCCGCCTGACAGCACATAAGTCCGCACGGTATTGCGCAGATTACCCTTTTCGATTTCCGCTGAGGCCTCGTTGGGATTGAGGCTAAAGGCAAGATCGATTTCCCCATCGGCTAGTAACTGGCGCAGTGCGGGCGCGCTTTTCGGAAACGCCTGTCCCTGGCGCCAGAGATGCGGGCGAATTTCATCCAGCCAACCCCATAACGGGGCGGTCACCGCGCCGAAAGTCGTTTCGGCAACCGGTGCTTGCAAGGCTTCGCGCTGCTCAGTCAACTCAATCAAAACCTGTTTAAGAAAGGTCGATCCGAGTGCATCAGGCGGTTCAGGATACGCGAAACGGCCCGGATGGGCCTTGGCGTAGGCCATCAGTTCGGCCACGGTTTTCGGCGGATTCTGTAGCTGGGCGGGGTCGTAGATGAACACCAGATGGGCTTTACCCCAAGGCACTTCCATCCCTTCGACTGGCTCAGTAAAATCCAGGGTGGTGCTGGGGATCGTGATGGTATCGACTAGGGGATAATGGGGCAGTTTTTCGGAGAACGGCCCAAACAGTAAGCCGTTTCCCTTCATCGTATGGAAGTTTTCGCCGTTGAGCCAGAGCAGGTCTACAGCGCCTTTTTCGTTCCGATTGGCGTATTTCTCGGCCAATATCCGCGAGACCGTTTCAGCGATGTCGCCGACCTTGACATGCTGGATCGTGATGCCATAACGCGCTTTGACCTGCTCGCTCACCCAGGCGATGTAGGCGTTGGCCTTCTCATCGCCACCCCAGCCGTTCCAGTAGACCGTTTGGCCGCGCGCTGTTTTCTCGATCTCTTCCCAGCGTGGTTCAGCGGCTTTAAGCGCGCTAGCAACAAGCAATATCGCTAGCGGCATGAGCACATAGCGCCACAGTCTGTCAGACAACCCGCCCAGCCTCACCATCGCGCTTTCCTCGAATCAGGGGTTATGAAATCGACATACGTTTATTCAGGGAGTGCTAATTATGGCTTATGGTCTGATAAAAAGGTGTATTTAAAGTCGCTCGCGTTGACACTGTGAAGCCATGCGTATTAGCCACAAAAACAGCGTGCTACGGATACAGAAAACCGGCATGGGTTTTTACGCCAGCAAGGGTCAGCAGGTTTTTGATCCTGCCACCGACATGTACCGAGACACGGGCATCCAACCCGATGCGGCGGTGCAGTCGCTGCTTCACGGGGAAAATCGCGGCCTTACAGGCCAACCCCCATCCCCACGCCCAATTTCTGCGGGCGACTCAACGCGATGTGTTTCACTATTCGGCGGTGTTACTGGCCGACCTTGGTGACAATGCGTATGAATTACCGGCTTGGGTCGAGCAGGTGGATGGGGTTTATCAGCCGCATGGTGCTTGGTCGGCAGCGGAAAAGCGTTATAAGCTGTGTTCCCATACTGGGACTTATTAGAGGGGTTTGCTGATGAAAATTGCTGTCACCAGCCAAAATCGCCGTACCATTACTGGACACGCCGGAAAATGCCGCAAATTCTGGATTTATGAAATTCGAGATCAAAAAGTGACCGGTAAAACCCTGCTTGAATTGCCGATTGAGCAGTCTTTTCATGAGGCGGCACCGCAAGCCCTACATCCCCTGGATGAGGTGCAAGTGTTGATCGCAGGCGGCATGGGGCCGGGCTTACATCGCCGCCTGGCCGTCAAAGGAATTAAAGCTTTGGTCACCACTGAAACTGACCCCGACCAAGCGGTCACGGCTTATCTGCACGATAAGTTAGCTGTCGCCACCGAGGGCTGTGGCCATGATCACAGCCACCCTCACGATCACCCTCATCTTCACCATCACCCTGAATAACAGACGGCTCAACCCCTGCGTTTTATCATCGCCAGAAGACGGGCCGGGACGCCCGAATCCGGCCACCGTCAGGCTGATGCCGGACGGTCGCCCTATCAGTAGCGATAATCCGAGGAGTATGCACTATGTCCAATGCCCCAAAACTCGACATCGGTGTATTAAAGCGCCTGACCATTCGTTGTATTTCCGAAACCGGTTGGTTTAATACCGGCGAGGTGTTCGGCGATATCCGGGACGCGGGTGGCGCTGAAGTCGATCAGTACGCCATTCCGTGGCCGCCGTTTGGGGATTTGCACGCCGATAACGCTGCCGGGTTTTCGGCGCTGCTGGAAGTCGAGGAAATCGGCGGAGCCGTGCGCCGCTTGCTGTTCGACACCGGCTGGAATCCGGCTTGGATGGACCGGCGCTTCGCCGAGGAGGGTATCGACCGGATGCTGCAAGCGGGCGAGATCGAGGCGCTGGTGATCAGCCACGAGCATTTCGATCATTTCTGGGGAATCGGCTCGACGCTCAAGCACTGTCCCGGTATTACCGTTTACGTGCCCGAGGGCTTCCAGCAAGCAGGTTTCGATCTGATCCGTCAGCAGGGCCATACCGGTGAAGTGATCACCATCGCCGCCGACCGACCGCACGTTTTATTTCGCGGTTTGGCGCTGGTGAATTTCCCGATGAACACCTTGCTGAAGGTGGGAGGCGAAAATGTGCTCTACGCGCATCTCCAGGATCGGGGCATCGCGATGGTCACCGGCTGCGGTCACGGTGGCGTGCTCAACTTGTTGGAGTACGCCCGGCAGAATTTCGTCGGCGGCGAGCGCATCCACGCGCTGTACGGCGGCTTGCACATCGCGCCCTTGGACGATTGGGACGAAGCAAAAGATCGGATTATCGATGGTTTGAAAGGTTACGAGGTCGCCAAGCTGGCGTGCAATCACTGCACCGGGCGCACCGCGGTCGAAAAGATGCTGGAACTCGGGTTGCCGGTGCAGCGCGGCACCGCCCGCAACGGCTCCAAGACGGAGCTATTCCTGGGCAACGGGGACATGTTGGAGCTGGGATGACGGTCTCGACGCCCGTTCGGACCGCAGTGGCCTTCGCTTGCCCGAAAATTGCTCCTGATCGACCTTCGCGGCGAACGCGGAACTCGCATAGCGATTTTCAATGGTCGGCTTAGGAATAATGAATTTATAAAAATAAGTATTTTCTAATATTTTAATGGGGCGTTGCCTGTCTATGTTTTTCCTGACTTTCACTGTTTGAGGAACGAACCATGGAAACCACGTCTTCCGTTAGCTTCCCGCGCTTGAACGAGCGCGCGCCCGATTTCGAAGCGCCGACCACGCACGGGATCAAGAAGTTGTCCGACTATCACGGTAAGTGGCTGGTGCTGTTTTCACATCCTGCGGATTTTACTCCGGTGTGCACGACGGAATTCATCGCCTTCGCCAAAGCCTACGACCGGTTCGCCAAGCTGAATTGCGACTTGTTGGGTCTGTCGATCGACAGCCATTATTCGCATGTGGCTTGGGTGCGGAACATCCAGGAGAAATTCGGTGTCGACATCAAATTTCCGATCATCGCCGATCTGTCGATGGCGGTCGCCAGAGCTTACGGCATGGTCCATCCCGGCGCTGCCGATACCTCGGCTGTGCGCGCGACCTTCATTATCGACCCCGACAGCATCTTGCGGGCCATGGTGTATTACCCGATGACCAACGGTCGATCCATCGACGAGTTCCTGCGCTTGGTTGAGGCGTTGCAAACCTCCGGCGCCAACAAAGTCGCCACGCCCGAAGGTTGGAAGCCCGGTGAACCGGTCATTGTGCCGCCGCCGGCCACGACTGCCGAGGCGCAGGCGCGGATCGACGAAAAGGGCTATGACTACGTCGATTGGTACTTCTGCAAGAAGACGTTATAAGTCAGTGCGGGTGGCTCCGGCGCGGCGCGCTCCCGCTGCCAGCGCGTCGGGCCGCCAGCCGAATGACGGGAGTCGACAGCATGATTTTCAAGCAGCTTTTCGAGCCGATCTCCTCGACTTACAGTTTAGGGGTCGGTCGCGGGCCGAACCAGTGCGACTCGGCTCGGCGGCCGAGATCGTCGCGCGCCTCTCAAACCACGCTCCAGGCCAGCGTATCTCCGGCTCTCAAGGGAACCAATTCGTCCTCCCCAAACGGTAAACGCTGGGGAATCGGCGTCGCTTGACGGCGCAAGGCGACCGTGCCGGCATTGCGCGGCAGGCCATAAAAATCCGGGCCGTGAAAGCTGGCGAAGGCTTCCAGCCGATCCAGCGCGCCGGCCGACTCGAAAGCTTCGGCGTAGAGTTCCAGCGCGGCGTGAGCGGTGAAGCACCCCGCGCAGCCGCACGCCGCTTCCTTGCCTTGACGCGGGTGCGGGGCGCTGTCGGTGCCGAGAAAGTATTTGGGATTGCCGCCGGTCGCCGCTTGAAGCAGCGCCCGGCGGTGGCGTTCGCGCTTGAGCACCGGCAGGCAGTAATAATGCGGGCGGATGCCGCCCTGAAAAATCGCGTTGCGGTTGTAGAGCAGGTGATGGGCGGTGATCGTGGCGGCGACCGTGGCCGGCGCGTCCCGCACGTAATCGGCGGCGTCTTGCGTGGTGATGTGTTCCAGCACGATTTTCAAGGCGGGAAAACTGCGGGCGAGCGGATTCAACACCCGTTCGATGAAAACCGCCTCGCGGTCGAAAATATCCACCGCCGGATCGGTGATTTCGCCGTGGACCAGCAACAATAGTCCCTGCGCCTGCATCGCCTCCAAAGCCGGCGAGATTTTGCCGACATCGGTGACGCCGGAATCGGAATGGGTGGTGGCTCCGGCCGGATAAAGCTTGCAGGCGACCACCTGACCCGACGCCTTGGCGCGCGCGATTTCGGCGGGCGAGGTGCGGTCGGTCAAGTACAGCGTCATCAGCGGCTGAAAATCCGATTCCGGCGGCACAGCTTCCAAAATCCGACCCCGATAAGCCAGCGCTTGCGCGGTGGTAGTCACCGGCGGATTGAGGTTGGGCATGATGATGGCACGGGCAAACTGGCGGGCCGTGTGCGGCACAACCGCCTGCATCGCCGCACCATCGCGGACGTGTAAGTGCCAATCATCGGGGTGGGTGAGGATCAGCCCATCATTTGAAGACTCTGCTTGTATGGCCATTCGCTATCACGAAGTTAAAGAGAGTAAGGCCACAAGATTACCCGATCAGCCTATAGCGTTGTACATCCGGCGGTGCAGCCAGTAACTCAGCCGCTTGCGCAAACGTCTGTTGAAGGTGAGCGGATTTCAGGTGGCTATTAATCGCGGCCTCATCGGCCCATTCTTCGACGAAAGTGAAATCCGTCGGCTCCTGCTGATTTTGCAGCAGGATGTAGCGGCGGCAACCAGCCTCCTGACGGGTCGGTGCGAGCAGCGTTTCCAGCAGAACGCGCAATGCCGCGACCGAATCCGGTTTGGCGACGATGCGGGCCACAAGGTGAATCGATGAATCGCTCATTGGATTTTCCTGATAGTTAAATGGCGGGTGGGAAAGGTCGGTTTTTAGGTGCATAACCGCATCATAAACCATGCAAAATGCGCTTGCCCCAGTTTAGAAGGCAGCCATGAGACGCGGTTAAAGCAGTCATCGTCAGCCAGCGCGGTTGGCTTTCCAGTCGTGCCAGCCAGGCGCGGATACCGGGAAATCGTCCCAGATCGAAACCGGCATCAGGGGCGGTGCAGGTGTAGGGATACAGCGCAATGTCAGCCACCGTCAGCACCTCAGCCGCCAGATAAGCCTGCGTCGTCAGCCGTTGCTCCATCACCGCCAGCGCCTGATAGCCGCGTTTGATGCGTTCCACGATGTCCGGTTCATCCCGCGCCCGGCCCAGATAGTGAGTCATAAAGTGCGCCCCCGCCAGATTCGGCTCGTGGTTGTTCTGCTCGAAAAACAGCCATTGCAAGACGCGCGCTTGTTGCAACGGTTCATGCGGCAAGGGGTAAAGGCTGTTGCTCTGCGCCAGATAGCAAAGAATCGCATTGGATTCATACAACGACTCGCCGGAATGCAATTGCAAAACGGGCACCCGGCCTTGCGGGTTCATCGCCAGAAATTCGGGTGTGCGGGTTTCCCGGTTGAGGATATCGACTGAGACCCACTGAAACGGCATCTCCAGCAGGTGCAATATCAGCCAGACCTTGAAGCAATTCCCGGAACGCGGGTCGGCATACAGCTTGAAAGGATGAGCGGGCTGGGGCATGGCAGGATCTCCACGGTCGCCTTTATGCCCCACCATTGAACGGCGGCTGCCCGAGGCGCTCAATCGCACTGTTTTCATGTTCACATGCACCCAGCGCATGTGAAGTCGGGCCTTTATTTGCTTGAGAACCGGACAGGGCTGGTTTTAAATCGACAGACCCTGCAAGCAGTGCCCTGAGTTTTGGTCAAACAGGAGAAATGCCAATGAAGCCGATCGTCAATATCGCTGAACTGGAGTACGCGTTGCAGCCGCAGCGCCACGGCGAGCGTTTCGCGGCGGAGATGGCCCAGGTCGGGCCACGCACCGGCGCACGCAAGCTCGGCTGTCGGTTGACAGTGGTGCCGCCCGGCAAAAGCGCCTGGCCGTTTCATGCGCATGTGGTCAATGAGGAGATGATTTTTGTCATTGAGGGTGAGGGCGTCTTGCGGTTGGCGGAGGGTGAATATCCGCTGCGAGCGGGGGATGTGGCGGCCTTGCCACCGGGCGGGATGGAAGTAGCGCACGAAATCATCAACCGCTCCAGGCAGCCGCTCAAATACTGGTGCGTCTCGACGATGGAAGAACCGGATATTGGGCTGTATCCCGATTCTGGCAAGTTTTTCGTGATGGCGGGAGCCGCGCCGGGCGGCGATAAGGCGCAACGGATTTTTTCCCATATCGGTCGATGCGCCGATGCCGTCGATTATTGGGAAGGCGAGGATGACTGACCGCCCGCCTTTCCTCATGACTGCAAGTGCTTGAATCGGAGCGCCTGAGATGCCTTTACCGTTGGTGCGTCTACCGTCGCTGGATTTGATTCGCGGCTTCGTCGCGGTGGGGCGGCGGATGAGCATCACCCAGGCCGCCGAAGACCTGTGTCTGACCCAATCGGCGGTCAGTCGTCAGATTCGGTCGCTGGAAGAAGCGCTCGGCCTGAAGTTACTGGTGCGCGGCCATCGTACCATCGCCTTTACCCCGGCGGGCGAACGGCTGTACCGGTGCGCCGACAGCGCCGTGTTGCAATTGCAGATTGCACTGGAAGCGCTCGGCGGCGGGCGACATCGACGGCAGCCGGTGACGATTACCGCCAGCGTCGGGGTCGCCGGATTGTGGTTGTTGCCGCGTCTGACGGCGTTTCAGCAGGCCCATCCCGATATTGAGATTCGGATTGCCGCCAATAACCGGATCCTGGATCTCAATGCCGAAGGGATTGATTTGGCGATTCGCTATTGCTCGCGCACCGCCGTCCCGGAAGGCGCTGTCTGGCTGTTTGGCGAAACGGTCGCGCCGGTAGCACATCCCATGCTCGGTAAAAAGGCGTTGCATTCACCCGCTGACTTAAAGGGCGAGTATCTGCTGGATCTTGAAGATAATCGCCGTCCCGGCTTGCAATGGAGCGAGTGGCTACAGGCGATGGGTTGGGAGCAGGTCAAGCCGCGCGGTATCCAGCGCTTCAACCAATATGATCAATTAATTCAGGCGGCAGTGAGCGGGCAGGGTATCGCCATGGGCCGACTGGAATTGATTCAACCGCTGCTGGCCGATGGGCGCTTGCGGGTGCTGACCACGCCACGCGGCGAGGCAGATACTGAGTTCGCCTACTGGCTGATTCAGGCCGATACCGCACCGCGTGATCAGGTGCGCAAGGTCAGCGATTGGATTTTGCAGGAAGCCCGCAGCACCCTCCCAGACGGTTGATCAGCGCCTGCTCCCATGCGTGCCACGCATGGCAAAGCGGTCGAGTTCTCATCTTTTCACCCGCAGAAAGTCGTTATGCTGGTTCACCCGTCGGTCGGGCTTCAGCCCGACACTGTTCTCTTTACCGTCTCTGGAGACCTGCATGTCTGACAACACCACTGTGCAGTATCACGAAACCGCTGGCATTGCCTGGCTGACCCTCAACCGCCCCGATGCCCTCAATGCCCTAAATCTGCGTCTGTTGCAGCGTCTGGCATCGCTCTTTGATTCGATCAAGCGTGATGAAGCCGTCAAGGCGGTTATTATCACCGGCAGCGGTGAGAAAGCCTTTTGCGCCGGAGCCGATATTGCCTATCTCCAGCAGGCAGCACCGCTAGCCGTGCGCGAATTCGCCGAGCGAGGGATTGCCGTCAACCAGCAGATTGAAACGCTGGGTAAGCCGGTGATTGCCGCTATCAACGGCTATGCACTCGGTGGCGGGCTGGAACTGGCGGAATCCTGCTGGCTGCGGGTGGCAGTCACCCGCGCCCGGCTCGGCCACCCTGAAGTCAAAATCGGTGCGGTCGCCGGTTTCGGTGGCACGACCCGTCTGCCACGTCTGATCGGGCGCGGGCAGGCCGCTGAATTATTGTTGCGAGGCCGGGTGATGGATGCCGAGGAAGCGCTACGGATTGGCCTGGTGAACAGCGTGGTGGAGCCGGAACAGTTGCTGACTGCCACCGAAGCGCTGGCGCGTGATGTGCTGGCGCAGTCACCGACAGCGGTGCGGTTGACCTGGGAAATGCTGCATCGTGGCCTGAATCAGTCGCTGGAAGACGCCGCCCAACTCGGCGCAGATTACTTCGGGCTGGTCGCCGCCAGCGACGATTTTCGGATCGGGACACGGGCTTTTCTCGACAAACAAGCGCCGGTTTATGTTGGTCGATAATCAGCCGATTTAACGTTCTTCCGCATACAACGCCACGCTATCCGCGCCAAAGGCAAATCGGACCATGGCCCGGCACCGCTCCAAATCTTCGGCATTCTCCGCCGCGACGGTCAGTCGCACAAAGCCGCATTTCTCGCAGGCGGCAATGCCGAAGAATCCCCCCGGATAGATTTCCTCCGGCATCCATTTAACCCGTACTGAGCGATTACAACCGCCACAGCCGGTGACTTCAGGCAGAAAGGTCATGTGCACTGGCTCCTGTGAGGGCGACTGATCAATCAATTTGGATTCTGCGATCGACATCCTGTCACCTGGAATTCCGTATCTTATCGATAGCGATGGAACGGTGGCCAGCAGAAACGGTTCATCAATCAGCCGCACGACAACCGTGCGCCTTGACGGCTCAAGGTAAACCCTTAAGCTAGCGGTTTACGCGACCGGGGCGGGCAGCAGCAGCCCGGTCGCTTTCGATGCCGAACCGCTGGTCTTATGAGGAATGTTATGTCGGATGTCAAAAAAGTCGTGCTGGCCTATTCGGGCGGCCTGGATACCTCGGTCATTCTGAAGTGGCTACAGGACGTGTATCAATGCGAAGTGGTGACCTTTACCGCCGATCTCGGCCAGCCTGAAGAGGTCGGGCCCGCCCGAACCAAGGCGCTGCAAGCGGGCATCAAGCCAGAAAATATCTTTATCGAAGACCTGCGTGAAGAGTTCGTGCGCGATTTCGTGTTCCCCATGTTCCGCGCGAATGCGATTTACGAAGGCGAGTATCTGCTGGGAACCTCCATTGCCCGACCCTTGATCGCCAAGCGTCAGATCGAAATTGCCGTGCAAACCGGTGCCGATGCGGTGTCGCATGGGGCCACCGGCAAGGGTAACGATCAGGTGCGGTTTGAACTGGGCGCGTATGCCTTAAAGCCGGATATCAAGATCATCGCGCCGTGGCGGGAGTGGGATTTGCTCTCGCGCGAGAAGCTCCTGGATTATGCGGAGAAACACGGCATTCCGGTCGAAATGAAGCGCGGCACCAAGTCACCGTATTCGATGGACGCTAATCTGCTGCATATCTCCTACGAAGGCGGGGTGATGGAAGACCCGTGGAGCGAGCCGGATGAGTCGATGTGGCGCTGGTCGGTGTCGCCGGAACAAGCACCGGATCAGCCGCTGGTCATTGAACTGGGTTATCGCAACGGCGACATCGTGTCGATTGACGGCGAGGCGCTGTCACCTGCTGCGGTGCTGACCCGGTTGAACAAACTCGGCGGCGAGCACGGCATCGGCCGGGCGGACATCGTGGAAAATCGTTACGTCGGGATGAAATCGCGTGGTTGCTACGAGACACCTGGCGGCACCATCCTGCTTAAAGCGCATCGAGCGATGGAATCGCTGACGCTGGATCGGGAAGTAGCCCATCTTAAGGACGATTTGATGCCGCGTTATGCGACACTGGTCTATAACGGCTATTGGTGGAGTCCCGAACGTAAACTGCTACAAACCCTGATCGACGCTTCGCAAGCTCCGGTGAATGGCACGGTGCGGGTTAAGCTGTATAAGGGTAATGTCATCATCGCTGGTCGCAAATCTGACGACAGCCTGTTCGATATGAACATTGCGACTTTCGAGGACGACGCGGGCGCTTACGATCAGAAGGATGCGGGCGGTTTCATCAAGCTGAATGCCTTGCGGATGCGGATTGCGGCATTGAAAGGTCGGTAGTAACCCAGTAGGAACCCGGCAGGAACCGGCGTGATGGCAAAACCGCGCCGGTTTCCCGAACAAGCGGACGGAGGAGACAGCCCATGCGTATCTTGCACACCATGTTGCGAACCGGTGATCTGGATCGCTCGATTCAGTTTTATACCGAAATCCTCGGCATGAAACTATTGCAGCGCAAGGATTATCCTGAGGGCAAATTCACCCTGGCCTTTCTCGGCTACGGTGATGAAGCACAGCACAGCGTGATCGAACTGACTTACAATTGGGGCGTGGATCGCTACGAGCTGGGCACGGCTTACGGTCATATCGCTCTGGAAGTCGATGATGTGTATCGCGCGACCGAAGGCGTGAAAAAGCGAGGCGGGAAAATTCTGCGGGAAGCCGGGCCGATGAATGCGGGAACCACCATTATTTCATTTATCGAAGACCCGGATGGTTATCCTATCGAATTGATTGGTAGGAAATAATCAGCGGCAATCATCGTATTACCCATTTTTTGAAGGAACTCTATTGGCTAAGCCTAATTATCAGTACGAGAAACGCCAGCGCGATCTTGCCAAGAAAAAGAAGCAGGAAGAAAAGCAACAGGAGAAGAGCCAACGTAAATTAGAAAAAGGTCCTGACCCTCAGCCGGAGCCATCCGATTCGTAAGCTGAGCGACGTGCTTTAAACCAGACTGGGGTAAGGTGGGCGGGCGATCATGCTTGGCAAGGAATTTAACAAGATTCAAATCAGCACCAAGGGAGCCGCTATTTTCATGGAACACGGCGGCTCCGGCCCGCCGCTGCTGTTTTTGCATGGCTACCCGCAGACCCATAGGATGTGGCATCAGGTTGCGCCGCATTTCACCAGCGACTTTCGGGTGATCTGTCCGGATTTGCGCGGCTATGGCGACAGTTCCAAACCCAAGAGCACGCCCGACCACCGGTTCTATTCCAAGCGTGCGATGGCTCAGGATCTGATTGATCTGATGGAATATTTCGGCTATCGGGAATTTAGTGTAGTCGGCCATGATCGTGGGGCCAGGGTCGCGCATCGCCTGGCACTGGATTATCCAGAGCGGGTGAAGCAGGTCTGCATCATGGATATCGTGCCGACTTATTACATGTTCAAGCACATCAATCAAGCATTCGCCACCGACTACTACCACTGGTTTTTTCTGATTCAACCCAACGGCTTGCCGGAAAAATTGATTAGTTCGAATCCAGGCTATTACCTTATCGAGAAACTTAAGCGTTGGAGCGCCCCAGACGCGCAGTTTGCGCCGCAAGCGATATCCGAGTACATCCGCTGTTTTAGCAATCCCGAAACGATTCGGGCATCCTGCGATGATTACCGGGCGGCGGCCAGCATTGATTTAGAGCATGATGAAGCGAGTCTTGGGCAGAAAATTGGTTGTCCACTACTGGTGTTGTGGGGAGCCAAAGGCTTTGTTCATCGCACTTATAATGTGCTGGATATCTGGCGGGAATATGCCGAGCAAGTTGAAGGCAAGCCATTGGATTGCGGCCATTTTCTACCGGAAGAACAGCCGGGCGAAGTGGTAGCGGCGCTTCGGGAATTTCTGGCAAAGAATCAGCATCAATAAAAAAGCCGACTTGCGTCGGCTTTTTCGTTTCGATCTTTCAGCGTAGCCGGTAAGGACTACGCTGACAGTTAGCGCACTCAGGCAGATTCAACCGCCTTCCAGACTTCCGGCGCTTTCTCGACACGCTTGCCAAATTCCTGGCGTTGCGCTTCGAGTTCTGGGGGCAGCTTCTGACCAAACTTATCGAAGAAGCCTTTAATTTCCTCGACTTCAGCAGCCGCTTCGGCGCGACTAATGTCGGTGATGGTCGCAAACTGCTCCTTAGAAAAATCCAGCCCTTCGAAATCCATATCTTCATAACGTGGCATATAGCCGAATGGGCTTTCCAGGGCACCGACCTTACCGTTTACCCGCTCAACGATCCATTCCAGCACCCGCATGTTCTGACCGTAGCCCGGCCACACGAATTTGCCATTGGCATCTTTGCGGAACCAGTTGGTGCGGAAAATCTTGGGCAGATTCAGGCCGGGCTTCTTGCCCATGTTGATCCAGTGGCTCCAGTAAGAGGCCATGTTGTAGCCGCAGAACGGCAGCATGGCAAACGGATCGCGGCGGATGCCGGTGACGCCAATCGCGGCGGCGGTGGCTTCCGAACCCATGGTCGCAGCCATGAACACGCCGTGGTTCCAGTCATACGCCTGGTAAACCAGCGGGAAGGTCTTGGACAGCCGACCGCCGAAGATGAAGGCCGAGATCGGCACGCCGGCGGGATCTTCCCAAGCCGGGTCGATGGTCGGGCACTGGCCAGCAGGCGCGGTGAAGCGCGAGTTGGGATGCGCGCCCGGCTTGCCAGAATCCGGCGTCCAGTCATTGCCCTGCCAGTCGATGCCGTGTTTCGGCGGCTCAACGCCCATGCCTTCCCACCAGACATCGCCATCATCCGTCAGCACGACGTTGGTAAAGATGGTGTTTTTCTTGATCGACTCCATCGCCATTGGGTTGGAATCATAGGAGGTACCGGGAGCGACGCCGAAGAAGCCCGCTTCCGGGTTAATCGCGCGCAGAGTGCCATCCGGGCGGGGCTTGATCCAGGCGATGTCATCGCCGACCGTCAGCGCTTTCCACTTACCAAAGCCCTTGGGCGGCACAATCATGGCCAGATTGGTCTTGCCGCAGGCACTGGGGAAGGCCGCCGCGACGTAGGTCTTGTCGCCCTTGGGCGATTCCAGACCCAGGATCAACATGTGTTCAGCGAGCCAACCTTCGTCGCGGGCCATGGCCGAGGCGATCCGCAGCGCCAGACACTTCTTACCCAGCAGGGCATTGCCGCCGTAGCCGGAACCATACGACCAGATTTCGCGGGTTTCGGGATAATGGACAATGGCTTTACGGCTGATGTCCGGTTCGCACGGCCACGGTACATCTTTCTGACCGGGTTCGAGCGGGGCACCGACCGAGTGAACACAGGGAATGAAGAAACCGTCGCCGCCCAAGGTGTCGAGCACTTTCTGACCCATGCGGGTCATGATCCGCATGTTGACCACCACATAGGGCGAGTCGGTGATTTCAATGCCGATCTGGGCAATCGGGCTGCCAATCGGCCCCATGCTGAACGGAATCACATACATCGTCCGGCCGCGCATACAGCCTTTGAATTGCTCTGTAAGCTGTGCACGCATTTCAGCCGGGGGTGCCCAGTTGTTGGTTGGACCGGCGTCTTCCTTGTTTTCTGAGCAAATGAAGGTGCGGTCTTCAACCCGCGCTACATCGGACGGATGGGAGCGGGCAAGATAGGAATTGGGACGCTTTTCGGGGTTAAGCTTAGTGAATGTGCCAGAAGCGACCATTTCATCGCACAACTTCTGGTTTTCCGCGTCCGAGCCATCGCACCAATGAATGCGATCTGGCGTAACCAGGGCAGCAATTTCATCGACCCATTGCAGTAATTTGGCGTTTTTGGTGCGGCTTGCGCCGTCATGCGTGATTGCCATCGGTTAAATCCCCTCTCTTATGAAATGCGTTGGGGTTAAGGAGCCATCAAAACGGGACCGGTTTAACAGTGGCAGCGCAAGGTTTCAGCCGGGCGCAACCCTTTCAGAACCGGTTACGTTATAGAGGATAAGGTTATCATCAAGCGGATTCTGACGCCACCAATCCCAGCAGGGGTTGTGGCGTGTGATCACGGTCTTATTCCGGTTATTCAACAATTTTTCGTTTCGTTTACACCATGACGGTGTTGCCTGGAAATGGACTGACAAGGGGAAGTCAAAGCAGGCCCACTCTCTGAAACCTCAGGGTTACGATCCTCCGATTGGCTTGAATGGCGCGGGGCTGTCAGGCGGCCAGCGTCAGCGGATTGCGCTCACCTGTGCTTGTTCGGTCAGCTACGCCTGGTGTTGGACGAGCCGTTGGGAGTTGGTCGGTTAAACGGTGACTTCTTCAGGTAGAGGAGCAGACAGTTTCTTTAGCAAAATGTGGATAGAAGAAACCCAAATCATAGCGACGCTGGAAGCGACTCTTTTTTCATAAACACGG
>Ga0209573_1000361_pt1 | contig 101790 bp, 97 predicted proteins | sample TNRBio252014_DNA_FD_185870 | JGI IMG/M metagenome (GOLD analysis project Ga0209573, IMG submission 185870) | Wastewater treatment Type I Accumulibacter community from EBPR Bioreactor in Madison, WI, USA - TNR Reactor_6/25/2014_ DNA (SPAdes)... | ecosystem: Engineered > Bioreactor > EBPR >...
TCGACGCCGATGCCAAGGCGACGCCGCTGCGCGAATTTCTCTTGTAGCTCCCGACAACCGGACTCGCCGGCTGGGTCTCAAGCCCTATCTACGACCCAAACCTGTATGCAGTAAGGAAGCCCGGATGTCGAAGATCGTACCCTGTCTCTGGTTCGACCGGCAGGCGGAGGAGGCGGCGAGGTTCTATGTCTCGTTGTTGCCGGATTCGCGGATCGATGCCGTTCTGAACTACGCCGCGGACACGCCGGGAGGTGCCGCCGGCGAGCCGATGCTGGTCGAGTTCACGCTGGCTGGGCAGGCGTACATGGCGCTGAACGGTGGCCCGGCCTTCCCCTTCACGCCGGCGATTTCGCTCGCCATCCACTGCGCCGACCAGGCCGAGGTGGACCGCCTGTGGGATGCGCTGGGCGAGGGCGGGACGCATGAGCAGTGCGGTTGGCTGAAGGATCGCTGGGGCGTCTCCTGGCAGATCGCGCCCAGCGTCGTCATCGAGATGCTGAAGGATCCCGACCCGGACCGGGCGCGCCGGGTGACGCAGGCGATCATGGAAATGACCAAGCTGGACATCGCCCAGCTGCAGCGCGCCTATGACGGCGTGGCGGCGGCGTAGCGCGCGACGACCGAGGGAGGAGAACGAGGATGGCCGACACCTTCGTCTGGTACGAACTGATGACGACCGACGTGGACGCAGCCGAGGCCTTCTACCGCGAGGTGCTCGGCTGGAGCGCGAAGGACGCCGGGCAGCCCGACATGCGCTATCTCATCCTGAGTGCGGGCGAACACATGGCCGCCGGCCTGATGGCGATCCCCGCCGGGTGCGAGGGCGGCCCCGGCTGGTCCGGGTACATCGGGGTGGACGACGTCGACGCGGTCACCGCGCGCGTGGCCGCCGCGGGCGGGAAGGTGCATCGTGCGCCGGACGACATTCCCGAGGTCGGCCGCTATTCGGTCGTCACCGACCCGCAGGGGGCGCCGTTCATGCTGTTCACGCCGGTGAGCGAGGATCCCGCACCGCCCCCCGCCGGCACGCCGGGTCACGTCGGCTGGCACGAACTGTGCGCGGCCGACTGGCCCGCCGCCTTCGAGTTCTATGCCGCCCTCTTCGGCTGGACCAGGGACGAGGCGGTGGATATGGGGCCGATGGGCACCTACCAGATGTTCGCGGCCGGCGGCCCCGCCATCGGCGGCATGATGAACAAGCCGCAGGAGATGCCGTCGCCGGCGTGGCAATACTACTTCACCGTCGACGAAGCCGATGCCGCCGCGGACCGCGTCGCCACCAACGGCGGTCGCATCCTCAACGGGCCGATGGAGGTTCCGGGCGGCTATTGGATTCTCAATTGCCTGGATCCCCAGGGTGCCGTTTTCGCGCTGGTCGCGCCACGGAGGTAGGCCCGCGCGTCGTGCCCGCCGGCGGCCGACCGAACCCGGCGGGCGCGACCTTGGTCGGCGCTTCAGACGAAATCGTCGCGCGTCAGCACCGCCTCGAACGGCACGCCCGCCGCGGCGAAGGCTGCCGCCGCGCCTTCCATGCGATCGACGAGGGTGAGCACCGCCAGCACCTCGGCGCCGGCCTCTCGGACCGCGTCCACCGCCAGCAGCGCCGAGGCGCCGGTGGTGGTCACGTCTTCGAGAATGATCACCCGCGCGCCCGCGGCGAGGTTGCCGTCGATGCGACGCGCCGTGCCGTGGTCCTTCGCCTCCTTGCGGACGAAGAAGCCCTGCAGCGGCCGGCCCGGGAAGCTCCTGGCGCAGACGACGGCGACGATCGGCACCGCGCCCATGACGAGGCCGCCGACGGCGTCGACAGGCCGGTCGCCGATGGCGTTCAACACCGCCGCGGCGATCAGGTTGGCGCCCTCCGGGTCGAGCATCGTTCGCTTCATGTCGAAGAACAGGCCGCTCTGCCGGCCCGACGCGAGCGTGAACTGGCCGCTCAGCAGCGAGCGGGTGGCGACGAGATCCCGCAGCCGCAGGCGATCCGCGGCCCCGAACCGATTTTCGATATGCTGTGACATTCGCCTCGCCCACGTTGCCCAGCGGCGGAGGCTAGCCGGTACCGGCCGGGCGTTCCACAACAAGCGGCGGCGCGAGTGACCCGCAACGGGGTTGACTCGCAACCGCGGTACGAGGATGAAAGAGCGACGGTCGGGATGTCGCACCCTGGCGGGAGGCGCTGTTTATCGCCATCCCGAGGCCGGAAACAGACGAGAAGGAAATCGGCTGATCATGGTGGCACCCGACTCGTACGAGTCGTTGCTGACGAGGCATCGGACCACGAGCACCACCGTGCGCGTGGGTCTGGCCGTTTATCCCGAGCCGTCGCACCTGCCGCTGTTCGCGGCGCGCGACTGGGACATCGCAACGGACCAAGGGCTTGCGCTGGTGCTCGACGCGACCGGTGATCACGCGGCGCGCCTCGCGGCGCTGGAGGCCGGCCGCTGCGACGTGATCGCGGCCGAGCCGCTGTTCCTGCTGGATCCCGCCGTGACCGGTGCCGAACCGATCGGCTGCTTCTTCACCGGCTCGGCCGGGGTGTTGGCGCGCACGGACCGGCTGGTGAAGCTCCGCGACGGCGAACTCGTCCGCGTCGCCACCGCCGCCGCCAGCGAGACGATGGAACGCCTGTGCCGGCGCATCTTCCAGGGCTGGGCCGGAAACCGCGGCTTCGCCGTCGCCGAGACGCAGATCACCCTCGAGCCGGGCGGTGCCGATCCGGTCGAGGATCTGCGCCGCGGCTACGACGCCGTCTGGCCGGCGCAGGCGGGTCTCGAAGGCGTCCGCGCCGCCCTGGGCGGAATGGACACCACGCTGCTGACCGCCGAAGACGCGGGCCTTCCCGGCTTTGCCGCGCTCGAGCTGGTCGCGGCAGGGGAGCCTTCGGATTTGCTGGAGAGCCGCTGGACCGCGCTCGTCGCCGCCGTCGAGATCGCGATCCGCCGCCTGCAGGCCGATCCGGCGCGTGCGCTGGCGTTGTGGCGGGCGATCGCCGGCGACCGCGACGACGCAGAGGCGATCATCGCCGCGACGCTGCCGTGCTTCCGCCTTCCCGTCGATCGCAACCCGGCCCGCTGGCGGGCGCTGGGCGCATTGTTGCGCGACCGGTGATCGCCGAACGCGAGCGGGCGCCGGCGATGGCGGGGCGCACGTCTCGACGTCGGCTGTTCGGTCTGGTCTTCGCTCTGGCGCTCTGCGCGGGCTCCGTCACGCGGCCCTATGCGGCGCCGCCGCAACCTCCGCCCGAGCCGACGCGGACGGCCTCGCAGGTGGCGCAAGCGATCGTCAAGGATTGCCGCGAGCGCCGTTGGTCCGAGGTCGCAGCGGTGCTGCATCCGACGCTGCGGCACACCTGGCTGCAGATCGGCTACACCGTTCGCGAGTACTGCGACCTGATCACGCGAGACGAAACGCTGGCCGAGGTGCGGGTCGTCAAGGAGGAACGCGAGGGCCCGCACGCGTCGGTATATCTCACCTTCGTCTATCGCGACGGCTCGGAGAAGGCGGACCGGGCCGGCCTCCTCCTGGACCAAGGCGCCTGGAAGCTCGCCGACTAGCGGGAAACCGGCGGCGCCTCCGGCGGCGCAGCGGCGAGGAAGACACGCGTCCGGCCGTCGCCGTCGAGCAGAAGGAGCTTGCCCTCGGCGGTGGTTCGCCAGCGCACCGCCGCTGCCAAGGCTTCGAAGAAGCGGCCTTCCTGCTGCATCACCGCCGGCGGACAGGCCATCCGCGTCGCCGCGAGCGCACCGGTGTGGATCGTCTCGCCCTGCAGTTCCACCGCGCCCGTGTACCGGTTGCAACCGCCGCTGCCGGCGATCCTGCCGGCGGCGGGGAACGAGACCGTCGTCTGCACCCGGTCGAGGACCCCGCCGCCGTCGATGTCCTCGGCGAGCCAGGCGGTGCCGGCGAGCGCCGGCGCGGTGGAGGCGCGCGGCGCCGATCCGCCCTGGTCGCCGGCACACGCCGCGGCCAAGACGGCCAGCGCCATCGCCCGAGCCGCGCCGGCTCGGGTCACGCGACCGGCTGCGGCGACGCGCGCATCGCCTCGATCGCCTCCGCCATCTTCACCAGTCGTTGCGCGCTCTCGACGTGCAGGTTCTCGATCAGCTTGCCGTCGACCACCGCCACGCCCTCGCCGCGGGCCGCCGCCGCCTGATGGGCGATGATGATCTTGCGCGACCAGTCGACGTCCTCGGGCCTGGGCGTGAACACGTCGTTGCAGGTCGCCACCTGGTTCGGATGGATCAGCGTCTTGCCGTCGAAGCCCATCTCCGCGCCCTGCCGGCAGGCGTAGTCGAAGCCGATGTCGTCCTTCAGGTCGAGATAAACGCCATCCAGAATTGCCAATTGGTACGCGCGCGCCGCCAGCAGGCAGAGCCCGAGCGAGGTGATGAACGGCAACCGCTCGCGGGTGTGCGCGCAGTCGAGCTCCTTCGCGAGGTCGGAGGTGCCCATGACGAAACACTGCATCCGCGGCGTCGACGACGCGATCTGCTCGGACGCGAGCACGCTGCGCGGCGTCTCCATCATCGCCCAGATCGCCATGTGGTCCGGCGCGCCGTTGGCGCGCATGATCGCCTCCATGTGACGGATGGCGTCCGCGCTCTCGACCTTCGGCAGCAAGATCGCATCGGCGCCGGAGCGGGAGGCCGCGGCGATGTCCTCGTATCCCCAGGGGGTGGCCAGGCCGTTGACGCGGATGATCAGTTCGCGCAGCCCGTAGCCGCCGCCCTTGACGGACTCGCAGACCTGCCGGCGGGCGATGTCCTTGGCATCGGGGGCGACGGCATCCTCGAGATCCAGGATCAAGCCGTCGGCGAGAAGGGTCTTCGCCTTCTCCAGGGCGCGGGCGTTGGAGCCGGGCATGTAGAGGACGCTACGGCGTGGTCGGGCAGTCTTGGGCATGGGTTTCCCCCTCCGGTTATAGCCTTCGCAGTTGCGAAACAAGTACTCCGGCCGCGCGGTTGCTGGCAAGCTGCGCGATCCGTCAACCCGCGACGAAGGAGCCGGCAGCGTGGCGATTCTCTCCTTCCAGTCGCGGGTGGTGTACGGCCACGTCGGCCATGCGGTGGCCGAGTTCGCGCTGCGAAGGCTCGGCCTCGACGTGTGGCCGATCGACACGGTCTCGTTCAGCAATCAGCCCGGCCACGGCCGGCCCGGCGGGCGGGTGCAGAGCCGCGGGGAGATCGACGACCTGGTCGAGGGCCTGGCCACGATCGGCGTCCTGCCGGAGTGCGACGCCGTCCTCTCCGGCTACCTCGGCTCCGCCGGGAATGGGCGCGCGGTGTTGGCTGCGGTCGCCCGCGTTCGCGCCGTTCGGGCGGATGCCCTTTACTGCTGCGACCCGGTGATGGGCGATCGGGACGGCGGCCTCTATGTCGACGAGGCGCAGGTGCGGTTCTTACGGGAGGAGGCCGTGCCGGCGGCCGACATCCTCACGCCCAACCATTTCGAGCTGGAGACGCTCGCCGCAGCGCCATTGCCGGGCCTCGGCGACGTGTGCGCGGCCGTGGCGGCGCTGCGTGCGCAGGGACCGCGGATCGTCCTCGTCTCCTCGCTGATCGTCCCGGACTTCTCCGCTGATCTGATCGGCACGTTGGCCACGACCGGTGACGACGCCTGGCTGGTGACGACGCCGCGGCGAGCCCTGCGCGCACGCGGCACCGGCGACCTGCTGGCGGCGCTGTTTCTCGCGCACATGCTCCGCGGCGAGGCGGTCGATGCGGCGCTTAGCCTCGCCGTCGCCTCCACTTTCGCTGTCATCGAGGCGACGGGAAATGCGGCGGAACTCCGGCTAATGGCGGCGCAAGACAGGCTTGCCCGGCCTCTGCGCCTTTTTTCCGCGCACCGGCTGGCTAGAGCGTGACGACTGCCGCAAAACACATCAAATTTTTGCCACAGTTGGGGGGCACATTCGCGCTTGTAGACCTCCTACACGAGAAGCCGGAGCCTCCCCAACTCCGGTGACCCCGATCGGCTCATTTTGCCGAACGACGGCGGCCAGTTCCCCCCACTGGCCGCCGTTTTTCGTCGGGCTTTGCTGGCGCCCGTTCTGCCGGTACCCTCCGCGCTTCCACGGGAAAGGACCATGGCCGAATTCTCCGGCGACACACTCGCATGCGAACGCGGCGAACGCCTCGTGTTCAGCGGCCTGTCCTTCCGGCTGGCGGCCGGCGACGCCCTCGTGCTGACCGGAGCCAACGGCGCCGGTAAGTCGAGCCTGCTGCGAATCATGGCGGGGCTGCTGCCGCTGGCGGCGGGGCGGCTCTGCTGGGACGGCTGCGACATCGCCCGCGATCCCGACGCACAACGCGGCCGGGTGCGCTATGTCGGCCACGCCGATGCGGTCAAGCCGGCGCTGAGCGCGGCCGAGAACCTGCGGACCTGGGCGGTGCTGTGGGGCGGGCCGGGCACGGCGGACGAGCGCGTCGACAGGGCGCTCGACGCTTTCGGCATCGACCGGTTGGCCGACGTGCCGGGACGCTACCTCTCGGCGGGGCAGCGCAGGCGGCTGGCCCTCGCCCGCCTGCTGGTGGCGCCGTCGGCGATCTGGCTGCTGGACGAACCGCGCACCTCGCTGGACGCAGACGCGGTGACGCTCCTCGACGAAGCCATCGCCCGGCACCGGGCCGCGGGCGGGCTGGTGGTCGTGGCACTGCACGGCGAAGGCCGGCCGGCGGCCGCGCAAGTGCTCCACCTCGGCGACGGCTGGGCCGAGGCATGCTGAGCGCCGCCGCCACCGTCGTCGCCCGCGACGTGCGGCTGGCGTTCCGCCAGGGGATGGACAGCCTCAACGCGGTGGTGTTCTTCGTGCTCGCCTGCGTGCTGTTCCCGCTGGGCGTCGGTCCCGAGCCGCAGACGCTGGCACGCATCGCGCCCGGCATCCTCTGCGTCGCGGCGTTGCTGGCGGGAATGCTGTCGCTGGAGCGGCTGTTCCAGACCGACTGGGAGGACGGCTCGCTGGAACAACTGGCACTCTCCAGCCTGCCGCTGCCGCTGGTGGTGCTGGCCAAGGTCCTCGCCCACTGGCTGACCACCGGGTTGCCGCTGCTGGCGGCGGCGCCGCTGCTGGCGGTGATGCTGCAGATCGAGACGCGCGCCCTGCCGGCGCTGCTGGCGGCGCTCGCGTTGGCGACGCCCAGCCTAAGCCTGATCGGTGCCGTCGGCGCGGCGCTGGTGCTGGGGGCGCGCAGGGGCGGTGTACTGCTGGCGTTGCTGATCCTGCCGCTCTATATTCCGCTGCTGATTTTCGCCGCGGGCGCCGTCGATGCGGCTGCTTTCGGCTATGCCGTCCGCCCGCACCTGATGTTGCTGGGCGGACTTCTGGCCGGTGCGCTGGTGCTGGCGCCGCTGACGGCGGCGGCGGCGCTGCGGCAGGCCTTGGCGTGACGGCCCCCGGTCGATCCCCCGTCGGCGCGTCACCGTATAACTCGGGCGATCGAGGAGCGGAGGCGCCGGCCGACGTCGGCACGGGCCGCGGAAGGATAATGCAGAGGCTGGCCAATCCGAACCGATTCATGCGGCTCAGCACCCGGCTGGTGCCGTGGCTCGCTGTATCGACCGTGCTGCTGCTGTGCACGGGGCTGTATCTGGCGCTGATCGCCTCGCCGCCGGACTATCAGCAGGGCGAGAGCGTGCGGATCATGTACGTGCACGTGCCCGCCTCCTGGATGGCGCTGTTCTGCTACACCAGCATGGCCGCGGCGTCGGCGGTCGGGCTGATCTGGCGGCATCCGGTGGCGGAGATGGCGGCGAAGGCGACGGCGCCGATCGGCGCCTGCTTCACCTTCCTGGCGCTGCTGACCGGATCGCTCTGGGGCAAGCCGATGTGGGGCGCGTGGTGGGTGTGGGACGCCCGGCTCACCTCGGTGCTGATCCTGTTCTTCCTCTATCTCGGCTACATGGCGCTGGAGAGTGCGTTCGACGATCCGGCCCGCGGCACCCGCGCGGCCTCCATCCTGGCGCTGGTGGGATTCGTCAACGTGCCGATCATCAAGTTCTCGGTCGACTGGTGGAACACGCTGCACCAGCCGGCGAGCGTCGTCCGCCTGGACGGTCCCTCGATCCATTCGAGCATGCTGGCGCCGCTGCTGTTCATGGCGCTGGGGTTCACCTGCTATTACTTCTGGGTGGTGCTGCTGCGCCTGCAGGGCGAGATCGTCGCCGGCCGCATCCGCGGGCTGCGGCTCCGCCAGGTGCACGGGCGGGCCTGACCCCATGGAGCAGATGACGACTTACCTGCAAATGGGCGGCTATGCCGCCTACGTTTGGCCGGCGTTCGCCGCGGCGGTGACGGTGCTGGCGGCCTTGCTGGTGGCTTCGCTCCGATCACTGCGTGCGCGCGAAGCGGAACTGGCCGAACTGCAGCGTCGTGCCGAGGCGCAACCCCGCCGCCGGGCGCGCGCCGCGTCCGTGGCCCGAGAGGAGACGACTTGAAACCCCGGCACAAGCGGCTGGTCTTCGTCGGCGTCGGCGTCGGCATCCTCGGCTTCGCCGCCTTTCTGGTGCTGGGCGCGATCCGCGAGTCGGTGGTGTTCTTCCACACGCCGACCGAGGTGGCGGAACAGCGGGTCGACGCGACCCGGCGCATGCGCGTCGGCGGACTGGTGGAGGAAGGCAGCGTGCAGCACGAGGGCGATGCGCAAACCCGCTTTCGCGTCACCGATCTCGCCAACGACATCCCCGTGACCTACCGTGGTCTCCTTCCCGATCTGTTCCGCGAGGGCCAGGGCGTGGTCGTCGAGGGCACGGTGCGCGACGGCGTGCTGGTCGCCGATCAGGTGCTCGCCAAGCACGACGAGAAATACATGCCGCCGGAGGTCGCCCAGGCGCTCAAAGACTCGGGGCAGTGGCAGCAGATGCAGGAGAGTATGCGCGGCGCAGGGCAACTCGCACCGAAGGCTTCACAATGAGCGTCGAACTCGGCCACTTCGCCCTGGTGCTGGCGTTGCTGGTCGCTGTCGTCCAGGGCACGCTGCCGATGCTGGCGGCCGGCCGCGGCGATGCCGGCGGGATGGCGCTGGCCCGGTCGGCGGCGTCCGCGCAGTTCCTGCTGGTGGCGGTCTCGTTCGGCTGCCTGATGCACGCCTACATCGTCTCCGACTTCTCGGTGCTGAACGTCGCGACGAATTCGCATTCGGCCAAGCCGATGCTCTACAAGATCGCCGGCACCTGGGGAAACCACGAGGGCTCGATGCTCCTGTGGGTGCTGATCCTGACGATCTTCGGCTGTGCCGTGGCCGCGTTCGGCGGCAACCTGCCCCCCGGCCTGCGTGCCCGCGCGCTGGCGGTGCAGGCGTGGATCGCCATCGGCTTCTACCTGTTCATCCTGTTCACATCCAACCCGTTCGCCCGGCTGGACCCGCCGCCGGTGGACGGCCAGGGGCTGAACCCGCTGCTGCAGGACCCCGGCCTCGCCTTCCATCCGCCGTTCCTCTATCTCGGCTACGTCGGCTTCTCGATGGCGTTCTCGTTCGCCGTCGCCGCGCTGATCGAAGGCCGGGTGGATGCGAGCTGGGCACGCTGGGTCCGGCCGTGGACGTTGGCCGCCTGGACGTTCCTCACCTGCGGCATCGCGCTCGGGTCGTGGTGGGCCTATTACGAACTGGGCTGGGGCGGCTGGTGGTTCTGGGACCCGGTCGAGAACGCCTCGCTGCTGCCGTGGCTCTCCGGAACCGCGCTGCTGCACTCGGCGGTCGTCGTCGAGAAGCGGGACGCGCTGAAGGGCTGGACCGTCTTCCTCGCCATCGTCACCTTCTCCCTCAGTCTGCTCGGCACCTTCCTGGTGCGATCGGGCGTGCTGACCTCGGTGCACGCCTTCGCCGTCGACCCGGAACGCGGAGTCTTCATCCTGGCGCTGCTGGTGATCGTCATCGGCGGCTCGTTCGCGCTGTTCGCATGGCGCGGCCCGCAGCTGCCGGCGGGCGGGCTGTTCCGGCCCATCTCCCGCGAGGGCGGCCTGCTGCTGAACAACCTGCTGCTGAGCGCGGCCGCGGCCTCGGTGCTGCTGGGCACGCTCTACCCGCTGCTGCTGGAGGCGAGCGGCGGCGGCAAGGTCTCCGTCGGGCCGCCGTTCTTCAACGCCGTGTTCCTGCCGCTGATGGCGCCGCTGGTCGTGGTGATGGTGATCGGGCCGATGCTGCCGTGGAAGCGCGGTGACCTGCGTGTCGTCCTCGGCCGGCTGTGGGTGGCGGCGCTGGCGACGCTGGCGGCGATGGCGCTGGGCTGGGCGATGTACGACGGGCGCAACGTCGTCGGCCTGCTCGGCCTCGGCCTCGCCGGCTGGCTGTTCTTCGGCACGCTGAGCGATTTGGCGCGGCGCATCGGCCTGTTCGAAGGCCCGCTCGCGGCGACGTGGCGGCACGCCCGCGACCTGCCGCGGGCCAGTTGCGGCATGATCTTGGCGCACGCCGGCCTCGCCGTCGCCATCGCCGGGATGACCGCCTCGTCGGTCTGGAAGGAAGAGCGCGTGCTGGCGATGCGGCCTGGCGATCAGGCCGTCGTCGACGACTACACCTTCACCTTCCAGGGTGCCGAGACCGTGCCGGGGGCGAATTACTCGGCGCTGCGCGGCCAGTTCGCCGTCACCGTCGACGGCCGGCCGGTGGCGGTGATGCGGCCGGAGCGCCGCGACTATTCCGTCGAAGGCCGGCAGACCACCGAGGCCGCGATCCGCGCCACCTTCGGCGGCGACCTCTATGCCGTCATCGGCGAGCCGCAGCCGGGCGGTGCCTTCGTCACCCGGCTCTATTTCAATCCGTTGATCGGCTGGATCTGGGGCGGGATCGGGCTGATGGTTCTGGGCGGGCTGGTCAGCCTCTCCGACCGCCGCCACCGCGTCGGCGCGCCGGCGGCGAACCGCCTCCGTGCTCCGGCGCAGGCCGCACCCGCCGGCGCCGCCGAATGACCACGCTGGCGATGCGCAGCCGCCTGCCGTACCTGCTGCCGCTGGCGCTGTTCCTGGCGCTCGCCGCATACTTCTGGATCGGCCTCGGCCATGACCCGGCCGAGCTTCCGTCGGCGCTGATCGACCAGCCGGTCGCCGAATTCGCGCTGCCGCCGATCGAGGGGCGAGAGCGCGGCTTCACCTCCGAGGACCTGCGCGGGCAGGTTTCCCTGGTCAACGTCTTCGGCTCCTGGTGCGTGGCCTGCCGCGTCGAACATCCGTTCCTGATGCAACTGAAACAGCGCGGCGCAGTGCCGATCCACGGCATCGACTGGCGGGAAAAGGACCGGACCGCCGGGCCGGCGTGGCTCGCCCGGCACGGCGATCCCTACACGCTGATCGGCGACGATCCGGACAGCCGCGCCGCCATTGCCTTCGGCGTCACCGGCGCGCCGGAGACCTTCATCGTCGATGCCGCGGGCGTGATCCGCTACAAGCAGGTCGGCCCGATCACCCCGGAAGTGTGGGAGCAGACCCTATGGCCGATCATCCGCCGGCTGCAGGCCGGCTGATCGCCACCGTTACCGCGGTGCTGCTGGCGCTGGCTGCGATCGTCGCGCCGTCGTCCGAGATCCGCGCGACGGGACCGGACGAGGTGCTGGCCGAGCCGGCGCTGGAGGCGCGCGCGCGCGAAATCGGCCGCGAACTCCGCTGCCTCGTCTGCCAGAACCAGTCGATCGACGACAGCGACGCGGATCTCGCGCGCGACCTGCGGTCCTTGGTGCGCGCGCGGGTGAAGGCCGGCGACAGCGACCGACAGGTGATCGATTACGTCGTGTCCCGGTACGGCGACTTCGTCCTGATGCGACCGCCGTTCAAGCCGTCGACCTGGGCGCTGTGGTTCGGCCCGGCGGTGTTCCTGGGCGCGGGCGGGATCGCGCTCGCCGTCTATTTCCGTCGCCGCCGCACCGTCCCCGACACGGCGCAGGGCGTGGCGCTGGCAGAGGACGAAGAGATTCAGGTGGCGCGACTGCTGAAGGATGGCCCGGCGTGACCCTGTTCCTCGTCGCCGCCGGAATCCTCTCGATCGCCAGCCTCGCCTTGCTCCTGTGGCCACTGCTGCGCCGGCGCGGCCCCGTAGCCGAGCCGCGGGCCGCCTACGATCTGCGCCTCTATCGGGATCAGTTGGCCGAGGTCGACCGCGACCGGGTGCGCGGCCTGCTGGGTGCCGAGGAGGCGGAGGCGACGCGGATCGAGATCAAGCGCCGGATGCTGGCCGCGGCCGGAGCGGGCGTCGTCGTGGCGAAGCCCGCGGACGCTCCTCCGCCGCCGCGTCCGCGCCGCGTCTGGGTCGGTGTGCTGGCGGTGCTGCTCCCCGGTGCCGCCGCGCTGCTCTACCTGGAACTCGGCGCGCCCGGCGTGCCCGATCGGCCGCTGGCGGAACGGCGCGCGGCGGCGATGTCGGCCGGGCGGCAGCCGGCCGCCGGAGAACCTGTGTCGCTGGAGGATGCGGCTGCGCAACTGGCGAAGCGGCTGGAAAGTCGGCCCGACGACGCCACCGGCTGGCTGCTGCTGGGCCGCGCCTACCTGACGCTGAACCGGCCGGCCGAGGCGCTGCCGGCACTCGCCCGCGCCCGCGATCTGGCACCGGACCAGCCGGAGGTCGTCGCCGCCTTCGCCGATGCGGCGATCGCGGTGGCCGACGGGCGAATCGACGACGCTTCCCGCGCCGCGCTGGCGTCGCTGCTGGCCCTCGAGCCGGACAGCCCGAAGGCGCGATTCCTGCTGGCGCTCGATCGCGCGCAGCAAGGCGACCTGCCGGGCGCGGTGCAGGGCTGGACCGATCTGCTGGCGCTGTCGGCGGCGGATGCACCCTGGGTGGCGACGGTCCGCGAGCACATCCAGCGCGCGGCGAAGGAGGCGGGACTCGACCCGGCCACGGTGCAGCCTTCGCCCGAGGCCCGCGCGCTCGCGGCCAGGATCGCCGCCGCGCAGCCGCCGGAAGCTGCCGCCGGGCCGGGCCCGGCCGACGTCGCCGCGGCGGCGCAGATGCCGCCCGAGGAGCGCGCGCAGATGGTCCGCGGCATGGTCGACAGGCTCGCCGCGCGGCTCCGCGAGCATCCCGACGACCTGGAGGGCTGGCGCCGGCTGGCCCGCGCCTACGACGTGTTGAACGAGCCGGCGAAGGCCGAGGAAGCCCGCGCACGCATCGCCGCCCTGGAGCGTCGCTGACGTGACGGGGAGCAGCCGAGGCCTCGGAACACCGCCTTCGGCTCCGGGGTTTGCGTGGCGGCGGTTTCAGTGTAACTAGGCGGGCATGCGGGTTCTCTACCACCAGTGGCTGTCGCCCTTCTGCCGAAAGGTCCGGATCGTCCTGGCGGAGAAGAAGCTCGACTTCGAACTGCGGCTGGAGCCCGTGTGGGACCAACGGCCGGAGTTCCTGGCCCTGAACCCCGCCGGCGACTTGCCGGTGCTGATGGAAAGCGACGGTACGGTGCTGGCCGACAGTGCCGCCATCACCGAGTACCTGGAGGAGACCGTCCCGGAGCCGGCGCTGCTGCCGGGGACGCCGCTCGATCGGGCCGAGGCGCGGCGCCTGATCGCCTGGTTCGACATCAAGTTCGACGGCGAGGTCACCGGCAACCTGGTCGGCCAGAAGGTGATGAGCCGGCTGCTGCGGCGCGGGCATCCGGACAGCGGCGCGATTCGCGCCGGGCACGCCAACGTCCGCGCGCATCTCGACTACATCTCGTTCCTGATGGAGCGCCGCAACTGGCTGGCCGGCGACCGGCTGACTTTGGCGGACATCTGCGCCGCGGCGCATCTCTCGTGCGTCGATTATCTGGGCGACGTGCCGTGGGATGCCTACGAGGAGGCGAAGACCTGGTACGCGCGGGTGAAGTCGCGGCCCAGCTTCCGCGGCATCCTCGGCGACGCCATCCCCGGCCTGCCGCCGGTGCAGACCTACGCCGACCTGGATTTCTAGGCGCCTCCACCACCAAAAACTCACCGAAGCGGCGGGCGCGCGGGTAGGACCCCTCGCGTAGCAGCGCGCGATCACCCTTCATCCACGAACACGTGGCCCATCGAGCTTGGGCTTGGGCACCGTCGGCGGCTTCGCGTCGACGAGGCATCGAGGCGGCGCTGGCTGAAGGTCAAACTCGGCGGAACCGAGTCGGCATGCCGGCGTTTCGGCAGCGCAATGCACATCTCGCATCCGCGATTGCTGTGCTGCACGTGCGAAGCGAAAAGTTGGAGTGATGGGATGAGCACCGACGAACAGGACACCGCGCAGCGGTCGTTCGAAGAAACCGTGCCCCTGGTCGTGGAAGACTTCACCGTCGTCAAGGAGCAGGTGACGACCGGTACCGTGCGGGTGCGCACCGTCGTGCACGAGGATCAGCAGGAGATCGACGAACCGCTCAGGGTCAAGGAAGTCGAGGTTGTGCGCGTTCCCGTGGACCGCCTGGTCGACGGGCCTGTCGCCGACAGGCAGGACGGCGACACCCTGATCATCTCCGTGCACCGCGAGATCGCCGTTGTCCAGCGCAAATTTCAGGTATTCGAAGAAGTTCATATCAAGACACAATGGCGCGAGGAGCGCCACCGCGAAGTCGTGCGTACACAAAGAACTGAAGCTGTCATCGAACGTGATGATCACAAAGACTTGTGATTGGTGCGCAAGCACGTTGGAAAACATTACCAATTTCGTCAATGTAAAAGTTTTTCGCTGAATTGGAACGTATTAATTGATGAGACCGTTTACATATTGATACCGAGGATATCGGCGACGGCATCCTTGTACAGGAGACAAGTTATGGATGAGCAAGATGCTCAGCGCAATGCAGACTCAGGCGTGAGGATACACGACTACAATCCTGAGAACGCCAATGGCGGCAACGGGTCACAGCCCGCACCGCGGACTTTCGAAGGCAAGGAGGAGGTGCGAACCCGAGCACGGACCTTCGACAGCCCGGAGATCGTCCAACCGCGAGCGCGGACCTTCGAGGGCCAGGACAACGCAGGCCAAGTCACGCGAGAGCTTTCACATGTCGCCAGGGTGTCGGTCGACACCTCCGGGATCGGCGCCACTTCGATGGTGCATCTGTTTCTGGCATGGCAGCGTGAATTGTGCGGGTTCGTCAATACCCGAGTGACCAAGAACCTCCAGTTCTTGCAGCAGCTCTCGGATACGCGCGCGCCGAGCGATTTCGGACGCATTCAGAGCCAATACGCGCAGGACGCCATCACCGACTACACCTTCGGGGTGCAGCAGGTCCTGGCGCGGAGCCTGAGCGTTGCTCGCGAGGGCGGCGAAGACGTGCGTCACGGTGCCGAAGAGGCCGCGAGCCACCTTCGCGGCGCCCAGGAAGTCCTCGCTCCCCGCGATTGATCAACCACCCCACCACCCCGGGGTCATCCGTGACCCCTTCGACGATTCGCCGAGTCAGGACCGGGCTTGTCCGCCCGCTGTTCCCGGCTCGGTTGTTGCGAACATCAGGAGAGTAAAATTATGCCGAAGATCATCGTAGCAGTTTACGACGAAGCCGAACACGCTCGGCAAACCGCCGCCGGCCTCGGGTCGTGCGGCCTCCAGACCACGGACTACGCCCTGCTCACCGCCGACGGCGAGAGCGACGGGACGCTCATCGATGGTTCCGCTTCCGGCGGCGACCTGGAGAGTGCGCTCCGCGGTCTCGGCCTCCCGGAAGATGAAGCCCAGCTCTACAGCCAGGGCTTGGACCACGGTGTGAGCCTGGTCGTCGTTCGGGCCGGCGAGACACAGGCCGAAGCCGTCGCCGAGGCTCTGCAGCGTCACCCGATCGTCGACATCGACGCGCTTGCCGAGGAGTGGGCCTCCGAGGCCGAGGGCGGCGATGAGGCCTCCGACCAGAAGCACGAGAGTGAGAGCGGCGAACAGCAGACGCTTCAGAGCGTCGAAGAGCGGCTGCACGTCGGCAAGCGCGTGACGCAGGCCGGCCAGATCCGCGTTCACACCCGTGTCGAAGAGCGGCCGGTCGAGGAGCGGGTGACGTTGCACGAAGAGGAAGTGCACGTCGAGCGCCGGCCGGTGGACCGGAAGCTGAGCCCCGAGGAAGCCGAGGGCTTCCTGGCGGATCGGACCGTCGAAGTGACCGCGACGCGGGAGCAGGCTGTGATTGCGAAAGAAGCCCGCGTGGTGGAAGAGGTCGTCATCGGCAAGACCGGCCGCGAGCGTGAGGAAGTGATCAAGGACACTGTCCGCCGCACGACGCTGGAAGTCGTCGACGAGTCCAAAGGTCGCATCGACGCAGACTACAAGAAGAGCGCATAGCGCACGGCAGTTTCGTAGAGGAGGCTTCGGCCTCCTCTACACCTTCGACGCAGGCCGTTCTCGGGCATTGTTGTCCGTGAACGCGTCGAACTGCGTCCATCATCGATCGCACGCTTTTCGTTCGAAGTCGTTCGCTTTCTCAGGAACTGCCGCTGACCCGCGACATTCATCAGGGACGAGACGTCCCGAGAGGAATTCGCGATGAGAGCACTGGTCTGGCACGGCAAGGAAGACATCCGCTACGACACCGTTTCGGATCCGGATATCGAGCATCCGCGCGACGCCATCGTCAAAATCACCAGCTGCGCCATCTGCGGCTCGGATCTGCATCTCTTCCATAATCTCATACCGGCGATGTTGCCGGGCGACATCATGGGCCACGAGATGATGGGCGAGGTGGTCGAGGTCGGATCGGGCGTGAACGGCCGCCTGCGGCAGGGTGAGCGGATCGTCGTGCCGTTCACCATCTTCTGCGGCGAGTGCGCGCAGTGCCGGCGCGGCAACTATTCCGTCTGCGAGACCACCAACCGCAAAAAGGAATTCGCCGACAAGATGTTCGGCCACGCCACCGCCGGGCTGTTCGGCTATACGCACCTGACCGGCGGCTATCCGGGCGGCCAGGCGGAATATCTGCGCGTCCCCTACGCCGATACCACGCACATCAAGGTCCCCGAAGGCTTGACCGACGAACAGGTCCTGTTCCTCGGCGACATCCTGCCGACCGGATGGCAGGCGGCGGTGCAGTGCGACATCCAGCCGACCGACACCGTGGCGGTCTGGGGGTGCGGCCCGGTCGGCCAGATGGCCATTCGCGGCGCCCTCCTCCTCGGCGCGAAGCAGGTCGTCGCCATCGATCGGCTGCCCGAGCGGCTCGGCATGGCCGCGGCCGGCGGCGCGATCACCATCGATTTCGCGACCGAGAGCGTCATCGAGCGGCTGAACGATCTCACCGACGGCAAGGGCCCCGAGAAGTGCATCGACGCGGTGGGCACCGAGTCCCACGTCACGCCGTCGCTGCCGGATACCGTGCTGGATCGTGCCAAGCAGATGCTGATGCTGGAGAACGACCGGCCGCACGTGCTGCGCGAGATGATCTACGTCTGCCGCCCGGCCGGCGTCATCTCCATTCCGGGCGTCTACACCGGCCTCGTCGACAACATCCCGCTGGGGGTGGCGATGAACAAGGGGCTGACGTTCCGCACGGGCCAGACCCATGTCGCCCGCTGGACCGACGACCTGATGCGCAGGATCGAGGACGGCCAGATCGATCCGTCCTTCGTCATCACCCATTCCGTCGGGCTGGAGGACGGGCCGGAAATGTACAGGGTGTTCCGCGACAAGCAGGACAGCTGCATCAAAGTCGTGCTCAAGCCGTAAGGGTTGCCGCCATGAACGTCATGACGAAGTTCGCCGACATCGCCCGCACACCCGGCGACCCGGAGGTGCTCACGAAAGGGCCGGGATCGCTCGGCGGCTACGACCATCTCGCCCGCGGGCTGGGCTGGTTTTCGATCGGCCTGGGCTTGGCCGAACTGCTGGGCGCGCGCCGCATCGCCCGCGGGCTGGGGATGGAGGGGCGCGAAGCGCTGCTGCGGGCCTATGGCGCGCGGGAGATCGCCTCGGGCATCATGTCGCTGTCGATCGACCATGAGGCGGGGATCGCCGGGCGGGTGCTCGGCGACGTCGTCGATGTCGCGACGCTGGCCACCGCGCGCCGCGGCGACAACGTCAAGCGTGGCAATGTCGATCTGGCGATCGCCGCCGTCGTCGGCGTCACCATCCTCGATATCGTCTGCTACCAGGGCCTGCGCGCTCGTCACGATCGGCCCGCTGACGGCGGACGGGACTACAGCGGCCGCACCGGCCTGCCGCGCGGCGTCCGCGCCTCGCGGGGGCTGGCCCGGCGAGACTTCGAGACGCCGCGGGACATGCGCGCCGCGTTGCCGGCGGAGGTGGCGCACCCGAGCGCCGCGTGAGCCTCGATCGTGATGGTGCCGGGCCGGCTGGTGGAACGGGCAAGGTCGGCAGGCTCTCCCTCGCGGCGACCATCGTCGCCTTGTGTCTGCCTCCGATCGTGGTGTCGCTGATCGGTCTCGCGGCGCTGTCCCGCGGAGGCCGGGCTCCGGCAAGGCCGCGGTCGAGCCGCTCCGCAGCCCACGGCACCAGCGGCCGTGCCTCGAGAAAGAGTGATCGCCGCCCGCGGCCACGCTGGTAATTTCACCATATCCTCGTTTAGGCTCTTGCTGGATCAATCCGAGCGAGCAGGAGGGCGTGGGATGGACGACTCGGCGCAGATCGACCTCGCCAGTATCATCAAGGGGAACGAGACCCAGATCCTCGGCGAGTGGCTCGACGCGTTGCGGGAGACGCTGGCATTTCGAACCGGGCGTATCAGTCAAAGCCAGATCGAAGGCCAATGCCGGACGATCCTCGGTCTGCTGAGAGAGGTTTTCGGCGCAGGCGACGGTGGCGCGGGCCAGGATCGGCTCGACGACGTTCTGGGCGAAATTTCCCGCTCGCGCGCAATGCAGGGAGCGACGCCGACCGAGACGGCGATGTTCGTCTTCGCCCTCAAGCTACCGCTGATCCGCCAGGTGCAGCGAGCCTACGCCAGCGACGCGCAGACGGTCGCCGAGGCCACGTGGCAGGCGACGGCGCTGCTCGACAGGCTCGGGCTGTACACGATGGAGGTGTATCAGAAGAGCCGCGAGGAGATCATCCAGCGCCAGCAGCGGGAGATGACCGAACTTTCGACACCGGTGGTCAAGCTGTGGGACGGCATCCTGGCGCTGCCGCTGATCGGCACGCTCGACAGCGAGCGGACGCAGGTGGTGATGGAGAACATGCTGCAGAGCATCGTCGATCACAGCGCCGAGATCGCCATCATCGACATCACCGGCGTGCCGACCGTCGACACCCTGGTGGCGCAGCATCTCCTCAAGACGATCGCCGCCGCCCGGCTGATGGGCGCCGAGTGCCTGATCAGCGGCATCCGGCCGCAGATCGCGCAGACCATGGTCCACCTCGGCGTCGACCTCAATGTCGTCTCCAAGGCGACCCTCGCCGGCGCGTTCGCCGTCGCGTTACAGCGGATCGGCCGCAAGGTCGTGCCGGTGACGCCGACCGGCCGCGACGATGCCGGTTCGCGACCATCCAGGCTCACGGACGACTAGGAGCGCGTCGTGGAGCGCATCCCGATCCTGAAGATGGGCCACGCCCTGCTCATCACCATCCAGGTCGACATGCACGACCGGCTCGCCTTGACGCTCGAGGAGGACCTGACCAACAAAATCGCTTCGACCGGCGCCCAGGGGGTGCTGATCGACATCTCCTCGCTGGAGATCGTCGACAGCTTCATCGGCCGGATGCTGGACAATATCGCCGCGGTGGCGCGCGTGCTGGACGCCGATACGGTCGTCGTCGGTATGCGACCCGCCGTCGCCATCACGCTGGTGGAACTCGGGCTGTCGCTGTCCGGCGTCAAGACGGCGCTGAATGTCGAGCGCGGCATGAAGATTTTGCGCGGGCGGCTCGACGGCCTCTGGGATGGCCATGAGCCCGGCGGACGGTGACGTTTTCGAGATCCGGTCTCCGCAAGACATTGTCCTCGTTCGCCAAGAGGTGCGCGCGCGTGCGGTGAACGCGGGTCTCGGCCTGGTGGATCAGACGAAGATCATCACCGCGGCGAGCGAACTCGCGCGCAACACGCTGGACTACGGCGGCGGGGGAACGGTGACGATCGAGATGATCGAGGCCGGGGGCCGGCGGGGTGTCCGGCTCACCTTCGAGGACGATGGGCCGGGGATCGCGGATCTCGATCAGGCGATGAAGGACGGTTACACGTCCGGGAAGGGTCTCGGCCTCGGTCTCGGCGGCGCGAAGCGGCTGTCCAACGAATTCTTTATTCATTCGCACGTCGGATCGGGAACAAAAGTGACTATCGCGCGCTGGAAATAGGGGCATGGTCACCATCACGCTGCCCGTCACCGACTGCAGCTGCATCGCCCAGGTGAGGCGCACGGCTGTGGAGTGCGCGCGGGCACTCGGTTTCGGGGAAACCGATGTGGGACGTGTCGCCATCGTCGTCACCGAGCTGGCCGGCAACTTGGTGAAACACGCGCGAGGCGGCGAAATGGTCATCGCCGAGTTCGAAGATGCCAACGGCCCCGGCGTGGAAGTGCTGGCGCTCGACAGGGGTCCGGGCATAACCGACGTCGCCACCTGCCTGCGCGACGGGTACTCCACCGCCGGGAGCCCCGGTCAGGGGCTGGGTGCGGTGGTGCGCCTCTCGCAGGTGTTCGACATCGTCTCGTCGGCGGAGCTGGGAACGGCGATTCTCTCGCGCCTGCAGCCCAACCGGCCGGAGCCGGCCGCATGGCCCGACGGCATCGTGTTCGGCGCCGTCAGCGTGCCGAAGCCGGGTGAAACGGTCTGCGGCGACGCGTGGTGCGTGCAGAGGATCGGCGACGGGCACTCCATCTTCGTCGCCGATGGGCTGGGCCACGGTCCGGCGGCGGCTGCCGCTGCGACGGAAGCGGTCCGGCTCTTCCGCCGGAATGCGGGCGAGCCTCCGTGCACCATCCTCGAGCGGGTCCACGCCGGAATGCGGCACACGCGGGGTGCCGCCGTCGCCGTCGCCCGGCTGGAACCGCGGCAGGGAAGAATGACCTTCTGCGGCGTCGGCAACATCGCCGGAAGCCTGCTGATCGCAGGCCAGGTGCGCAGGACCGTCTCGCAGAACGGCACCGCCGGCCTGTCCGCCCAGCGAATCCAGGGGTTCGACTACCCGCTGCGGACTCCGTTCGTGTTCGTGATGCACACCGACGGCCTGGCGAGCGGCTGCTCGCCCCAACGCTGCCCCGGAGCGGGCGCCGCACATCCGACGCTGCTGGCGGCGGTTCTCTACCGCGACTTCGCCCGCGGCCGGGACGATGCGACCGTCGTCGTCGCGAGCGCAGGCGAATGAGCCGGCCGATCCTCACCACACAGCTACGCCATGAGAGTGATCTCGTCATCGTCCGTCGGCGGGCCAAGCGCATCGCCCAACTCCTCGGATTCGATGCGCGGGACCAGACCCGCCTGGCGACGGCCGTCTCCGAGATCGCCCGCAATGCCATAATCTATGCGCAGGACGGCCGCGCCGAGTTCCTGATCGACGGCGATTCCCGCTCCGACTTCCTGGTCCGCATCAGTGACCGGGGTCCGGGCATCGCCGACCTGGACGCCGTGCTGCAGAACCGGCTCCCCGGGGTCGCCGGACAGGGAATCACCGGCGCGCGCCGTCTGGTCGATCGCTTCTCCATTCGCTCGTCTCCGGCCGGAACCTGTGTCGAGCTGGGCAAAGCACTGCCGCACGGCTCGATCGGGTCTTCACCGGGCGGCATTCGCGCGATCGCCGATCTTCTCGCCCAGGAGCGCAGTGACGATCCGCTCACCGCCCTGCGCGAGCAGAGCCACGAACTGTTGCAGAGCCTTACCGAGTCGCACGAGCGCCAGGAAGAGCTGGCCCGGCTCAATCGTGAGCTGGAGGACACAAACCGCGGCGTCGTGGCGCTCTACGCCGAACTCGACGAACGCGCGGAGCAGCTCCGCCTCGCCAGCGAACACAAATCGGCCTTCCTGGCAAACATGAGTCACGAGTTCCGCACGCCGCTGAGCTCGATCCTCGGGCTCAGCCGCCTGCTGATGGACCGCACCGACGGCGAGCTCTCGGCCGAGCAGGAGCGGCAGGTCCGCTACATCCGCCAATCGGCCGAAGGCCTGCTGGATCTGGTGAACGATCTTCTCGACCTGGCCAAGGTCGAGGCGGGGCGTATCGAGGTGAGGCCGGGCCTGTTCACCACCGATGACCTGTTCGCCGGCCTGCGGGGCGCGCTGAAGCCGCTGCTGACCAGCGATGCGATCGACCTCGTCTTCGAAGATGCCGGCGACTTGCCGGTATTCTGGACCGATCAGGCGAAAGTCGGGCAAATCCTGCGCAATTTTATCTCCAATGCGCTCAAGTTCACCGAGCGCGGCGAGGTTCGCGTCGCCGCGACGCACAATCCGTCGTCGGGCCGCGCCGAGTTCTCGGTGCGCGACACGGGCATCGGCATCGCCACGGAGAACCAGGAGCGCATCTTCCAGGAGTTCATCCAGGTCGAAAGCCGCATGTCCGCACGCAGCAAGGGTACCGGCCTCGGCCTGCCGCTCTCCCGGCGGCTCGCCGGCCTGCTCGGCGGCGAGGTGCGAGTGGAGAGTGTGCCGGGCGAGGGCTCGACCTTCTTTCTGACGGTGCCGACCGACTACGGCGAGGACGGGTCGACGGACGCGCCTCCGCCGCTCCGCGCGCGGAAGTCCGCTTTGATCGTCGACGACGACGGCGGTTTCCGCTACATCCTCCGGAAGATCCTGGCCGCGGAGCCGCTCATTCACGTCGTCGAGGCGGCGAATGGCGAGGAGGCGCTGGAGACGATCGCTCGCCAGCCGCTGGACCTCGTGGTGCTGGACCTACAGATGCCGGTCGTCGACGGCTTTGCCGTCCTCCAGGCTCTGGAGACGGGGATACTGCGGGATATTCCGGTGGTCGTCTCGACGTCCATGCCGCTGGATGCGGAGCTCCGCGCACGACTCGGGCGGGCGCGCTTCGTCGTCTCGAAGGAGACCCTGTCGAGAAAGGGGATGCTGGCGATGGTGCGGACCGCTGTCAGCGAAAGCCGGTCCGATGGCTGACCCGGCGGTCGCCGACATCCTGGTGGTCGACGATATCGAGGCGGCGCGCTATTCGACGGCGCGCATACTGCGGCGCGCCGGTTTCGCCGTGACCGAGGCCGCGAGCGGGCAGGCCGCGCTCGACCGGGTCGCCGAGGGAAACTTCGACGTCGTCGTCCTCGACGTCAAGCTGCCGGACATCTCCGGCTACGACGTCTGCCGCAAGATCAAGCACGATCGCCCCGACATCATGGTCGTGCACCTGTCGGCGACCTATGTCAGCAGCGGCCACCGGGTGAAGGGTCTCGACAGCGGTGCCGACCACTACCTCGGCCAGCCGGTCGAGGCGGCGGAGCTGGTCGCCACCGTCGGTGCGCTGCTGCGGATCCGGGCGGCCGAGTCGGCGTTGCGGGTGAGCGAAGGACGATTACGGGCGATTGCCGAGACGATGCCACAGATCGTCTGGTCTACACGCCCCGACGGCGTTCATGAATATTTCAACGGCCGCTGGTATGCCTACACCGGCGAGGTGCCCTCCGCACCCCCGGACGACGCGGATCACGACGGATGGTGCCGGGCGGTCGACCCGCGAGACCGCGAACGGGCGAAGGCGTCGTGGCAGCGCTCGCTTTCCGAGGGCGGGCCGTTTGAAATGGAATGCCGACTGTGCGCCGGCAGCGGTCGTTGTCGCTGGTTCCTCGTCCGCGCGCTGCCGGTCCACGACGAGTCCGGTGGGCTGGTCCGCTGGTTCGGCACGGCGACCGACATCGAGGACATCGTCGAGGCGCGCGAGGTGCTGACGCGCAGCCGCGCGCAGCTGGAGTCGATGGTCACCGAGCGCACGTGCGAGATCGCCCAGGCGAACGAACGCCTGCGTCGCGAGCGCGCGTTCTCCGAATTGCTGGTGGCCAACAGTGTCGACGGCCTCCTCGCCTATGACGAGGAACTTCGCTATACGCTGTGGAACCCGGCGATGGAGCGCATCTCCGGCCTCCCCGCTTCGATGACGCTGGGCCGGGTGGCGACCGAGCTGTTTCCGTTCCTCCATGGCGCAGCGGAGCAGGCGATGCGCCGTGCGCTCACGGGTGAGACGGCGTCCGTGCGGAATGAGCGCTTCGTCATCGCCGCGACCGGTCGGGAAGGCTGGTACGAAGGCGACTACACGCCGCTGCGCACGGCCGACGGCGCGATCGTCGGCGCGATCGCCTTCATCCGCGACATCAGCGAGCGCCGGGTGGTCGAAGAGCAACTCCGCCAGGCGCAGAAGGTCGAGGCGCTCGGTCAGCTGACCAGCGGCGTCGCCCACGACTTCAACAACCTGCTCGCCGCCATCATGGGCAACCTGGATTTGATCCGCAGGCGACTGCCCGCGTCGAACAGCGAGCTGCTGAGCTTCGTCGACCACGCGATCCAGGGCGCCGAGCGCGGCGCGGCGCTGACCCAGCGCTTGCTGGCGTTCGCACGGCGCCAGGACCTCAGGCCGGACTCGGTCGACATCACCGAGCTCGTGGGCGGCATGGTCGAACTCATCCGCCGGTCGGTGGGGCCCTCGATCACCGTCGAGACGCGGCTCGACGACGGTCTCTGGCCGGCGCGCGTCGACGCCAACCAGCTGGAGCTGGCCATTCTCAATCTCGCCGTCAATGCCCGCGACGCCATGCCGATGGGCGGGGCCCTGAGCATCGCCGCCGACAACGCGGCAGCGGTCCACGCCGGTGAACTCTCGCCGCAGCCGGGCGACTACGTCCGGTTGGTCATCACCGACTCCGGCGTCGGCATGGACGAGCCGACGCTGGCGCGCGCCATAGATCCGTTCTTCACCACCAAGGCGTCCGGCAAGGGCACCGGGCTGGGCCTGTCGATGGTGCACGGCCTGGCGGCGCAGTCGGGAGGCCTGCTGCGGCTGAGCAGCCGCCCCGGCACCGGCACCAGCGCCGAGATCCTGCTGCCGCGCGCCGAGGCCGAACCGGCTCGCGAGGCCGTCGTCGCCCCTGCGCCGCCCGCGAGGGCGTCACCGTTGACCGTGCTGCTGGTCGAGGACGACTGGCTGGTCGCACTCGGCACCCAGTCGATGATCGAGGATCTGGGGCACGCGGTGATCACCACGTCCTCCGGCACCCGGGCGATCGACATCCTCGAGGCGGAGCCCGCGATCGACCTGGTGATCACCGACCACGCCATGCCGGGGATGACCGGGCTCGAACTCGCGAGCTGGATCCGCGAGCGGCGCGCCGCCTTGCCGGTGCTGCTGGCGACCGGGTATGCCGAGCTGCCGCACGCGGCCGCGGTGGACCTGCCGCGTATCAGCAAACCGTTCCGTCAGGAGGAGCTGGCCGCGGCGATCGACGCGCTTCTGGCGACACCTCCCGCCACCCGCGACGACGCAGGCTGCGGCGCAGGAGCGGGGCGCCCGCTCCAGTGAGCGGACGTGGACCGCGAAGTCTCGACTTGCGGTTGGCACCGCTGATCCCGCCAGCCGTCACGGACGTTCGGGCCCCGCGGGCTCGCCGGCTGCCGCGGCGGGCCATCGGGCCTGCACCGCGTCCATCTTGCGGGCGAGTTCGCCGGGGGTGAGGATGCCCTTGCGGAAGAGGATGTTGGCGAAGGCCACGATCCAGCGCTCGTAGTAGCTCAGCGTGCCCATCACCTCGGCGCCCAGGGCCTCGACGCCGCACCGCTTCTCCTCGGTGTTGATGATCTTGTGAAAGTCGAGGACGTCGGCGAGCGCATGGCAGCGCTTCTCCCACGGCTGCAGGTCATGGTCGACCCGCTGGATCGGCTCGGCCGGCAGGCCGCCGATGTCGTTGGGCAGGCGGGCTATGAGGCTCTCCGTCTCGGTCATCGCGCGGTCTCCCCTGCGTCCAGCGTGACCGGGACGACGCCGATCATCGCATCGCGCGTCACCAGGGCGGCCAACTGCTCTTCGCTGTAGTCGTCCGTGCCCTCCGGCCGCCGCGGCAGCACGAGGTAACGGACCGAAGCCGTCGAGTCGCTGACCCGGACCTCGACGTCATCGGCAATGATCGTGCCGAACTCGGCCAGCACCGCGCGCGGCTCGGCGACGGCGCGCGCCCGATAGGGCCTGAGCTTGTACCAGTCCGGCGGGAGCCCCAGCACCGGGCGGGGTAACACGAGCACAGCGTGCAGACGATCAGGTTGTGCACCGTCTCGGTGTTCTCGAGGACGATGAGCTGCGTGTCGTCGTAGAAGCTGATGCCGAGTTCCTCGCACGCGGCGCGGCCGTCGGCCAGCAACCGGGCGCGGAACGCCGGATCGACCCAGGCGCGCGCCACGACCTTGGCGCCAAGCGCCGGCGTCCGCGAGTCCAGAACCTCGATCTGGCGGCGAATTTCCTCCGGCGCGATCAGGCGCTTCTCGATCAGCAGTTCGCGAACCGCGGTCTCCATGACCTCGTAGTAGCCGGGGCGCTCGGAGGCGCCGGCCTCGCCATGCGCGGCGTCATGCCCGTGCCCGTGCCCGTGGTCATGGTCGTGGAGGTGCTGCGTCATCGCTCAGATCCCCTCGAGCCAGGTCTCGAAGACTTCGATGCGGAGACTATCCCGCTGCGAGCCGGCATAGTTCGCCCAGATGCCGATCATCGGCAGGGCGACGCGGTAGTAGTGGCGCCTGGCGCCGGCGTTGCGGCCGTAGCCTTCCTCCTCGTTGTCGATGCCGGCCGGCTCGATGACCGCCTCGACCACCCCGGCCTTGCCGCGCAGGTACATCGGTACCCGATAGTGGCCGATCGGCGCGCGGCCGAGGACCCGGACGGCGTCGCCGGGGCGGAAGGCCGGCTCCTCGCCCCACGCCGTGACGATGCCGGCGATGCCGTCGGCCGTCTGGCGAGGTGTGTCGTGCATCGTGCGCCTCCTTCGCCCTGCTGGATGACGACCATCCCAAAGCAGGTCCTCCGCGAGAAGGCAAGCCGGCTGAAGGAATGGCGCCGGTTGCCACGGCTCGAGGACGGCAAGTGGAGCCTACGGGGTGGGCAGCCGGCCGCCCCGGCCTCGCCGTTGCCTCTTACCGCGGCAATTGTGGTCTCGGTTGGCAGCAGTTCCGGCGCTGGCCGGGCGCGTGGCGCCGCGAAAGCGCGGCTGGGCGGGCCCTTCGCGGCTGGCATGATGTTTGCTTGGTATACCGCGGCAACCAGGGTGTTCCCTACCCTCCGCCTGTTCGCCTGACCGGTGACGGGCCGCCGCGTTGCCCCCTCAGAGACCCGGAAAACTTTCGGGGTCCGCGCACGTCGCGGACCCCGCCTTTCCGCCCCGCTTCGCGCCGGGCGCCGCCGATCCCCATATTCGTTGCGACCACGAGGGAGGGTTCATGTCGGCCGTCGTCGTCTATGTCACCGCGGCGTCGCGCGAGGACGCGCTCGCCATCGCGCGCACCATCGTCGGCGAACGCCTCGCCGCCTGCGCCAACGTCTCACCCGCGGTCGACTCGATCTACTGGTGGGAGGGCGAGCTCATCCAGGACACGGAAGCCTCGCTGATCCTGAAGACGACGGAGCACCGGCTGCCGGCGCTGATCGCCCGCGTCCGCGCCGTCCATCCGTACGCCTGCCCGGCGATCGTCGCCTGGCGCCTCTGCGACGGCAACCCGGACTACCTTTCGTGGATCGAAAGCGAAACGGCCCCGCCACCCCCCTGATGCGGCCCTGCGCCGGGGGCGCCCCCTCACCCTCCCGCTGCGCGGGCCCCTCCCTCTCCCGCAAGCGGGCGAGGGGACAGCGGCCGCCCGCTATCTCCTGGCGGAGTGGTGCGGGGCGCGGACGGAACCGGTTCCGCCGCGCCGGCAAAGGCGACACCCCGTCACGACAAGCCCACCACCCCAGCCGCCCGTCCGGAACTCCCTCTCCCGCGACGCGGGAGAGGGAGGGGCCCGCGAAGCGGGAGGGTGAGGGCGCTGGGCGCTCGCCCCGACCCGCTTCGCCAACCCTCCCCACCCGTGCTATCCTCCCGCCACAAGAGGGGGGAACAGCGTGGATCAAACCGCGGGCGTCCACGGCAGCGGCAACATCGTCGTCCAGGCGGCGGAGGGGAGCAGCGTCACCATCGGTGTGCTGCCGCACCTCGAGCTCACGCCACGGCACCGCCTCCGGCATCCGCCCAAGACCGACATCGACCTGCTGAACCCGTTCGCCGACGCCATCCCGTTCATCGGCCGCGAGGCGGAGCTTTCCCGGCTGGACGCATGGCTGGCGAGCCCGGCGCCGATCTCCGCCCGCTGCCTGACCGGCCGCGCCGGCAGCGGCAAGACCCGCCTCGCCCTGGAACTCTGCGCGCGGGCGAACGCACGCCCACCGGCGTGGGACGCGGGCTTCGCCGAGCATCGCGAGTTGGAGCGCTTCGCGAACCAGCAGAACCTGAGCGCCTGGGGCTGGCAGCGGCCGACGCTGATCGTCGTCGACTACGCGGCCGGCGTGGCCCGTTGGCTGCGCCCTTGGCTGGAGGAGCTGGCACAGAATCCCGGATGCGACGGCATCCCGCTGCGGCTGTTGATGCTGGAGCGCTTCGCCGACGAGGGCGTCGGCTGGTGGTCGGGGTTGATGCAGTCGGGCTGGAGCAACCGCGGCGTTCCCGAGCTATTCGATCCTCCCGCCCCCGAGCCTGTGGAGCCGATCGCGGCCAAAGACCGCACTCGGCTGGTCGCGGCGATTCTGCAAGCGGCCGGTGCCGCCACGGACGCCGCTGAAACTTCGCGGCTGGAAGCAGGGGCGGAAGGCGCCGGGGCGACGGAGGCCCTCGACCTGCTGATGGCCGGGCTGACGGCGGCGACGGGCATGCGCGAACTCGGCGGCGCCCGGCCGACCGGCCGCATCGAAATGGCGCGTGCGCTGGCCAACCACGAGTGGCGCCGGCTGGATGCGATTGCCCGCGATCGCTCGCTCGAGGCGGACGTGTTCGCGCACACGGCGGCGGTGCTGACCATGCAGGGCGGCGCCGAGTTGGACGCGGCGCTGGAGATGATCGAATCCGAGGCCGAGGCGCTGCGCTCCCGCGCCGATCCTCGCGCCCTGTTCAACGCCCTGCGCGACGCCTACGCCGCCACGAACGGCGAAAGGCTGCCGCCAATCCTGCCCGACCTGATCGGCGAGGCGTTCATTCTGCGTACCTTCCTGGCACACTCCGCAAAGCAACAGGCGCTGGCGATCGCCCGCGCCCGAACGCGCGCCGAGGCGGCGACCGTCGCTTCGGTGATCCACGTCGTTCAGGACTTCGCCGAGGACGAGGCGCATCCGGCCCTGCGCTGGCTGGACGCGCTGATTGTCAAGAGCGCGGACCTCCCAGCGCTGATGCGGCTGGCCGATGCGTTCCCGCAGCGGACGCTCGCGCTACGGGAACGCGCCGCCCATATCTTGTCAAATGTCGCCCACCACCTGCGGGTACTCGCGGCCGAGCCCGAGAACTTATCAATTCAAAGCGAGATTGAGGGTGAGCGAGCCCACGTTTTAAACAACCTGTCGCTGCGTTTGAGTGATCTCGGTCGTCGGGAGGAGGCACTGAAGGCCATCGAGGATGCGGTGGCTGTATACCGCGCGCTTTCGCAGGCGCTTCCGGATGTGTTTCGTCCGTACTTGGCGATGTCGCTCAACAATCTGTCGAACTATTTGAGTGATCTTGGACGTCTGGAGGAGGGGCTCAAGGCAGTCGCCGAGGCGGTGGCGATCCGCCGCGCGCTTTTGCAGGCGCATCCGGATGCGTTTCGTCCGGATCTGGCGATGTCGCTCACCAACCTGTCGATCCGTTTGGGTGGTCTGGGCCGTCGGGAGGAGGCGATGGTGGCGGTCGCCGAGGCCGTGTCGATCCGCCGGGTGCTCTCGCAGGCGCGTCCGGGTGCGTTTCGTCCGGATCTCGCTTCGTCGCTCAACAGCCTGTCTATCCGTTTGAGTGATCTTGGTCGTCGGGAGGAGGCGCTCGAGGCGGTCGCCGAGGCGGTGGCGATCCGCCGCGCGCTTGCGGCGGCGCTTCCGGATGCGTTTCGTCCGGATCTGGCCTCGTCGCTCAACATCCTGTCGAACCACTTGAGTGATCTTGATCGCCGGGAGGAGGCGCTCGAAGCGATCGTCGAGGCGGTGGCGATCCACCGCGCGCTTGCGGCGGCGCTTCCGGATGCGTTTCGTCCGGATTTGGCTTCGTCGCTCAACAACCTGTCCAATCGTTTGGGTGATCTCGATCGTCGGGAGGAGGCGCTGGAGGCGATCGAGGAGGCGGTGGCGATCCGCCGCGCGCTTGCGGCGTTGCGCCCGGATGCGTTTCGTCCGGATTTGGCGATGTCGCTGAACAATCTGTCCGTCTGTTTGGGTAAGCTCGGTCGTCGGGAGGAGGCCCTCCAGGCGATAACCGAGGCGGTGGCTGTTTACCGTGCGCTTTCGCAGGCGGCGTTCGGATCGATTCGTTCGGGTTTGGCTGCGTCGCTAAACAACCTCTCGGCCAGATTGAGTGGTCTCGGTCGACGAGAGGAGGCACTCGAGGCGATCGCCGAGGCGGTGGCTGTCTACCGCGCGCTTTCGCAGGCGCATCCGGATGCGTTTCGTCCGGATCTGGCTTCGTCGCTTTCAGTGGCGGCGGACTGCCTGGAAGCGCTGGACGATCTACCAGCCGCGTTGAAGCATAATAGTGAATCTCTCGTTTTATTATTGCCTTACTTCAAGCGAAGGCCGCATCTTTACTTAGCCGTGATGGTTGCTGTAAGCGGGAACTACTTGCGCCGCAGCGAGAAGGCCAGCGTTGAGCCAGACTGGACGCTGTTGGCGGAGGTGATGAAAGTTTTTCAGCGGCTGCCGGGTAACCGACCACAGGCAGCGGAGGAATGACGATGGACACGGTGACCTTGGCAGGAAATGCGGTGGCGGTGCTGGCGCCCTATTTGGTTGCGGCGGGTGAAGGGCTCGCGTTCAAAGCGGGGGAGGCTGCGTGGCAGCAGAGCGAGAAGCTGTGGTCGCTTGTCCGTGGCAAGCTCGTCCGGTCGGAGCAGCAGGCGGCCCTGGCTAAACTCCAAGCGCAGCCGGCCGATCCGGACGTGCAGGCCGCGGCGCGGGTGCAACTCCGCGAGGCGATGGCCGAGGACGCCGGGCTGGCGGGCACGCTGGCCGAACTGCTGGCGGCGATGCCGAAGACGGTGGAGCAGAGGATAAGCGTCGTCGGCGACGATAACACCACGGTGGGGGCCATCGGCAGCAGCGTGAACATCACCGGCCGCTGACGCCGACCCCCGTCATCGCGAACCCGCGAAGCGGGCGTGGCGATCCACCGCCCCGGCCCGTGGCGGCGGGTGGATCGCGTCGCTGCGCTCGCGATGACTGGGGCGACGCGGCGGACGATCGCCTTGACGGGCGGCGCGGGCTCCGCTATGTTGCTTCTTTGTTCCATGAGCGGGATCGAGCGTACCCGGTGCGCGCTGACGACACATGACGACGTTTGACGACATCTGCGGCGCAACGGTGCGATTTGGTTTCACAACAAAGGCTTAGGTCGTACAAATCGACGCAAACCGACCTTGAAACGGCTCTGGGCCCATCGCGAAGTGTGCGTGTGCAGGACTACACACGCCGCCCCGCGTTGCGGAAGCCGTGGCCTCCGCAACCGGGGCGTGGGGTTCAGGCGTCGTACTTGTGGAAGCCGCGGCCGGTCTTGCGGCCGAGGTAGCCGGCGTCGACCATCTGCTTCAGCAGCGGGCTGGGGCGGTACTTGGAGTCCTCGAAGCCCTGGTAGAGGGTCTCCATCACGTTGAGCGTGACGTCGAGGCCGATCAGATCGGCGAGCGCCAGCGGGCCGATCGGGTGGTTGGCGCCCAGCTTCATCACGTCGTCGATGTCGGCCGGGCCGGCGAGGCCCTCGTACAGGCAGTTGATCGCCTCGTTGATCATCGGGATCAGCACCCGGTTGACGACGAAGCCGTAGGAGTCCTTCACCAGGTGCGGCGTCTTGCCGACCTTGCGGCTGGTCTCCAGCACCGCGTCGCAGGTCGCATCGTCGGTTTGCAGCGCGCGGATCACCTCGACCAGCTGCATCATCGGCACGGGGTTGAAGAAGTGCATGCCGATCACCTTGCTCGGCCGCTTGGTGGCGGCGGCGATCTTGGTGACCGAGATCGACGAGGTGTTGGTGGCGAGGATCGCGTCCGGCTTGCACAACTCGTCGAGCTCGCGGAACAGCTTGGTCTTGAGTTCGACATTCTCCAGCGCCGCCTCGACCACCAAGTCGCAGTCGGCGAGCGCGGCCACGTCGACGGTGCCGGTGACCCGCGCCAGCGCCGCGTCCTTGGCCTCGGTGGTGATCTTGTTGCGCGACGCCATGCGCTCCAGGCTCTTCTTGATCGTCGACATGCCGCGGTCGACGAACTCCTGCTTGATGTCGCGCATCACCACGTCGTAGCCGGACGTGGCGAACGCCTGGGCGATGCCGTTGCCCATAGTGCCGGCGCCGACGATGCCTACCTTCTTGATTTCCATAGACTTTCCTCCCCTGCTGTCCGCGATGGGACGGTTTTGCGCGAAGGCGTTCGGACAGCCGGGGACGCCTGCGCATCTTCGTTTGCCCTTCTGTCGCACGCCCTCCCGCCCCGGAAAAGAGGAAAGTGCGAGGCTGCGCGCTCTTGACGCGGGGAGGGCGGCGCCCGACCATCGTCTCGGTGTCAGACGGCCGGATGGCCGCCCTCGTCCCGGCAGCCGCCGGCGCGGGGGAGGAAAGTCCGGGCTCCACGGAAACACGGTGCCGGGTAACGCCCGGCGGGGGCGACCCCAGGGAAAGTGCCACAGAAAGCAAACCGCCGGCCGGGGCCGGGCTTCGGTCCGGCCTGCCGGTAAGGGCGAAAGGGTGCGGCAAGAGCGCACCGCGTCGGCGGCAACGCGGACGGCATGGTAAACCCCACCGGGAGCAAGACCAAATAGGGACGGCATGCCGGCTCGGATCCGCGAGGGTCCGGCGCCGGCGAGCGGCGTTTCCGCGCCGCCGTCCGGGTCGGTCGCGCGAGGCGCCCGGTGACGGGCGTCCCAGATGAATGGCCATCGCCCGCCGTCCGCGGCGGGTACAGAACCCGGCTTACAGGCCGTCTGGCACCCCTTCGACGGCGATCAAATCTCCCCGAATGAAGACTGAATCGGCAAGTCGAAACAAAAATAGAACAAAAAGAGATCAAAGCAGATTCTGCGAGCCATAGGCCTCGCGCGATTCGCTAAACTTGGTAGCTCCGCCGGCCAGCGACCGTGATGTAGTAGCCGTGCTGCGATTGCGGCATCACTTGCCACGGTGCCGCCATACGTCTTGCCGATGCCGCGAAACGACTTCCACCCCCAAGTATCTCCATGTCATCCCATTGACCACCATCATATCCCATGGTATCCCATAACTCGGCGGCGGGTGGCATCGGTCGGGGATGCGGCTGGGCTGCTTCCGCCGAAACAGGATCACGGCTCGAAGGCCGAGCTTTCCGCGGGACCCGCAATGCCGTTATTGGTCGGCCAGCACACCAACCGGATCGACCGCAAGGGACGCGTTTCCGTGCCGAAGCAGTTTCGCGACTTCTATGCGGCCAAGGGCGGCTTCGCGGGGATCTACGTCTACCCGTCCCCCCGGCTGGCGGCGGTCGAAGGCTGCGACGAGGCGTTCATGGACCGGGTCGCCGCCAGCCTGGACGACATGGCGCTGTTCTCCGACGAGCAGAGCGACCTCGCCTCGATCATCCTCGGCAGTGCGCACGCGCTGCCGTTCGACCCCGAGGGCCGCATCGTCCTGCCGGCCGATCTGGTGGCCTACGCCGCGCTGGACACCGAGGCGACCTTCGTCGGCCGCGGCACCACCTTCCAGATTTGGCATCCCGAAGCCTACGCCGCGCGCCACGCCGAGGCGTTCCAGCGCGCACGTGAACGCGGCGCCACGCTGGCGCTGCGCCCCGGGCCGGAGGCGCCGCGATGACCGCCGATCCGCAGTCCGCCGCGGCGTCCGGCCCGCAGCACGTCCCGGTGATGCTGGCGCAAGTCCTCGAAGCGCTGGCCCCGGCGCCCGGCCGGCTCTATGTCGACGCGACATTCGGCGCCGGCGGCTATTCCGCGGCGCTGCTGCAGGCCGCCTCCTGCAGCGTGCTCGGCGTCGACCGGGATCCGGACGCATGCCGCCGGGCGGACGCCCTGATCCGAACCCACGCCGGCCGCCTGACCGTGGTGCATGGCCGCTTCGGCGACCTCGCGGCGCTGGCCCGGGACCTCGGGCTCGGGCCGGTGCACGGGATCGCCTTCGACCTGGGCGTCTCCTCGCCGCAGCTGGATCTGCCGGAGCGCGGGTTCTCCTTCCGCGCCGACGGTCCGCTGGACATGCGGATGGATCCGTCCGAGGGCGAGCCGGCCGCGGACGTGGTCAACCGGCTGCCCGAGGCGGAACTCGCCGACCTTCTCTACACGCTGGGTGAGGAGCGCGCGTCGCGCCGCATCGCCGCTGCGATCGTCCGCGCACGGGCGGTGGCGCCGATCGAAGGCACGCTTCGTCTCGCCGAGATCGTCCACGGCGTGATGCCCTGGCCGGCCGACGGCATCGACACGGCGACCCGGACCTTTCAGGCGCTGCGAATCCACGTCAACGACGAACTCGGTGAACTGGCACGGGGTCTCGACGCCGCGGAGCGGCTGCTGGCGCCGGGCGGGCGGCTGGTCGTCGTCGCCTTCCATTCGCTGGAGGACCGTATGGTGAAGACCTTCCTGCGGACACGCAGCGGCGGCGATCCGCGCGCCTCCCGGCACCTGCCCGAGGACTTCGGCGCCGAGGCGGATCGCGCAGCCCCGCTGTTTCGCCTGATCACCCGCCGGGCGGCGCGACCGAACCCGGAGGAAATCGCCCGCAACCCGCGAGCCCGATCGGCTCGCATGCGGGCCGCGGAGCGTACGGCCGCGCCGGCGCCGCTCACGCCTCATCTTCATACCAGGAGGGCCGCATGACCGGTTGGTCGATGTTCGTTCGCCAGACCACGGTGCTCTGCCTGCTGCTGGCGGTGGCGCTGGCGGTAGTGCTGCTGACGGTCACGCATCAGGTGCAGAACCTCGAGGAGGAGCTGAAAGGCTTGAACCGCGCCATCGCCGCCGAGGAGCAGAAGATGCACGTGCTGCAGGCGGAGTTCAGCTTTCTCGCCGAGCCCGAGCGCTTGCGCCGGCTGGCCAGTGCGCATCTCGGCCTGATGCCGGTCGAGCCCGACCAGCTCGGCTCGTTCGCCACCCTGGACGAGGCGCTGCAGCCGCCGGTCGATGTCGGCATCAGGCGCGGCGGCACCGGCGCCTTGCGCGTCGCCTCGGCGCGGGCACACGTTCGATGAGCGCGCGTCGGCACGACGGCGGCGCGACCGGCGCGGCCGCGGTGCGGCTGGAGGGCGTGGCACACCGTGCGCTGGAGACGGCGCGCAACCGCCTGCTCGCCACCGGCGTCATCTTCGGGCTCGCCTTTCTGCTGATGGCCGGCCGGGTCATGGACCTCAGCCTGTTCGGCCCGCCGGACACGGCCAACGCCGGCCTCGCCGCCGCCAAACTGCCGCCGCGCGCCGACATCGTCGATCGCAACGGCGTGCTGCTGGCGACCAGCCTGCCGACCGCTTCGGTCTACGCCGACCCGAAGGAGATCATCGATCCGGACGCGGCCGTGGCCGATCTGGCGAAGGTCCTGCCGGATCTGGATCGCACGGTGATGCGTGCGCGGCTGGCCGGGCCGTCACGCTTCGTCTGGGTTCGCCGCGGCCTGTCGCCGGACCAGCAGGAGCGGGTGAATGCTCTCGGCATCCCCGGCGTGTCCTTCACCACCGAGCGCCGGCGCGTCTACCCGCACGGGCGTGCCGTCGCCCACGTCGTCGGCTTCACCGATATCGACGGTCGCGGCCTCTCCGGTGTCGAAGAAAGCTTCGACAAGTCGCTGGCCTCGGGCAGGCCGCTGCAGCTCGGTCTCGATGTCCGGGTGCAGCACATCCTGCGGCGCGAGCTGGAAGTCTCCCGCCAGGAGTTCAACGCGCTGGGCGCCGCCGGGTTGGTCCTCGACGTGGCCACCGGCGACGTCGTCGGCATGGTTTCGCTTCCCGACTTCGATCCCAACGAGCCGGTGCTCGACCCCGAGGACGAGGCGCGCTTCAACCGCGTCACGAAGGGCGTCTACGAGATGGGCTCGACGATGAAGCTGTTCACCGTCGCCATGGCGCTGGACACCGGCACGACGACGCTCACGGGCGGCTACAACGCCAGCCGGCCGCTGCACATCTCGCGCTTCACCATCAGCGACTACCACGGGAAGAACCGCTGGCTGTCGACCCCGGAAATCCTCGTCTACTCGTCGAACATCGGCTCGGCGCTTATGGCGCTGGACGTCGGCACGACGCTGCAGCGCCAGTATCTCGGGCGGCTGGGCATGCTGCAGAAGGCGTCGATCGAACTGCCGGAGGTGGGCGCCCCCCTGATCCCCAACCCGTGGCGCGAGATCAGTACGATGACGGTCGCCTTCGGCCACGGGCTGGCGATCACGCCGCTGCATCTGGCGAACGGCGTCGCAGCACTGGTCAACGGCGGGACGCTGCGCCCGGCCCGGTTGGAGCTGCGGCCGGAAGACGACGAGGCGACGGGCGTGCCGGTCCTGTCGCCGAAGACCTCGAAGCAGATGCGTGACCTGATGCGCCAGGTGGTGCTGCACGGGACGGGCTCGAAGGCCGACGTTCCCGGCTACAAGGTGGGCGGCAAGACCGGCACCGCGGAGAAGCTGGTGCACGGCCGCTACGTGCAGAACGCCCGCATTTCGTCGTTCGTCGGCGCGTTTCCGACCGACGCGCCGCGCTACGTCATCCTGGCGATGCTCGACGAGCCGAAGGGCAACCGCTCGACCGCCAACTACGCGACCGGCGGATGGGTCGCAGCTCCGGTGGTGGCGCGGCTGGTTCGCCACATGGCGCCCTTGCTGGGCATCCCGCCGGTTCCCGACGACGAGCTGCCGGACGGCGTTCGCAAGGCGACGGCCCCGCGGTCGCCGAAATCGGCGCCGATGCTGGCGACGCAGCAGCCGCCGAAACCACCGGCCGCAGTGGTCAAGCCGGCGCAGGCTGCGGCGAAGCCGGCGGACGGGAAGCACAAGGAATTCGCGGCAAACTGAACCGGTCCCGGAACAAAGAACAGATCCCTTTGCGCTCGTCAGAGACTGCAGGCATCGACATCACCGGGCTCACCGCCGACTCTCGGCTGGTGCAGCCCGGTTTTCTGTTCGCGGCGTTGCCCGGCGGCCGCGCGGACGGGCGCGACTACATCGCCGATGCGGTGCGGCGGGGTGCTGTCTGCGTCCTCGCGGCGCCCGGGACGCCGCTGCCGGGCGAAGCCCTGGCGTCACAGGTGCCGCTGATCGCCGACGACAATCCGCGCCGCCGGTTCGCGCTGATGGCGGCGCGATTCTACGGCCGGCAGCCGAACGTCGTCTGCGCCGTGACCGGCACCAACGGCAAGACTTCCGTCGTCTCGTTCCTGCGCCAGATCTGGACCCGCCTCGGTCACGCCGCGGCCTCGCTGGGAACGCTGGGCGTCGCGGCGCCGGCGCTGGAACGCACCGGCAGCCTCACCACCCCCGATCCCGTGAGCCTGCATGCGGTGCTGGCGGATCTGGCGGACTCGGGCGTGAAGCGCCTGGCGATGGAAGCGTCCAGCCACGGGCTCGACCAGTTCCGGCTGGATGGCGTGCGGATCGCCGGCGCGGCGTTCACCAACCTCACCCGCGATCACCTCGACTACCACGGCACGATGGAGGCCTACCTGCAGGCGAAACTCCGGCTGTTCTCCGAGCTGGCCGAGCCCGGCGGTGCAGCGGTGATCTGCGCCGACGATCCGCATGCCGACCGGGTCGCCCGCATCGCCACCGGCCATCGGCTGCGGGTGACGACCTACGGCCGCGCCGGCGAGGATCTGCGCATCGTCGCCCGCGAGTCGACGGCCGAGGGGCAGAGGCTGGTGGTGCTGGCCGACGGCGTGCGACGCGAGGTGATGCTGCCGCTGGCGGGCGACTTCATGGCGGCGAACGCGCTGGCGGCGGCGGGCTTGGCGATCGCCACCGGCGGCAAGGCGGATGCGGTGTTCGCAGCCCTGGAAACGCTGGAGCCCGTCCGCGGAAGGTTGGAGCGGGTGGCCTCGGCCGGCGGTGCGGCGGTCTACGTCGACTACGCGCACACCCCGGACGCGCTGCAGGTGGCGCTGCGTGCGCTGCGCCCGCAGGCCGGCCGGCTCTCGGTGGTGTTCGGCTGCGGCGGCGACCGCGATCCCGGCAAGCGACCCGAGATGGGCCGGATCGCCGCCGAGAACGCCGACCGGGTGATCGTCACCGACGACAATCCGCGCAGCGAGGAGCCGGCGTCGATCCGTCGCGCGATCCTCCAAGGCTGCCCGGACGCGATCGAGATCGGCGACCGCGCCGAGGCGATCCGGGCCGGCATACGCGCATTGCAGCCGGGCGACGTCCTGCTGGTCGCCGGCAAGGGGCACGAGACCGGCCAGATCGTCGGCGGCCGGGTGCTGCCGTTCGACGATGCGGATGCGGTGCGCGCGGCCGTTCGGGAGGTGGGCGCATGACCGGCTCGACCCCGCTGTGGACCCGCGACGAAGCCGCGCAGGCGACGGGCGCGCGGGCGACGGGTGCGGCGTGGCAAGCGCACGGCGTGTCGATCGACTCGCGGACGCTGCTGCCGGGTGACCTGTTCGTCGCCATAGCCGGGCCGAATTTCGACGGTCACGCGTTCGCGGCCGATGCGCTGGCGCGCGGTGCAGCCGCCGCCGTGGTGAGCCGGCGTCCCGAGGGCGTCGCCGACGATACGCCGCTGCTGGTGGTGGAAGACACGCTGGAGGCGCTGCGGAACCTCGGCCGGGCGGCCCGCGCGCGGATTGGTGCGCGCGTCGCCGGCGTCACCGGCAGCGTCGGCAAGACGGGAGTCAAAGAGGCCCTCGCCCTGGCACTGGGCGGGCAGGGGGCGACGCACGCCAGCATCGGCAGCTTCAACAACCACTGGGGCGTGCCGCTCAGCCTCGCGCGCATGCCGCGAGCCAGCGCCTTCGCCATATTCGAGATGGGCATGAACCACCCGGGCGAGATCACGCCGCTGACCGGCATGGTGCGCCCCCACGTGGCGGCGATCACCACCGTCGAGGCGGTGCACATCGAGAGCTTTCCATCCGTTCAGGCGATCGCCGATGCCAAGGCGGAGATTTTCAACGGCCTGGAGCCCGGCGGCACCGCCGTCCTCAACCGCGACAATGCGCAGTACGAGCGGCTGGCCGGCCGCGCCCAGGACGCCGGCGTCGGCCGCATCGTCTCGTTCGGTCGGGGGCCGGGCGCCGACGCGCGGCTGATCACGGCGGACGAAGGGCACGAGGGCTCCTCGGTCACGGCCGACCTGTTCGGGCGCCGGCTGTCGTTCCGCCTCGGCATCGCCGGCAGCCACTGGGTGATGAACGCTCTCTGCGTCCTGGCGGCCGTGGATGCGCTGGGCGCCGACACCGATCTCGCCGCCGCGGCACTGGCCGGGCTGACGCCGCCGAAGGGCCGGGGGCTGCGGTCGCTGGTCGCACTGCCGGGCGGCGCCTTCGAAGTGATCGACGACAGCTACAACGCCAGCCCGCCCTCGATGGCCGCGGCCTTCCAGGTGCTGGGCCGCAGCCGGCCGGGACAAGGCGGCAGGCGCATCGCCGTGCTGGGCGACATGCTGGAACTGGGCTCGGCCTCGCCCGACTTGCACGCCGGTCTCGCCGGCCCATTGCTGGCGAGCGGCGTCGATCTGGTGTTCACCGCGGGGCCGATGATGGCGCACCTGCGCGCGGCGGTGCCGGCGGCGGTGCGGGCGGATCACGCGGCGGACTCGGCGGCGCTGGCGCCTGCGGTCTGCTCCGCGGTCCGGCCCGGCGATGTCGTCACCGTCAAGGGCTCGGCGGGCAGCCGCATGCGCCGTGTCGTCGAGGCGCTGCTGGCTCTCGGGCCTGGCGGCTGCGTCGAACACGAACCGGCTCCGGCCGGTCAGGGGGAATAGCATGCTGTATCACTTGCTGGTGTCGCTGGCGGACGCGTTCACGCCGTTCAACGTCTTTCGCTACATCACCTTTCGCTCCGGCGGCGCGCTGCTGACGGCGTTGCTGATCAGCTTCGTCCTCGGCCCCCGGGTGATCCGGATGCTGAGCGCGCGGCAGAACGGCGGCCAACCGATCCGCACCGACGGGCCGGAGAGCCACCTGCTGACCAAGCGCGGAACGCCGACGATGGGCGGGTTCCTCATCCTGCTGGCGCTGCTGGTCTCGACGCTGCTGTGGGTCGATCTCGCCAACGGCTTCGTCTGGGTGGCGCTGATGGTCACCATCTCCTACGGCGCCATCGGCTTCCTCGACGACTATCGCAAGGTGGCGCACCGCGACAGCCGTGGCCTGCCCGGCCGGGCCAAGCTGTTCCTGCAGGTGATCATCGCCGGCTCCGCCGCGCTGTGGATCACCCAGCTCACGCCCGCGAGCCTGCAGGACCAGCTCGCCGTGCCGTTCTTCAAGAACCTGCTGATCGACCTCGGCTGGGCGTACTCGCTGCTGGCGATCGGCGTCATCGTCGGTGCGTCGAACGCCGTCAACCTCACCGACGGGTTGGACGGCCTCGCCATCGTCCCGGCGATGATCGCCGCCGGTGTGTTCGCGCTGGTGGCCTACCTGGTCGGCAACGCCGTCTTCGCCAACTACCTGCAGATCCACTACGTGCCCGGCACCGGCGAACTGGCCGTGTTCTGCGGTGCGCTGATCGGCGCCGGCCTGGGCTTCCTCTGGTTCAACGCGCCGCCGGCGCGCGTGTTCATGGGCGACACCGGCTCGCTGTCGCTGGGCGGTGCGCTGGGCGTGATCAGCGTCTCGACCAAGCACGAACTCGTGCTGGCGATCGTCGGCGGACTGTTCGTGCTGGAGACCGTCTCGGTGATCGTCCAGGTCGCGTCCTTCAAGCTCACCGGCAAGCGCGTGTTCCGGATGGCGCCGCTGCACCACCACTTCGAGAAGCTGGGCTGGAAGGAGCCGACGATCGTCATCCGCTTCTGGATCATCGCCGCCATCCTGGCGCTGATCGGCCTCTCCACCCTGAAGCTGAGGTAGGCCCGATGATCCCGCTGACCAGCCTCGCCGATCGCCCATACCTCGTCCTCGGTCTCGGCCGCAGCGGGCGCGCGACCGCGCTGGCGCTGCTCGCCTCCGGCCGTACGGTCTGCGCCTGGGACGACAGCCCGGCGGTGCGCGAGGCCGCCGCGGCGGAGGGCGTGCCGATCGTCGATCCCGCGACGCGCGCGTGGGGCGAATCGGACGCATTGATTCTCAGTCCCGGCATCCCGCACACCCACCCGCGACCGCATCCCGTGGTTGTCATGGCACGCGCCGCGGGCATGGAAATCATCGGCGATGTGGAGCTGCTGTTCCGTGCCTGCCCGGACACGACCTACGTCGGCATCACCGGCACCAACGGCAAATCGACCACCACCGCCTTGATCGGCCACATCCTTTCCGCAGCGGGGCGGGATGTGCGCGTGGGTGGCAACCTCGGGCCGCCGGTTCTCGCCTTCGAGCCACCGGCCACCAACGGTATTGTCGTTTTGGAGATGTCGTCATATCAGTTGGAGCTGACCCCAAGTCTAGTGTTCAATGTCGCCGTGCTGCTCAACATATCGCCCGACCACCTCGGCCGCCACGGCGGCTTGGAGGGATACGTCGCCGCCAAGCGCCTCGTTTTCGGGGGAACGCGGGCGGGGTCGACGGCTGTCGTCGGCGTCGACGACGCGCACTGCCGCACCATCTGCTCCGAGCTCAGCGGCGAGGGGGACCGGCGGGTGCTGGTCGTCTCCGGCCGTAGGCGGGTGGGCGGCGGCGCCTATGCCGACGAGGGCATTCTCTGGGACGCGATCGACGGCGAGCCGAAGGGCATGGTGGACCTGACCCGGGCCCGCGCGCTGCCGGGCGAACACAACGGCCAGAACGCGGCAGCCGCCTATGTCGTCGCCCGGTCGCTGGGCGTCGACATCGACCAGATCATCGCCTCGATCCTCGACTTCCCCGGCCTGGCGCATCGGCAGGAGCGCATCGCCACGGTGCGCGGGGTCACCTACGTCAACGACTCGAAGGCGACCAACGGCGACGCGGCGGTCCGCGCGCTGGGCAGCTACGAGCACGTCTACTGGATCGCCGGCGGCCGGCCGAAAGAGGACGGTCTCGCCGCCGTCGCGCCGATGCTGTCGCGGGTGCGCCGCGCATTCCTGATCGGCGAGGCGGAGGACGCCTTTGCCGCCGAGCTCCAGGGCAATGTCCCGGCCACGCGCTGCGGCACGCTGGATGCGGCGTTCGCCGCCGCGCGGGCCGCCGCCGAGGCGGACGCGGATGCCCGCCCCGTCGTCCTGCTGTCGCCCGCCTGCGCCTCGTTCGACCAGTTCCCGAACTTCGAGGCCCGCGGCGACGCCTTCCGCGCGCTGGTGGAGGGTCTCGAGCGATGAGCCTCACCTTCTCGCGCACCGATACCAGCCTGCTCGGCCGCTGGTGGTGGACGGTCGATCGTTGGACGATCGTAGCCGTGCTGCTGATCGCCGCACTCGGCATCGTCCTGATCATGGCCGCGTCGCCGCCCGTGGCAGAGCGCATCGGCCTGGAGCCCTTCTACTTCGCGCGCCGGCAGGCCTTCTACCTTCCGGCCGCACTGGCGGTGATGCTGGCGACCTCGCTGCTGTCGCCGAAGGGCGTTCGCCGCACCGCGGGGGTGATGCTGCTGATCTCCTTCGCGGCGACGGTGGCGACGCTGTTCTTCGGCACCGAGGTGAAGGGTGCGACGCGCTGGCTCTACATCGCCGGCGTCTCGATCCAGCCGTCGGAATTCCTCAAGCCGGCCTTCGCCGTGGTCTGCGCCGCGGTGATCGCCAGCAGCCGCGGGCGCGAGGGGATCGTCGGTTACCCGCTGGCGACGGCGCTCCTGGCGGCGGTCGCAGGCGTGCTGGTGCTGCAGCCGGACATCGGCACCACCTTGTTGCTGGGCGCCGTCTGGTGCCTGCAGATCTTCCTCGCCGGCTGTCCGCTGGTGCTGATCGCGCTGATCGGCGCCGCATTCGTCGGCGGCGGGGTCGGTGCCTACTTCATGTTCGACCACGTCCACCAGCGGATCGACCAGTTCCTCGATCCCGCCTCCGGCGAAGGCTATCAGGTCAAGCGGGCGATCGAAGCCTTCCAGAGTGGCGGGCTGTTCGGCCGCGGCCCCGGCGAAGGGCACGTCAAGGCGGTGCTGCCGGATGCGCATGCAGACTTCATCTTCGCCGTCGCCGGCGAGGAATTCGGCGTGTTCCTGTGCCTGCTGCTGGTCGGGCTGTTCGGCTTCGTCGTCCTGCGCGGCTTCATCCGCGCCTTCAAGGACAGCGACCTGTTCGTGTTGCTGGGCGCGGGGGCGCTGCTGGCGCTGTTCGGCATGCAGGCGCTGATGAACATGGCGTCCACCATGCACCTGATCCCGCCGAAGGGGATCACGCTGCCGTTCATCTCCTACGGCGGGTCGGCGACCATCGCCTTGGCCTGGGCGATGGGGATGGTTCTGGCGCTGACCCGCGCGCGGCCTGACCCGGGAGGGTGGCGATGACGAGCGATCGCGTTCGCGTGGTGCTGGCGGCCGGTGGAACCGGCGGGCACGTCTTTCCAGCCGAGGCGCTGGCCTCGCAGCTCTGGGAACGGGGCATCGAGCCGGTGCTATTCACCGATCGGCGCGGCGTGTCGTTCGGCGGCGAGATGCATGTGCGGCGCATCCGCGGCGGCGGCCTCTCCGGCCAGACGATGTGGGGGCGCGTCCGCGGGGTGGCGGAATTGGGAGCCGGCCTGATGCAGGCGGCCTGGGCGCTGCGGCAGCTGTCGCCACGCGCGGTCGTCGGCTTCGGCAGCTACGCCTCCGTCCCCAGCGTGCTGGCGGCGAGCCTGCTGGGAATTCCCACGATCCTGCACGAGCAGAACGCCCGGCTGGGGCGCGCCAACCGAATGCTGGCGAGGCGCGCCGGGCGGATCGCCACCGCGTTCGAGACGGTGGCGGCGCTGCCGCTCGGGGCCGAGGCCAAGGTGGTGCGCGTCGGCATGCCGGTGCGCCCGGCGTTCGCCCGCCTTCGCGACCGGGGCTACCAGCCGCCCGAGGGCAGCGGGCCGATCCGCCTGCTGGTGCTGGGCGGCAGCCAGGGCGCGCGGGTGTTCGGCGAAATCGTCCCGGCGGCGATCGACCGGCTGACCGCGCGACTGCGCTCCCGGCTGGTCATCAGTCAGCAGTGCCGGCCGGAGCAACTGATCGCGGTGGAGGAAGCCTACCGCCGCATCGGCATCGGCGTGGAGATCGCGGCGTTCTTCGACGACGTGCCGGCACGGCTCGCCGCCACGCACCTGCTGATCGCCCGTGCCGGCGCGTCCACCATCGCCGAGATCACCGCCGTCGGCTGCCCGGCCGTGCTGGTGCCCTACCCCTTCGCCACCGACGATCACCAGACCGCCAACGCCCGCGCGGTCGCCGACGCGGGCGGCGCCTGGCTGATCCCGCAGGACGCCTTGACGCCGGAAGGCCTCGCGCAACGCCTGGAGGACCTGTTCGGCAATCCCGGCCAGTTGGCCGCCGCCGCGGCCGGCGCGCGGGCGGCCGGCTTCGACCGCGCCGCCAGTCGGCTGGCCGACCTGGTGCTGGAACTGATCGGTACGTCGCCACCGGAAACGGCGACCTCGGGCGGGAGGCTCGCGGCATGAAGACCATTCCGCTCGACATCGGCGCTATTCACTTCGTCGGCATCGGCGGCATCGGCATGAGCGGCATCGCCGAGCTGATGCAGAGCCTGGGTTATCGGGTGCAGGGCAGCGACCGCGCCGAGGGCACCAACACGCGCCGGCTGCAGGCCAAGGGGATCCCCGTCGCCATCGGTCACGACGAGGCGAATCTGGGCGAGGCGCAGGTGATCGTCGTCTCCTCGGCGGTGAAGTCGGACAACCCGGAAGTGGCGGCGGCGCGCCGGCTGCTGATCCCGGTGGTCCGCCGCGCCGAGATGCTGGGCGAGCTGATGCGGCTGAAGTGGTCGATCGCCGTCGGCGGCACGCACGGCAAGACCACCACCACCTCGCTGATCGCCCAGGTGCTCGACGCCGCCGGGCTCGACCCGACGGTGGTCAACGGCGGCATCATCAACGCCTGGGGCTCCAACGCCCGGCACGGCTCCGGCGACTGGATGGTCGCCGAGGCGGACGAGTCCGACGGCACGATGGTCAAGCTGCCGGCGACGATCGCGGTGATCACCAACATCGATCCGGAGCACCTGGACCACTACGGCACGTTCGAGGCGCTGCGCGAGGCGTTCGTCACCTTCGCCGCCAACATTCCGTTCTACGGCGTGGCGGTGCTGTGCGTCGATCATCCGGAGGTCCAAGGCATCCTGCCGCGGCTGCTCGACCGGCGCATCGTCACCTATGGCTTCAGCCCGCAGGCGGACGTGCGCGGCATCGACGTGCGCTCCAACGGCGAGGGCGTGCGCTTCTCCGCCGTCATCACCGATCGCAAGACCGGGGCGAGCCGCACCGTCTCCAACCTGTTCCTGCCGATGTTCGGCCGCCACAACGTGCAGAACGCGCTGGCCGCGCTCGCGGTCGCCGGATCCGTCGGCATCGAGGACGCGGTGGTCGCCCGCGCCTTCGCCACCTTCGGCGGCGTCAACCGGAGGTTCACCCGCTGCGGCGAGGTGGACGGGGTGACGGTGATCGACGACTACGGCCATCACCCGGTGGAGATCGCAGCCGTGCTGGCGGCGGCCCGCTCGGTGGCGAAGGGCCAGGTGATCGCCGTCGTCCAGCCGCACCGCTACAGCAGGCTGCACAGCCTGTTCGACGGCTTCTGCGCCTGCTTCAACGACGCGGACGCGGTGGTGGTCGCCGACGTCTACGCCGCGGGCGAGGAGCCGATCGAGGGCGCCGACCGCGACGCGCTGGTCGACGGGCTGCGCGCGCACGGCCACCGCCAGGTTCTCGCGCTCGCCGACCGGGCCGATCTCGCGCAGGTCGTCTCCGAACTGGCCGGCGCCGGCGATTACGTCATCTGCCTCGGCGCCGGCAACATCACCCAGTGGGCGCACGCGCTGCCGGGCGAAATCGCCGAGTGGCGCCAGCGCTGTGCGGGGGCGGCGGCATGATGCCGGCAGCCCGCGGCGCCGACCGACTGATCGACCGCCTGCCGGCGGTGCGCGGCCGCTACGCCGAGCAGGTGGCGCTGGCGCCGATCACCTGGTTCCGCGTCGGCGGCGCCGCGGAGGTGATGTTCCGGCCGGCCGATGCCGAGGATCTCGCGACGTTCCTCGAAGCACGGCCCGCGGACGTGCCCGTCGTGGTGCTGGGCGTCGGCTCCAACCTGCTGGTGCGCGACGGCGGCGTTCCGGGCGTGGTGATCCGCCTCGGCCGGGCGTTCGCCGGCATCGATGTCGCAGGCGAGACCATCACCGCCGGCGCGGGTGCGCTGGACGGAAACGTCGCCCGTGTCGCGCTCGATGTGGGCCTCGCCGGGCTGGAGTTCCTCTCGGGCATTCCCGGCACCATCGGTGGCGCGCTGCGGATGAACGCCGGCGCCTACGGCACGGAAGTTCGCGACGTGCTGCTGTCGGCGCGCGCACTCGACGCCGCCGGCGTGGCGCATGATCTCGCACCCGCCGATCTCGCCTTCGCCTATCGCCGCTGCGGCCTGCCGGACGACTGGATCTTCCTCGCCGCCGTGCTCCGCGGCGTGCCGGGCGACCCGGCCGAGATTGGCCGGCGAATGGATCAGATCCGCAGCGAGCGCGAGAGCACGCAGCCGGTCCGCTCGCGCACCGGCGGTTCCACCTTCGCCAATCCGGACGGCGCCAAGGCCTGGGAGCTGATCGACGGCGCCGGCTGTCGCGGTCTCACGATCGGCGGCGCACAGGTCTCGGAGCAGCACTGCAACTTCCTCATCAACACCGGTGGTGCCACCGCCGCCGACCTGGAGCGGCTGGGCGAAGAGGTCCGAAGGCGGGTGCTGGACGCCACCGGCGTCACCCTGGAGTGGGAAATCCGGCGCATCGGCGTTCCCGCCGTCGCCGGGCCGCGGGAGATCTCGGCATGAGCAAGCGCGTGGCGGTGCTGATGGGCGGCTGGTCCTCGGAGCGGGCGGTCTCGCTGGTGAGCGGCGCCGCCGTCACCGAAGGGCTGCTGGCCGCCGGCTACGATGCCTATCCGATCGATGTGGCGCGCGATCCCGCCGAGCTGCTGGCGCGGCTGACGCCGAAGCCGGACGCGGTGTTCAACGCGCTGCACGGCCGCTGGGGCGAGGACGGCACCCTGCAGGGGCTGCTGGACATTCTCGCCATCCCCTATACGCATTCCGGCCTGCTGGCCTCCGCGCTCGCCATGCACAAGCCCTCGGCCAAGCTGCTGTTCGAGCGCGCCGGCATCGGCGTCGCCCCGCACGTGATCGTCGGCCGTGCCGAGCTGGCGGCGGGCGATCCGATGCCGCGGCCTTTCGTCGTCAAGCCGGCCAACGAGGGCTCGAGCGTCGGCGTGCGCATCGTCAGGAACGGCGCGAACCTGGGCGCGCTGGACGACGACTGGGGCTTCGGCGAGACGGTGATGGTGGAGCAGTTCATCCCGGGCCGCGAGTTCACCGTCGCGGTGATGGGCGATCGGGCGCTGGCGGTCACCGAGATCACCACCGACCGCGGCTTCTACGACTACGACGCCAAGTACGCACCGGGCGGCTCCCGCCATGTCGTGCCGGCGCAGGTGGAGCCGGCCATCTACGACGAGTGCCTGCGCCTCGCCCTGGTCGCCCACCGGGCGCTGGGCTGCCGCGGCGTCTCCCGCGCCGATCTGCGCTGGGACGGCGAGCGGCTGTACATGCTCGAGGTCAACACCCAGCCGGGAATGACGCCGACCTCCCTGCTGCCGGAGCAGGCGGGGCACGTCGGCATTCCGTTCCCCGATCTGGTGTCCTGGATGGTCGAGCACGCGGAGTACGACGCATGATCTTCTCCCGCCTGTTCTCTCGAGGAAGCCGGCCGAACGGCCGCGCCAACAGCCGACAGAACGGCCGCGGCCAGCGGCGCGCGCGCGTCGTGCCGATGTGGCGAACCCGGCCTGCGCTCGCCCTCTGGTCGCTGGTAGCGTTCTCGGCGGTCGCCGGTGGCGGTTGGCTGGCGTGGCAGGCCGGCGTGCCGCAGCGGCTGACGGCCGATGCCGGCCGCTCGCTGGTCCGCGCGTCGGCGGGCATGGGCTTCGTCGTCCGGGACGTTTTCGTCGTCGGCCGTGGTGCTACGCCGAAGCCGACGCTGCTGCGTGCGCTCGCGGTCGAACGCGGCGCGCCGATCCTGGCGATCGATCTGGATGCCGCGCGCGAGCGGGTGCAGGCGCTGCCGTGGGTGCGCCAGGCCTCCGTTCGCCGGGTCCTGCCGGACACGGTCGTCGTCGAGATCGTCGAGCGCCGGCCGCTGGCGCTGTGGCAGCACGACCGGAAGTTCGCGGTGATCGACGAGGAAGGCGAGGTGATCCTGCGCGACGACGTGGGCCCGTTCAGCAGCCTGATGGTGGTGGTGGGCGAGGACGCACCGGCCAATGCCGCAGCGCTGGTGCAGATGCTGGCGAGCGAGCCGGACCTGCTGCCGCGGGTCAAGGCGGCGGTGCGCGTCGGCGGTCGCCGCTGGAACGTGCACTTCGCCGACGGGGTCGACGTCAAGCTGCCGGAGGACCAGCCGGAAGCCGCCTGGCGTCGGCTGGCCGAATATCAACGGACGCAGCGCGTGCTCGACAAGCCGGTGCGCGTCCTCGATCTGCGCTTGGCCGATCGGCTGGTGATCCGCCCGGCGGAACATTCGGCTGAACGGGGCAACGACGCGTGAAGCGATGCTTGGGCGAGGCGATCTGAATGGCCACAGGGGCGGGTAGACCGGTGAAGCGGAACAAGGCGCAGGTTCAGGCGAAGGTCCGGAACGGACTGATCGCCGCTCTGGATATCGGCACGACCAAGGTGTGCTGCCTGATCGCGCGCCCGGCCGGCGACGGCCAGGGGTTCCAGGTCGTCGGCATCGGCCATCACGCCTCGCAGGGGCTGCGCGCCGGCGCCCTGGTGGACCTGGACGCCGCCGAGGCGACGATCCGCACCACGGTCGAGGCCGCCGAGCGGATGGCCGGCGACAACATCCGCGGCGTCGTCGTCAACGTCTCCACCGGCGCGCCGCGCTCCCGGCTGGTCGCCTACGAGGTCTCCGTCGCCGGGCACGAGATCGGCGAGGCCGATCTCAGGCGCATCCTCGATCCGTCCGGTTTCGCCGACGCCATTCCCGCCGAGCACGACATCGTCCACGTCATCCCGGTCGGCTATTCGATCGACGGCTGCCGCGGTGTGCGCGATCCGCGCGGCATGTTCGGCCAGCGCCTGGGCGTCAACCTGCACCTGATCACCGCGTCCGCCGGCGCCGTCCGCAACCTGGCCACGTGCGTCACCCGCTGCCACCTCGAGGTCGAAGGAAAGGTGGTGTCCCCCTATGCCGCGGCGCTGGGTTGCCTGGTGGAGGACGAGACGCAGCTGGGCGTCACCCTGATCGACATGGGCGGCGGCACGACCTCGGTCGCCGTGTTCTTTGACTCGGAACTGATCCACACCGACAGCATTCCGCTGGGCGGCCTGCACGTCACGCGCGACCTCGCCCGCGGCCTGTCGACACCGATGGCGCAGGCCGAGCGCATCAAGACCCTCTACGGCAGTTGCCAGCCGACCCCGTCCGACTCCCGGCAGATGATCGACGTGCCGCCGATCGCCGACGGCGGCGGCGGCGAGGGCGCGCAGGTGCCGCGCTCGATGCTGGTCGGCATTATCCGCCCGCGGGTGGAGGAGATTTTCGAGATGGTGCGGGCGCGCCTGCAGGACGCCGGGTTCGACCGGGTCGCCGGGCGGCGCGCCGTCCTCACCGGCGGGGCGGCGCAACTGCCGGGTTCCCCCGATCTCGCCGGCCAGATCCTCGACAAGCAGGTCCGCCTCGGCCGGCCGCGCGGCGTCGACGGGCTGCCGGAGGCGTCGACCGGCCCGGCGTTCGCCACCTGCGCCGGCCTGCTGCGCTTCGCCGCCGACCAGGCACAGGACGGCACCGAGGCGATCTACCGGCCGGCGGCCGGCTCGAACGGCCGGTTCGGCCGGCTACGGCAATGGTTGCATGACAATTTCTAAGGGTTCCGAGGGCGGTTACCCATTACAAGCGGAGGCTCGCAAATGTCCATCAATCTAGGCATCCCCATGGGCAATCCGACGCCGGAACTCCGGCCGAGGATCAGTGTCATCGGCGTCGGCGGCGCCGGCGGCAACGCCGTCAACAACATGATCCGCGCACACCTCGAGGGCGTCGAGTTCATCGTCGCCAACACCGACGCGCAGTCGCTGGCGCAGTCGTGCTCCGACCGCCGCATCCAGCTCGGCAGCACGGTGACGCAAGGTCTCGGCGCCGGCTCCCGTCCGGACATCGGCCGCATCGCCGCCGAGGAGGCCCTGGAGGAGATCATCCAGGAGATGCGCGGCTCCAACATGGTGTTCATCGCCGCGGGCATGGGCGGCGGCACCGGCACCGGTGCCGCACCGGTGATCGCGCGCGCCGCCCGCGAGCAGGGCATCCTGACCGTCGGCGTCGTCACCAAGCCCTTCCACTTCGAGGGCCAACACCGGATGCGCATCGCCGACCAGGGCATCGAGGAACTGGAGCAGTTCGTCGATACGCTGATCATCATCCCCAACCAGAACCTGTTCCGCATCGCCAACGAGCGCACCACCTTCGCCGACGCCTTCAAGCTGGCCGACGACGTGCTGTACTCCGGCGTGCGCGGTGTCACCGACCTGATGGTGATGCCGGGCCTGATCAACCTCGACTTCGCGGATATCCGCGCGGTGATGAGCGAGATGGGCAAGGCGATGATGGGCACCGGCGAGGCCACCGGCGAGCGTCGCGCGCTCGATGCGGCGGAGGCGGCGATCTCCAACCCACTGCTGGACGACGTGTCGATGAAGGGTGCGCGCGGCGTGCTCATCAACATCACCGGCTCGATGGACATGACGTTGTTCGAGGTGGACGAGGCGGCCAACCGCATCCGCTCGGAAGTCGATCCCGACGCCTTCATCATCTTCGGCTCGACCTTCGACGACAGCATCGAGGGCAAGATCCGCGTCTCCGTCGTCGCCACCGGCATGGACACGGCGCAGAGTGCGGCGAAGCCCGTGCCGGCCGGCAACACCAAGACCGGCGGCGTGGTACGCAGCCTGAGCGAGGCGCGTCAGGCGGTGCGTTCGCGCGATGCCTTCGTGGCGGACTTCGGCGGCGGGCGTGCTGGCGAAGAAGCTGCGCCGATGCCGGCTACGGCCGAGTTCGCGGCGCACGACCGCGCGGTCGGCGAGACGATGACCGTGCGCGAGCCGATGTTCTACGCGGCGGCCGACGGTGCGGCGGCGAACACGCCGGGCGCACTGATGCCGGCACTCTCCGTGCAGCGCGGGGTCGAGGCACGGCCGGCGGCGGATGGTCTCGCCGCCAAGCCGGTGGAGAACGGCGGCCAGTTCGGCAAGATCGGCAACCTGTTCGCCCGCGTCATCGGCTCCTCGCCGGCGCACCCGAGCCGGCCCGAGACCGCCGAGGACGACGCCGAGGCGGGCCAGCGCCCGCGCGTCGGCTCCGTCAACGCCGAAGAGCGCCTGCCGTCCTCGCAGGCCGACGACGACCTGCTGGACATCCCCGCGTTCCTCCGCCGCCAGGCGAACTGATCCGCGGGAGACGAGCCTCCCGGAAGGCCGGGTGCCGCGAGCCTGCGGCACCCGGTGCCCCGCCCGGGATCAGACGAACAGCAGGTCGTCGGCGGTCAGGCTCGCCAGCGACGCGCCGGCGATGGCGAGGTCGCCGGCACCGAGCGAGCCGTCGCCGTTCACATCCACCTGCAGTTGATGCGAGACGCTGTCGTAACGCACCTCGACGCCGCCTCCGCCGGTGAACGCGGCGGCACCGAGGAAGGTGCCGCTGCCGTGCCCGGTGCTCAGCAAGAGTTTGCCGATGCCGCCCACGAAGTCGGTGACGGTGTCCGGCGTCTCGACGGAGGACGAGCCGGCGGCAAAGACGAAGCGATCGAAGCCGCTGCCGCCGGTCAGCACATCGACGCCCTCGCCACCGACCAGTACATCTCCTCGCCCGCCGCCGACCAACGTGTCGTTGCCCGCCCCGCCGAACAGCGTATCCCTGCCCTGGCCGCCGTCGAGACTGTCGTTCCCGGCGTCGCCCGCCAGCCGGTCCTCGTTGGCCTCGCCTTCCAGCCGGTCGTTGCCGGTGCGGCCGGCGAGCGTATCATTGCCGTCGCCCCCCAGCGCCCGGTCGTCGCCGAAGCCGCCGACGGCCCTGTCGTCGCCGCTGCCGCCGGCAAGCGTGTCGTTATTCGCGTCGCCGTTCAGGCTGTCGTCCCCGCTGCCGCCGTTCAGGCTGTCGGCACCGACGTTGCCCAGCACCGTGTCCTCGCCCTGCGCGCCGAAGACGATCCGGCCGGTGGGGCCAGTGCGGACCACTTCGTCGCCACTGGTGCCGACGCGGTCCACCGCCCCGGTGAAGTTGCCGCCGAAGACGACGTATGCCTCATCGGGGCCGAACGTGCCGACGATCAGATCGTCGAAGCCGTCGCCGTCGACGTCGCCCGCCGCCGAAACGGTACGGCCGGCTTGGCCTTGCGCCCCGTCGCCCTGGACGATGAAGCCCTGGGCGCCCGACAGCGTCGTCAGATCGACCACCTGCCGGCTACCGACCAGCGTGCCAAAGCCGCCGGCGCCGCCGAACAGCACGTACGCTTCGCCGGCACGAGGTGCGCCGACGATCAGGTCGTCGAAGCCGTCGCCGTCGACGTCCCCGGCATCCGAAACGCTCCGGCCGGCATGGTCGCCCTCCGCGCCGCCCTGGATGACGAAGCCCTCGGCGGTGGTCAGCTTCGTCAGGTCCACCACCTGTCGGCCGCCGACAGACGCGCCGAAGCCGCCGCCACCGCCGAACAGCACGTAGGCCTCGCCGGCGAAGGCGCCGCCATCGTCGCCGTAGGCAGCGCCAACGATCAGCTCGTCGAAGCCGTCGCCGTTGACATCCCCGGCCGACGAAACGCTTAAGCCGGCCTCGTCGAAAGCCGCGTCGCCCTGGATGACGAAGCCCTGGGCGGAGTTCAGCGTCGTCAGGTCCACCACCTGCCGGTCGCCGACATATGTCCCGAAGCCGCCGGTGCCGCCGAACAGCACGTAAGCCTGGCCGGCCCGGATGCCGCCGTCGTCGCCGTAATTCGCGCCGACGATCACGTCGTCGAAGCCGTCGCCGTTGACATCCCCGGCATCCGAAACGCTGTAGCCGGCGCGGTCGTATGCCGCGTCGCCCTGGATGACGAAGCCCTGGGCGGAGTTCAGCGTCGTCAGGTCCACTACCTGACGGCTTCCCACGGACGTGCCGCAGCCGCCGGCGCCGCCGAACAGCACGTACGCCTCACCGGCTAATACGCCCTCTTCATGACTATAGCGCGCGGGGGCGCCGACGATCACGTCGTCGAAGCCGTCGCCGTTGACATCCCCGGCGTCCGAAACGCTGTAGCCGGCCTCGTCGTTGTACTCAGCGCCGCCCTGGATGACGAAGCCCTCGGCAGTGGTCAGTGTCGTCAGGTCAACCATCTGCCGGCCGCCGACTGACGCCCCGAGGTCGCCGGCGCCGCCAAACAGCACGTACGCGCGGCTGGCGTAGGGCGCGCCGACGATCAGGTCGTCGAAGCCGTCGCCATTGATGTCGCCCGCCGCCGAACCGCGCCAGCGGCCAGCAATGTCGCCCTGGATGACGAAGCCCTGGGCGTCGATCAGCGTCGTCAGGTCCAGCACCTGCCGGCCGTCCAGCGCCTCCCCGAAGCCGCCGTCGCCGCCGAACAACAGGTACGCCTTGGTCGACGAGCCGACGAACAGGTCGTCGAAGCCGTCACCGTCCAGGTCCCCGGCCGACGAAACGAGGTCCCCCTCTATGTCGCCCTGGATGATGAAGCCCTGAGTCGCCGAAAGCGTCGAAAGGTCGATGATGTGCTGGGTCATGTCCCTGGTCCCTCTCGCGTCCGCGACGGCGCCATCGGAACCGTCACAGTAAAAACCCATTAAAATTTTATGGGATTTCGAGCTTACGAGAGAGTAGCAATTCGATCAAATCAATCGAAGGGTGTGATCTCGGCTGCGCCGGGGGTTGCGTCCCAACCGCTGGCGGGCGGAGCTAGACGAACATCAGGTCGGCCGCAGTCAGCGTCGCCAGCGTCGTGCCGTTGATGGCGAGGTCGCCGGTGCCCAGCAGGCTCGGGCACGCCGACCGGAGATGGATTGGCGTCGGCATTCCCAGGCGGAGCTCAACAGGCCTGTGCCGGTGTATGCGGAGACAAGTCACCCCATCACCAGCCGGTATCGCACGAAGTCGTCCGCCGCGGCGAAGCGGTCGTAGAGCCTCCGCGCGGTGTGGTTGTCGGCCCGGGTGTGCCAGTAGAGGCGGCTCCAGCCGCGGGTTCGCGCGAGGCCGATCAGGTCCTCGATCAGCGCCGTGCCGAGCCCGGCGCCGCGGGCCTCTGCCGAGACGAACAGATCCTCCAGGTAGCAGACCGGTGCGGTCGTCCAGGTACCGTGGTGCAGGACGCAGACGCAGAAGCCGGCGACGGCGCCCCCTCGCTCGGCCAACCGGGCGAACAGCGGTGCTTCGGGATCGAGGATGCGCCGCCACGTGGCCGCCGTCACTTCGTCCGGCACTTCGGCCTGATAGAACCGGATATAGCTCGCCCACAGCGCCCGCCACGCCGCCTCGTCGGCCGGTGCCGCGTCGCGGATCGTCACGGCCACGACCGGGGGTGCCGCCGCCCCGCTCGGTACATCCCGCCCGCTCAGTACAGCCCGCCCGTGCCGATATCGGGTGTCGGCGCGGCGGAGCGGGCGCGAACGCCGGCGCCGCCGCCCTCGCCGGGTCCGGGGGGTGCCGTGCCCGGCTTGAAGGCCTCGAAGATCACCCGCGGGTTTCCGGAGCCGGTCGGGCGGCCGGTGGATGCGTCGACCCGGACCATGCGGACGCCGGGCGGGGTGCGGAACGGCACCGCCGGGGTGTCCTTCAGCGCTTCGCCCATGAAGTCGGCGAAGATCGGCGCGGCGAGGACGCCGCCGGCGGCGTGGTCGCCCAGCGACGCCGGATCGTCGTAGCCGATGAACACGCCCGCGGCCAGGTCCGGTGCGAAGCCCACGAACCACACGTCCTTGGCGTCGTTGCTGGTCCCGGTCTTGCCGGCGAGCGGCCGGCCCTCGATCTGCGCCCGCGTTCCCGTGCCGCGCTCGACCACGCCTTGCAGCATCGAAGTCACCTGATATGCGCTGTGCGGGTCGGTGACCGGCGGGCGCAGGTCGATGGGCTCCGGCGGCGGTTGCTCGTCCCAGGCGTCGGACCGGCAGCCGAGGCAGGCGCGCTGGTCGTGGCGGTAGACGATCCGGCCGTACCGGTCCTGCACCCGGTCGATCAGCGTCGGCTCGATCCTGCGTCCGCCGTTGTCGATCATCGCGTACGCGGTGGTGAGGCGGAGCAGCGTGGTCTCGCCGGCGCCCAGCGCGTAGGCGAGCTGCGGCGGCATGGTGTCGACCACGCCCAGCCGCTTGGCGCACTCCACCACCTTCTTCATGCCGACCTCGTCGGCGAGCTTGATGGCGATGATGTTGCGCGACTGCTCGAGGCCGACCCGCAGGGTCGTCGGGCCGTAGAAGCGATCGCTGTAGTTGTGCGGCGTCCAGGCCGGCATCCCGGCGCCCTGGCTGTAGGAGACCGGCTGGTCGACGAGCACCGACGACGGGGTGAAGCCGTTCTCCATCGCGCACAGGTAGACCACCGGCTTGAACACCGAGCCCGGTTGGCGGAACGCCTGCACCGCCCGGTTGAACTGGCTCATCCGGTAGTCCCAGCCGCCGGAGATCGCCAACACCCGGCCGGTGTGCGGATCGATGGCGGTGAGCGCGCCCTCCACTTTCGGTACCTGCCGCGGCGACCACGTGCCGTCCTGCAGCGCCGCGACCGGGAAGACGTCGCCCGCGCGCACGCCCGGGCCTTGTCGCAGCCAGCGCATCTGTTCTGCGGAAATCCGGCCGAAGCGGCCGTCGGCGAAGCCGATCCGGCCTTCGCCGTCGCCCCCCTGCAGCAGCACCGCCAGCCGCCAGTCGCCGAGGCCCGGCGGGGGGGGGATCGCGGCCAGCAGCGCCTGCCACTCGCCCGGCACCTTCGCCGCGCGGCCTTCGCCCTGCGGGGCGATGCGAGCGACCGCTCCCCGCCAGCCGTGCCGCCGGTCGAACCCCTCCAATCCGCGCCGCAGGGCGGCGTCGGCCATCGCCTGCAACTTCGGGTCGACGGTGGTGTGCACCACCAGCCCGCCCCTGTACAAGGCGTCCTCCCCGTAGCGGCGGATCAGTTCGCGCCGGACCTCCTCGGCGAAGTAGTCGGCGTGCACCGGCTCCGCCTCCTGCCGGCGCTGCGTGACGACCGGCGTGGCGCGGGCGGCGTCCGCTTCCTCGGCGGTGATGTGGCCGTCCTCCGCCATGCGGCCGAGCACCCAGTCGCGCCGCGCCCTGGCCGCCGCCGGCTGGCGGAACGGATCGTAGTTGCTGGGCGCCTTAGGCAGCGCGGCCAGCGTCGCCGCCTCCGGCAGGGTCAGATCTTCCAGGCTCTTGTCGAAGTAGTTGAGCGCCGCAGCCGCGATGCCGTAGGAGCCGGCGCCGAGATAGATCTCGTTCAGGTACAGCTCCAGGATGCGATCCTTGGTCAGCGCCTTGTCCATGCGGAAGGCGAGGATCGCCTCCTTGATCTTGCGCTCGAACGTGACGTCGCCGGACAGCAGGAAATTTTTCGCGACCTGCTGCGGGATGGTCGATGCACCGACCAGCCGGCGGTCGCTCCCCAGGTTGGCGAGATTGGTCACCACCGCGCGGATCACGCCCGCGGTATCGATGCCGGGGTGCTGGTAGAAGTTCTTGTCCTCGGCGGCGAGGAATGCCTGCACGATCCGGGGCGGAATGGAGTCGATCGGCACGAACACCCGCTTCTCTGCAGCGTACTCGGCGAGCAGGCGGCCGTCGCCGGTGTAGACGCGCGTCGTCACCGGCGGCTCGTAGGTGGCGAGCTGGCTGATGTCCGGCAGAGCCTTGCCATAACGCCAGAACAGGGCGACGCCGGCGCCGACGACGAGCACGACGATCAGCATCAGCGCGCTGCCGAGCGCGGTCACCAGACGAAGCATGAGCCATCCCTATCCGGTCGATTGCAGCGCAGGATAGATGGGAACGCGACGATTGTGAATTGCCCGCTCGGGCGCCGCTCGGGCGAAGGCTTGGCGCGGACGCGGCCGGGTCTGGAGATTGACACCGCCACGCGGCGCGGACATCCTCCCGCCCGGGTTCGAGGACCCCATAACCGCATAATCACCAAGCGTTGGATGTCATGGCCGCTATCCGAGTAATCGCCGCTGCTACGGTCGCCTGCGCGCTCGGCGGGTGTGCGAGCGTCGAGCACACCGTGGCCGAATGGTACCCCGGGGACCGGGCGGCGCCGGCGCGTGCGACGGTCGCGCCTTCGGCGCAGACGGTCTTTGTCGGGACCGAGAGGCTGGCCGTGCACGATGCGCCGGAGGCTTCGTCGAAGGTCGTGGGGCGACTGAGGCTGCACGCGGCCGTCACCCGCTCCGGCGTCGAACGCGGGTACGCACTGGTCAGTGCCGGACCGGGCGGGCCGGAAGGCTGGGTCGACAACGCGAAGCTCCTGGCGCGGCTGCCTGCACCGCAGCCGGCGGGACCTGGGGCGGCCGGACCGGGGGCGGCCGGACCGGGGGCGGCGGCTGCGACACCGCTCCCGTCGCCGCCGGATGTCGCGGGTGCCCCCGCGGGGCCGCGGCCCCGGTCCGCCGCCGAGGTGACGGAGGCCGCCAACGAGCCGGTCGCGCAGCCGCCGGTGGCTGCAACTCCGGTGAGCCCGGTCGTCGCTCCCACCGCCCCCGCCGCTTCGCCGCGCGCCGAGCCCGAGATGATCGATCCGTTCTGACGGGCCACCCGCCGCGGCGCGCGATCGCCCTCGGCGGTCCCCGAAACCACCCCGCCCAGAGCCCCCGCCGATGTCCCAGGCCCATCACCACGTGCTGCTCGTCGTCCTGCTGGTCGCGGCGATGGCACCGCTGGTCAACGAGTTGCCGATCCGCCTGCGCCTGCCGCTGGTAGTGCTCGAACTGCTGTTCGGCATCGCCGTCGGACCGCAAGGGCTCGATCTGGTGCAGGCGGAGGGCAGCCTGCGAACATTGTCGGCGCTCGGGCTCTCGTTCCTGTTCTTTCTCGCCGGCATGGACCTGGACTTCTCGACGCTGCGCGGCCGGCCGCTGAACCTCGGCGGCGCGGGCTGGCTGGTGTCCCTCACCCTCGCCCTGGCGCTGAGCTACGGGCTGCACGAGGCCGGGATGGTGGCTGACCCGCTGCTGGTTTCGGTCGCGCTGGCGACGACGGCGATCGGCACGCTGCTGCCGATCCTGCGCGAGGCCGGCGAGCTGGAGACCGGCTTCGGCCGGTACGTGCTGGGCGCCGGCGCCATTGGCGAGTTCGCGCCGATCATCCTGTTCTCGCTGATCGTCACCGGCGACGACGGCTTCGCCATGCGTTCCGGCCTGCTGCTGACCTTCGTGTTCATCGCGCTGGCCTGCGCGGGGCTGGCGCTGCGGCTGCGGCCGCCGCCGGTGATCGCGCTGCTCGCTCGCACGCTGCATGGCACCAGCCAGTTGCCGGTGCGCCTGTCGATGCTGCTGCTGGGTGGGATGGTCGTGCTCGCCGACGTCTTCGGCCTCAACCTGCTGCTGGGCGCGTTCGCCGCCGGTGCCTTGGTCGGGCTGGTGGCGCCCGGGCCGGATGCGGAGCCGTTTCGCCACAAGCTGGACGCGCTGGGCTTCGGCTTCCTGATCCCGATCTTCTTCGTCGTCAGCGGCACGCAGATCGATATCGCCGCGTTGGTCGCCAGCCCGGACAGCCTGGCGCGCGTGCCGCTCTTCCTGCTGTTGCTGCTCGTCGTCCGCGGCGCGCCGGCGCTGCTGTACCGGCGGGCGCTCGGCGGGCGGGATCGCCTCGTCCTGGCGCTCTACTCGGCCACATCCCTGCCGTTGATCGTGGTGATCGCCGGCATCGGCAAGGCTGCGGGCCGGATGCTGCCGGAGACCGCCGCGGCGCTGGTCGGTGCCGGCATCCTGTCGGTGCTGATCTTCCCGCTGATGGCCCTGACGCTCAGGGCGCGCGGGCCAAAGCCGAGCGCGGCGCAGCGGGAAGCAGGCGCCGGCCCGACATGACGCCGGGCCCTCGCTGCGGTGAGGCTACTTCTTCTCCGCGTCGGCCTGCACCTTCATGCTGATGATCCTGTCGGGGTTGGTGACCTCGCCGTTGGCGCCGGAGCCGCGCTTGATCTTGTCGACGAATTCCATGCCGGAAATCACTTGGCCCCAGACGGTATATTGGCCGTCGAGGAACGGGGCGGGGGCGAAGCAGATGAAGAACTGCGAGTCGCCGCTGTTGGGATCCTGAGAGCGCGCCATGCCGACGGTGCCGCGGACGAACGGCTGCTTCGAGAACTCGGCCGGGATCTTCTGGCCGGAACCGCCGGTGCCGTTGCCCTTCGGGTCGCCGCCCTGGGCCATGAAGCCCTCGATGACGCGGTGGAAGACGAGACCGTCGTAGAAGCCCTGGCGGACGAGTTCCTTGATCCGCGCGACGTGCTTCGGTGCCAGGTCCGGCCGCATCTCGATGACGACGGTGCCGTCCTTGAGTTGCATCAGCAGGACGTTGTCGGGCGAGGGCGCGGCTGCGGCACCGCCGACGGACATCAGGGTCGTCATCAAGAGTCCAATCAACCAGTTTGAGATTCGCATGCGGGCTTACTCACGCGGAAGGAGACGAAGCGCCACGCGGGCGACGGGAGGCGCCGGACAGGAAGTCCGAGCTCGGGGAGCCTATCGCAGGAGCGGCCGCGATGCGAGCGCATTTCCGCTCTGGCCTGAGTTCCGCCGGCCGGATATCGTAGGACCCATGCGCAGATTGACCCGCACCAAGATCGTCTCGACCGTCGGCCCTTCCAGCGGCTCCGAGGAACGGCTCGCTCGACTGTTCGAGGCCGGCGTCGACGTGTTCCGGCTCAACTTCAGCCACGGCACGCACGAGGAGCACGCGCAGCGGTTCCGCGCCATTCTCAACCTCGAGGAACGTTTCGGCCGGCCGATCGCCGTGCTGGCCGACATGCAGGGGCCGAAGCTGCGGGTCGGTGTCTTCGCCGGCGGGCGGGTCGAGTTGCAGGCGGATGCCGCCTTCCGCCTCGACCTGCGCGACGAGCCTGGGGACCTCACGCGTGTGGCGTTGCCGCACCCGGAGATTTTCGCCGCGCTGAAGCCCGGTGCGGTGCTGCTGCTGGACGACGGGCGGCTGCGGCTCGAGGTCACGGACTGTGGCTGCGACTTCGCCGACACGCGCGTGCTGGTCGCGGGTCCGCTCTCCGACCACAAGGGCGTCAATCTTCCCAACGTGCGTCTCGATATCTCGCCGCTGACGGCGAAGGACCGCCTCGACCTCGCGTTCGCGCTCGAACTCGGCGTCACCTTCATCGGGCTCAGCTTCGTGCAGCGGCCGGAGGACGTGCTGGAGGCGCGCGAGTTGATCGGCGGGCGCGCGCGGATCCTCTCGAAGCTGGAGAAGCCGTCGGCCATCACGCATCTGGATCGGATCATCGAGTTGTCCGACGCGGTGATGGTGGCACGCGGCGACCTCGGGGTCGAAATGCCGACCGAGGACGTGCCCGTGCTGCAGCGTCGCATCGTCCGCGCCTGCCGTCGTGCCGGCAAGCCGGTGATCGTCGCCACGCAGATGCTGGAATCCATGGTTCAGTCGCCGACGCCGACCCGGGCCGAAGCCTCCGACGTCGCCAATGCCGTCTACGAGGGTGCCGATGCGGTGATGCTCTCGGCGGAGACGGCGGCCGGCGCCTATCCGGTCGAGGCGGTGACGATCATGGAGCGCATCATCATGCGCGCCGAGCGCGATCCGGCCTATCACCGGACGATGCACGTCGAAGAGATGATGCCGGAGGCGACGGAGGCGGACGCGATCACCGCCGCCGCGCGCCAGGCTGCGGAGACGGTGGGTGCGCAGGCGATCGTCACCTACACGACTTCGGGCGACACCACGTTGCGTGCGGCACGCGAGCGGCCGGCGGTGCCGATTTTGGCCCTGACCACCGATGCGATCATCGCGCGCTCGCTGACGCTATCCTGGGGCGTGCATCCGCTGCTTATCCAACCCATCCACTCGTTCCGCGAGATGGTCGCCGCAGCCGAGCATCGGGCCCTGGGCGAGGGCTTTGCCGAAAGCGGAGCGCGGATCGTGTTCCTGGCGGGCTTTCCCGTGGGATCCACCGTCAATACCCTGCGCATCTCCCAGGTGAAGTGACGCGGATCACGCCTCCTGCGGCCGGTGCCGTGGCCGGCCGCTCGGCGGCTCCCGTACTCGACTGACGGCGACGCTACGACCGACCGTCCTGGTCGCCGGAGCCTGTCAGGTCCGGCTCGCGAGCGTCGGACGGCGGAAGACCATCACCCTGCCGGCCCTCGTCCTCGCCGCAGCGCCGTTCGGCCAGCCCCTCGGCCCGGCGAAGCTCGCCCGTTCCGCCCGCGTCCGCCCGGCTGCCACCCTCCGCGGCACGGATCGGATCCGGTGCGGCCGTAGCACTCCGTGCGCCCGCGCGGAACGGCAGAACCCCCGGTGACGACTCGGTGCGGGCCGGCCGCATCCGCACGGGCGCGGGGCGGGCCACCCGAGCGTCGGCGAAACGCACGAGGTTCGGGGCGCTCGGCATCGGCGGCGCTCCGGTCTGCCCCGGCGCCGAGGCGTCGGCCGGGGCCGTCGCTCCCGTCGCGGCCGAGTTGTTTCGGCGGTCCGGATTCCGCCGCCGGTCCATCGGCGAGCCGGCGATATAGCTGAGCAGGCAGTTGGCGCGCGGACCGGAGTGCCGCCGGTCGCCGGTCGAGCGCCGCTCCTGACGGGCTTGCTGATCGGTCGTCCGTCTGGCGCTGGCGCCGTAGAGCCCGCTCCAGCGGTCGAGCATGGACTGGAGGACCCGCTGCACCTCGCGGCTGTCGACGACGTCGATGCCGCGCAGCGCGCCGCTCTCCATCAGCGCTCGCAGGTGCGGCCGACGAATCTCGATCTGCACGACGTGGCAACTGGCGGCGCGATTTGCAGCCTCGGGCATGGTCACGGTTGGGATGCCCGCCTGCCGGCCGGCACCCGATGGCGGAGCGAGCGGACCCGCGGGCGCAGAGGCCCCGGCGCCGGCCTCCGACTCCCCGCGCTGCAGCACGGATTCCAGCCGATCCGCTGTCAGCCGCAGCGCGTCCAGCCGCGCCGTGGTCTGCACGTCGTGGCCGTCGAGGGCACCCAGCGCGATCTCCAGCCGGCGCACCTGCTGGCGGAGCACCGTCGCCATCGACCGCAGGGCGGTGCCGACGTCGGCACCGAGCGTACGCAGCGCCGCAGTCTCGTCGGCCGCCGGCGTCCCGTTTCCGGAACCGGACGGTGTGTCTCCCGTCATGCGTCGCCTCCGTCTCATGGTTCGTGGACTCCGGGTCCGCGCAACCCCGAGCGACCAGGAGAGTACCTGAAAAACACACACTTGGCGATATAAAATATCACAGCGCTCCCGATATGGTTGTGGCACAGATACGGGCGGTCGCTGTTGCCGGGTGGACGCCGACGGCGTGCAGGCGGTATGTCTCGCCTTTCCTCCGCATCGACGGCCGCTCCCGGCGCGTCGGGTGACGACAAGGCTCTTGCACCATGAGATACCGTGACCTTACGCAAGGCGTTTTTTGCGGAGAGGCGCCCTCGACGGCGGTCATTGTGCCATCGTGCTCGCTGCGGTCGAGGACGCTGCGCGCCGCCTTCGGCGATGGCCTTCGGCCATCCTTGACCTTCGCTGCGCGCGCTGGCCTGTCGGCGAGCAGGTCGGGACGACGGGATGCCGGCTCTCGATCGAACAACGGGATGATGTCAGGCCGCTGCCGGGCCGAGGCGTGGCACGAACGGCTTGCGGTCGCGCACGACGGCGAAGATGGCACCAAGGAGTTTGCGCAGAGCGGCGACCAGGGCGACCTTGGGCAGCTTGCCGCGGCTGATCAGGCGATCGTAGAAGGCCGCGAGCCAAGGATTGCGACGCACAGCCACGAGCAGCGGCATCCACAAGGCGGCCCGCAGTCGGGCGTGGCCGATCGGGCAGAGGCCGGCTTTCTGGCCGCGGCGTTTGCCCGATTGCTTGAGACCGGGCACCACGCCGACGTAGGCGGCCAGCGCCGCCGCATTGCGGAAACGGCCGAGGTCGCCGAGTTCGGCAATGAGACGGGCCGCGGTGTTGGTGCCGATGCCGTCGATCGAAATCAGCAGCGCGCCGACCTCGTGATCATCGAGTTGGCGGGCGATGTCGCCGTCCAGCTCCCGGATGCGCCGGCGAAGCAAGTCCAGGTCCTGGCAGGTGTGACCGACCTGGATGCGGTAGGCCGGACCATGATGCCGGCCGACCGAGACCTTGGCCGCCGCGATCAGCGCCGCGGCCAGGTCCGGGCCGACCTTATGAACGCCGTCGTAGACCAGCTTGGCGAGACGTCGCGGCATAGCACCGGCAAAGGCTTGCGCATTCGGGTACTCGGCCAGCAGCGTGCACGCCAGCATGCTGTCCAGGCTCTTGACGTGGCGGGTGAACTCCGGGAAGCCGAGATCGACCAGGCGATGCAGCTGACGGACACGGTCGCCGAAGTCGGCGACCAGGCGGTCACGATGGCGGACCAGCTCGCGCAACTCGTCGGCGGCGGCATCCGGCAGCCGGGTCGCGGCCGGGCGCTTCTGGGCGCCGAAACGGGCGATGCCGAGCGCGTCGATGGAGTCGGTCTTGGTGCGCTCCAGATCCTCGCCGGCGAAGCGCCGGGTGCGCAACGGATTGAGCAACGCCACCGCGTAGCCGTGCGCCGTCAACGCGGCGAACAGGTTGCGCCAGTAATGCCCGGTCGCCTCCATCGCCACCAGGGCGACCGGCGCTTGGCCGAGCAGGGCGAACAGCTTGCCATAGCCGGCCGCATCCTCGGCAATCTTGGTGGGTTTGAAGGCCACCGTGCCATCGGCGGTCACCGCCGCCACCACGTGACTGTCCGATCCGACATCGATACCGACATAGCGCATGCTGATCCCGACCTCCTGATCCGCCGGGGAGCCTCGCCACAGGCGTCCACGCTCACGCTTGTTCATGCGAGGACGACGGTCGAGGCCGCGCCTCCGGATACCGTTCGAGCCTGGGACGCCGGGCGAGGGCGTCGATCTCATGTCCGAGGATGGTGCCTCAACCCTGTCCCGACGACCCTCTCCCAGCTACCGTCCAACCCGATTGAAATGGGGGTCGGCCGATGAGTGGAGGTCATACAACCGTTCTCGTGACCGGCGCGGCCGGGTTCATCGGCTACCACGTCACGACGGCGCTGCTCGAGCGTGGTGAACGCGTCCTCGGCATCGACAACCTGAACGACTACTACGAGGTCTCGCTGAAGGAAGCCCGCCTCGCGCGTCTGCAGGCGCGGAGCGGTTTCGCCTTCGAGCGGGCGGACATCGCCGACCGGGCGGCGATGGCGGATCTGTTCGGCCGGGAGCCTTCGATCGACCGCGTCGTCCACTTGGCGGCGCAGGCCGGCGTCCGCCACTCCCTGGTCGATCCATACATCTACCTGCACAGCAACATCGACGGGCACGTCGTGCTGCTGGAGGCCGCGCGCCGCCTGCCGGGGCTCCTACATTTCGTCTACGCGTCGTCGTCGTCGGTCTACGGCGGGAATGTCGAGATGCCGTTCTCGGTGGCGCACCGCTGCGACCATCCGGTCTCGCTATACGGCGCCACGAAGAAGGCGATGGAGGCGATCGGCGAGAGCTATGCGGCGATGTATGGAATGCCGCTGACCGGCCTGCGCTTCTTCACCGTCTACGGGCCGTGGGGCCGGCCGGACATGGCGGCGTTCATCTTCACCCGCCGGATACTCGAAGGCCGGCCGATCCCGGTGTTCAATCACGGCGAGATGCGCCGCGACTTCACCTTTATCGACGATATCGTCGCCGGACTGCTCAACTGCCTGGACCGGCCGCCGGCAGGCGACGGCGGGCGCGGCGGCCTCGATACCGGGGGCGGGCGGCAGCGCCTGTACAATCTCGGCAACCATCGGCCGGAACGTCTGCTGGACTTCATCGCCGCACTGGAGGCAGCGCTCGGCCTCGAGGCGGACATCGACCTGCAGCCGTTGCAGCCGGGCGACGTGCAGGCGACCTGGGCCGATATCGAGGCTTCGCGACGCGATCTGGACTTCGCGCCGGCGACGCCGATCGGTGAAGGCATTCCGCGCTTCGTCGCGTGGTACCGCGAGTACTACGGGGTCTAGCCGAGCCCGTCCCACCCGCCGACCCAGACAGGGATAATTTTCCTATATAATGGACTAGAATGGTCTCGTCACGTCGAGAGAGACCCATCATGTCCACGTCCTGCCGCCCCCGCCATCACGCCGTCGACTTCGGTGTCCTCGCCCGCTTCGAAGGTCGCGTCGCCACCGGCTACGTTCCCACGCACACGCGCCCGCCCAACCGCGGCGAGGCGATCGGCCAGAGTGGCGTGACCGTGGGCATGGGCGTCGATCTCGGCTGCCGGCAGGAAGACGATCTGCTCCGGCTGGGCCTGGATCCGTCGCTCCTCGTCAAGCTTCGGCCATACCTCGGCAAGCGTCGTCAGGCCGCGCAGCGAGCGCTGGCCGCCTGTCCGCTGCGCCTCACTGGGGACGAGGTGCTCGCCCTCGACGCAGCCGTCGCCAGCGAAATCATCGGCCGGCTCGCCGCCCGTTACGACGCAGCACTGACCTGCGTGCCGTGCGCGCGGCGCTTCCACGAGTTGCCGTGGCAGGCGCAGACTGTGCTGGCCTCGCTCGCGTGGCAGTACGGCGAAAACCTGCCGCGGGCGACGCCGCGCTTCTGGGCGCTGGCGACGCGCCAGGACTGGCGCGCGGTGATCGCCGAACTGGAATGCTTCGGCGACGCCTATGCGCCGCGGCGCCGCCAGGAAGCGAAGCTGCTTCGCGAGATGCTGGCGGCTCCGTCCGAAGATCGACCGGGGTTCGACCAGAGCGACCCCGAACCCGGGGCTCACTCGTAGAGCGCGTCCAGGACGGGGGCGTAGGTGCGGGCGATGACGTGCCGGCGGATCTTCAGCGTCGGCGTCAGTTGCTCGTTGTCGATGGTGAACGGCTCCGGTGCGACGGCGAAGCGGCGGACCCGCTCCACCACCGACAGGCTGCGGTTGACCTCGTCGATCACCTTGCCGAGTGCCCGGCAGAACTCCGCGTCCCGCGCCAGGAGCGCCACATCGGGCTGAACGCCGGCCGCTTTCGCCCACGAGCGCATCCAGTCCGGGTCGGGCACCAGCAGTGCCACGAGGTGCGGCCTTCGGTCGCCCCAGACCATCGCCTGGGAGATTTCCGGGCGCAGCGTCAGCAGGCCTTCGACCCGCGCCGGCGAGACGTTGTCGCCGCCGGAGACGACGATCAGATCCTTCTTGCGGTCGGTGATGCGGATGTCGCCGTCGGCGTCGATCTCGCCGATGTCGCCGGTGTGCAGCCAGCCGTCGCGGATCACCTCCGCCGTGGCGCTGTCGTTGCGCCAGTAGCCCTGCATCATCCCCTCGCCGCGGACTAGAATCTCTCCGTCCTCGGCGATGCGCGCCTCGACGCCCAGGATCGCCGGGCCCACGGTGCGCAGCTTCGGCCGGCTCGGGCGGTTGACGCTGATCAGCGGCGCCGCCTCGGTCTGGCCGTAGCCCTGGAACAACGGCAGCCCCAGCGCCCGGAAGAACACCGCGAGGTCGCCGTCCAGCGGCGCGCCGCCCGAGACCAGCGCCTTCAGGCGGCCGCCGAAGCGGGCGCGGACCTTCTCGCGCACCAGCCGGTCGAGCACCCAGTCGACCATCCGCTCGATCCAGCCGAGGCTCTCGGGCCGGTCGTAGCGGCGACGTCCGAGTGCCAGTGCCGCCATGAACAGCCGCTGTTTCACACCGCCCTGCTTCTGCACGCCGTGCAGGATGCGCTGGTGCAGCATCTCGTAGAACCGCGGGACTGCGGAGAAGATCGTCGGCCGCGTCTCCTCCAGGTTCGCCGCGACGCGGTCGACGCTCTCGGCGTAGTAGATCTCGGCGCCCAGCGCGACCGGCAGGAACTGGCCGACCGTGTGCTCGTAGGCGTGCGACAGCGGCAACAGCGACAAGAACACCTCCTCGCCGAGGCCGAGTTCGCCGAGCACGTCGGTCGCGCCGGCGACGTTGGCGAGGATCGCCCCGTGCGACAGCATCACGCCCTTCGGCGCGCCGCCGGTCCCGGACGTGTAGATGATGCAGGCCGTGTCCGTGCGGCCGAGGCGCTGCGCGGAGGCGCGGATGTTGGTGTGGTCGCGCTCGCCCAGCGTCATGACCTCGCGCCAGGTCAATACGTCGAAGTGCGGCTTCTGCCGGATCTCCAGATCGTCGATGGCGACGACGAACCGCAGATCCGGGCAGTGCAATGCAGCGGGCAGCAGCCGCTCGGCCAGCTTGCGGGAGGAGACGACGACGGCGGCGGCACCGCTGTTGTCGAGGATGTGCAGGTGGTCGGCCTCGGTGTTGGTGGTGTAGGCGGGGACGGTGATCGCGCCGCTCGCCATGATCGCGAAGTCGGCGACGAACCACGCCGGGCGATTCTCCGCGACCAGCACCACGCGTTCTCCGGGACGGATGCCCAGGCTCCGCAGGCCGCGCGCCAGCATGCAGATCTGCACGGCGACTTCGCGCCACGTCAGCGGCGTCCAGCGGTGATCCCGCTTGTGCCACAGCAGCGGACGCTCGCCGAAGCGGTCGGCCTGGCGGAAAAACATCGTCACGAGGTTTGCCCAGGGGTCTTCGACCATGCGTCGATCGGTCCTCGATGGAAGTGAACTTGCCGACGGTGGCGGACGGCTACACCTTATCCTCCGTTATAAGCGCGTGGGGATAGTGGAGGAACAGCGATGACGCAGGCAGCCGCGGCGAGCCGCCGCAGCGAGGACCGGGCGGCGGACGAGGCCGGCCCGTGGGTTCTGGACGATCTCTACCTCGGCACGGACGATCCGGCGGTCGCGGCCGATCTGGATCGATCGGCGAGTGAGGCCGAGGCATTTCAAGCGCGGTACGCGGGCCACCTGGCGGAACTCTCCGGCGACGAACTGGCGGCGGCGATCGAGACGTACGAAAGAATCATCGAGCGGCTGCACCGCGTGATGAGTTTCGCCCAGCTGCACTTCGCCGCCGACATGTCGGCGCCGGATCGCGGGCGGTTCCTCCAGGACATGCAGGAGCGCTGCAACGACATCTCCACGCGCACGCTGTTCTTCACGCTGGAGCTCAACCGGCTGGACGACGCCACGGTGCGAGCGCAACTCCAGGCGCCGGCGGCGAAGCGGTGGGAATCGTGGATCAACGACAGCCGGATGTATCGCCCGCACCAGCTCGCCGACGACATGGAGCAGCTGCTGCACGAGCGCTCGGTCACCGGTGCCGGGGCGTGGACCCGGCTGTTCGACCAGACGCTCTCGGAGATGCGCTTTCCCATCGACGGCGAGGAGATGACGCTCGCCGGCACGCTGAACCGGCTGGACAACCCGGAGGCGGAGGTTCGGCGCACCGCGGCGAAGGCGCTCGGCGAGGGCCTGCGCGGGCGCGTCGGCGTGTTCTCGCTGATCATCAACACGCTGGCCAAGGACAAGGAGATCGACGATCGCTGGCGGCATTACCCGCAGCCGGTCTCCTACCGCAACCTGTCCAACAAGGTGGAGAGCGAGGTCGTCGACGCGATGGTCGAGGCCATCCGCAGCTCGTTCGCCGATCTGTCGCACCGCTACTACCGGCTGAAGGCCCGCTGGTTCGGCCGGGACACGCTCGACTATTGGGACCGCAACGCACCGCTGCCGGGCGACGACAACCGCCGCTACTCCTGGGGCGAGGCCCGGGCGATCGTCCTCGACTCCTTCGGCGGCTTCGATCCCCGCATGGCGGAGATCGCCGGCCGGTTCTTCGACAACCCCTGGATCGACGCACCGCCGCGTCCGGGCAAGGACTCGGGCGCGTTCTGCCACCCGGTCATCCCCTCGGTGCACCCGTACGTGCTGATGAACTTCTACGGCCGGCCGCGCGACGTGACCACGCTCGCCCATGAACTCGGCCACGCCGTGCATCAGGTGCTGGCGGGCGGGCAGGGGACCTTGATGGCGGATACGCCGCTGACACTGGCGGAGACCGCCTCGGTGTTCGGCGAGATGCTGGTGTTCCGCCGGCTGCTGGATCAGGAGACCGGCGCCGGGCGCCAGCGCCTGCTGGCCGGCAAGGTGGAGAACATGCTGAACACGGTGGTTCGGCAGACCGCCTTCCACACCTTCGAGCAGCGGGTGCATCAGGAGCGTCGCGCCGGTGAGCTTCCGGTCGAGCGGCTGGGCGAACTCTGGCTCGACGTGCAGCGGGAGAGCCTGGGCCCGGTGTTCCGCTTCGAAGACGAGTACAGCTACTTTTGGGCGTACATCCCGCACTTCGTCCACTCGCCGTTCTACGTCTACGCCTATGCGTTCGGCGACTGCCTGGTGAACTCGCTGTATCAGGTGTTCGGCGAGGGCCATCCCGGCTTCCAGGAGAAGTATTTCGCGGCGCTCCGCGCCGGCGGCACGCTGCGCCACCGCGAAGTCCTCGCCCCCTTCGGCCTGGATGCCACCGACCCGGCCTTCTGGCGGCGCGGCCTCGCCGTCATCTCCGGCTTCATCGACGAACTGGAGGCCGCGGCCTGAAGCCGTTCTCGGCTGGTGTCGTGATGGCCGCGCCCCATATCCGTTTCGAGTGTTCGGCCGGCGGATCCTCCGTCGCCGCGGCATCGACAGGATAGGTGAGGCGCGGCATGGCGGACGGGAACATCCGGGGCGAGGACCAGTTCGCCGACGAGGATTCGCTGGGCGGGCGCCTCAAGCGCTACGCCCGTGTGGGAACGACCGTGGGCGGGCTGGCCGCCCGCTTCGCTGGCAACCGGCTGTTCGGCCTGACCATTGACCGGCCGGAACATGCAGCCGAGTTGACGGCGGCGCTGGGCGGGCTGAAGGGTCCGCTGATGAAGGTGGCGCAAATTCTCTCCACCGTGCCGGACATGCTGCCGGAGGAGTACACCAAGGAGCTGGCGCAACTTCAGCACAACGCGCCGTCGATGGGCTGGGCGTTCGTCAAGCGGCGGATGCAGGCGGAACTGGGGCCGGGCTGGCAGGGCCGCTTCGCCGAGTTCGGCCGCACCGCCGCCGCCGCCGCCTCGCTCGGCCAGGTGCACCGGGCGACCGGGCACGACGGCCGGCTGCTCGCCTGCAAGCTGCAGTATCCGGACATGGCCTCGGCGGTCGAGGCCGACCTGCAGCAGCTCAAGGTGATCTTCTCCATCTACCGGCGCTACGACCGAGCCATCGACCCATCCAACATCCACGTCGAGCTTTCCGAGCGGCTGCGCGAGGAACTGGATTACCGCCGGGAGGCGAAGCAGATGCGTCTCTACGGGCGGATGCTGGCGGGCGAGGCCGGCGTGTTCGTCCCGGAACCGGTGGAAGAGCTCTGCTCCGATCGGCTGCTGACGATGTCGTGGCTGGACGGCGAGCCGCTGCTGACGTTCGTCGACGGCCACCAGGACCTGCGCAACATCGTCGCCCGCAACATGTTCCGCGCCTGGTACGTGCCGTTCTACGAGTACGGCGTGCTGCACGGCGACCCGCACCTCGGCAACTACACCGTCCGGCCGGACGGCTCGGTCAACCTGCTGGACTTCGGCTGCATCCGCGTCTTCCGGCCGGAGTTCATCGGCGCCGTGATCGATCTGTATTGGGCGTTGCGCAACGGCGACGAGGACCTGGCCGTGCACGCCTACGACACCTGGGGCTTCCGCGGCGTCGACCGCAAGGTGATCGACATCCTCAACCAGTGGGCACGCTTCCTCTACCGCCCGCTGATGGAAGACCGGGTGCAGCCGATCCAGGAGGACGGCAACGCCATGTACGGCGCGCAGGTGGCCGGCAAGATCCAGCGTGAACTCCGCGCCGTCGGCGGGGTGACGCCGCCACGCGAGTTCGTGCTGATGGACCGCGCGGCGATCGGCCTGGGCTCGGTCTTCACTCGGCTGCGCGCCGAGATGAACTGGCACCGACTGTTCCACGAACTGATCGAAGATTTCGACAAATCCACGATCGCCGCGCGACAGGGAGAGGCGCTGGCCGCGGTCGGGTTGCCGCCGCCGGGTTGAGGCGGGGGCGCCCTCACCCTCCCGCTGCGCGGGCCCCTCCCTCTCCCGCAAGCGGGCGAGGGGAAGAGGGGGTCGCTGCTCCTTCTGCTCCCTCTCCCGCGCGCGGGAGAGGGTCGGGGTGAGGGCAAGCCGAGGCTTGCAGAGGGTTGACCGCCTCCGCCCGCCGAAGGAAGCTTCCGGGTCGCAGAAGGGGAGCACCAGCCAATGATCGTCAGCACCACCGACAGCATCGACGGCCGGCGGATCGGCGTCTACCTCGGCATCGTCGCCGGGCAGGCGGTGATGGGCACCAACATGTTCCGGGACTTCTTCGCCGGCATCCGCGACATCGTCGGCGGCCGATCCGGGTCGTACGAAAAGGAGCTGCGCAAGGCGAAGGCGGTCGCGCTGGAGGACATGATCGAGGAGGCCCGGGAACTCGGCGCCGACGCGATCATCGGCGTCGATCTGGACTACGAGCACATCGGCACCGGCGATCGCTCGATGCTGATGGTCAGCGCCAACGGCACGGCGGTGAAGCTGGGCTGATCGTTGCGGAAGGCGCCCGGCGGGAGCAGCGCTCGGGAATACCGCGCCTGCGAGAAGAGGCTTCACGCCGGGCCGCGTAGCGATTATGGTCCGCCCCGTCTCCAACCAGCTCCGCGGGCGTCGTGAACCACTATGTGAAGATAGGACGCCAGAGGGCTGTAAACGCTCTCTATGGTCTTCGTCCAACCGCGCTGCGGGGCCGGCTCGGCGGGCCGCGCGTGCTCGTCAACAGCATCCCCAAGGCAGGAACGCACCTGCTCGGCAACGCGCTGCGGCATTTCCCCCGGCTGCGCGACACCACCTTCCGGACACTGCGCGGCTGGGAGCGGGTGCCGGCGGAGACGTGGCGCGGCTTGCAGGCGATCCAGCCCGGCGCGTTCAAGGACGCGCACTTGCCGGCGCATGCCGACCTGGTGGCCAAGTTGCCGCAGATGGGCATTCGCCACGTGCTGATGATCCGCGATCCCCGCGACGTCGTCGTCTCGTTGGCCCGCTACATCACCTACTCCCATTCCGAGAACACGCACCGGATGCACGCCGCCTTCGCCTCGCTGCCGGACGACGACGCCCGGCTGTTGGCGGCGATCCAGGGAATTCCCGGCCTCAACCACGGCGTCGGCAACGTGCTGCGCAGCTTTCGCGGCTGGCTGGGGCGCGACGACGTGCTGGTTGTCCGCTTCGAGGATCTGGTCGGCAGCCAGGGAGCCGGCGACGCGGAGCGGCAGTTGCGGACGATCGAGGCGATCGCGCGCTACATCGGCGTCCCGCTCAGCCGGGAAGAGACGATCGGCATCGCCGGACGGACCTTCTCCACCAGCAGCCCGACGTTCACCGGCGGGCGCAGCGGGGGCTGGCGGAAGGCGTTCAAGCCGCAACATATCGAGGCGTTCAAGTCCGCCAACGGCGGCGAACTCATCGTCGACTACGGTTACGAGGCCTCCACCGACTGGTGAGCGCGCCGCGATCACGGCCTCCAGACGTGTTCGCCACAACCGCTTTTCCGGGGTGACTGCCCGCTTGTGCACCCGTCGTCAACCGTGCATAAACGCCCGGCTGAACGCCAACCCCCAACGACAAGCGGGAATTTCCGAAATGAGGATAGCCATTCCCAGGGAGCGGACGCCGGGAGAGACGCGGGTGGCGATATCGCCCGATGTCGTCAAGAGATTCGTCGGCCTGGGCTGCGACGTGGTCGTCGAGTCCGGTGCCGGTGACGGCGCTTCCATCCCCGATGCCGACTTCAAGGATGCGGGAGCGACCATCGCTGCCGACGAGGCCTCGGCGCTGCAAGGCGCCGACGTGGTTCTCAAGGTGCAACGTCCGATCGTCGACGGAACGCTCGACGAAGTGGCGATGCTGAAGCCCGGAACCGTGCTGATCGCGCATCTCCAGGCGCTGACGCACGCGGCCGAAGCCGCCGCCTGGGCCCAGGCCGGCCTGACCACCTTCGCCCTCGAACTGATGCCGCGCATCTCGCGCGCGCAGTCGATGGATATTCTGTCGTCGCAGAACAACCTCGCCGGCTACAAGGCGGTGATCGACGGCGCCGCCGAATACGGCAGCGCGCTGCCGATGATGATGACGGCGGGCGGCACCGTTCCGCCGGCCAAGGTCTTCATCATGGGTGTCGGCGTCGCCGGGCTGCAGGCGATCGCCACGGCGAAGCGGATGGGGGCGGTGGTCACCGCGACGGACGTTCGCCCGGCGACCAAGGAGCAGGTCGAGAGCCTCGGCGGCAAGTTCATCATGGTCGACGAGGCGTCGATGAAGGACGCCGAGACCTCCGGCGGCTACGCCAAGGAGATGTCCGAGGACTTCAAGAAGAAGCAGGCGCAGGTCGTCGCCGACCACGTCAAGAAGCAGGACATCGTCATCACCACCGCGCTGATCCCCGGCCGGCCGGCACCGATGCTGGTCTCCGAGGAGATGGTCGTGAGCATGAAGGCAGGCTCGGTGATCGTCGATCTCGCGGCCGAGGCGGGCGGCAACTGCGCGCTCACCGAACCCGGGCAGGTCGTCACCAAGCATGGTGTCAAGCTGGTCGGCTACATCAACGTCCCGGCGCGCCTGCCGCGTGACGCGACCGCGCTGTTCGCGCGCAACGTCTTCAACTTCCTGAGCCCGCACATCGACAAAGAGAGCAAGGCACTGAACTTCAAGTGGGACGATGAGACCGTCCAGGGGACGCTCGTGACCCGCGACGGGAAGGTCGTGAACCCGATGCTCGCAGGGGAGGCCAAGTAGCCATGGATCAATCGACACTTGTCGACCAGGCCGTGAAGCTCGCCAACGAGGCGGCGCGGCTGGCCGAACAGGCGGGGCAGCTCGCCTCGGCGGCGACGCAGCTGGCGTTGCCGGAAGCGGCGGCGAGCGGCGGCGGCCACTTCCTCGCCCTGTTCACCGTCTTCGTGCTCGCCTGCTTCGTGGGCTTCTACGTCGTCTGGAGCGTCACGCCGGCTCTGCACTCGCCGCTGATGAGCGTCACCAACGCCATCTCTTCGGTGATCATCGTCGGCGGCATTCTCGCCGCCGGCCCGGCCGTGTTCGACTTCTCGAAGGTGATGGGCTTCTTCGCGGTGATCCTCGCGTCGGTCAACATCTTCGGCGGTTTCATCGTCACGCAGCGAATGCTGGCGATGTTCAAGAAAAAAGTTAAGAAGTAGGGGGGGGCCGGAACAATGACCGAGAATCTCACCGGTTTCCTTTATCTCATCGCCGCAGTGCTGTTCATTCTGGCGCTGCGCGGCCTGAGCAACCCGGTAACATCGCGCCAGGGCAACATCTTCGGCATCGTCGGTATGGTCATCGCCGTGCTGACGACCCTGGCGATGCCGGGCGTCGTCAGCTACTGGATGATCCTGCTGGGCCTGATCATCGGCGGATCGATCGGCGCCGTGGTCGCGCTTCGCATCCAGATGACGGCGCTGCCGCAGCTCGTCGCCGCCTTCCACAGTCTCGTCGGTCTCGCGGCGGTGTGCGTCGCTACCGCGGCGCTGTACCACCCGGAAGCCTACGGCATCGGCACGGTCGGCAACGTCCACACCGGCAGCCTGGTGGAGATGTCGCTGGGTGTCGCCGTCGGTGCCATCACCTTCTCCGGCTCGATCATCGCCTTCCTGAAGTTGCAGGGGCTGATGAGCGGCAACCCGATCACCTTCAAATTCCAGCACCCGCTGAACGCCGCGGTCGGCGCACTGATCGTGATCTGTATCGTCGTGTTCTGCGCGACCAACTCCTACCCGATCTACTGGGCGCTGGTGTTCCTGGCGTTCGGCATCGGCTTCCTCATCATCATCCCGATCGGCGGCGCCGACATGCCCGTCGTCGTCTCCATGCTCAACTCCTACTCGGGGTGGGCGGCGGCCGGCATCGGCTTCACGCTCGGCAACCCGGCGTTGGTGATCACGGGTGCGCTGGTGGGCTCCTCGGGCGCCATCCTCAGCTACATCATGTGCAAGGGGATGAACCGCTCGATCTTCAACGTGATGCTGGGCGGCTTCGGTGGCGAAGGTGCGCTGCCCGGTGCCGGTCCGGCCGGTGCGCGCGATCGCACGGTGAAGGCCGGCTCGGCCGACGACGCGGCGTTCATCATGAAGAACGCCTCGAAGGTGATCGTCGTCCCCGGCTACGGCATGGCGGTGGCGCAGGCGCAGCACGCGCTGCGTGAGATGGCCGACAAGCTGAAGGCGGAAGGCGTCGAGGTGAAGTACGCCATCCACCCGGTGGCAGGCCGCATGCCCGGCCACATGAACGTGCTGCTGGCGGAAGCCAACGTGCCGTACGAGGACGTCTTCGAACTCGAGGAGATCAACCACGAGTTCGCCACCACCGACGTCGCCTACGTCATCGGCGCGAACGACACCACCAACCCCTCGGCGCGCACCGACAAGTCGAGCCCGATCTTCGGCATGCCGATCCTGGATGTCGACAAGGCCGGCACGACGCTGTTCGTCAAGCGCTCGATGGCGTCCGGCTACGCCGGCGTCGACAACCCGCTGTTCTTCGGCGACAAGACCATGATGCTGTTCGGCGACGCCAAGAAGATGACCGAAGAGATCGTCCAGGCGTTGGGCTGATCGTCCGCCTGCGGGCGGGCAACGAGACTATCGACGGGGCCTTCGGGCCCCGTCTTCGTGTGTGGGGGAGGGGGCACCTATCCCTCACCCCGGCCCTCTCCCGCGAGGGGAGAGGGAGCAGAGGCGCGAGCCTTCTCCCGCCGGGCGGGAGAGGGAGGGGCCGCGGAGCGGGAGGGTGCGGGCGGTGGGAGCGTGGGAACGGTGTTCATGAGCCTGTCGATCCGATCGGTCGCCGCCGCTCTGCTCCTGCTGGCCGCCGTTGCGCCACCCGCCGCCGCCGGCACGCTGGATGTCGTCCGCGCGCGGGGTGAGCTGGTCTGCGGCGTCGCCAACGATCTCTACGGGTTCAGTTGGCCGGACGCCCAAGCGGGGTGGCGGGGGCTCGATGTCGATGTCTGCCGGGCGGTCGCCGCCGCGGTGCTGGGCGATGCCGGCAAGGTGCACTATGTGCCGCTGAACGCGCAGGCGCGGCTGACGGCGTTGCAGACCGGGGAGGTCGATCTGCTGGCGCGCAACACCACCTGGACGCTGACCCGCGACACCGCCGCCGGCCTGAACTTCACGGTGGTGAACTATTACGACGGCCAGGGCTTCCTGGTGCCGAAGCGCACCGGCGTGAGCAGCCCGCGCGCGCTGAACGGCGCCACCATCTGCGTGCAGACCGGCACCACGAACGAGCAGAACCTCGCCGACTGGTTCCGCGCCCAGGGCCTCGCGTTTACGCCGGTGACGATCGAGAAGCTGGACGAGGTGATCGGCGCCTACGTCGCCGGCCGCTGCGACGCCTTCAGCACCGACGTCTCGGCGCTGGCCGCCATCCGCGCCAATTCCATGCCGGTGCCGGCCGACCATGCGATCCTGGCCGAGCCGATTTCCAAGGAGCCGCTGGCGCCGGCGGTCCGGCAAGGCGACGACCGCTGGTTCGATGTCGTCCGCTGGGTGCAGTTCGCGATGCTCGAGGCGGAGGAGCGCGGCGTGACCTCGGCCAACGTGGACGCGATGCGGCAGAGCGACGATCCGAACATCCGCCGCCTGCTGGGCGTCACGCCCGGCATGGGCGCCGCCCTCGGCCTGGGCGAGACCTGGGCGTACGAGGTCGTCCGTCAGGTCGGCAACTATGGAGAGAGCTTCGAGCGCAACCTCGGCTCGGGCTCGAAGCTGAACCTGCCCCGCGGCCTGAACGCGCTGTGGAGCCGCGGCGGGCTGATGTACGCGATGCCGGTGCGCTGACCGAGGCCGGGGGGGCCTCAGGCCGGGGGGGCCGGGGGCGCACTCTCCGCGTCGCCGCCTGCGGTCGCGGTCATCGATCGCCGCAGGCGTTCGTGCTGGCGGATGCTGAACGGGATCGAGGCGAGGTAGGCGGCCAGCGTCAGCGTCAAGGTGATCCAGGGGGAGCTGAACAGCAGCGCCAGATAGAGGCCGATCCCCAGCATCGCCGGCAGCACCCAGCTCTGCTTGATGCGGATGCGCTTGAAGGTGAAGGTGCGCACACGGCTGACCAGCAGCAGCGACGTGGCCAGCATGAACACGCCGACGAACGCCGGATGCCGCACGACATCGCTGTCCATCTGGAACGACAGCAGCATCGGGCACAGCACCAGCGCGGCGCCGGCCGGAGAGGGGACGCCGGTGAAGAAGCTGCGGCTCCAGGCCGGGCGGTCCTCCTCGTCCATGTCGGTGTTGAACCGGGCGAGCCTGAGCGCGCAGCAGATGCACAGCAACAGCACCAGTCCCCAGCCGATCCGCCCGGCCTCGCTCAGCGACCACAGGTAGAGGGTGAAGGCCGGCGCCACGCCGAAGCACAGGAAGTCCGACAGCGAGTCCAGTTCGGCGCCGAAGCGGCTGGCGCCCTTGAGGATGCGGGCGATGCGGCCGTCGAGCCCGTCGAGGATGCCCGCCAGCACGATGGCGAGCACGGCGTGTTCCCACCGCTCCTGCAGGGCGAAGCGAAGCGCACTGAGGCCCGAGGCCAGCGCCAGCAGGGTCAGCACGTTGGGGATCATGCGGTTGATGTGCAGGCCCTTCAGGCGCTGCCGGCCATGCTCCTGAAAGCCCATGTCAGCGGCACTCCGCCTGTCGCGCCGGTTCCTGCCCGGCCAGATCGGCGATCACGGTCTCGCCGGCGATGCAGCGCTGCCCCGGCGCCACCAGCGGCGCCACGCCCTCCGGCAGGTAGATGTCGACCCGGCTGCCGAAGCGGATCAAGCCGAAGCGCTCGCCGGCGCGGACGCCCGCCCCTTCGCCGATCCAGCTGACGATGCGCCTCGCGATCAGACCCGCGATCTGCACGACGACGACGGCGCCACCGCCGGGGATGTCGATGCGCACGGCGTTGCGCTCGTTGTCCGTGCTCGCCTTGTCCAGCGAGGCGTTGAGGAACTTACCGGGCCGGTAGCGGATCGCGCCGACCGTGCCGTCGATCGGCACCCGGTTGACGTGCACGTCGAAGATGTCGAGGAAGACGGAGACCCGCGTCAGCGGCGCGTCCGGCAGGCCGAGACCTTCCGGAGGCGTGGCCGCCACGATGGCCGAGACCACGCCGTCGGCGGCACTGACGATCAGGCCAGGCCGCACCGGCGTGAGGCGCTCGGGATCGCGAAAGAAATAGACGCACCACGCCGTCGCCACCAGGCCGAGCGCGCCCAGCAGGCCGGACTGCGTCAGCAGCAGCACAGAGATCGCCGCGAAGCCGGCGATGAACGGCCATCCGGCGCGGTGGACGCGGATGTGCAGGGCTTCGTGAAGCGTGTCGATCACGTCCGTTCATTCCTTGGTGAAGGGCGGGCAGCTTTGCTTGCGGGCGACGCGGCGTCGCCCCCCGCCCAGCGGGTCAGTCGTGCACCGGTGCAGCCGCGCTCTCCGGCAGCCGGAAGACCTGTCCCGGATAGATCCGGTCCGGTGAGCCGATCTGCTTGCGATTGGCATCATAAATGATCGTATACGCGGTGCCACGGCCGTAGTTCGAGCGCGCGATGCGCCACAGGTTTCCGCCACGCTGGACCACGACTTCGCGCGCGCTCGGGGTGGCCGTCGTCTCCTGCAGGCCGAACGGGACCTGAACACGGTCCACCGGCTTGCCGGACGCGTCGAGCTGCTCGATGGCGAACACGCGGCGGCTCCCCGCGTCCCCCTTGGTCGGTGCGATCCGCCAGACGCCGGCGGCATCCGCCACCGCCTCGCCGGCCGCTTTGCCGTCGATCGTCAGACGCACCCGCGAACCCGGCGGCGCATGCCCGTCGACGGCGAGGCGGCTCTGCTCCCAGTCGATGGCGTCGACCCGCAACCCGGCTTCGGCGGCATCGGCCACCGGCTTCTGCAGAACCGTCGCCGGCCCGCCCGTCCGAGGGATGCGCAGCGCCAGCGGCTGTGCCGGTTCGCTCGAAGCGGCGGCGCCGGCCACGTCCTGGTTCGGGGCGGGGACGACGACGAGAACATCGTCCGCCGACACCGTCTCGTTGCCGTCTTGTCCCCGGACCCGCAATTGCAGCACGTGGCTTCCCGGCGGAAGCGGGGTCTCGGGCAGGAACACCCACTCGCCGCGCGGATCCGCCGTGACCTGGCCGAGCGCCGCCTGGTTACTCTCGATGACGACCGTCGCACCCGGCGTGGCACGCCCGGCCATCACCGTGTCGCCGCCGGGATTGATGCGCACGACGTCGAAACTGGGGCCGGCGGGTGCGGCCGCCGGCCCCACCGGCTCCGAGACGAGGGGCGGCGGCGCGGGGGCGTTCGGCCCGCCTTCGGCCCTGTCGACGTCGCGCCCGTGCTGCAGGTTGATGCCGATGGCGATCGCCACCGTCAGCATGCCGGCGACCGCGACCAGCGCCGGTTTCAGGAACCAGTGGCGCGTATCTCTTTCGGCAAACCATGTATTCATCGGCGAAGGCTAATCCTTACGGGGCGTCCGCGCAACGAGACCGCATTTCTGGAAGATGGTCCGCCGGTTATCGTTCGCCATCGACGCAGTCCAGCAACGGACCCAGCTGATCCATGCGCCGCTCGATGCGCTGGGCGCGCCGGGCCACCAGGCGGTTGGGGCGGACCGGCGACCACTCCCGCGGGTTGGGCAGGATGGCCGCCAGCAACGCCGCCTCGCGCGCATTCAGCGCCGCCGCGGACTTGCCGAAGTACGCACGCGCGGCGGCCTCGGCGCCGTAGAGGCCGGGCCCCGTCTCGATGATGCCGAGGTAGACCTCGAGAATGCGCCGCTTGCTCCAGAGCAACTCGATCTGCGGCGTCAGCCACGCTTCCAGCACTTTGCGCAGCGGATCGCGCCCCGGCCAGAGCAGGATGTTCTTCGCCGTCTGCATGGTGATGGTGCTGGCCCCGCGCGGCCGGTCGCCGGCGAGCCAGGTGTCGATCTCGCCCTGCAGCGCCTCGGTGTCGAAGCCGTGGTGGCTGCAGAACAGGTTGTCCTCGGCGGCGATGACGGCGGCGATCAGCTGTGGCGAGACGCGCGACAGCGGCACCGGTCGATGATCGAGGCCTTCTCCCTGGGCGAGGCGCACCAGCATCAGCGGCGTGAGCGGTGGTGCGACGACGCGATAGACGACGATCACGGCCAGCGGCACCAGAAACGCCAGCAGCGAGATCCTTATGGCGATACGGCGTAAATACAAGGTTGTAATTCCACCTCAGGTGGGTAAGCTGATTGGCGAGTCGCTGCTCCGCCCGCCCACCCCGTGGATTGCGGCAGGGGAGGTGGATGGAAATGGCGGGGTCCATGCCTTTATGGCGTAGACCATGCTTGTCAATAAGTTGGAAACCGTCATATTAATAGTCGTCCGGCAGGTGCCGGACCAACGCGATGTCGAAGGGCGACGATGATCACCGCGAGTTGTGGAATAGCGAGGTCTTACACCTCGTCGGCAGCTACAGCGGGTGGCCATCCGAAACGCCTCGGCAGATAAGGAGGCGGATGGACGGAACCGCCGCATTTTCGCCTTGTAGGTGTGGCACGCGGGATTCGTCATTTCCGAAGTTCTATTCGAGGTGGAAGATGAACGTCCTGTCCAATGAAGCGCTGATCGCAAACGAAGAACGACTCTCCCGGCCGGAGGCCGGAGAAGACGGGTCTCTGTATTACCGCGCGGTTCAGCGTCAGCGTGCGCGCGCGATGGACCTGCACCGGCAACAAATGCGCTGGATCGGCGTGGGTTTGTGCGTGGCGTCGGCGATGATCACCTTGGCGTCCGCGATGTTGATCGCCGTTCGCTTCTGACGGCGGCGCGGCTCGGTCCACCGGACCGCCAGCGCTCATTCGCCGCGGAACTGCGGGCGCCGCTTCTCACGGAAGGCGTTCAGGCCTTCCTGATAGTCGCGGCTGTCGTAGACGACACGGCGTAATCCCTGAATCTGTTCGAACGTCTCCGGGCTGATGGCGTGCGCGGCCGCCAGGAGGCGGATCTCCTCCTTCATCACGGTAATGCTGAGCGGCGCATTCGCGACGATCTTCGCGGCCATGGCGTAGACGAACGCCTCGATCTCTTCCGGGGCCTTGATATAGTTGACGACGCCGCAATTGAACGCCTGGGTCGCGTCGATGGGCTGGGCGGTGAACAGCATCTCCTTGGCGATGGGCAGCGGCATCGAGTTGACGAGGGTCAGCAGGCCGCTGAGGTTGTAAGGGATTCCCAGCTTCGCCGGCGTGATGGCGAAGGTGGCGTTCGGCGTCGCCACCATGATGTCGCAGGACAGCGCCACCTCGCAGGCCCCGCCCCAGACCCCGCCCTCGACCAGGGCGATCACCGGGGCCGGAAAGCCCTGGATCGAGCGGACCAGGACGCGGAGTGAATCCCCCCAGCCGAGCGGGTCGCGCCCGGCATTGGGCAATTCGTCGATGTCGTGCCCCGCGGACCAGACCTTGCAGCCGGCGGTCGCTCGCAGGACACAGGCACGCGCCCGGCGTTGCCGCAGATCCTCCAGCGCCGCGCCGACCTCCTCGATCAGCGGATGGCTGAGCGCATTGCGCTTCGCCGGATTGTCCAGGGTGATGGTGCCGATCTGGTCGCGAAACTCCGTCTGGATCAGCGGCATGGAATGCTCCGGATGGGAAGATGCAGGAGGATGTGCGGCGGACCGTCTCGGGTGACCGGTCGCGGCCTCGCAACATAGCCTACCGGGATCGATCGCACGGTACCAGCGACAAGCGAAGCCTGCGCACCCGTTTCAGTGCAGCGTGGGCGGATGCGATCGTCGGAGTTCGTCCGCCAGGATCCGCATCGGCGCCAGATGCGGGTGAATGCGCAACGCCTGCTCCACGGCGACGCGCGCCGCGGCGACGTCGCCATGCCGCAGGCAAATCTGCGCGAAGCCGGCGAGCGCGCCGAAGTGGCGGGGCTCGAGTTGCAGCGTGCGCCGGATGTCCCGCGCGCTGGCCGCGTCCTCGCCGCGCAGAAACAGCAGCGTCGCGCGCTTGTTCCAGGCTTCGGGCCAGAGCGGATCGGCGCGGACCAGATCGTCGAGCAGCAGCCGTGCCTCGTCCCAGCGCCGGCCTGCGACCGTGGCGATACAGCGCGACATCAGCGCCGCCGCCGCCGGATCGGGATGCTGCGTCCAGATCTCCCAGATGTCGTCCTCGATGCGCCACGCCTCGGCCGCCGCGCTGTCCTCGGCGAGGCGGGCGAACAGCGCATCGAGCGCCGGCGACAGGCGTTCGATCGGCTCGATGGCGGCGAGTCCGGCCACGACCTTCAGGGTTTCCTCGAACATCGCGCCGCCGCCCCTCTCCGCCTGCAGCCTTTAACCCGATCTTAAGCGGGGGTGCCGACACTTGCAGCCGCAATCGCTGTGATCGGCATCACGACATGGACTGGAGCAAGACCCCCCCCTTCGGCGCGATCAAGCAACGGCTCGACTGGCTCGACCAGCGTCAGCAGGTGCTCGCCCGCAACATCGCCAACGCGGACACGCCCGGCTTCACGCCGTCCGACCTGAAGCCGTTCAGTTTCGGCGACCAGATGCGGCGCCAGACCGTGGCGATGGCCGCGACGGCGCCTTCGCATCTGCACGGCACCGGCGCGCAGGCGGCACCGTTCGCCGAGCGGCGCGACCGTAAGCCGGTGGAGGCGCTGCCGAACGGCAACGCCGTCGACCTCGAGGAGCAGATGGCGAAGGTCGCCGAGACCGGCACGACGCATCGTCTCGCGACGCAACTCTACCGCAAGTACCTCGGCATGATCCGCAGCGCCGCGAGCGTCCGCGGCTAGCGAACCGGCAACAGCAGCAGGAAAGTACTATGGACGACGTCGCCGCGACCTTGAGAATTTCCGCCGCCGGCATGCGCACGCAGGGCACACGGCTGCGGGTGATCGCCGAGAACATCGCCAATGCCGATTCCACGCCGTTACAGCCGGGCGACGTGCCGTATCGGCGCCAGGTGGTCACCTTTCGCGACACGCTGGATCGAAAGCTCGGCGTCGACCTGGTGCACGTCGCCGACGTCACCGACGACCCGACGCCGTTTCCCCGCCGTTTCGACCCCGGCCATCCGGCGGCGGATGCGAGCGGATACGTGATGGAAACCAACGTCAACACGTTGATGGAGATGACGGACATGCGCGAGGCGGAGCGGTCCTACGAGGCCAACCTCAACGTCATTCGCGCGACGAGGAACATGCTCGACGAGACCATCGAGATCCTGCGCTAGCGCTGAGACGGCCTTTCACCTGGAGACGGGGCGCGCGCCGCCCCTCGGGAGACGACGATGCCGATCGGAATCGACACCTATGGCAAGGCACTGGCGGCTTACGCGAAGGCGTCGGCCGGGGAAGGCGACGCGGCGCCTGGAGCGGCTGCCGCGGGCGCCGGCACGCCCAGCTTCGCCGACATGCTGAAGGGCGTGGCGGAGGGGGCGCTCGCTTCCGGCAAGGCGGCCGAACACGCGTCGGTGGCCGCAATCGGCGGCGCCGGCGGCGTGGGTGCCGACCTCGGCCATGTCGTCACGGCGGTGGCCGAGGCGGAGGTCTCGCTGCAGACGGTCGTGGCGATCCGCGAACGTGTCATCGAATCCTACAAGGAAATCCTCCGGATGCCGATGTGACGGCGGCACGACCGCCCGGGGAGCCCGGACCATGACCGAAGTCGCCGTCGTCGAACTCGGCCGCGAGGCCACCTGGGTGATGTTCCTGGTCGCAGCACCGCTGCTGATCGTCGGCACCGTCGTCGGCGTCCTCGTCGCACTGGTGCAGGCGATCACCTCCATCCAGGAGACCACCTTGACCTTCGTGCCGAAGGTCGTGGCGATGATGCTGGCGCTGGTGTTGTTGCTGCCCTTCATGATGACGACGCTGATCGAATTCACGCATCGGCTGTTCGGCCGCATCGTCGAAGGCGGCTGAGGTTCGATGGCGAGCCTGCCGCTCGCCGGCGTCGATCTGTTCGCCGTGCTGCTGGTGTTCGCACGGATCGGCACGGCGATCGTCTTCCTGCCGGGCTTCAGCGCCGCTTATGTCTCGATGCGCATCCGCCTGCTGCTTGCGCTGGCGATCAGCGTCCTGGTGGCGCCGGCGCTCACCGGCGTGTTGCCGCCGATCCCGCAGACGCCGTGGGCGTTGGGGCTGCTCCTGCTGGGGGAGGCGACGGTCGGCCTGTTTCTCGGCAACGTCGTCCGCATCGCCTTCGCCGCGCTGCAGACCGCCGGCACCTTCACCGCATTCCTGTCATCGTTCGCCAACGCACTCAGCCACGATCCCGTGGTCGAGGAGCAGAGTTCGACAGTCGCGGGCTTCTTCACCACGCTGGGGGTGGTGATGGTGTTCGCCGCCCACCTCGATCACCTGATGCTACGCTCGCTGGTCGACAGCTACGGCGTCTTCACGCCTGGAAACGTGCTGCCGCTGGGCGATTTCGCCGACTCGGTCGCCCGGGACATCGCCCGCAGCTTCGCGCTGGGCGTGCAGCTCGCGGCACCGTTCCTGTTGGTCAGCCTCGTCTACAACGTCGGCCTGGGCCTGCTCGGCAGGCTGATGCCTCAACTTCAGGTGTTCTTCTTCGGTCTGCCGATTCAGCTTTCCTTACAGATTTGGGTGATGGCACTGACGATTTCGGGCATCATGATGATCTTCCTCGACCGCTTCGGCGAAACCGTCGCCGCGGGTTGGGGCGGCTGAAGGGCCGGACACCGAGCCATGTCCGACGAGGACGACTCCTCCCGTACCGAAGAACCGACAGCAAAGCGGCTGGAGGAAGCGCGTGAGCGCGGCGAGGTCCCGCATTCCCAGGAACTGCAGACGTGGGCCGGGCTGACCGGGGCTGCGCTGGCGCTGGCGATGCTGATTCCAGCGGGGGCCGATCGGCTGGTGCGCGCCTGCCTGCCGTTCATCGAGCGCCCGGAAAGCCTGCAGGTCGGGCTCGACGACATGCGCTCGGGCCTGGGCGGCGTGCTGCTCGAGCTGGGGAGCGTGCTCGCGCCGACGCTGCTTCTGCTGGCCGGGTTCGGCGTCGCCTGCGGCCTGGGGCAGTCCGGCCTGCTGTGGTCGCCGAAACGCGTGGCCCCCGACATCTCGAAGCTGTCGCCGATGAAAGGCCTGAGCCGATTGTTTTCGGTGCGTGCCGCGGTGGAGTTCGTCAAAAATCTCGTCAAGCTCTCGGCTTTGAGCGCGGCGTTCGCCATGCTGCTGATGCCGGTGTGGTCGGGCATCGACCAGTGGGCGTCGCTGCCGGTGATGGGCGTGCTCGGCGAGAGCGACCACGTCATCCGGCGGATGGTCGCCACTGCGGCGGTGCTGATGACGCTGGTCGCCGGCGCCGACTACATCTGGCAACGCTTCTCGTTCCTGAAGAGGATGCGCATGACCCGCCAGGAACTGCGCGACGAGTATCGGCAGGCCGACGGCGACCCGCAGATCAAGGCGCGCATCCGCCGCCTGCGGCAGGAGCGATCGAAGAAGCGGATGATGGCGGCGGTGCCGACGGCGACGGTGGTGATCACCAATCCGACGCACTACGCCGTGGCCCTGGCCTGGGATCCGGCGGCGATGCCCGCGCCGAAGGTGGTGGCCAAGGGCATGGACAAGCTCGCGTTGCGGATTCGGCGCGTCGCCGAGGAGAGCGATGTCCCCGTCCTGGAGAACCCGCCGCTCGCTCGCAGCCTGCACGCGGCGGTGGCGATCGACGAAGAAATCCCGGCCGAACATTACGAGGCGGTGGCTCAGGTCATCGGCTGGGTGATGCGCGGCCGTGCCGGCCATCCCACGCCATGACCCCCGTAATAGGCCCGTTCGGGGTATCGTATGATGCCGGTTTCGGCGAGGCGGACGCCGGCGTGCTGTTCGACGAGTGCCCGTTCGGCATCGCCTGGCTCGATACGGGCGGTGGCATCCGCCGCTGCAACCCCGCTCTCGGCCGGCTGCTCGGCCGCGATCCGCTGGAGCTGGTCGGCCGCGCCTTCGCCGATTCCTTCGCCGCCGAGGATCGTGACGACGCGCGGGCGCAACTGGCGAAGCTGGTGATGGGCACGGCGCGCCGTGTCTCGATCGAGAGCCTGCGCCTCGCCGACGGCGGCCAGGAGAGCGAGCGCGCCGTGGCCTTGTTCGTCTCCGCCGTGGAGAGGGACGGCGAGATCGCAGGGCTCCTCGCCCACGTCCTCGACGTGACCGAGCGGCGCAATCTGGAGGTACGGTTCGCGCACGCGCAGAAGCTGCAGGCGCTGGGCCAGCTCGCCGGCAGCATCGCCCACGATTTCAACAACCTGATCGCCGGGATGCTGGGGTCCTGCGATCTGCTGCTGAGCCGGGCGTCGGCCGATGACCCGACGGGGGACGACCTGTGGCTGATCCGCGGCAACGCGCTGCGCGCCCGCGACCTCGTCCATCAACTCCTCGCGTTCGCACGCAAGCAGCCGCTGCGGCCGATCCCGTTGCGCCTGGAGCGGGCGGTCGATCAACTCGCGCCGATGCTGCGCCGCCTGCTCGGCCCCGCCATCACCATCGAGGTGCAGCACGAGGCCGGGTTGTCGGCGGCGCGCGTGGACCCCGGCCAGTTCGATCAGGTGATCGTCAACCTCTGCGTCAACGCCCGGGACGCCATGCCGGAGGGCGGCCTGCTGACGCTGCGCGTCGCGCAGGTGACGCTGGCGGAGCCGACCCAGCGCGGAACGGACATCATCCCCGCCGGCGGCTTCGTCGTCGTCGAAGTCGCGGACACGGGCTCGGGAATTCCCAAGGAGATCATCGACGACATCTTCCAGCCGTTCTTCACCACGAAGCCGAGCGGCAAGGGCACTGGCCTGGGCCTCGCGACCGTCTGGGGGATCGTCCGGCAGAGCGGCGGTCATGTCGTCGTCGACAGCGCGTTGGGAGTGGGAACGACCTTCCGGCTGTTCTTGCCTGCGGTGCCGGCCGCGGCCCGCGCACGGGCGGTCGCGGCGCCCGGCGAACGGCCGGCCGCCCCCTGGTCACAGGTCGTCGCCGGAACCGCCGCCGCTGAAGCCGGGCGGACGCAGGCGACGGTGCTGCTGGTCGACGACGAGGAGGCGGTCCGCCGGTTTGCCGCCCGCGCCCTGCGAGGCCGCGGCTATCGGGTGCTCGAGGCCGCAGATGGCGAGACCGCGATGGCGGCGATGGGCGACGGCACGACGATCGATGTCCTGCTCACCGATTACGGCCTGCCGGACATGCGCGGAACCGTGCTGGTCGAGTACGCGAGGCAGCACCATCCCGCGGCCTGCATCATCGTCATTTCCGCCGAACTGTGCGAATTGCCGGAGGACCTGGAGGGGTCACCGCCGATGACGCTGCTGCCCAAGCCGTTTACGCTCTCGGAACTCGTCACCTGTGTCGGCAGGGTGATGACGGTGTGAGGACTGCCCGGCCCGCCCCGATCCGTCCGCAGGCGCTGTGGACGGATCGGAACCGGACGGATGGACCGGGGCAGCGGCGAGGTCGGGCTTACAGTCGCAGCCCGGCAGGCCCTCCGTTGAGCGTCCGGACCAGTTCCGCCTGGCGGTCGGTACCGGTCTTCGCGAAGATCTGTTTCAGGTGCTTGCGCACCGTCTCGTAGGTGAGGCCCAGGTGCTGTGCCGCCTGCTCGAGCCGCAGCCCCTTCGCCAGCAGCACCGCGACCCGCGCTTCGGCGCGGCTCACGCCATAGATGCGCACGAGCTGGCGCGGGTCGATCTCGACCGGGCGCTCGGGGTCGCCGAAAAACAGAACCGCCGCGGGATCACGATCGGCCCGCCGCGATGCCCGGTCCTTGACCGGCATCAGCAGCAGCGTCAGCGGCCGTCGGCCCGGCCCACGCGGCACGGAGAACGTATGCGTTTCCGCGGAGGGATCGTTGCGCATTTCGCCGCCGGCGCCGCTCACCACATCGCGGAAGCGCAAGCGCCCGGCGGGCAGCTTGAGCCCGAGGCCGCCGCTGCCGACGTACAGGCTCTCCTCGCCATCGATGATCTCGCGCGCGGTGCGGTTGGCGCTCAGCACCGTGCCGGAGCATCCCAGCAGTGCGATGCCCATCGGCATGGCGTCGAGCGTGTCGAGGAGAATGCGCTCGGCATCCTGCACGCGGCGCAGTGATCGGCCCGCCCGCAAGCCCCGGCGCAGGTGCGGCAGCAGACGCATCAGCAGCTCGGAGTCGTCCTCCCAGAAGGCACCCTTGTCGCGCGCCCGGGCGAAGGACAAGAGCGTTACCGTCGAGCCCTGCACGTCCAGCACGCCCATCAGGTGGTGGAAAAGGTTCTGCGGGCGCAGCCAGTAGCGGTAGTAATCGCTTTCCAGGATCACCGCGGAATCCGACAGTTGCTGGCTGGTCGCGACCTTGCCCGGATGCTCGAAGCTCCCGAAGTTTTGCAGCCAGATGTTCTGCCGGCTGTAGAACTCACGATAAGCCGTGACGAACATGGCGTCGATGCTGACCGAATGTTCGATCTGACCACAGCCCTGCTCGAAGTCGTGGCTCAGGACGGCGGCGGCATCGGCGTGCACCGCATCCCGCATTTCCCCCAGGACCTCCGGCCACAGCCTGGGGTCCATGCTGGCCTCGTAGAAGCCCGAGACGAGGCTCGTCAGCTTGCCGCCGATGCCCTCGAGGAAGTCACGGAGAGTCGGCGGGAAAACGCCGAGCGGCAGCATTCCGCCGCGGACGACGCCCTCGCGCAGAGGCCCCCGGAGGACGCCGCCGTAATCGGCGCCGCCACGCGCGTCGAACGATACGTTGCGCCTGCGGTCGATCCCGGAGCGACGATCGTCGTTCTGTCGCCCATCTACCAGCGTCCGACGGTCGATCCCGGAGCGACGATCGGCGATCTGCCCTTGCGTCATTTTCATCCGCCCTTGTTCCTCAATTGCGCCATCAATACCGCATGTTGCGGAGGCAGACAACACCGTCGTTTTTCATTCGAGCCCTGTTTGGGTCACAAAATACCCTCGCAGGGCATAATAAGTTCAAACATATCAATGTGTTGGAAAAATGGCTTTGCTTGGAGAACAGACCATGTACATTACGCCCCGTTGCCAAACCCGGACGGCCGTGGAATAAGAGGAACACCCGATGCTGGTCAGCAAATTGCAAGTGGTGGACAAAGAGACTTCCGACAAGAACCGCGCGATCGACGCCGCCGTCAGCCAGATCGAACGGGCCTTCGGCAAAGGCTCGATCATGCGCTTGGGGCAGCGAGAGACCGTCGAGACGGAGGCCGTCTCGACCGGATCGATCGGTCTCGATATCGCGTTGGGCATCGGTGGCCTGCCGCGCGGTCGCGTCGTCGAAATCTACGGCCCCGAGAGTTCAGGCAAGACGACCCTGGCGCTCCACGCCATCGCCGAAGCCCAGAAGAAGGGCGGGCTCTGCGCCTTCATCGATGCCGAGCACGCGCTCGATCCCATCTACGCACGCAAGCTGGGCGTCAACCTCGACGAGTTGCTGATTTCCCAGCCGGACGCTGGTGAGCAGGCGCTGGAGATCGCCGATACGCTGGTCCGCTCCGGCGCCGTCGACGTCCTCGTCGTCGACTCGGTGGCAGCCCTGGTGCCGCGCGCCGAACTCGAAGGCGAAATGGGCGACAGCCATGTCGGCCTGCAGGCGCGGCTGATGAGTCAGGCGCTGCGCAAGCTGACCGGCTCGGTGTCCAGGTCGCGGACGATGATCATCTTCATCAACCAGATCCGCATCAAGATCGGCGTGATGTTCGGCAATCCGGAAACCACCACCGGCGGCAACGCGCTCAAATTCTACTCGTCTGTTCGCCTGGAGATTCGCCGGATCGGGGCGATCAAGGATCGTGACGAGGTCGTCGGCAACCAGACTCGCGTCAAGGTGGTGAAGAACAAGCTGGCGGCGCCGTTCAAGATGGTGGAATTCGACATCATGTACGGCGAAGGAATCTCCAAGGTTGGCGAACTGCTCGACCTCGGCATCAAGGCCGGGATCGTCGAGAAGTCCGGCTCGTGGTTCTCCTACGGGTCCGAACGGATCGGCCAGGGCCGCGAGAACGCCAAGCAGTTCCTCCGGGACCGGCCCGAGCGCGCCGTGGAGATCGAGGCGAAGATCCGGCAGAACGCCGGCCTCGTCGCCCAGGCCTTGCTCTCCGGCGGCGATACCGCCGAGGACACCTCGGACGACACGGCGGCCGGCGGCGAATAGCCGAGGCATCGGCCCGGTCCGCGCCTGCCAACCGCCGCGCAGGGTCGTCCGCGATGGCACCCTCCTTGCTTGCCCGATCGCGGTCGCAGCGCGAGCGGGAGAGAAAGCCTTGACCGAAGACCAACACAGACCCGACCGCTACCGGTCTTTCGCCGGCATCGATTGCGTCGGCGACAGCCGGCGGCTGGTCGCGGCGATCCGCCGGCACATCGACGATCCGGCCAGGACCGACGCGTTCTGGGAAGCGTTCAAGCTTCGGCTCGCGCAGGTCGGTGACGAGGCGCGGCATGCGCCGGATGAACTGCGCCTCGTCTGCTCGTCCGTCGCCTACATCGAGGAGCTGTTCGAGCGCTGGGGCGACGAGGATGGACTCGCTCTGCTGCATCGCCTGGAAGAGGAGTGTTGCTGACGGCGTCGCTCGTGTGCGGCGATCGACGACCCACGGGTCGAGTATCGGCCGGCCGATCGCCGGTTAAGTCCCTGTAAACCTCGGACGCATAGACTTCGCAGCAAAGGAAGAGCGCGGTGCCACCCCGGTGCGCGGCTGTGCCGTTCCGTGAACTCTGCTCCGAGGAACGACGATGTCCTGGCTGGCAAACTTTCGAATTCTCCCCAAGCTCCTCGCGTTGATCGTGTTCCTCGGCCTGGTGACGGTCGTGGTCGCGGTGATTGGCATCAGCTCCCTCAAATCGCTCACTGAATCCGCCGGTCATATGGAAGTTGCCGGTGATCAAGCGTTGACCGTCGCGCGGATGAACCAGAACGTTCTCGCCAGCAGTCGCACAGAATACCGGATGGCCCTCGAACCCACCGCCGATAACGTCAAAGGCGCACGGGGACGCGGCGAGACCGAGCAGAAGCAGTTCCGTGAGCGTCTCGCACAGCTGCGGTCGACGACTGCGCCCGAGCAGATGGCGAAGCTCAACGACCTGCAACGCGCCTTCGAGGACTATGAGGAAGCGTACAAGCAGACGCTCGCCTCCGCCAATGCCGTGCAGGATTCCCAGGTCTCCGCCGAGATGGCGAAGGTCAGGAAAGAGGCCTACGCCAGCCGCGATGTCGCCGAGAAAGTTCGGGAGCAACTGAAGGCACTCGGCGATGCGCGAAGCGCGGACACCGAAGCCTTCGTCAAGGAAGGGCGCCAGCTCTACGACAGCATGCGGACTCTGCTCATCGCCGTCACCGCCGGCGGTATCATCGTCGGCAGCCTTCTCGGCTTTCTTCTCGCCCAGTACGGCGTGGCCCGGCCGATCCGGAGCATCGTCGAGGTGTTGCAGAAGCTGGCGTCCGGCAACCACGACGTCACCATCACCGGCGAAACCCGCAAAGACGAGGTCGGCGACGTCGCCAAGACGGCCGTTGTCTTCAAGCAGAACGGCCTGGAGAAGCTGCGGCTGCAGCAGGAGCAGGAGGCGCTGAAAGCGCGTGCCGAGGCGGACAAGCGCACGGCGATGAACAAGATGGCGGACGACTTCGAGCATGCGGTCGGCGGCATCATCGAGACCGTGTCTTCGGCGGCGACCGAGTTGCAGGCCTCGTCGCAGTCGATGACGGTGACGGCGGAGGAGACTTCGCGGCAAGCGACGGTGGTGGCGGCGGCGTCCGAGCAGGCGTCGGTCAACGTGCAGACAGTAGCGTCGGCGACCGAGGAACTGGCGTCATCGGTGCAGGAGATCGGCCGGCAGGTGAGCCAGTCGTCGCAGATCGCCGACCGGGCGGTGGCCGAGGCGGACAAGACCAACGCCAAGGTGCAGATGCTCTCCGAAAGCGCCGACCGCATCGGCAACGTCATCAGCATGATCTCCGACATCGCCGCGCAGACCAACCTTTTGGCGCTGAACGCGACGATCGAAGCCGCGCGCGCCGGCGAGGCGGGCAAGGGCTTCGCGGTGGTCGCCTCGGAAGTGAAGGCGCTCGCCAGCCAGACGGCACGCGCGACCAGCGAGATCGCCGACCAGATCAAATCGATCCAGGGCGCGACCGGCGAGTCGGTGGTGGCGATCGAGGAGATCGGCCGGACCATCCGCAGCATGAACGAGATCGCCGCCGCCATCGCGGCTGCGGTCGAGCAGCAGCAGGCGGCGACGCAGGAGATCGCCCGCAACGTGCAGCAGGCGTCGGCCGGGACGACGGAAGTCTCCAGCAACATCGGCGGCGTGACCAGCGCCGCGGCCGAAGCCGGGGCGGCCAGCTCCCAGGTGCTGCATGCCTCCGAAGACCTGGCCCGCCACTCCGAAACGCTGCGCGGCGAGGTCGACAGGTTCCTCACCACGGTCCGCGCCGCCTGACGCCCCGCCTCCCGGCCCGGACCGCCGCAATGCGTCGCGCGGCGGTGCGGGCGGGGCTTTTTTCGAGCTTCCCGTTACTAACTCCAGGTCTCCCGTCACGAAGCCTGGATTGCTTCAGCCGCTTCGTTCCGCTCGCGATGACGAAGGCGGTTTTCGAGGTCGGGTATCCCCTCGGTTAAGTTCTTCTATAGATCTTTCGCGTAACCTTTGCTGCAGAGGAATAACGCCGCGCCACGAGGCGTGCGCTTGGCCCCGCTGTGTGTGGAGTTGGAACATGACTTGGCTCGGCAAGATTCGGACCCTTCCTAAGCTGCTCGCTCTGATAGCCCTGCTGTCGTCAGTCGCCGTCGTGATCACGGTGATGTCCGTCCAGGCGCTGAAAACCCTGAGCGACGCAGCCGACGAAATGCACAGTACCGCTGTCACAGCTCTGCTGTCTGCGCGGATGAACCAGAACATCGTGGCCAGCAACCGGTCGGAGTACCGAATGGCGATGGATCCCAACCCTGAAAACGTCAAAGCGGCGCGAGCCGTCGGCGACGCGGAACAGAAGCAGCTCCGGGAGCGGTTGGCCGAGCTGCGCTCAGGCGTCTCCGGCGTGGCCCTGCAAAAAGTCGAGGAACTGCAGCGGAACATCGAAGCCTATGAGAAGGGATACACAGCGACCCTTGCCGCCGCAAACGACGCAAAGGACGTGCAGATCTCAGCCGACATGGAGCGCGTGAAAAAGGAGGCAATAGCCAACCGCGCCGTCGCCGACACGGTTCGCGGGACGCTACGGGAACTGGCCGACACCATGGTCCAAGAGATCGAAAGAAAAGCGAACGAAGCCCAGGCACTTTACCAGGATACCCGCAACACGATGTTCGCCTTCGGTGGCGGCGGCATCCTGGTCGGCGCGCTGCTGGGCTTTCTGCTGACGCAGTTCGGCATCGTCAAGCCGATCCGGAGCATCGTCGAGGTGTTGCAGAAGCTGGCGTCCGGCAACCACGACGTCACCATCACCGGCGAAACCCGCAAAGACGAGGTCGGCGACGTCGCCAAGACGGCAGTCGTCTTCAAGCAGAACGGCATCGAGAAGCTGCGGCTGCAGCAGGAGCAGGAGGCGCTGAAGGCGCGTGCCGAGGCGGACAAGCGCGCGGCCATGAACAAGCTGGCGGACGACTTCGCGCAGGCGGTCGGTGGCATCATCGAGACCGTCTCGTCGGCGGCCACCGAGCTGCAGGCCTCGTCGCAGTCGATGTCGGCGACGGCGGAGGAAACCTCGCGGCAGGCGGTCGTCGTCGCCGCCGCCTCTGAGCAGGCGTCGGTCAACGTGCAGACGGTGGCGTCGGCGACCGAGGAACTGGCTTCATCCGTGCAGGAGATCGGCCGGCAGGTGAGCCAGTCGTCGCAGATCGCCGACCGGGCGGTGGCCGAGGCGGACAAGACCAACGCCAAGGTGCAGATGCTCTCGGAAAACGCCGACCGCATCGGCAACGTCATCAGCATGATCTCCGATATCGCCGCGCAGACGAATCTGCTGGCGCTGAACGCGACCATCGAGGCCGCGCGTGCCGGTGAGGCCGGCAAGGGCTTCGCGGTGGTGGCTTCGGAAGTGAAGGCGCTGGCGGCGCAGACGGCACGCGCGACCAGCGACATCGCCGAGCAGGTCAAGTCGATCCAGGGAGCGACCGGCGAGTCGGTCGTCGCCATCGAGGAGATCGGCCGAACCATCCGCAGCATGAACGAGATCGCCGCCGCCATCGCGGCTGCGGTCGAGCAGCAGCAGGCGGCGACGCAGGAGATCGCCCGCAACGTGCAGCAGGCGTCGGCCGGGACGACGGAAGTCTCCAGCAACATCGGCGGCGTGACCAGTGCTGCAGCCGAGACCGGAGCCGCCAGCTCGCAGGTGCTGAGCGCCTCGGAAGAACTCTCCCGCCACTCGGAATCGCTGCGCGGCGAGGTCGGCAGGTTCCTCGAGACGGTCCGCGCCGCCTGAAGCCGTCCGACCGTCATTGCGAACCGGCGAACCGGGTGTGGCAATCCAGTGCCGGGGCCTCGCCCGAGCAGTGGATTGCTTCGCTTCGCTCGCAATGACCGGTTTTGGGTTCATCTCCCGGCGGATTTCGATGGAACGCCGATGACGAGGATGCCGTCCGTGATCAGCGCCATCTGGACAGCGTAGGCCGGGGGGACGTAAAACGCCGCTTCGGCAAGGGGATGATACCCTCGCCCCGGCAACATACATCTCCAGTCATGCAAACCGTCCACGACATCCGCCAGGGATTTCTCGACTTCTTCGCCGCACACGGCCATCGCCCGGTGCCGTCGAGCCCGCTGGTGCCGCGCAACGACCCGACGCTGATGTTCACCAACGCCGGGATGGTGCAGTTCAAAAACGTCTTCACCGGTGCGGAGAAGCGCGATTACGTCCGCGCCGCCACGGCGCAGAAGTGCGTGCGCGCCGGCGGCAAGCACAACGACCTGGAGAATGTCGGCTACACCGCCCGCCATCACACCTTCTTCGAGATGATGGGCAACTTCTCCTTCGGCGATTACTTCAAGGACTTGGCGATCGAACTCGCCTGGGCACTGGTGACGAAGGAATTCGGACTGTCCCCGGACCGCCTGCTGGTCACGGTCTACGCCGACGACGACGAGGCGTTCGAGCTGTGGCGGAAGATCGCGGGCCTGCCCGAGCAGCGGATCATCCGCATCGCCACATCGGACAACTTCTGGGCGATGGGCGACACTGGCCCGTGCGGCCCGTGCTCGGAGATTTTCTACGACCACGGGGAGCACATTCCCGGCGGCCCTCCCGGCAGCCCGGACGAGGACGGCGACCGCTTCATCGAGATCTGGAACCTCGTCTTCATGCAGTACGAGCAGGTGACGCGCGAGGAACGCGTATCCCTGCCCAAGCCGTCGATCGACACCGGCATGGGGCTGGAGCGCGTCGCGGCCGTGATGCAGGGGACGCACGACAACTACCGCATCGACCTGCTGCGCGACCTGATCCTCGCGTCCGCACACGCGACCGGCACCGATCCGGACGGGCCGCACGCGATTTCCCACCGGGTGATCGCCGATCACCTGCGTGCCGCGACTTTCCTGGTGGCGGACGGCGTGCTGCCGGCGAACGAGGGCCGCGGCTACGTGTTGCGGCGGATCATGCGCCGCGCCATGCGGCATGCCCACCTGATCGGCAGCAAGGATCCGCTGATGTGGCGCCTGGTGCCGACGCTGGTCGCCAAGATGGGCCAGGCCTATCCGGAACTGGTGCGTGCGGAACCGCTGGCGGTGGAGACCATGCGGCTGGAGGAGACCCGCTTCCGCAACACCCTCGAGCGCGGCCTGAGGCTGCTCGAGGAAGCGACCGGGGCGATGCCGGCGGGTGGTGTGCTCGACGGCGAGACGGCCTTCAAGCTCTACGACACCTACGGCTTCCCGCTGGACCTGACGCAGGACGCGCTGAAGGCCAAGGGCATCGGCGTCGACGGCGAGGGCTTCGCCCTGGCGATGGCCCGGCAGCGTGCGGATGCGCGTCGCGCCTGGGCCGGCTCCGGCGAGGCGGCGACCGAGGCGGTGTGGTTCGAAGTGCGCGAGGAGGTGGGCGCCACCGAATTTCTCGGCTACGACACCGAGACGGCCGAAGGCAAGGTGGTGGCGCTGATCGAGGGCGGCGCGCGGGTGGCGGAAGCCGAGGCCGGCGCGAGCGTCGCCATCGTCTGCAACCAGACGCCGTTCTACGCCGAGTCCGGCGGGCAGGTCGGCGACACCGGCCGGCTTTCCGGAGCGGGCGGGCTGGTCGTCGTCATCGACAACACGCTGAAGAAGCTTGGCGAACTGCACGTGCATCTCGGCCGGGTCGAGAGCGGGCGGCTGCGCGTCGGCGACGATGTCGCGCTCGAGGTGGACCACGAGCGGCGTGCGGCGCTGCGTGCCAACCACTCGGTGACGCACCTGCTGCAGGCATCGCTGCGCCGCCGGCTGGGCGAGCACGTGACGCAGAAGGGCTCGCTGGTGGCGGCCGACAGGCTGCGCTTCGACATCAGCCATCCGAAGCCGCTCACGCCCGAGGAGATCGCCGCCGTGGAGGCGGACGTCAACGCCGAGGTCCGCGCCAACTCCGAGGTGACGACGCGGCTGATGGACGCGGAGTCCGCGGTGCAGGCCGGCGCGATGGCGCTGTTCGGCGAGAAGTACGGCGACGAGGTGCGCGTCGTCTCCATGGGTCGGCACGATGCCGACGGGCGGACGTATTCGACCGAGTTGTGCGGAGGCACCCACGCGCAGCGCACCGGCGACATCGCGTTGTTCAAAATCGTGGGCGAAACGGCGCTGGCGTCCGGCGTCCGGCGCATCGAGGCGATGACCGGAGAGGCGGCACGCAGCTTCCTCGTCGAACACGAACGGATGCTGAAGGAGACGGCGCACCTGCTGAACGCGGCGCCGGGCGACGTGGCCGGGCGGGTGGCGCAGTTGCTGGACGAGCGGCGGCGCCTGGAGCGCGAACTGGCCGAAGCCCGGCGGACGCTGGCGGTCGGCGGCGGTGGCGGGCAGGCGGCGACCGAGCGCGACGTGGGCGGCATCCGCTTCTCCCCGCGGCTGCTGGACGGCGTGCCGGCACGCGAACTGAAGAGCCTGGCGGACGAACTCAAGCAGCAGCTCGGATCCGGCGTCGTGGCCCTGATCGCCACCAACGACGGCAAGGCTTCGGTGGTCGTCGGCGTGACGTCGGACCTGACGGCCAGGGTCAGCGCCGTCGATCTGGTGAAGATCGGTGCCGCGGAACTCGGCGGCGCCGGCGGCGGCGGCCGATCGGACCTGGCGCAGGCCGGCGGCCCGGATCCCTCGCGCGCGCAGGCGGCGATGGACGCGATCGAGAAGGCGCTGGCCGACGCGGCCTGACGCCTGCGAAGCGCCCCGGTTTCCCCAGCCGCCACGTCCCGCAAAGTCCTTCCAGGGGTCGTCACGGAGCCGCGAGTGGACGCGAATTCATTCGCGTCCCCGCTCCGCGCACAGCAGGATGCGCCGCAAGTCAGGTTCTGAACGGGCGCTCACACATGAATGGGGAACTGAGTATGCGGCTCGCCGGCACGGCGAGTTTCGCAAGGAAGATCTGGCGGCTCACGGCCCCCTACTGGGTGACCACCGAGACGGCCGAGGTCGGCGTGTTCGGCCGCTCGATCCGCGTGCCGGAGCGCTGGATCGCCCGCGTGTTGCTGGCGATCGTCCTGGTCCTCAACATTGGGATCGTCTGGATCCTGAAGCTGCTGAACGACTGGTACGCCCGGTTCTACAATGCCCTGGAGCAGAAGGACACGGACGTGTTCTGGGTGGAGATCCGCTACTTCGCCGTGGTGGCCGCCCTCTACATCGTCGTCGCCGTCTACCGCATCTGGTTTCGGCAGATGCTGCAGATCCGCTGGCGGCGGTGGCTGACGAACGTCTATTACCGGGAGTGGCTGCGTGACCGGACCTACTACCGGCTCGAACTGACGGGCACGACCTCCGACAACCCGGAGCAGCGCATCCAGGAAGACTGCGACAACTTCACGCACCAGACGCTCACCATCGTCCTCGGCCTGATCTCCGAGGTGCTGACCCTGGTGACCTTCACCCTGATCCTGTGGAACCTGTCCGGAAGCGTGACGCTGCCGATCTTCGGCGGCGTCGAGATCCCCGGGTACATGATGTGGGCGGCGATCCTCTACGCCGTCGCGGGCTCATGGCTCACGTACAAGATCGGCCGGTCGCTGGTGCGGGTGAACTTCGACTTGCAGCGCTCCAACGCCGACTTCCGCTACCGTATGATCCGTGTGCGCGAGAACGCCGAGAGCATCGCGCTCTACGGCGGCGAGCCGGACGAGGTCCGCCGCCTGGACGGCTCGTTCCAGACCGTTTACCGGATCTGGTGGGATTTCATGCGCTACAACAAGCGCTTGGTGTGGTTCACGTCCTTCTACGGGCAGGCCGCGACCATCTTTCCGTTCGTCGTCGCGGCCCCGCGGTATTTCACCGGCGACATCACGCTCGGCGTGCTGATGCAGACGGCCAGCGCTTTCGGCACGGTGCAGAGTTCGCTGTCCTGGTTCGTCGAGACGTTTCCCAGCCTCGCCGAGTGGAAGGCGACGACCGATCGGCTCACCGGCTTCGGCGAGGCGATGGCCGCGGCGAAGCAGGCACAGCGCGCCGAGCGTCGCTTCGACATGGCGGACGGCGACGCGGGGGCGCTGGTGCTCGAAGATGTCGAGGTCGACCTGCCGGACGGCCGGGTCCTGCTGCGCGACGTCGATCTCACCCTGGAGCGAGGCCGATCGCTGGTGATCCAGGGCCCGTCCGGCAGCGGCAAGACGACGCTGTTCCGGGTGATCGCCGGCATCTGGCCGTTCGGCCGCGGGCGCCTGCGACTGCCGCGCGATGCCCGCGTCCTGTTCCTGCCGCAGCGCCCATACCTGCCGCTCGGCACGCTGAAGGACGCGCTCACGTATCCCGATCACGCCGACGCGCACGGCGAAGACGCCTGCGTCCAGGCACTGGAAGCCTGTCGGCTGCCGCATCTGGCAGCGCGGCTCGACGAGACCGGCAACTGGGCGATGACGTTGTCGCCCGGGGAACAACAGCGCCTGGCGTTCGCCCGCGCGCTGTTGTACCGGCCGGACTGGCTGTTCCTCGACGAGGCGAGTTCGGCGCTGGACGAGGCGACCGAGCGCGAGATCTACCGCACGATCAAGGAGCGCCTACCGGCAGTCACGCTGATCAGCATCGCCCACAAGCCGGGCGTGCTGGCTTTCCACGACGCCCGCGTATCGATCGACCCCGCCCTCGGGCGCGTCCGGCTGGAGGCGTTGCCGCAGGCCGAGTCGTAGCGGCCACGCGAAGCGTCGCGGTTTCGACTCGGCTACCGGCCGTTCCGGCGTTTCGTCACGCTGGACGACGGCACGACGATCCACAATGCTTTTTTTGACCGTGGCTTTCGCGAGGACGCGCCATGAAACTTCATTATTACCCGGAAACGGACAGTCTCTATATCGAGCTTCGTGCCGGCCTGGGGATCGAAACGCGCGAGATCGCAAACGGGCTCAACGTGGACCTGAACCAGGCCGGCGAAGTGGTCGGCTTCGACATCGACCATGCCTCGGCGCATCTCGACCTGACGACGTTGGAGACGGTGGAATTGCCGCTGAAGACGACACGGATCGCCTGATCTCGGCACACCCCGGCACCAGCGACACGCAACGATCCCCACCCACCCCGGCGACATCCCGCAAAAAACGCTCCGTGCCATTTTCGCGCAAGCCGCGGTACCATACCGGAGTTCTTGGACGCGGGCCGATGAATCCCAGGAGCAGACATGGCGGGTGCCCGAAAGTGGCAGCCGCAAGCGTCGGGAACGGGGGAAAGCGGAAGCCAGACGCGCACGACGTCATCAACGGAATCCGTGCCACCTCGTAACGTTTGAGCTGATGGGCCAAGTGCCCTGCCGGTGGCGGTCCCGCTTGAGCGAGGGGTTAGGCTTCCCTGCGGCTCGGGTGGACCCTTTCTTTCAGAATCGCTGTCATTTGTTCGACCGATAGCGACGAGTCTACCAAGGTTGTGCGTAGTGGCTCGAACACTGCGAGCATCCTCATGTGCCCGTCGAGTGACCGATGGTGGCAGTTGAAGCTCCTGCTTTTGAACTCCTGAAAACGGTCGAGCTGATTGACGAGAAACATGGCGACAGACATGTGCTCACTCTCATTGTTGCCATCAAATCCCTGGAAGTGAGGCTTTTCTCCGAAGGGAGCTGCGTCCTTTGCGAGTTGCTTCTTCTGCGCCTCGTCTAGTCTACCATAGGAGTACTCGATAAAGCTCCACATGTCCAGAATGTTTACGACGTCTCGGACTACCGGCGGGTCCTCGGCTGGTTCAAATGGGATACCACTGTACTTCCAGCGAATAGCCCAGAGGTGGTCATTGAAGATCGCTGAGCGTAGGAAGTCTGGCTCTGTTTCACCGTTAATTTGAAGTTTCTCGTATATCTCGGTCAGCATGAGGATGATCAGCTTCTCGCCATCACCTAGCTTCATGGCTACTTCCTATGTTCCCAATGGTAGATATTGCTTCGAATCTGCTAGCTGCTTCACTACGGGCATAAAGTTCTCGATGTTGTAGTATATGCTCTTGCCGAAGCGCTTCTTCTCATCAAACGACTTGGCTTCAGCAAGACCTTCTATGTCCAGCTTGAGATTTTCGCATAGTGTGGTCGCTTGGTCCGAATAAAGGCCACAGAAGTGACTTCGCTGTTCAAGCAGCATCGCGGCGAATGCCTCAACCTCTCTTGCAATCTCAGCACAGTTGATCCCCTTTACGAGATGCGGTGTCGAGGTAGGGCCCACACGCGCCACTATGCCCACAATGCGCTTTATCTCAGAGTGGATCTGCGACACTTCAGCTAGCTTGCGCCGGTCAATGAACTCCTGGCGTACGCGTTCAGCGCTAGTAGCTGAGCGTTTTGCCTTCCGTGCTTCACGAAGTGACCAAATCGCACCGAAGATGGATGCGATGGAGCCAACGATTGAGAGGAAGGTTTCCATCCGATTGCGAAGGGTCTCAGGAAGCCTAATATCCGGGTTGAGCAGACGCCGGAGCGCCGCCCTCAAGGCCCTCTACCAACGCCTCGTCGACCGCGGGAAACAGCACGGCATTGTCCACGGCACCCCGTGGAGCGAGCGACTACACACAGCTTGATGGTTGCTACGATGTCCGGTCTCGCCCGTCAATCGTCATCTTTGAGCGCCCGCTTCTCGATCCCCGAAAACGCCGCTCTTGGCGAAAAGCGCGAGTTCGAGCCAAGACGCCGCCGGCCGGCGTCAGGCGCCGGCGGCGAGGCGGGCGACGCTGTTGCGGACCGCGTCGGTCAGCCGCAGAACCGGTGTTTCGCCTTCGCCCATCGCCTGCAGCGCCGCAGGCTCGATCGGCTCGCCGAAGGTGATGGTCACCGG
>Ga0209573_1000362_pt1 | contig 101775 bp, 76 predicted proteins | sample TNRBio252014_DNA_FD_185870 | JGI IMG/M metagenome (GOLD analysis project Ga0209573, IMG submission 185870) | Wastewater treatment Type I Accumulibacter community from EBPR Bioreactor in Madison, WI, USA - TNR Reactor_6/25/2014_ DNA (SPAdes)... | ecosystem: Engineered > Bioreactor > EBPR >...
TCCCGGAAGCACAAAAAGTTAACTCATTGAAAAACAATAAGTTAGCTTTTTAAATGGTTAGTCATAAGGTGTAAAAACGCCTCTCCAGTCACATAGCCGTCACATAAGAATTGCCCGGAATTACATAAAACGCCTCTCCAGTCACATAGCCGTCACATAAATTCACCGGGTTAGATTTAAGTCTGTCCGTTTCGCAACCGTAAACTAAATTTTCCCCCTTTTTATAAAGAATTATTTGATAAATTTAAATCTGTTATTTCTCAAATTCGAATTTGATACATCTTTTTTTACAAGGTACCGGAGAACTATCAATAATGGCAAAAAGAAGCCTTTTAATTCTGCTCTTTCTGTTAACTGCAACACCTCTTGTTTATTCACAAACCGTAGCCGGAAAATATGCCGGTGAGTTTCTCGCAATCGGTGTTGGTGGAAGACCTCTCGGAATGGGCGGAGCGTTCACTGCTGTTGCAAATGATGTAACCGCAGCTTATTACAACCCCGCAGGTCTCGCAGCTTTGGATTATCCACAGCTCTCGTTAATGCACGACCAACGATATGGCAATCTTGTGAATTACAATTATGGTGGAGTTGCGATTCCTTTTGGAAAAGATTATACTTTTGCTGTCAGTGCTCTGAGACTCGGAGTTGACGGGATCTACGACACTCGTGAGGCACTTTATGATGCCAATGGTGATGGAGTTCTTGATATCAGAACAAACGATAAACTTGACTACTCCAAAATCAAAGAATTTTCAAATCAGGATTGGGCATTTTATCTCTCCGCAGCCAAAAAAATTGATGATAAACTCTCGATTGGTGCCAATTTTAAAGTTATAAGAAGAGATATCGCAGAGTTTGGTGCCACAGGTATTGGATTTGATGTGGGTGCAACCTACAAAGCTACCGATGCATTGATGCTTGGTGCCGCTGTTCAGGATGTAACAACCACTCTTGTTGCCTGGAGTACAGGAAGAAATGAATTAATCACACCAACTCTTAAACTTGGTGCAGCTTATGCACTTGAAATTCTCGGCGGGGTACTTCTTCCTGCAGTTGATTTTGATGTAAGATTTGAAGGCAGGAAATATGCTGCCACGATGAATTTGGGACCCGTGTCCATCGACCCTCATTTTGGTTTTGAATTCAACTTTAAGAATGTAGTTGCGGTTCGTGCCGGTTATAACGATGTAAAACAATTTACAATCGGTGCAGGTGTAAAACTTCCAAAACTTAACATCGATTACTCTTTCGCCCGTTTTAACATGGCAGAAGATGACAGATTACCCGATTCGCACAGAATCTCGATAACCCTCACACTTGAGGAACCGAAGTTTAAGCGTTAGATATTAAAAAAAACCCGTCAAATTGGCGGGTTTTTTTTATTATTTTTACATATTATTTGGAATTTAATTTCATCAAACTGTCTCCAAGCTTTATTGTTAAGAAATATGGGGACATTTTTAAAGTCTCAATCTATCAGGAACTGAAACCAGATGGCGAAAATTGAAGGTTTTCGAGTCAAAAATTTTAAAGCGTTGAAAGAAATAACTCTAGGTCGTCTATGGAATTTGCAGGATGAGCAACCCCTCACTTCAATGACGGCAGTCATTGGTAAAAACGGTGTAGGGAAGAGTACATTATTCGATGCATTTGGATTTCTGGCTGACTGTCTTAGATCGGGTGTGGAAGAAGCATGTTACTCCCGTGGGCGCGGAGGATTCAGAAGTATCCTTTCTCAGGGTCAAACCGGTCCCATAGAATTTGAGGTTTATTACAAGGAAGATGGTAATGCCAGACCTATAACCTACGAACTTGCAATATCATTAGATCAGACAGACAGACCTTTTGTTCTAAAGGAAAGGCTAAGACAGAGGAGGAAGAATCAAAAACATGGCTGGCCATTCTCTTTTTTGGTTTTAAATAGCGGAAGTGGTGTGGCATGGAAAGGTGATCAGTATGGAACTCGAATAGACGAGTCCAAAGATGAATTGGATTTGGTAAAATTGATGGAATCTATTAGATCAGGGAAAGATTTTGAAGAATCGAAAGAAACCGAAATTGTTGAATTAGAGGATAAAAGGAAATTAGGAATAGCTACATTAGGTTCTTTAAAACAGCATCCAAGAATTTCAGCATTTCGTAGATTTATTGAAGGTTGGTATTTGAGTTATTTTACACCTGATGCCGCCAGAAGTTTACCCATGGCAGGACCGCAAAAGCATCTTAATATTCATGGAGATAACCTTGGGAATGTTGTTCAATTTATTGAGCGTGAACATCCCGAACGATTTAAGAATATCTTGAAGCGAATTGCTGAGAAGATCCCGGGAGTTGAAAAAATAGATACAGAAAAAACCAATGATGGCAGATTGTTATTGCGATTTAACGACCAGGGATTTAAGGACCCTTTTTTTGCGCAAAATATGTCTGATGGGACACTGAAGGTATTTGCGTATCTACTTCTCTTGGAAGATCCAAGTCCACCTCCATTTTTATGTATAGAAGAACCCGAGAACGGCATTTACCACAAACTATTAGAATCATTGGCGGCGGAGTTCCGTGAACATGCCACCGGTCGAAAAGGTGGTTCTCAAGTTTTTGTAACGACGCATCAACCTTATTTTATCGATGGTCTTAACCCTGATGAAGTATGGATTCTTGAAAAAGGAAAAGATGGTTTTTCACAAATACGAAGGGCGAGCAAGATTCCTTCAATAAAGCACCTTGTTGAAGAGGGGTTACCATTGGGTGGGCTTTGGTACAGTGATTATCTCAATTTAAGGTAATTAAATGCATTTTGAAATCCTTGTTGAAGATGAGTCCGGTAAACGAGCCCTGGAGATACTTGTTCCAAAGATAATTGGTGAAAATCATACCTGCACTGTACACCCTTATAAAGGTATAGGTCATATCCTCAAGAATCTCTCAAATTCAAGGGATCCGAGGAATAAAATGCTCCTTAATAATCTCCCAAAGCTAATTAGAGGATATGGTAAAACTTTTAATACTTATCCAACTGATTATCCAGCGGTTTTGATAGTTGTTTGTGATTTGGATGATAAATGTTTGAAGAAGTATCGAGAGGAATTATTAGCAATTCTCGAAAGTTGTGATCCAAGGCCAATAACCGGATTTTGTATCGCCATTGAGGAGGGGGAAGCCTGGTTCCTGGGTGATATAGATGCAATTAAATCCGCCTATCCAAACGCCAAAACTTCGATCCTTGATGGTTATCACAATGATTCTATATGTGGAACATGGGAGAAACTGGCAGATGCTATTTACGCCGGAGGTTCTGCATCACTTTCAAAAAAAGGGTGGCAAGCAGTAGGCAAAGAAAAATCAAATTGGGCAGAAAAAATCAGCCCGAACATGGATATAACAAATAATTCTTCCCCAAGTTTTAATTATTTCAGGGACAAACTGCGAGGTGTTCTCGACTAAAAACTTCTGTGTAAAAATTAGTCTCATTCGCGTTCCGCAACATTCAATCTGCGTGTTTCCGCGTCCACTGTTCTTATTATCTTCCTTGTTTTTGTTCCAATCCGGGGCTACATTTTCCGCTCCTCATCCCCATAATTCACCACTCATCATTAATCGACGAAATCTGCCCCCGTTCAAGACAATATTCGCACAACTATTTTTATTTCCTCCGGTCTAATTAGACAAACAATCAGGAATCCATTAAATGAGAAGATACTTTCTACTCTGCTTCTTTTTAATCGCAGTAGTATCCGCACAGGCAAGCGGAATAAAAGGTTCAAAAGACATTCAAATTACCAAAACAACGCAACCCATCAATATCGATGGCAGGCTTGATGAATCTGTATGGAAAGATATGCAGGTTTACGATTTTTTCCAGCGTGACCCCGAAGAAGGCAAAATCTCCACACAAAAAACTGCAATCAAAGTTACTTACGATGATGAAGCTTTTTATGTGGCAGCTCACTGTTACGACACTGACCCCGATTCGATAGTTACTGTTCTTTCAAGAAAAGATCAGTGGGTTCAATCCGATTATTTTATGCTTTTCCTCGATCCCTACAACGATAAACGCTCGGGATACTATTTTTATGCAACGCCAAGTGGATCGATGGGAGATGGAACACTCTTTAACTCCGATTGGGATGAAAGTTCCTGGAATGGTGTTTGGGATGCACAGACAAAAAGAACGGGTGATGGATGGGTTGTAGAGATGAAAATACCATTTTCGCAACTCCGTTTTAATAAAAGAAACGATATGACATGGGGAATCAACTTCAAACGGAATATTGCCCGTAGAGGTGAAGAGAGTTATTACATACTTGTGAAAAAAGGAGAAAGTGGATTTGTTGGAAAATTCGCCGAGCTAAAAGGTTTTGACGAGATTGGGAATAACACCAACATCGAAGTTCTACCGTATGTTCTGTCTAAAGCTCAATATCTGATTCACGACCAGGACGATCCATTCTACAAAAGCAATCAGTATGGCACTTCAATTGGTGGTGACCTCAAGTGGGGGATAAACAGCAATTTAACTCTTGATATAACTGTTAACCCCGATTTTGGTCAAGTGGAGGTGGATCCGGCAGTGCTTAATCTCTCCTCTTTTGAGACATTTTATGAAGAAAAAAGACCATTCTTCATTGAGGGAAACAACCTTCTTCAGTTTGGGTATGGTGGATCGAACAACAATTGGGGGTTTAACTGGGGAAATCCTGATCTCTTCTATTCGAGGAGAATTGGAAGAAGCCCAAATGGAGACGCTGCAGATGGCGACTTTGTTGATTACCCAACAAACACTCAAATTCTTGGTGCTGCAAAACTTACCGGAAAAATCTCAGAAGGCTGGTCAGTCTATGCACTAAACGCTGTCACAAATTCGATGAGTGCCAGGTCTTATACCAACGGTATCACCACAAAAAAAGAAGTGGAGCCTTTGGCAAATGCAACAGTATTCAGAACTCTGAAAGAATTTGATAATTCTCGATACGGTTTCGGATTTATGGGAACTTCGCTCATCAGAAAATTTGATGATCCCGGCCTCGAGAACGGTTTCAGCCGCAGTTCATTTACCGGTGGAATCGACGGTTGGCTCAATTTCGATTCTGCAAAAGTATATGTAATGAATGGATATCTAATGATGTCAAACATCAATGGCACCAGGGATTTCATCACAGAGCTGCAAAAGAGGCCTCTCCACTCATTCCAGAGACCGGATGCAAAGTATCAGAAACTTGATACGAATGCAACTTCACTTAACGGATGGGCAGGCAGAATTACTGTGAACAAACAAGAGGGCGCTTTCTATTTTAATGCAGCCCTGGGTGCCATTTCCCCCGGTTTTAATTCAAACGATCTTGGTTTTTCGTATCGAACAAACTACATTAATGGTCACCTTGTAGCCGGTTATAGAGACTATGTTGAAGACTCCTACAGCAGATCAAAAAGTATATATGCAGGTGTTTTCAGGTCATACAATTTTGATGGTGATATCGAATCCAACGGTCTTTTCACAACGGGAAACCTCTGGATGAAGAGTTTTCATCGCCTCCGGTTCAATTTTGGGGTAAATTTTGAAGCTTACAGCACCCGTCATACGAGAGGTGGTCCAACAGTAAAACTGCCCGCCGGTTACAATGGAGCGATTGGATTTTCAACCGACTCGAGAAAAGATATCACAATTGATGGCGATTTCTATTATTCAGGTGATGATCTTGGTGGGAACTATTATAGTGTTCAGGTGGGTGGATCATGGAGAGCAAGTGAAGCAGTAAGGCTTTCAATCTATCCCGGATACGAGTGGAATTATGATCCGGGGCAGTGGATAGATAATTATGATGATCCTGCTGCTGTTAATACTTACGGAACCCGTCACATCTTTGGTTTCCTGGATCAAAAAACACTTTTTGCAACAATTCGTCTGGATTACACCTTTACCCCCACGATGTCGCTTCAGCTTTTTGCTCAACCGTTCATTTCGATCGGGAAATACTCTGATATCAAAGAATTTGAGAAGGAAAGAACGAGTGACTTCATAGTGTATGGCACAAGAGGAACTACAATCAGTTATGATGCAGGTAACGAAGAATATCTCATTAATCCCGGTGGTGGAGCAAGTTCATTTGCACTCGGAAATCCTGATTTCAACTTCAAATCGCTCCGGTTGAATATTATTTACAGATGGGAATTCCTCCCCGGTTCAACACTCTTTCTCGTATGGACACATGACCGCACCAATTTTGATAATCCGGGAGAGTTCCAGATGGGAAAAAGCTTCTCAAATCTGATAAACTCCGAAGCGAACAACATCTTCATGGCAAAAATGACCTACTGGTTCAACGCAGCAGCTCTGCTCTAAAACCTTATTAAAAATATAAAAAGGCTGTCTCGAAAAGGGGCAGCCTTTTTTTTTGTTTACTTAATTAAACTTAATTTTCTTACGGAAGAGAGATAATAACACAATAGAAATGACACTCAAGAAAAAACCTGATTTCCTCCGGTGGTTTAGTCCGACAGGTTATTGAATTTTTGTTTGCAGATTATATTAATTCATCATTCAACAATGCGATTTTTATTAGTGAGAATTGTAAGAATATCATTAATTTACACGAGTAAAAAAATAGAGTTGTTTCGGTGGTTATGAAATAAAAATTTGCCGTTAAACTTACAAATGACACACAACACGGTGGAGAAGTATGGACCTCACAGAGCGTCAAAGGGAGTTACTGAATGTTACAGGTTTCGTAATTCCGGGAAATGTGTATAAGATACACTATACAATTCTGAAGTTTGGGCACGCAGAAAGTCCCACACACTTTACAACTAATGTCACTGAAAAGCTCCTGAATATCGGGGCTGTTACGGTGATACCCATCAGCACAAAACGCTACAGCACCAAAAATATTGTCCCTCTTAATCTTTCCAAAGATTCAAATCTTAAACCACTTGAAGATGAAAATCTCAATTTACAATCTTATGCCATTGTTCAATTACCCAAACAGGTGGAATTGGAGAAACTTTTTGAAGAGCCTGTTACTCATCTTCGTGGGGCGTTATTGGATGATAAAAGAGAAGAGGTATTGAAAGCAAGGAGAGAGTATATAAGGTTTCAATTCAGCAGGAAAGGGAGGCCTTAAATGGGTAAACTACGAGATGGTTTTATCGACTGGTATAAAACCGGAGTTCCAAAAGAACCTTTGATGTTTAGAGTTATTGCAGACCTGATCGACAGTTATTTCCTTTCGGTAAGAAAAGTGAGATCAAATTATTTTGAGAACTTTGGATTTACTGCAGAAGGCACCTTCATCGAGGAGTTTGAAGATCAATTTATTCTCGATAAACTTGATGATTATGGTCTTTCTCTGTTAGCACGGCAACCGGATGATGATTCCGTAAAAAGAACATTAAATTTTTTGATAAAACAGTATTACAATACCAAATTTATGGCTGAGAGTAAAAAACACGCCCGCTACGCTCTCGATACAATAATCGAAAAACTTGAAAAAGCCCGAATAATCAAAACACAGACCACAAATAACAAGCGGGATTCCAAATCAATCACTTTGATAAAACAAACCGACCTTTCAGAATGTGAGCAATATTTTACAAAAAATTTTCTGAATGTTGATGCAAAAGTTTTATCCCTTCAAACAGTAATCAATGAACTTGAGAAACGAGAAAAGGCGTGGTACTATGAACTGATTGATGACATCGCCGGATATTTTGAAAAATATGATAACACAACCGGAATCTTCGAAAAACCTGACGAAGAGGAGAGTGAAATTGAAGATGAGGCATTTAATATTACAGCCTCACCAGGATATGTGGCGCCTGATGATGAACCCTCTGATGAAGAAGAAGATGCCGATGATAATCTCTCTAATGCGGAATTGGAAAATTCGACATTTCATCACTCTATATCTTTGGACTTCGAGCCGATTGGTTCTGATCAGAAGGTTACATTGGTGACTGATTTAAAAGTTGTTAAGAAACTGATTGACGAAGATGAGGAAGAGATAACCGAAGATGCGCAACTTCTCATCAATCTTCTTCTGAAGAGGCTCAATCCAAACGAATTTAACGCATTTATCTTAACATTTCTCTATGGTGGATATACCAATAAAGCAATTCCACTTGAGATTAAAAACAGGATAATCGAAATTTTGCAAGTAAGCCAGGCGACATATTATAACTACCTCATCGGATTTAACCAGGTAATGGATAAAATAAAAAAAGATGACAGATATGGTTTTGATGATAATGATGTTCTTGCCGCAATTGATCAATTATCCGAAGTATATAGAAGGAATTTTGTTATATGAACCCGGTGCTCACAAACACAACGCTTAGAGAACTGCCTGAATATCTGATTCAAGACTACTTGAATGGAAGGGCATCAGAATCTGAAAGAAAAATTGTTGAATCGTTGATGAATCTTCCGGAGAACTCGGAAAAACTTAAATTTGCAAGCGAAAATCTTCTCACCAAACCCGGAGACTCGAGGGTGGAGCGGCTAATGAGTATAGCTCAAATGTATAGCGTTCCTGCTTCCCGTGAGCTTCATGAAGATCAGGATGTTGAACCCGCTGCCGGACAAATTTGGTCAATATCTCAATTCCTGAATGGTGCCCCCCGTAATTCATACCTTCCAATTGCGCAAACACAGTATATCTTCATTCTCACCAATCCTGTGTCCCTTTCCGAGGTTCTTGAAAAACAGCCGACAGGTTTAAGGCTTGCCGTCGATGATCAATTTGTGGAATATCTTCCTGTTTCGATGCACACTGAATTTGCGAATCAATACGACTTGATAATCCCCTCTGAAAATTCAATTCTCGATGTGGAATTTATGATCATGACCGAGATCAACTCCACTACTCTTTGTTCAAATCTCGCTAACTATTTTGGCTCCCTGAACGAAGAAGAGACTGAAAAACTTCTCAACCTCTACTTCTATACACAAAAGATGGGGCACGATTATGAGTTGCTAAGCAATACGCTCACCGGATCTGAACACTATAATCCTGAATCTTCGATTGTTGAGTACAAAAAAATCGAATTCCAAAATTCACAGATTATCTCCGAACCCGTTGAAGACATGATGGCGTATTTGGAAGGACTGGGGGTTGTTCTTGTTTCGAAACAGATTTATGACAGGCAAAAATATACTTTGGCGGCTTCAACTGCCAGTGTTATGGTAGCGGATATTGAACCAGAGGAAAGATATTTCCTCTATCGGGATACAAGGATATCAATTGCCGTAAATGAGTATAAAGAACATGGTTACTACTTCAATGTGGTGGTTACAAAAGAAGCCTGTCCTTCTCTTTTCACATTTAAAGTTACGAGCAGGAATGAAAGCAAAATCGTTCTTGAAATACCTGAAAACAGACCTGACGAGTATTTTTTCTCTTTTTACAAGGAATTTACGAGTGGCATATTCACTATAGAGATCACGAGTGAGGGAAAAGAACTGCTTTTGGCTGATTTCTCCATAACAATTGATGGACAATAGATGATCGAGAGCATTAAGGAGTGTTTGAAAAAAGGAGCTTTTTTTTCAGCAGTTGATACATGTTTAAAGCTCTACGATTCAAGCCCCGAATTAGAGAAACTCGAAATACGGACTCAGCTTAAAAAATTGCTCGCTTTAAATGATGTATTGGCGGCAATTGATGAAAATACAAAAGCCCGTCTCGAGATGATATTTGATTCACCGTTGCCGGAAATTGACCACAATTATTTTATCGGACGAGCCTGTTTTCCCGGATACAACGAGACCGGGAGCAGTCTGGTTATGCTGGAAGCGAAGAATATCGAAGCAAAAAACTCTGATGATCTGATTAAATTTAAAACAAACGATGAAACAAGGAGTGGTCTTTTAACCCTGCTGTTATTATTTTGGCAATATCTTCACAAAAACATTTCCGCAGAGGAAATAAAAGGGAGTGATGTTACAGTTCTAAATTGGGGTCACATCTACACATGTTACTCAAATCCCGCAACCTCAGGGCGTTTTTATACTGAAAATAGTGATGAAATTAATGGTGACTCCTTGCAATATGCGGCGATAGTTGCAACAATATCTCTCATTACTCACATCCCCGTTGATCCCGGATTTGTTTTTACAGGTGCATTCAAGACGATAAAAAACAGTAGAAAAATTGGAGATCTAATTCAAAAAGTTGACTTAATCAAAAGGGAAAAACCTTCGGTAAAGAAGATTGTAATCCCGCCAAGGTCTGAGTTCGCCGCCATGGAGAGAGAATACATCGCAAAAAACGAAGGGTTGTTCCTCGAAGTTGATGGATTTACAGAGCTGATTGAGAAAGTTTTTGGCAAACCTGTTGAAACTCTTCTTTGCTTTAATACAAAAAAGAGATACAGTCTTGGAACCTGTCGAATAATTGCAAAAAGCGTAGGAGACAGGCAGCTTAAAATTTATAATAAACTGTTAAACAGCAGATTTAATTTTGATACTGCAAGTTTTAATGTGGTTCATTGCACTCGGACTGAAGATTTTGAAAAAACAGAATATCTGCTCTTTCCGCTTGATAGTATTAATTTTATTCCTGATGTGCGAATTGAAAAAGAGACGATGGTGGTGTTGGATATGATCTCTACCGTGGTTAATATTGGTAACCTGATATCCAATAATTCACAGAGTCCGGTGATCTTTGCAGCCGGAATTGGTTACGATCCCAAGGAAGCACAAATCTTTGCTCATCCAAAAGGGAAAAATCCCAAATATTTGGGCAAATACTTTGAATTAATGCAAATTAAAGATTAAAAAAAATGGATATAATTTAGTTTTAAACAAACCATCACTTATAACAATATGGGAGAACGATGGAGAAGAAAAACAAATACTCTGTGATGCTTGCGGCGATGCTGCATGATATTCACAAGGTTCTATGGCAGATACCGGGAGATGATGTCGGGTCTCAAACAGACTTTGCCCTCCGGTTTTATGAAGAAACGCTTTCGCAAAATACGGAGGCAGCAGCAATAAAAAATGAGGTTTTTGACATCTTAAAAGGTGATCAAAACCCCGTTTCCGACTTGATAAGTCGCGCCGCACAGATGGAAAAAGATGTTTCATCCCAGGGTTCATCCCCCGGGAGGAAACCATTACTCTCAGTTCTTTCTTTGGTTGAGACAACCCTGGAAAAACCTGAAGGGCTGTTTTACTACTTGCCCGGTGTAAGTGACATCCATGAGATAAACGCCACATATATCAAAGATCAGAGCGGGCTTCCATCCGACAAAGAGATGGTAGATGCCTCGCAAAGATGTTATAATAATCTGGTAAACGATATCAAATCTCTGCCCGATCTAAAATTACCGCAACTTATTGATACTCTCCTCTTTCTTTTCGAGAAACACCTTACCAAAACGAGTTCTGCTCTTTATGATGAAAAGCCGGATATCTCACTTTTTGATCATTTAAAAACCACAACTGCCCTCGCTCCATGTATAAATGAAGCTGATGACACTTCAAAACCATTCCTTATAGTTGCTGCTGACATGAGTGGAATCCAAAATTTCATTTATGCTGAGACCAATCCGATAGAAAACAGCCAAAAGGGAAGAAGTAAACAGTTCAGAGGAAAGTCGTTTTATCTGACACTGTTAACCGATACTTTCAGCAGTTATCTGCTTGACCAAACAGGCATGTCGTCGGCAAATCTTCTCATAAATGGTGGCGGGCATTTTGTGATGGTTGTCCCGAATTCGGAGGGAAATCGTGATAAAATATTAAAAGCCAAAAAGAAGATTCAAAAGTGGTTTTTTGGTACTTATAAAGGTGAGCTAAATCTGATTCTCGAAACCCTTGAGGCTGATGATTCTCTTTATAAAAACTTTTCGAAGTGGTATGGAACCATAGCCAACAAACTGATGGCGGCAAAAAAACAGAAGAGTATTGAGATGTTGTCTGAAGTGTTCTCGATTAATCTTGATGGAGCCGACAGACAGTATGAAGTAAGACCGGGTGGGGAAGAGAAAGAAACCTATGATGGTCTTGCCGGATATGAGAAGTTCCTCTACTCGTTAACAGAGATGTTTTCGGATATCGGAATGATTCTTCCAAAAGCTGACTATCTCATCCGGAAGTTTGTTCCTTCATCATTTAAGCCGGAATACAGTTCCGACTACGATCTGATCGAGATTCCATTTCCCGGTTTTGGAATAACCTGGGGAATTGTTTCAGGCAACAAAGCTGCAAAACAGTTCCTTACCGGGGGTGATCCGATTTCTTCAACTGTTTATAACATAAACAATTTTGAAGTGCCCGTTTCAGTGCTCGATGAAGTTGGTTCAACCTCCATAAGTTCAGGAGTGAAACTTCTTGGGAATCAGGCTCCGATGACTTCCTCAAATGATTCGGTTCTCGAGTTTGGAGAGGTGGCTAAAATGAGCAGTGATCCCGGAGTTTTTCTTGATTACCCGGCTCTCTCGGTGCTGAGAATGGATGTGGATAATCTCGGGAGTATTTTCAGTTTCGGGCTGGAACGAGAAAACGAGTCAGACAGCATTAAATCACTCTCGAGAACTGTGAATCTTTCGAGGGCACTTAACCTCTTCTTTACGGGTCACATTAATTCAATCGCCGAAAAAACGGGAATTTATATCACCTATTCCGGTGGTGATGATCTCTTTGTTGTGGGTTCCTGGATAAACACAATTAACTTCGCATTTGAACTGAAAAAAAGATTCACTGCATTTGCCTGCGGGAATAAAAATCTCACAATTTCGGGTGGAAGTTATCTCTGTAAAGACAGTTATCCAATACACAAAGCCGCAAAACATGCGGGAGAGGCTGAAAGCAGAGCCAAAAAATCTGTACCTGAAAAAGACAGTATTTCACTCTTTGGGAAGGAATTCAGATGGAGCCGCGCGGAAGAACTTGTTGAGTTTGGCAGGCAGCTCGACTTACTTGTTCACTCAACAAATGTTGACGAGAAGATCACCGCTTCTTATGTCCATTTTCTACTCGGGCAAACGACAGTAATGTTAAATCAGGACAAAACTCTGAATATCGACAAATATTTCAGGAACATGTTCAAAATAAAATACTCTCTTGCCAGACACCCGCGTGAAATTGGTGAGACTGCTATAAAACAAAATGAAAGTGGGGTAGTGCCAAACCAAAAGGTGGAACTGCTTTCAAAACTGATAAATAATGTTGGAAGTAAGGAGCTTGTCGAAGATTTTGTGGTCCCGGCTTCCTATGTAATTTTAAAGAACAGAAAAAACAAATAAACAGGAGACAAAATCATGCCTTTGCAAAATTTAGATAATGTAAGAGATCTTTCGAGTATCACCCCGGCAGATATTGACAGTATAGGTCTTGTCTATGCACAAAAATTCACTGAAGATAAGGTTAAAACGACTCAATTACGCAACTTTTATTCCGCCGTGGTTTCCATCAGAACCAAATTCAGAGCCGAGAGAAAAGTAACTCCCCAGATAGAAAGAGACCTTATTCTGCTAAAACCCAAACTTGCTTACGCAGCCGGAAGACAGCCGCGAGTAAAGCCTTTTTATGAACTGATGAAAGATGCAATTAACACTACCGTTAATGTTGAAGAAGCGAAAAAGCCACTTGCTCTCCAAAATCTGATATCGATTACAGAAGCAATTGTTGCATACCATAAATTTTTAGACCCTAAAAACTAAGGAGATCAGACATGTCACTTAAATTCAAAAAAAATATCGTTTTAAGAGGCCAGATCGAGACTTTAACAGGTTTACACATCGGCGGAAGTAAAGAAAAACTTGAAATTGGCGGAGTTGATTCTCCCGTAATCAGGGACCCAAACACAAGCTACCCATTCATCCCCGGCTCAAGCTTAAAGGGAAAAATGAGGATGCTCCTCGAGTTTGCCATGGAAAAAGTTACCGCAAAAGGTGATGTTTATGAATCAAAAAATCCTGATGATGAAATATGCAGAGTGTTCGGGAATTTTGAAAAAGGGACAGCCGGTGGCCCAACCCGTCTTGTGGTTCGTGATGCTTATCCATCAAAACAGACCATTAAGATGTGGGAAAGTCTCGATTCAGAGCTCCAGTTTACAGAGTTAAAGCCTGAAAACACTATTAACCGCTTAACCTCAGAGGCTAATCCCCGTTTCCTTGAACGCGTTGTGAAAGGGTCATTTTTTAATCTTGAAATGATCTACAGTGTTTATGATGAGAAGGATGAAGAGAATCTTAAATTAGTCTATCAGGCTTTAAGACTGTTGGAACATTCAGGACTGGGTGGAAGCATCTCCCGCGGATACGGAAGAATAAAATTCCGTTTTACAGAACCGCTTGATGTTTCAGTAGAGGATTATAAAACCGGAAGTGCAAAATACGCCAAAAGCGTTGCCCCCGTCTCCGAAGAAAACAATGAAGGATGGAAATCTCTCGATCAGATATCAACAATTTAACAGGTGGTATCGATATGAAAATTGTTTATCTAAAACCGGGGTCATCCTTCAGGGATAACTTGAGGTCGGATAGCCTTTGGGGTCTCATCTGTTGGGGAATAAAAACCCTCTATTCAGATGAAGAACTCAACAGCTTCATCTCAGGTTACTCTTCAGGTTACCCGCTAAAAATATCATCGGCATTTAAATATGTTGAAGATCAGAAGGTCAGGATTCGCTTTTTCCCAAAACCGATGTTACCACCTTTCGATTTTCAACAGATGCTCGAAGGGAAGAAAAAATCTGAAAAGATGGAAATCTTCAAAAAATTGAAAGACTGGAAATCGCAGAAAATGGTGTCAGAAGCTGTTTTCTTTAGATTTTTATCCGGTGAATTAAACGAGAAAGGATTCTTCGGAAGTTCTGAACTCTGGAACGCCGCGCTTCTCTCAAAAAACTTTAGGGAAGAAGCTGAAATTCACAACTCGATTAACAGACTGACGGGATCCACCAATCCGGTTCTTTCTGAAGAGGGTAAGGAAGTTGGTAAAACGGGAGGGCTTTTTAGTCGTGATGAGATATTCACCCAAACAGGAGGACTCTTCTTTCTGATGGATGGTGAAGATAAATATCTTAAGATGGCTGAGGCTGTTCTTCGCTTCCACTCTCATACAGGTCTTATGGGAGATTCTTCCACCGGGAAAAATCATTTCGAAATCACAGTAGAAGATTACCGGTTCCCGGAAGTGAAAGATGCAAACAGCTTTGTTTCTCTATCACTCTATCTTCCAAAAGATGACGAGACAACTTTTTATCAGTCTGACAGTTCAAGTTGTTTTTACGAACTGGAGACGAGAAAAGGGAAAATCTCAACGGGACACCTGAATCAAACTGACTTCTGGAAAGATTCAGTGCTCTCCTTTAAAGAGGGTTCTGTGTTTAAGTCAACTTCCAAATCCGGTTATGGTACCATAAAAAAAGTTAAAGAGATTACGGGTGAAAAATCGTTTTCTGTTTATCACTATGGAGCCGCATTCGACATCCCCGCGAGGATATTATGAAACTGAAACTTAAAACTCTTACTCCGGTTCATATTTCAACAGGAATTAACCTTGAACCTTTCGATTATCTGATTAAGGATGAAAATATTTATCGAATCTCACTGCCAAAAGCTATTGAGGTGATTTCAGAGGATGTTCCCGATGCTCCTGAACAATTCGCTGAATGGCTCGATGAACAACTTTTCAGGTTTGACAGTCAAAAAAACAATCAATATCAGCAGGCTAACAAAAGCCAGAGTAAAATCCGAAGAGAAATTAATTTTGGTGTATTCTGCAGAGGTGTGTTAAAAAAACCTGCACTCGTTGATAAATTAATAAAATCTGCGGTTGTTTATGAGATGCCGCTTCCATTTGGGATGGCTAACAATACTCAGGTAAATGAACAGATAAAATCATCAGACAACCTGCCCTATATTCCCGGCACCTCGATCAAAGGAGCCGTGAGAACTGCACTTGCGGCAAATGCCTGGTTAAAACTGACAGATGCTGAACGGGCAAAAATCACACAGAACACCAAACGCTCCATGGGTCAGTTTAATCCCAAAAGGTATTACAAGGATAAAGATGAAGAGTTGATGAAACTTATCTTTAGCTGTAGAACCACGGACAACAGTAAGTCGGATGCCGCACGGTTTAGCATCTTTAAGTTCTTCCATTTTTCTGATGCCCATTTTGTTTCTGCTGATCAAAAAGATGTAATGCAGGCAAATCCTGTATTCCTCTACCTGAAAGACAAGGAGCCGCAGCCACAGACAAACGCTCAGGAAATGATTTCCGCCGGTTCAATTTTAGAGTTTGATCTCTTTGTTGATACCGATGGATTGTGGCGGGCTTATAAAGAGAGTAAGACAGGAACAGGAATCTGGTTGGATCTTGAAATGAAAATTGAGAGACTGTTTGATATAAAAATCGCTGAAATCAAAAAGGATGAACTCGAAAAGAAGTTGGCAGGAGCAATGTTTGCAGTATTAAACAAACATGCCCGACAGACTTTTGATAGAGATTTAAAGTGGTTTGATGGACTCCGTTATTTCACTCAGAAAAATGGCATCGCAGAGGCCACAATAAAACGGATCAGCAATTTCTTTGCGTCCGGGATTCCTGCCGATGGAGGTACTCTTAAAACCGGTTGGGGATCGGGTTTCCTTTCAACAACCATCTTCCATTCAATCAAACAGACCAATGAACCTTTTGTGAAAGAGATGTTTCATGATCTGAAAATTGGAGAAGCGAGGCAAAAAGGCGGATATGGTGACCGCGAACAGCAGAGTACCCCGACAAACCTTAATTATTTCCCCAAATCCAGAAGGATGACAGCTCAACAACTGTTGATTCCGGAATCGGTTATGGGTTGGATTCAGATTGCCGAGGATTTCACCACACCTGTTGCTGTTGATGGAAAAACAGAAACCGTTGAAACCCGGGTTGTAGAAGCTCCAAAAGTTGACACAGAAGCCATCATCGCCGGATACACAGCCGACAATCAGAAAGTTAAACTGAAAGACATGCAAAAAATGTATGCCAAAGTTCTCAGAAGTGAGGCTCCGATGGTAGTTTGTGAAATTCTTCATCCTGAACTCCCCGGTGAATTTAAAGCAAGGTATCCCGCCGGTTTACCCGATGGCAGTTTTGTGATCTTAAATGTCAACTTCATCAAGAGCGGGAAGATTCAAAATGTCTCGTTAGCCAAAGCTTTGGTTTAACCATGAAATATCCTGACCTTGATATCTACAGATTCAGGATCAGACTTAAACTAAACGGAGATTTGGTGACCCCAAGATACAAGGGGTCGCTTCTCCGTGGAATTTTTGCCTGGTCGTTTAGAAATACTGTTTGTGTAACAAAACAACCCGTTTGTGAAGGTTGTATGTTAAAACAGGATTGTTCCTATTTTAAAATCTTTGAAACCGAACTCCCCGTTTCACACATATCATACTTAAGGGGAATCAGAAAGGTACCTCACCCCTTTGTGCTTAATCCTCCGGCAGACAACAGACTTAGAATTTCAGCCGGCGAGATTCTCGAAATTGAGCTGGTACTTTTTGGCAGTTCTGTTAATCTTCTCCCTTATTATGTTTATGTGTTCCAAAACATTGGAAAAACGGGACTGGGTTTCGAAAAAACAGGATATACTATCGAGGAATTCACAAATGTCCATCTCGATGGTGAATCCAAAATCCTGATTCCGGGATCTGGTGACATTTCACTTAAATTCACCCCTGTAAAAACTTCTCAAATTGTTGAAAACCTGCCCGAAAAAATGGAAAAGATAACTCTCGATTTTGTCTCCCCCGTCCGTTTTCAGGAAGAAGGTAAAGTGATTAAACAGCGGGATAAAATAACTCCCAAATTGGTCGTCCTTTCAACTGTGAGAAGATATCTGGCTCTTGCAGGACTTTTTGGCCCGGATGGTTTTGTAGATGGACAACCGGATTTCCGTTTTAACGATTTTCACATCTCAGAGAATTCTTTGAACTACTTTGAGTGGGGAAGGTATTCAAATCGACAAAAAACCTGGCTCGACATGAGCGGGCTCACGGGCTCACTCACCATCGAAGGAAATGTCGGAAGAATTCTCCCATGGCTTTTAATTGGTTCTCAAATCAATATCGGCAAAAACACCGCCTTTGGTTTGGGGAAATTTGATATCACGAAGTCACAGAGTCACGAAGTCACAGAGTCACCGAGTAACTGGAGTTCTGAGGTACTGAATATCTGAGGTTCTGCAGAATATAGAAGTACCCGGTCAGAGATTCCTTGATTACGAAAGGATTACAGTCAAGTCGCTCCGTTTTGTGGCGTAGAAATTGCATTCCTTCATGGAATGTCCCTTGTTTAGTCCCGTATGGGATGCCTGGTGGCAAAAGGATTTTTATAATGGTTTCATTGTTCCCCTCACACTGAAGTGTGAGGCTATTGGTTTTATGCTCTCAGGGTTGATGTAGCTCTCTGACTTGATAAAAATATGTTAAATTTAGTGATTATTGATTCGGATGTGGAAAACTTTTAATATTATTGCATTATTGGATTACTGAATTATTGCATTAATATGGATGTGCCTTGTTTAAAAAGGATTACAGTGTTAAATTCCAGGTTGGTACCATATAATACATAAACCCTTTACGCCAAATCCAAATTGGTTTAATGTGGTTTGCCTTGTTATGTCCCTTACGGGATGCCGGTATGGCAAAAGGATTACAGTTTATTCACCAATTGGTGATATGTTATTTCAGGATAGTTACTTTAGATGTAAAGTGCCTTGATATGTCCCATTTGGGATGCCGATATGGCAAAAGGACTACAGTATTATAGCTTGTTTCCAGGTGAAACCCATATCATTTATGAGACACTGTATGAAGTCTGCCTTGTTGAGAAAGGATTAGAATACTAAACGACAACCGTCGTCGTTTTGATCACCCATATATACTTTCGTGAAGTTCGCCTTGATATGTCCCGTTTGGGATGCCACTGTGGCAAAAGGATTATTGTATAGTTAAATTGCAATCTGTCACAAGGTTTGTTAATCCCGGAAGATTCCTGGATTATCCTTGATATGTCCCGTTTGGGATGCCACTGTGGCAAAAGGATTATAGACTAAATGTGGGATCTAGATAGTTTACCACAAAATCAAAGAACTTGTACAGGTTTTCCTTGTTTAGTCCCTTACGGGATGCCGGTTGGCAAAAGGATTAGAATAATTATTTCCATTCCCAGAACGATATGTAAGGAAAGATAATGTATGCGTACTCGCTCCTTGTTTGGTCCCGTTTGGGATGCCGTAAGGCAAAAGGATTATTGAGATCAAAATCTGTGTATTCCAATAACTCCATGGAATCTGCAAAACTCTCCTAACGGGATGCCTTCAGCATTTTCATCCGCATTCTATACCTCCCTCAATGACATTTTTTTACAAGGTTTTACTGTGTTGTGAAACTTAAAAGCAGGCAAACATTTATCTTTGTGGTGGAGATCATTAATAATTAATCCGGTGAAATGTATGCGAATTGTTTATGTGTTGTTGATGTGTGCTGTGTTGGTGTTTACAGGTTGCGATGACGTTATCGTTGAACCGGGGAATGATAAACTTGTGGATTTGTCGATCAATTGGAAGTTTCAGATTGGTGATGATTCTGCATGGTCGCAGATCGATTTTGATGACAGCAAATGGGATAAAATAACAGTTCCGTCATCGTGGGAAAATCAAGGTTTCCATGGCTACAACGGATATGCCTGGTATCGTGTCTCTTTTGAAGGTTCCACAGCTCTCGCTAAAAAAAACCTCTCCCTTCATTTGGGATATATTGATGATGTTGATGAAGTTTATTTTAATGGTGTAAAGATCGGCACATCGGGCAATTTCCCTCCTGACTATAAAACAGCTTACAACGCATATCGAATTTATTATCTCCCTTCTTCGTTAGTCAATTTTACTTCAAAAAATGTGGTTGCTGTCAGGGTTTATGATGCTCAACTTGAAGGGGGTATTATGTCGGGTGACCCCGGAATTTTTGAAAATGAAACCTATATTTCTCCCGATTTTGCACTGGAGGGAAACTGGAAATTTATCACCGGGGATTCAGCTGCATATATCAACGATGATATTGCTGACAGTGCGTGGAAGGATGTAATTGTTCCTTCTTATCTCGAAAATCAGGGCTTTTCCGAATTTGAGGGGTATGCATGGTACCGTATAAAATTTGATTTTAAGGACAAAGACTCAAAGGCGGCACTTTTACTGCTCCTTGGCAAAATCGACGATTATGATGAAGTATATCTAAATGGGAAACTGATCGGTTCCACCGGCAAAATTAAAGATCCCAAAATTGAATATATTCAATCGGAAGAGTGGATGCAAAACAGGGTTTATGTAATTCCAAATGGACTTATCAGAACCGACAGGCCAAACATCCTCGCTGTAAGGATTTTTGATGCTTTTCAACAAGGCGGGATTTATTCCGGTCCTGTTGGTATCATTAAAAAAGACCGCTATGAAGCCTTTATGCGAAAAGCGTATGACAAAGATGAATGAGCTGGAAATACAATAATTCAATAATGCAATAATCCAATAATGTTGATTGGGAACTGATTTTCGCAGATGTTAATTCCGATTTGGCGGATTATCGCGGATGGGGATTATTATTTCCCCCACCTTTGCAAGGAGGGGGTTAGGGGGCGGTATAGTTCCACGGATTTTCACAGATTCCACGGATTTTTGGTGTAAGAGTCAGGAGTGGTAATCGTCCCGATTGCCGTCTGCAAAACGAACTGGCGTAAAGGCGGGTCGGTGGTGAGGTACCTAAAGCAGATAATCCTGTTTGATCCCCATGAACCCCCTCACCAAAAACAATAATTAATACCTGATACCTAATATCTAAAAACCTGATACTTAATCTCCTCTCTTTTCCCTTTGTAATTCTCCCAAATCTCACTAATTTTCCTTCCTAAATAAATATTTCTTTTATTATATGTTTTGAAAAATTTGTTACATTTTACAGTACAAATGGTTTAAATTTTTACGCAAAAGATCAATATAAAAAATACATACGGAGAGAAAATGGCAAAATATAAAATAGCCTGGTTGCCGGGCGACGGAATTGGCATTGAAGTTCTTGAAGCTGCCAAAATAGTGTTGGACAAAACAGGTCTTGATGCCGAGTATATCCACGGAGATATCGGTTGGGAATTTTGGAGAACAGAAGGTGATGCATTCCCTGCAAGAACCATTGAATTGCTAAAAAATGTGGATGCTGCCATGTTTGGAGCAATCACTTCCAAGCCTAAAAAAGATTCAGAAGCTGAATTGGTCCCTGAGCTTAGAGGTACAGGTTTGATTTACAGGTCACCAATTGTTAGAATGCGCCAGATGTTCGATTTGTATAACTGTCTCCGTCCCGCAAAAGGATATAAAGGAAACGCTTTAAACTACAAAGACAATATCGACCTTGTGGTTTTCAGAGAGAACACTGAAGATCTTTATTGTGGCGTCGAGTTTGCTCCTGTTCCTGAAGAAGTGGCTGAAGTTCTTGCAAAACATTCGAAACCATTTTCGGCTTTTGCCGGATTAAGTCCTGATGATTATGCAATCAACTGCAAGATTAACACCAAAAAAGGTTCAGAAAAGATTATCAGAGCTGCATTTGAATTTGCCCGCCAAAACAAACGCAAAAAAGTTACCATCGTACATAAAGCCAATGTTGTTAGAGCCACCGATGGGCTTTTCTTTGACATCGCCAAAGAAGTTAAAAAAGATTATCCCGAAATTCAAATGGATGATGCCAACATAGATGCGATCACAATGTGGTTGCTTAAAAATCCACACAACTATGATGTTTTGGTAGCCACCAATCTTTTTGGTGATATCATTTCCGATTTGTGTGCCCAGATGGTTGGTGGACTCGGATTTGGATGTTCAGGAAATATCGGTGAAAAACTTGCCGTATTTGAGCCTACTCATGGATCAGCTCCCAAATATTTTGGTCAGTATAAAGTTAATCCAATAGCCACAATTCTTGCAGCAAAAATGATGCTTGAATGGCTTGGTGAAGCAGAACTGGCTGTTAAGGTTGAGAGTGCAGTTGCCCGCGTTATCGAGGAAGGTAAATTCAAAACCTATGATATGGGTGGAGATACCAAAACCCTTGAAATGGCAGAGGCAATCGCCGCTTATATTTAGTATAATATGTTTAACCGCAAAGGACGCAGAGAACGCAAAGATAGTATTCTAATCTTAGCAAAACTTGCGAACTTTGCGGTTTATTACAAAACAACAACAAAGATCATTTAAGAATTTTATAACTGTAATAACGCAAAAGATATGAAGATAATAATCAACCCTTTGCGGGCTTTGCGAACTTTGCGGTTTCACAAATCAACGGATACGAAATGAGAGAAAAAGTTTTAAAGATATGGCCTGAGATCAACTGGATTCAGGATGCAGACTTAAGAGAAAAGACACTTCAATGTTGGATATATGCCATTGAAAACAGCGTTTTATCACCGGAAGATTTGGATGTAATTCCGTTTTCATTGTTGATAAAAGACTGTAATGTCTCCTTTATGAATCACAAAAGAACAGCCGTTCAGTTGTCGGTTGAAATTGCAAAGATCATGAAAAACAACTTTGGTGATTCCATCAACTTTAACATGGATTTCGTGATTTCGGGAGCTATCCTGATTGATGTTGGCAAACTGATTGAATATGACATGAAAGATGGCAAATTGATCACATCCCCTGCCGGTAAACTTGTAAGACATCCTTTTAGTGGATTGGCAATAGCCGATAGATTTGGATTACCTGCTGAGATTCAGCATATCATAGCAACACATTCAAAAGAGGGTGATCTCGGATACAGAACTGTAGAGTCGCTTATTGTTCACCATGCAGATTTTGTAAGTTTTGAACCATTTAAAGCCTGAGGAAATGATGGCACAAAATTTAGTTGAAAAGATAGTTCAGAAATACTCTTCGGGTTATCCCGAGGGGTATAAGGTTAAGTCGGGTGACTATGTGATGGTCCACCCAAAACATGTGATGACACATGACAATACGGGTGCTGTGATTCCCAAGTTTAAGGAAACCGGTGCCACAAAGCTCGCCAACCCAAGGCAGGTTGTGAACACTCTTGATCATAACATTCAGGACACCACCGAAAAAAATCTTGAAAAATATCGTAAAATCGAAGAATTTTCTCGCGGTATGGGTGCAGATTTTTATCCCGCCGGAAGAGGAATCGGGCATCAGATAATGATCGAAGAGGGTTATGCTTTTCCCGGTGCACTTGCGGTGGCTTCCGACAGCCATTCAAACATGTACGGTGGAATGGGATGTCTGGGAACACCGGTTGTAAGAACCGACGCTGCTGCAATCTGGGCAACGGGTAAAACATGGTGGCAGATCCCCCCCGTGGCAAAAGTGGTTCTTAACGGAAAACTTCCATCCGGGGTTACGGGCAAAGACTTGATTATTACTCTATGTGGCTACTTTTCAAAAGATGAAGTGCTAAATCATGCTGTTGAATTTTCAGGTGACGGAGTTCAATATCTTACCATCGATCAAAGGCTTGCAATTGCAAACATGACCACCGAATGGGGTGCCCTTGTGGGTCTTTTCCCCGTGGATGACGAAACGATCGACTGGTTGACGGAGCGGGCTGAATTTGTGAAAAATCGTGGTTTGCAGGGGGTTACTTCCGATGTTGATGCCGAAAATGGAGTTCATCCAAGGATCAATGAAAATACGATTGCCTCACTCAAAGCCGGTATGTCTGACCTTAAAGCTGATGTAGATGCTTTCTACGGAAAAGAGATTAAAATTGATCTTGGTGCTGTTGAACCTGCGGTTTCAGGTCCAAATGGCGTTAAAGTTTGGAACAAGGTTTCAACTTTAATTGATAAAAAGATCAAAATTGACAAAGCTTATCTGGTTTCTTGTGTTAACAGTCGTGTAGAGGATATTGCCGAAGCTGCTTCTGTTCTTAAAGGCAATAAAATTGCAGATGGTGTAAAATTTTATGTTGCCGCAGCTTCAAGTGAAGTGCAGGCTGAATCTGAAAAACGAGGTGACTGGAAAATTCTTTTGGATGCCGGAGCAGTTCCACTTCCTCCGGGATGTGGTCCATGTATCGGGCTTGGAACCGGACTTCTTGAAGCCGGTGAAACAGGAATTTCTGCCACAAATCGCAACTTTAAGGGCAGAATGGGAAGTCCCGACTCCTTCGCTTATCTCGCTTCGCCTGCAGTGGTTGCACAGTCGGCGATCTCAGGATTTATTGATGGGAAAGTCACAGAGTCACAGAGTCACAGAGTCACAGAGCCTTTCAGTATTAAGGTCAACAATCTAAAGAAGGTAAGTGATGGTGTCTCATTGATTCCGATAATTGAGGGTTTTCCGGGTGTGATTGAAGGTGAGATCATTTTCTGTCATCAGGATAACCTGAACACTGATGGAATTTATCCCGGGAAATACACATATCAGGATGACATCACTCCCGAAGGACAGGCAGCAGTTGCGATGGAAAATTATGATCCCGAATTCCAAACAATCGCTGAAGTTGGTGATGTGATGGTTGGTGGATTTAATTTCGGAACCGGAAGTTCGCGTGAACAAGCTGCAACAGCTCTGAAATATCGCGGGATTTCGGTGTTGATTGCCGGTTCATTCAGTGAAACCTACAAAAGAAATGCGATAAACAACGGTTTTCTCACAATTGAAGTGCCTGAGTTGGTGAGTGAACTAAAGACGAAGTATGGAGCAGAAAAACCGAGTATTAAACCGGGATTAAAGATAAAAGTTGATTTTCAAGTCTCAACTGCGACCGCAGGTGACAAGGTTTATCCCTTTGGTGCTGTTGGGCAGGCTGCCCAGGAACTTATAGTTGCCGGCGGACTTGAAAACTGGGTTAAGAATAATTTGGGTTAACAAACAAGGATACAAAATGGAAAAGTCAATATCAAGAATTATATCAGAATTTGCAGTGAATCTGAAATATGAAGATCTGCCAGAAGAAGTAATACACGAAGTAAAACGCTATTTATACGATTCTATCGGTTGCGCTTATGGTGCCATGAACACCAAAGATGTAAAAATAATGCGTGAGATTTATGAAGAGATGGGTGGTAAGGGTGAATCAACTCTTATCGGATTTGGGACAAAACTTCCTGCCGTCAGCACTTCACTCGTCAACTCTTTGATGATTCGTGCACTCGATTTTAATGATATCTATTGGAAAGAAGACCCTTCCCATCCATCGGATATCATTCCTGCCGCGCTTTCAGCGGGTGAACTTGCCGGTGCATCGATGAAAGATGTTATCGTTGCAATTGTTCTCGCTTATGAATTTGAGCAGAGACTTTGCGAATTTGCGGTACCCGGCGTGCGTGAGAGAAAATGGCATCATGCAACTCTAACGCAGTTTGTTTCTCCAATTGTTGCAGGCAAGGTTTTGGGCCTGACTGTCGATCAGATGGTTAATGCAATCGGTATTAATGGATGCCACAACCACACAATCGGATGTCCAACTGCCGGAAAACTTACAATGATGAAAAACACAGTTGACCCGATGGCTGTTCAGACAGGTGTTTTTGCTGCACTAATGGCAAAAAAAGGATATTCTGGAACAGAGCTTGTGTTTGAAGGAAAAGAAGGCTTCATGTCATGTTTTGGCGAAGGCTGGGCGATGGAAAAACTGATTGGTGATCTTGGGGTTAAATATAAAATTCTCGAGTGCAGCATGAAAGCATTCCCGACTGAAGCATTAACCCACACACACATCACTGCTGTTTTGAAGGCAATGACCAAAAATAACCTTAACTATGACGATATCGATGAAGTGGTAATCACTACTATTGCAAGAGCGTGTGACATCCTTTTTGATTCACATAAATATCGTCCCGAATCGAGGGAAACTGCAGATCATTCACTCCCATATTGTATAGCTGCGGCAATTGTTGACAAAAAAATCACCACCAATTCATTCTCAGATGAGAAGATGAAAGATCCACATATCTGGGAAGTGATCGACAAAATAAAGGGAGAAGCTTCGCTCGAATTTGAGAAGATGTTCCCTGCAAAACAGCCTTCAAAAGCTGTAATTCGCACAAAAGACGGCAGAGAGTTTTCTGAATATCTCGAGTATCCAAAAGGTGATCCAAGAGAACCGATGACTCAGGAAGACCTCGACAATAAATTTGAAGCTCTTTCGGGTGATAAACTTGACAAATCGAGGAGAGATGCCGTTAAAGAGTTGATCTTTAATTGTGATAATCTTTCAGCGGTTGAATTTATGGATAAATTGGTAGTTTAAAATGGACAGTAACAAGTCACAGAGTCATGAAGACGGGAAGTCACAGAGTCACGGAGTCACAGAGTCACGAATCAACCGTTCTGCCGGTAAAAGAGGCACAACCGTTCGCTCCGATTGTTGGATCGAAATAACAAAAAAATCAGAGGGTGGGGCAGGTTCCCCATCCTTTAATATTAAATCAAAAGTTGGGAACCTCTACGGAGCTGCAATCAGAAAACAGCTTGAAGAGATGTCTTTATTTTTTAATTTGAGAAATGTTGATATCACACTTGAGGATGCGGGAGCTCTCCCTTTTGTGATGGCTGCAAGATTTGAAGCTGCCGTTAAAAGAATGGACCCGACAGTTACATCTGAATATCTGATGCCTTTTTTGTATGAGGATATAAAATCCACAACTAAAAATCACCTCAGAAGAAGTCGCCTTTATCTCCCCGGAAATGAGCCTAAATTCTTCGTAAATGCGGGACTTCATCAACCCGACGGAATAATCCTCGATCTTGAAGACAGCGTGGCGCCCGATGAAAAGGATGCTGCTCGTCATCTTGTGAGAAATGCCCTTAGAAGTGTCGATTTCTACGGCACCGAACGGATGGTAAGGATCAATCAACTCCCGATGGGGCTTGAAGACCTGAAGTTTATAATCCCTGCAAAAGTTAATTTGATACTTATTCCCAAAGTTGAAGAGGCATCTCAGATTATCGAAGTTGAGAAGGAAGTTTTGCAAATCAAGGCAAAACACGGGATCACGGGTGATATCTGGTTTATGCCAATCATCGAGAGTGCCAAAGGGGCAATAAATGCTTATGAAATAGCAAAAGCCTCCGATTTTGTTTGTTCACTTGCAATAGGACTTGAAGACTACACCGCCGATATTGGTGCTGAAAGAACGCTTGAAGGAACCGAAAGTTTTTGGGCACGGATGCAGGTTGTAAACGCTGCCAAGGCTGCCGGAATTCAGGCTATCGACTCGGTTTTCTCCGATGTTGGTGACATGGAAGGACTTGTAAAATCAACTCTGGAATCAAAATCGTTTGGATTTGAAGGGAAAGGATGCATCCACCCTCGTCAGATTCAACCAATTCATACTGCCTTTGCCCCCACTTCCAGGGAGATAGAAAAGGCGATGAAAATCGTGATGGCATTTGAAGATGCATTATCAAAAGGTCTTGCTGCTGTCTCACTCGGCACCAAGATGATCGACCCGCCTGTGGTCAAACGCGCTCAAAGAGTTATTGAACTGGCAATCCAACAAGGAATGCTTAAAAGTGATTGGATGGTGAACAATGGAAATGGTTAAAAATGCTGCCGGAAGACTCGTTCCAACTGAAGTGAACGGACAAAAGCGAATTCCTTATAAAGGTGTGGCTCAACACAGGCCCGATGGATTTAAAGCAAAACCACCAATCAGAAGTGCTGCAGACTATCCCATGGATGGCAACAAACTTCTTCCAAATCTTCGTTCCGCTCTCGAAAAGGCCGGTTTAAAAGACGGAATGACCGTTTCAACACACCACCACCTAAGAAATGGTGATGTGGTTACAAACCTGCTTTTTGATACAATCAAAGAAATGGGTGTAAAAAACATCCGTTGGTTTCCAAGTGCTTCTTTTCCGTGTCATGAACACCTGATTCCATATCTTGAAGATGGAACCATTAGTCATATAGAAGGAAGTATGAACGGACCTCTCGGAAAGTTTACATCCTATGGCAAAATGAACGGTGTTGGTGTGCTTCGTTCACATGGCGGAAGATATCAGGCTGTTCAGGATGGCGAAGTTCATATCGATATTGCAGTGATTGCCTCACCAACCGCCGATCCTTTTGGAAATGCAAATGGTGTTACGGGAAGAGCGGCCTGTGGTTTACTCGGGTTTGCCCTTGCAGATTCTGAATATGCGGACAGAGTAATTGTGGTTACTGATAACCTTGTGCCTTTTCCATGTATTCCATGGCAAATTCAGGGAAATAATGTCGATTTTGTGGTGGAAGTTGAATCCCTTGGCGACGCCTCAAAAATAGTCTCAGGAACAACCGAGATCACCAAATCACCCGACAGACTTCTTATTGCGGAATATGTTGCAAAATTCATCGAACTTTCGGGTATTATGAAAGACGGGTTTTCTTTTCAAGCGGGTGCCGGTGGCACTGCCCTTGCTTTTGCAATGTTCCTGAAAGAACGAATGAAAGAGACTGGGATTAAAGCCCGGTTTATCAGAGGTGGAAGTACCAAATACCTCGTGCAGATGCTCGAAGAAGGACTTGTGGATTACATTCTCGATGGACAAACTTTTGATCTTGAGGGTGTCCGTTCCATGAGGGAAAACCCCGGGCATGTAAACACTTCACCATTTACAAGCTACAACTATCACGGGAAAGGGAATTTTGCTTCGATCCTCGATGCTGTTGTTCTTGGTGCAACCGAGGTGGATGTGAATTTTAATGCAAATGTGGTTTCTCATTCGGATGGATTGTTACTTCATGGAATTGGCGGCTGGCAAAATTGTCTCTTTTCGAAGTGTTCCATTTTGGCGATTCCATCGTTTCGAGATAGAATTCCTGTGATTCTTGACGAAGTTACAACAATCTGTGCTCCGGGTGAGCTTGTGGATGTTATCGTTACCGAACGAGGCATTGCTATCAACCCTCGAAGGGAAGATCTGCTCAAAGCTGTTGAAGGCAAAGGACTTCCAATCAGAAAAATAGAAGAAATTCGCGATGAGGTATATCAGATCGTTGGTGGGCCCCCACAAAAACCTGTACTCGACAGAGATAAAGTTGTCGCTATCGTAAACTGGGTTGATGGAACGGTGCTCGATTCTGTGTATAAGGTAATGCAATAATTCAGTAATCCAATAATATTTTAAAGTTAACATATTATTGCCCGTGCAGAAGCGGTAGTGACAGGAGTGGTAATCGTCCCGATTGCCGTCTGCAAAACGAAATGATAACTGGTTCTTTTTTACGGTAAAAATAACAAATCTACCGTAAAAAAGAACCAATATATTGCCTTATAAACTCAAAAAAACTAATCTAAATAAAAACCCGTCCTTAGCGAGCCATTTTGAAATGGTATCCTTTTTAACCATGTTATACGATCATTAATTTTTCTTTTGTGAGGTCGGAATGTGGCGAATATACATATTGGTGGTTTTTCTTGCATTTTCGTGGGTTGGCTGTAATCCCGGGGTTGAGGAGCATATCAAAAACGGTATGGCAAAATGTGCTAAAGAAGACCACAAAGGGGCAATTGCAGATTTTACAATTGCAATCGAATCAGATCCCAAATTGGACTCAGCTTACTTAAAAAGAGGGATGTGCAGGGCTCACCTTGGAGAATTTAAAGCTTCAATTGAGGATTTTGACAAAACCATTGAGTTAAATCCAAAAAATAATGAAGCATTTTTCCAAAGAGGTTGCTCCAGATCTGACCTTGGTGATATTAAAGGCGCCATGGAAGATTACAACAAAGCGATCGAAATTGATCCCAAAGATGTTATGGCAATCTATAACAGAGCGGCGTGTAAACATAATCTTGGTGACTTTTCAGGATCGATTGTTGACTACACCAGGGTGATCGAACTTGACCCCAAGGATGGACAAACCTGGTATAACAGAGGCGTCAGCAAATTTGATTTGAATGATTATAAAGGTGCTCTTGAAGATTATAATAAGGCGATTGAACTTAACCCCAAGTATGGAAAAGCCTTTTATAACAGAGCATTAACGAAACAAAATCTTGATGACCTCAAGGGTGCATGTGAAGATTGGACAAAAGCTGCCGAATTTGGTGAATCAAGAGCGATTCAGGATCTCGAAAAATATTGCTCCAAAGGGAAATAACCCTCGATAGGCCTTATTTCCCGAAGAAGTAGATCAGAATATCATCTGTTCTTTCCCGCCAGTTTGCCCACTGGTGTCCGTCGTTGAATATGTTAAATTTGTGTTCAATATTCAGTTCGAAGAATTTATTCTGCAACAGTTGGTTTGAATTCAAGAACGACATATTATTGTAAGTACCGTTGAAAAGATCATATCTACCGACATCAAAATAGAGCTTTCGTTTGTTCGAGCTTTTTGGTTCTCTTTTCAGGCTTTCCAGAAACTCAAAAAATTCAGGCGTTAGTGTTGAAGACTGGCCCGAGGCGAGTAAAAATTTATCAGGTCTTTTTAATGCGGTTAGAAGGGAAATGTGTCCACCGGCTGAGATTCCACCGATCCCTCTTTTTTCGGGGGAGTTGATTGTTTTAAATTTTGAATCGATAAACGGGACCAGGTCATTACAAATAAAGGCGGAGTATTCTTCTGTTTTGTTCAGGAAAAAATCCTGGTCACCTTCCTTGTATTCGATAAAAACCACAACAACAGGTGAAATCTTCCCTGATGCTATCAGGTTATCAAGAATATTGATATATGAACAATATTCAATTGCCTTTAAGCCATCATTTATGTAAAAGGAGGGGAGATTTTTTAAGGAATCAAAGCCAAATGGTTTGTAAATTTTTATCGTTCTTGATCCGTTGGCAGAGGAAGCAGAGCCAAACTTTAAACTGTCAACAGTTCCATGTTGAATATTTGAATTGTAATCCCGGATTGTGTCGGGGACAAATGCCGGCATTGCGCATTGCGAGTGGTTTCCAAATCCGCTTGGGGTAATTACGGGATTCCGGGGGTCAATTGTTTCAACACCATCAACCAGATATAAATAGTCAATTCGTGCATCTTTGGGGAGTGAATATATCTTAAAGAAAAATGTAGAATCACCACAATTTATGGCCTTCATGGTGTCCGCTCCGGTCCATGCCATTTGAATATCGCCCTGTATCATAACAGTATCGGCTTTACCATACCAGAAGAAGCAGGCAAGCGAACTGTCTTCTATTACGGGGGAGAGAGGATATAGATTCAGGAGTTCCCGAACCGCACCACCTCGCCCGGCAACGGGAATTGAATCCAATTTGCTGGTGAAAGCAAAAAAGGCGCTATTTGCAAGTTCCGCTTCAGAGGGATTAAATGTAGGTGGTAAAATAGGTTCCTCTGTTTTTTCAGAACAACCGGTAAACAGAATGAGAGTGATAAAACAAACGGATAAAAGCACAAAGTACTTTTTAAATGTTGAACTTTTCATTGGAAATTATTGAGTAAGTTTTATAATTTAATCACAAAATATACATAGAATTCCCTTTCCCACGATCGATCAGAACTGGTGCGAAATTGTAAAACCATTTAAAATCGCCTTAGGCGGTTAATATCCGGTTTTACTGAGTAGATACCTGTTCACTTTCAACATGAGATTTTGGCAATCGCCTTCTCAAGTTGAATGCACTTCTATCTAATGCCTGTAGTTATACCATTTACTATTTTTTACGATCAATGCAACAGCGATACCATATAAGATATATGCAACAAGAAAGCCAACCATCGGTAATATCATTGCTTTGTCAAATGTGGGCATTGGTCCTTTAATTGCTGCAATCGCAAATATTATTATTTCAACAACAATAAAAATGGACAGGCCAAAGAGTATTCCGTTAGCTAAAGGATTACTCTGCCTGGAATATTTGGTAAAATGATCAGGATAAGAAAATGCAACGGCAATTCCAACCAAAAAAAGAATTACCCAACCTGCGACTATTGGAACGCCCAACATTGAAGAGATCATTTCAGCAGGATTCATTTTGGGGAGCCCAAAAGAGGGAGCGATATACATAAAGGCAGTCATGACGATGGTTCCGACGATACCGCCGAGAATTGTTTTATTTCTTAATGAGTTCATGATATTTTCTCGAAAATAAATTATTGAATATTAGTTATAAATAATAGTCGCAAGAAACAGAGATCTTTGACAGATAACTTTTATTCTGTTTTTTCGAGAATCACGACCTCATCAGCTGTCGTATCGGTGAGTCATACGGTCTGCGGTTAACAATCGTTTTTTAAAGTTCAGGCAGACACCTCTTAGTATCTGCCTGAATTATTAAATTTAATGGGTAATTGCCTGAGCTGTTCCCCACTGTGTTACTGTTCCGTTTCCGGTGTACTGATAAAGATTCACAAATGTGAGAGGTGAATCAGTTCCACCTTCGGTTACAACCACAAAAGTGCTGTTTGGATAGTTGAGGGAATGATCAATCCATGTTCCGGAATTGGCATAAATTGTTTTTTGTCCCTTCAGATTCTCAAAAGGCAGTATTTTTGCTTTATGAGTGTGTCCAAAAATGACAATCCTTTTTGAGGGGTCATTATCGAAATATTGATATTTTGCCTGTAAATCTGTAAGATCATCATCGTTTGCACCGAGAATAGCTTCAGCCGCGGAGTTTTTCGCTTTTACTCCATTTATCTCTTGCCGTTTTTCCCAGGTGGAGACGAGACCATCGTAAAGTTTTACGGAGAATTTTTTGGTTGAAGCATTATATTGTGGAATCACATCACTCATTGAATAAGTGTCGTTTAGACCATCTATATTGGTGAGAATAACCTTTTCAGAAAATTTTTCTTTAACAGGAAGAGTTTCCAAAATGCCTTTCCAACTCATGTAATAGTAATTGAGAAGCAATTGATCGGGATCATTTTTGTCGATCTCATGGAGAGGAAATGTATTTTCGGTTTTGGGTTTCCCTTGGACAATCGAAGAAGTGGCGATGCGGGTGAAGAAGTATCCGGGAGGCATAATTGAATTTGGTTTACCGGTTGCATTTTTGATTGAAATCGGGTCAGGAGCACAAAAGAAATTATATTTGTGTCCGTGTTCAATAACGATTGAATTATTTTCACCGGTCACATATTCGCCGAGTCCCTGAACTGAACCGCGGGCCTGATTGATTCCGGGGAAAACCCTGGCGATATCTGCTTCTGTAACAGTGATATCATGATTTCCGGGGGCATAAGTTACTTTTGTTTTACCCTCTTTTATTATGGCTACAATTGCATCAACAAAAGGTTTGTTGTTTGCAGCTATTGCATCCACAAATGCAGCTTCGTCAACGGGGGTTTTGTAATTCATGGGGACAAACCATTGATCCATAAGATCACCGCCAATAACCAGTTCTTTAACATCAGGGGCAGTCCTCACTTTTGTGAGGAGGTCAACAAGATTGTTAAAATTTTTGTTGATTTCGGCAAATTTGCTGTCCATGCCAAGATGAATATCGCTGATCACTACTATCTTGTTTCGTTTTACTTCGGAATTTCCGAAAGTCGAAAAACCCGGCGTTACATTGGTAGCGAAGTAGAGAGATGAGCCTGAACTCATGGTAACACCCGATTTTGATTTCAGGTTTCCGCTTACTTCAATTTTATACTCAACACCATCTGCAAATTTTTGAACAGGTTTGGTGTTAATATTTAAAATTGCTGGATTGTTAAAGTCCAATCTAAGATAACACGGTAATTCTGAAGCTATCCCTTTTGCATCAATCCGGAAAAGTTTTACACTTCCTTGAATTGTTGCCATATCGAGTGCTTCACTGAAAGTAAGTTGTACAACTTCAACTGAGTTATTAACAGGTGGATTGGCGATGTTTTCCGACATTTCCACATTGGTTTTGATGATTGTCAGTGCCTTGTTTGGCTCACCGGGGAGATTAAAGGAGTAGGATGTTGTAAAAATACCCAGCAAAAGGGTAAATATCAATAAGTGTTCAATTCTGGTTTTCATTTTAAATTCTCCGAAATAATTTTTGCTGTTAGTTGTCGTGTCAGATTATAGCAAATTATTATTAAAGTCGGTTAATGAACAACCACAAACTCCGGAATTGAGCCTGTGTGGCTTTCCCCTCAACTCAAAAATTGATTAACAACCATTTCATTCAGAATCCGCAATCAGGGATCTCAAAAACAGTTCCCGTACCTTCGGGAAACACCACGATAGCTTTCACCGGAAAGGCGCATAAAATTATATTAATAAGTTTTAATATATATATTTATTTTAGAATACTCACCTGATTTCTGTTAATAATTGAACTTACTTCAACAACATCATTTTGATGCTTTTTCTCATATTTCCTGCCTCAACCACTGCTATGTAAACTCCCGATGAATATCCACTTGCATCAAAAATGAATTGATGAGTACCTGTCTGCTTGAATCCCTGGTCACTGATTTTGATCAGCTCTCCGGCCAGGTTAAAGATTTTGATTTTTACATACGCAGCTTCTTTTAAGGAGTATCTAATTGTGGTTGTTGGATTAAATGGATTGGGGAAATTCTGCATAACATTAAATGTTCGGGGTAGTTCCACAACTTCATTTTTCCCATTGAGTGAAGTAATGCCACCATCGGAAGTCTTGATAAGCGTGTTATTTTGTCCGATTGCCCAACCTGTGTTAGAATTAACAAACATGATGGAGGAGAGCTCATCTTGAACGGGTACCAACTGTTTCCGCCAGGTAGAACCGGAATCAATTGTTTTCAGAATCGTCCCCTCTCTTCCTGTAGCCCATCCCGTCTGATGATCAAACATATAAATGGAAGTTATTCCTGTACGATCATAGACAGTACCGACTATCCAGGTTGCACCTCCATTAGTTGTTTTGTGAATATTGAAGTAGTCCACAACAATAAAACCGTTTAATGAATCTACAAATGAGAGTGCTGAAGGTTCATGTCCGTTAAATGAATCGCCAAATGACCATGAGACACCACCATTTGTGGTCTTCACGAGGAAATATTTATATCCGATGACGCTATAATAACTTCCGGTGATGAAGCCATTTCTCTCATTCAGGAAAACAGCATCTTCGAGTAATTTAATCTGGGGAAATGTTGAGGTTAAAAATGTCCATGTTGCTCCACCATCCAGGGTTTTGTAAATGTGTAAACTGTCTGAAATTGCCCAACCGGTGGTGGCGTTTATGAACTTAACTTTTTTTATTGCTACGGGGTTTCCGACATTTGAAACAGACCAGACACTCCCACCGTTTTGGGTGTAAAGCACCACACCATTGTTTCCGCCTATCCATCCATTGTCTTGATCGATGAACTCAATAGTATTCAGATTACTTGAGACAATATTCGAAGCTTCCGACCAGGAAGTTCCACCATCAGTTGATCCAAAAATTTTGCCTGAATTTCCAACTGCCCAGCCTTTCATTTCATCCACGAACCATACTGAATTAAGTCCCGGAAGCACATCCTTTTGAATAGAGGTCCACGAGATACCCCCGTCAGAGGTGGTAAAAACAACCCCATCATTTCCGGCTGTAATCAGATGGTTTGATGTTGCCATATCAAATCCGTTCAGGCGATAGACATCAGGAGTATTTCTTTCGACCCACGATTCTCCACCATCACTTGTGAATAAAAATTTCCCATCGTTACAAAAGATGGTGCCATCAAGTGAATCCAAAAACTGTATATCTGAGAAGGCGTAATCCGCAAAATTTTGTACTATGTTCCAGTTCCCGCCGGCATCGGTGGTCTTTAATATTTTACCGTTATAAGTTAGAGCGAATACTGTGCTACTGTCTATAAAATCAAACGAAACAATGGATTCATAACTTCCGCCCCACCCGTTTGAGGAACTCCAATTCACCCCGCCATCCACTGTTTTACCTATATATCCACCGCCGCCACCGGCAAATCCATAATTTTTATTAAAAAATTTAACGGTGCCAAAAAGTGGAGGTGGCGGGAAAGAATTCGAAGTAATCCATGTTACTCCTCCGTTGGTTGTTCTGACAGAAAGTCCTTCTGCGTTTATTCCCCATCCTGATCCACCCACAGCCCAGCCATGGAGGGAGTCAAGAAAAAAGGATGCGTAGATATCTTTTGTGGAGTTAGTATATTGTCGTGTAAAAGTAAGTCCACCGTCTGTTGTTTTGGCGATTCCGTTTATGAGAGTGATCCAGAATTCATTCAGATTCAAGGCATGCAGCCCTCTAACAGTTCCCAAACTATGCGGTTGTAGTCCCCAGGATTTCCCAAAATTTGTTGTATAAAGCAAAACTTTCCAACCGGCAACTAAGGCCGTGGAGTCATTTAACATTACAACCTTGCTCAATTCAGCAGGTGGAATAGTGGGGTTTTGAAGGAACCAACCTTTTTGAGGATAAGTTAAGAAGGAAGAAAATAAAAAGTACACCATGAGTAAATATATTGATCTCATAAAATGCTCCTGTTGCCAGTTTCAAATTCCGCGATCACTTACCCGTGGAATGTAAATGACAACTAATTTAAGAATAGAAAACATGCTCATAAACATACAAAAATTATAAACCAACTACAAATTTGGTGAGTTTTTTGAAGGGATTTTGATTGTGGAGGTTATGATAGAAAAATATATTTTAAACCTATTTGTTTTTTGTCAGGAAATGAGTAATTTTGGTTAAGATATTTTACAACGAATTGCGGAAATCTTTATTGATTAAAAACTACTCTTTTTTTCGACATTTATAGAATTGTCAGTAGTGTAAAATCGTTAATTTTCATATGTAGGAAGCGTTCGGTAATCAGTTTTTGGAATTAAAACGGAAACTAACTTTTTAGTCGTTGCTACAGGCAATAAAGCCTATAGGTATGAACTAAAGAGTCGGTTTCCGTTTTTTTTTGTTTTGTGGTAGTTCCAAAAAATATCTGTCATAATAAAATTTATAAATTAATTAATAAAAACAGAAATGAGTTGTTATGATTAAGATCTTATCCAAATGTACATTAGGTGATTTTGAATATTTATCCGAGGCACTTGACTCAACTTTGTCATTTACTGATGATAAGGGAAGAAAAGAAATGTTGGAAGCATACAGAGCAAATCCCAGTGAGGAAAATAAAAGTAACCTGGTTATGAAATTTGACCATCAAATACGATATTTTGCTTCCGCTAATGCCGCTATTTTATTTCGACAGGTTATTGGCTCAGGTGGCGAAGTATCAGCAAATGAGATGATCATTGATGTCGCTGACAAACTCAAGGTTCAAATAGTTCCGTTTGGTTCTATTGAATCCAAGCTTGGAAAATTAGTTAAAGCTGTGGTTGAAAAAGAGTTTGTGAGTAAATCACCTGAAGAGTTGGCAGCGGCTCTTAATAAATTAATGCTTAAACCGGAAGTAATTGACGAAGTAATGAAAGAAACTGCGAAAATTGGGCCGGTTGCAGTGCTTCCAATTTTGATTCGTATACTCGGACCAAAAGTTGCACTACCAATTATTGAATCAATAATTGCCAGTTTGGTGTCTCAACTTATCGGAATACAAGCTGGCACTCTAATTGCTAAAGAATTCGTCAAAAGGAATCCATTTTTTAATGCATTAGGACCAATTTTCTGGACGGTATCAGCGGTATGGTTAGCTTTTGATTTACAAAGCGCAGCTTACAGTAAAACTGTTCCGGTATGTTTATATCTGGGTCTCGTGAGTTTGCGTGATAGAGGTGAAGATGGGGAAGATTTATGGCAATTATTTCAAAATGACAAATGAATTCCCGAAAATTAGATAAAAATTTTATTGATTATAACTCAAAATTATTTAAAATCGTTTACTGGATATATAATTATTAATTTGACGATGTGGAAATAGTATGGACTACTACAAAATTCTTCAAGTATCAGCAGAAGCGGAACCGGAAGTTATAGAAGCTGCCTACAAAAGGCTTTCAGCAAAATATCACCCCGATGTAAATCGATCAGCAGATGCTGATGAACGCATGAAACAAATAAATGAAGCATACTCGGTGTTAAAGGATCCAGACACTAGGGAAAAATACGATTTATCCCAAAAGGCTCTAACGCAAAGAGGTGAATTTGATTTCCCAGTCCTATTTGCGAAATTAAAGGAAACGATAGAGAGTGTGGTGGAATTTCTTAAACCGATTGATGAAGCTTTTGGGACCCCTTGTCCTAAGTGTGGAACAAAGAGTTTCATTTCTGAGACAAAAGTTGAGCAAAATACGTGGGAAAAAATTTGGAATTCCCAAAGAACTAAATGCCGAAACTGTGGGCATGTTCGTTAATTTAATTATCAACAAATAAAGAGCTAAATAAATGGGCGTACAATCAACCTTAGTCAATAATTTCGCAATCCCATCAATCATTCGTTATATAAATACCGGGGATGAGAGTATCATATTTCACCTATCCAAATTTTTAATTCACATTCGAAAAGTTTTTAAACCAAAACAATTTGAGGAGATATTGAGAATGACTAAAACCATGGTCAAGCATATAGAATTAGACCTTTCGACTGAAAAACTTGTAAGAGCAGATCTACTCTGTGAAGGTGAAACTGAGAGAATCCAAGTCGAAATATCATATAGCAAAAATGTAGGCCCAGAAAAGACGGTCTTGACTGTCGAAGATGTAAAAATATCCCGCCCTTGGTTGAATATTTTGTATAACAATGTTCTTAAAGACAACATGATATCCAAAGATGATATTACTTTCTCATTTGACAATGACGATATTCTTAACTCAATTCTTAAATAGACGAAGTCATGAAAATTGTAAAGTGAGAAATCAAAAACGAAAAATAACTCCTTTAACACCATTTTATAACATCTAACTTGAGAGTATATATTATGTCAAACAAAAAAAATCAACTTCAATCGCGTATTATCTCACTTAAGAATGTCTCGACTGATTTTAAATATTCTTTGGTTGAGGCGAATTTGGAAACACTGGAAACTGAATTGGATAATTCAAAACTTAGAGTATCAGTTCTCGGAGAATTTAATGAGGGTAAATCCACCTTTCTCAATGCACTTCTTAATCTGCCAAAGGAGAAGCACCTATGGATGGAGATGAGTGAATCAACTTCAGTGATGACGGAGATAAAATTTGGGGTGGTTGAGACAGGTTTTGCCTACCATCGTGATTCTGATGAAATAACAGAGTTCAACTTGAGTAAATTAAAAGATTACACCGCAACAGATATTGCATCAGAAAAATACTGGAAAACCGAAATTTTTATTAATAATGAGATGCTAAAGAGCGGGGTAATTTTCATTGACACTCCAGGTGTGAATACTTTGGATCAAACCAAATTTGAAACCACTATTTCAGCAATTAAAAACTCTCACGCAGCAATTTTTATAAGTTCCAGAACGGAAATACCATTAACACAAAAACAATTCATCGCTGATTCTTTTTTAAATGATATTGGCAAATTATTCTGTGTTCTCAATTTGAGGGATGATTATTTATCTTCCGAGGACTACGATGAACTGCAAAACAGTTTCCAGAAGAGTCTTTCGGAGGTGAATGACTTGTTAAAAGAGAAAGGAATAGAGGCACAACTAGGTAATTTTCACATAATAAATTGTTATAAGGCTTTGCACGGGAAAAATAATAATGATCGATCGTCAATTGATAATAGTAAGATCAAAACATTCGAAGAAAAATTCATTGCATTTCTAGCTACAGAGAAATATGATGTTATACTTAATCGGATCTCAACCAAGTTTGAAAGAATCAAAAAAGAGACGAACAACCTCTTAAAAGTTGGAAAAGAGTCGCTTAATCTAGATACGGCTGAGTACGATGGTTTGATTAAAAAACTAAATAACGATTTAACTGAAGTTAATCTTATCGAGAATGAAATCAAGAATGGTGTTAACGATATTCTTTCTGATGTGAAAAGTGGCTATAAAGATAGTTGGGATATTATGCTTAATAGGGAAATCAAACGATTAGTCAAAAACAAGATTAATCTGTTAGACCTGTCTAAACCGGAAATTGCCCAAAATAACATCAACAATCTCCAAAGGAAGATTGAAAAAAGGATACTTGAATGGATGGAGAATCAAAATTCGCATTCAAAATCAGAGATTGAACGGAGATTCAAAGATTATGCAAAAAATATAAAATCTGAGCTTGACAAGTTGCAAGGAATTGTCAGTGATTCTTATTCTGACTTTAATATTGATATCGACCTCCAGCCTGAAGCCCAAGATCAGTTTCTCCGATCAATTGTGGAAGTATTGATTGTTATCGTCATTGATATTCTGTTACCAGGAGGAGTTTTGTGGGCAATTATCGTTCGTATCTTCGGAAAATCGATGGGAGACACTATAGCTAAAAAAGTCACCGAGTTCATTCTAAAAATCTTTAACTTTTTCACCAATCAGGTTCCTTATTCTGAAAGGGATCTGAAGGCACAATTGGAAGCTGAATTCGATACAGCATTAGATACTTTAGATACAACATTCCGTGAAAAATTGAATACAGCATTTGAGACTACGGAAAGGAACTTGATATCCCAGATTGAGCAGAATTTTTCCGAGAAGATAAGGAACATTAAAATTGCTGTTGAAAATGCTCAGAAGCAAAGAAATGACTTAGCCTTCGATCATAAAATTCAAACAGAAATTTATGATAAAACAATTGCTCTCGTAAATAATTTATAGAATATTTTTGGGCTTGACTCAACTGTCAAGCCCTTATTTAACTTTGGAAACTGGAATTAGTATGCAACAATACAATAACATAAAAGAAAATTTGATAGGATCACTGAAGCAAATTGGTGAACTGGATTATTTAAATGTTAGAAGAGATGATATATCTAAGTCTATTGATTCTGCTATAAATTCTCTTTTGGAAAGTAAATTTCAAGTTTGTGTTTTTGGAGAGTTTAAAGCCGGTAAATCAACCTTTTTAAATGCATTATTAGGCAAAGAGATATTGCCAATGAATTTAACTCGTTTTACCGCGGCAAAAACAAAATTGATTTTCTCAGAAAATGAAAGGGTGCAGATTTATTGGTTAAGCAAGCAGGAGTTTAAAGATAAGATTATCGACATACTCAATTTTGTATTAAACAGAATCGAAACTTTTGAAGAACTCGCAAATACCCAATTTGAAATTGAAAAAGTTGTTTCATCTATTAAAGGGAATACGAATATCCAGAGAGAACACCTTCAGAATGTAGTTGAGATTATCACATCCGACAGACGGAAATTAATGACCCTCTGCGCTAGTTCAAATGATGGAACTGGCGAGAGTAGTGGTGAAGAATTGAAAACAAAAATAGATACTCTTATTGAAATAAATGAATCCTTTGATAAGTTGATTCCCGGAGAACTCATCCCCTACTCCTCAAAGATAGGTGAGCACCCCCAGGAAGACAAACTTGAGAATCTAAAAAAGTATGTAACATACCACGAAGATGCAGGGAGCAGATTTTTATATCTCGATGTTGTCGATGTTTATCTTAACAACAAATTTTTGTACGATGGAATTGAACTGATAGATCTTCCAGGTACAGCTATTTCACGACGGGATGATCAAATAGCCGTCCAGACCGCTGGGACTTCTGATGTGATTATAATACTTACAAGTGCAAATCAGCCTTTAGGAAAAGCTGAGATGGAGTATCTGCAAGACCTTTATCACCTCCGTGGCGATAATCTAAAATATTTTTTGGTACTTGTAAACCGTATTGACAGTGCTTCAAATCATAACGGTCATGAGGATACATGGCATGGTAGAATTAAAATTATGAATGGAGTAAGAGAAAAACTTGTTAAGAAATTTGGTACTGTATCCATCGAGCCAATCGCAGTCTCTGCTTTTACTGTTTTAGAAGCGATAAATCTAAATGATGAATCACCTGAAGATCGATTTAAGATCTATCAAAGATTGAGTGATAGTTTTCTTGGTTGGGATGTGTATGAGGTTGAAGATGGAAATGTTCCTCCTCGTTATAGTCCTGAAGAACTACTTTCTAAAGGTACACCCTATCCTGGAGGGAAGACATGGAACGAGACAGAAGAAGTTATTTTTAATTATCTTCTTAACAATAAAGGAAGAATAATATTAGGAAATAATGCAGATATCGCCATCAGTATATTAGCGAAATTGGAAGAAGAAATTAGATTATCCAAGAAAAATCTAAATGAATCTATTGAGGAGATTCAAGACTGGATTGTTCAAATCAGTGAAACAGACCTGAAGCTTACAAGATTAAAACCAGAATTGAGGGAGATGATTTTGTCGACTGATGAACCTGATTTTGATTGGTTTGGAAGAAGAGTTGCCGGTCAAATTAGGTCTGCAATTGAGGATAAAATTCAATCAAGCACTCTTGCCGAACGAAACCTACATTCTCATTTGTATGATAATATGCTAAACTGGATACAAATCCAGTTGGCAATTGAACTGGATAAATTCAAAGAACTGGATAATAAAATAGCAAACAAACAGAGCCAAATAATTCGAAAATTAAAAGAGCATAACATTGCAATTGAATATCGTTCCAAATCCTCAGGTATCGAATTCTCTGATGTCGGAGATATTGGATTTGCACTCAAAGTGTATGAACCTGAGTACATACCCGGCAGAGCAAAAGTCGAAAGAAGGGTGAGTGACTCAAGATGGTACAATCCCTTTACATGGGGTTCTTGGCACTTTGAAACTGTAGTCGAGGGAAGGCCTGAGCAGTGGATTTATCGGGCTAATGAAATAAGAGATCATTATCGACGTGAATTAAAATCTATCTGTGATGAATTGTCCAAAAATCTTTGTAACCAATTCAAGGTTTATTACTCTACCAATCTTAAAAATGTATTTGAGGAAAATTTCAAAGCTATCGAAGAAAGTATAAAATTAAATAAGTCATTGCTCGAAGAAAGTAAAACGACTTTGCAACATAGCAAGTCGGAGAGAGACAAAAAACTGGTTTACTTTAATCAACAACTTGATCGAATCGAACAAATTAAAGAAAATATTTGCACAATTAAGGAAGAAATAAACAATTTCTCAGAGAGAATAAATTTATGAGTACTATTGCCGTGATTGGCAGATATAATGCCGGTAAATCATCTTTTTTAAACGCCATTCTCAAATCAAGAAACCTTCTTCCAACTGATATGAGTGTCTGTACCAAAAAAGTTGCATTTGTCCAGGATGGGGAAGATGAAAGAGTCGAGTTCGTTGATAAAGATTACCTGAGAACAATTATTCCTCTTCAGGAATTTAGTAGAAATCAGGAAGAAAATTATTCAAGTGTTAAATATTTTAATGTATTTAAGGCTGGAAATAAAATTCTAAAAAAAGAGAAAATCATTTTTATCGACACACCTGGGTACAATGCTAACGATGAAGACGATACCAGCATCGACTTCGGGTTAAACTATGCTGATACCGTGCTTATAATTCTATTTGAGAGAGAAATAGGGAATTCTGACGCACAATTAATTGAAAAAGCCCTTAAAAAATATAAGATCAGCAACCTTCATGTCGTTTTTAACAAGATAGATGAAATATTAAAAAATGTTCCTGAGTCAAATTGGGAGGAAGAGCTTGGGAAGTTACGGGAAGTAATTGAAACGAGATTAAAAGAATTTGATTCATCAGATAGAATTAGATTTAACTTCTTTTCTTCTTTGAATTTTCAACATAACAAACCCGATATATGGACACAAGAAGCGATCAGGGATATAGATTCATGGCTCGGAGGAGTTGCAAAATCAGATTTGAATCCTCAACAAAGTGATGACACTATTATCTCCATATTGAAAGATAAAGAATTTATTTATCCAAAACTAAAAAAACTTCTTCCTAATGTCAATGAACATGTGCACTTTAAAGAAGATTGGACTAAAAGCATTTATATGGACGAAAACTGCCTCTACGGAATATCGTTTCCCTTTTACGGTGGGTCGTCGTATTTTGTTGCAGTTATTAGTCGAAGACTGAAATCTGAGTTGGTCTTGAAAATAGCAGTACTTTTTGCAGAGTTAAATTATGCCGAGATCATTAATCAAGTTGAATCGCTGATCAAACACCTTGATTATACATCTCGTTTCAATCAGGGATATTTTGAAGGATATGCAGAATTTGATTTCGATTGGCATAATCCAAAAATGATGGAATTGAAAATTGCCGATGAATTAAGTAAAGCACTACAATTTGTTAAGGATCTGAAATGATTCCAGTAGCTAATTTTTTGAAACCTGTGTAGTCAGTTTTCATGTCAACCCAAATCTGGCATGGGTCGACATCCCTCTTGATGGCGTCTTTTCTAACGGGGAAGGCCCAAGAGATCAAGAATTTTAGATCGGTTTCAAAATCAAATGAACAAATAGACCAAAGGTATTTGTCGGGCTTACACACTTTGATTTCAGTTCTCATGGCAAAATCGACCTAAAAATTGGCTTTATAGATTGAAATGGATTTAATCTATAAATTGGAACATGGGGGAATTGCAGGCTTGAAAATGATACAATTCAATGGTTGGCTTATTAAGGAGAGGCATATGAGTATTCCAATAAATAAAAGTTTTAAAAAATCTTACGAGAGATATATTAATCAAGATATTCTGGTTTCAAGTCCACGACCCGGGACAAAAGGTGAAAGTGGAGTCGGCGTTATGGCTACTGTAGTAAATACACTTTGGGATTCTTCCTATACCGGCAAAGATGTCTATCAACTACTTAAGAATGAAAATTTCAATTTGAAAAATCTCGGAAACCAAAGTCTCCTACGATGTCTTACAAAGTTGTTCGAAGAACTAAATCTTAATGGAACGGCAGAGGTGTATCTGGAAAAGTTAGGGGAAAATTCGAAGGAAGTCGAAACGAACTGGGAAATTCTTAAAAAGAAGATTCGCTCAAAAAACGCTGTTATTATATACCATGAACTTGATCATTACTCAGTAGTTTGTGGTTTTTATGAGCAAGCCAGAGATACTGCTCGCTTTAAAAATCTTTCTAATGGGTATTTCGACAGATGGGATTACATTCTGCTCGCTGAGCAATCTGCATACTTTGAGCATGAACCCATCAGAATAGTTTCGCTGACCAAAGTGAGGGATGATTTAGCAGAAAATAAGAATCATTTATTGATGAGTGTAACCAAAAAATGAAGGAGAAAGTATGATACCTTGCCCTATAGAAAAATTTACCTTTGCTAAAAAAAATACCAATAAAGTTTTTGTGAAAAATGGCCACTATGAAATAGGGCGATTGGCTACCAACAAAGCTATTTTTATTCTTATAAATAATGATCCGCTAGCCGTTTGTTCAGATTTGAATTCAGCGATCGTAGTATATTCAACTCTTAATTCTATAATTGACAGAAATAATCTTTCGTCTGATCATCTGGTGGCGATACTATCAAGAGATTTGTACGAAACATACTTTAACTCTTACGATTGTCTCACGATTTCAATTGGCGGTTCAGCTGTCATGCCTCGTAATGCATTTCAACAAGATAATAAGGAAGATCTGTACAAAAATATTTACTATCATGAGGTAATTCGAGGTGATCGTATACAAAGAATCAATCTTTGGGGGCAAGAGGCGCCAGACACATTGCAAGCTGTTGAATTGTTCCTAACAAAAAAACAGGAAAGATTAAGGAAGTTTTTAACTGATTACTGGGGTGAAATTCAACTTCCCGACTCCCTTCTTCAATAGGATTTATACATGTTAAAATTGTTTACAAATTTTAAGAAATAAAGAAATACTGTCCTTTTAAAGTACTTTTTCATTTGCTCATCAACCTGTTAACCATCCATATTGTGGATGTTAGATTTTCTTAGTTTGTATTCAGTGCAGTTATTATCGACACAAAGAATATGTAGTTATTTGCGGGGTAAATGTTCCGTATAATTCATGCAGTGTTCTGTCAAACAACTGCTTAGAATATATCCAAAAGACACTTTTAATAATTTGCCAGTGTTGCATTTTATTCTCCTAATTTAGGTGTATTATTATTAAAATTCGGGGAGATTTGAACCTCTTTGCAGCCGAGTGTGATTTTACACCACAATAGTAATTTCTTCCTTCGTAAAACTTACGCCGATCATTATCAGGCGTTTCCCTGAGGAGAGGAATTTCTCATAATATTTCTTTTGTTTGATCTGATTTAGACCATCTTCAGCGGGGAGGTTGTATTTGAATTCGATGATGTAAATTTTATCTGGAAATTCGATCACTCCATCGATTCTGCCAATGTTGGTATTTACCTCCGACTCCATCTGAATCCTCGACATATACATCACCATAATAAATAGCGAGTGATAAAACTTCTCCTGCGGGATGTGGAGGTTTGAAGGAATTTGTGCGAATAAAGATTTTAGGATATTCAAAAATGTGTCATAATCTTCATTTATAAGAGCATTCCGCAATGTTGAAATATCTGCGGTTACCGAATCGGAATCGGTTGATGATGCATCGGCAAAGAGGTAGCTGTAAAGCGAGTCCTTCACTTCAAAATTGGGAAAATCGAGTCTAAAAACCTGCCTGAAATTATCGAGGTAACTCGATTTTATTGTCAGATAGCCTGTTTGAAATAAGAGATTTGTGAGTGAAACAGGACCGGTTCCGATATTGTCAAACGAAGTTTCAACCGCTAAAGTATTCTGGAGTGAAGAAATATCGTAGTTTTTTGCAGCGATGAGTTTTATCAAAAAATTCGGCGAACCTGAAGTAAACCAAAAATTCCTAAAATTTGAATCAGAAAAGAAATTGAGAATCGAAAAGGGATTATAGAGGAAGTTTTTCCCGTCCCAGCTGTAACCATTATACCACAGTTTCATCTCCTTCAACAACATTTCCGGTTCAACATCAAACTTCTTAGCTGAACGATTGATGTGAGCTTCAAAAGATGATTCAAGTTCATTTTGAGAGTACCCAAAGAGGGTTGTGAATTTGGAATCCAGAGTAATATCGGAAATCTGGTTCAACCCGGAGAATAAAGATAATTTGGCAAATTTACTGACTCCCGTGAAGAACATAAAACGAATTTTGCTGTCAAGTCCTTTAATTGGAGAATAAAGATTTCTAAGCACATCCCTGTTGGCATCCGCTTTTTCAGGATCAGTAAAGTGATCGGTAATTGGTTTGTCATACTCATCAATTAAGATGACCACACGCTTATTAAATTTTTCATAAAGCGAATCGACGAGATCGGACAAATAAAGCGATTTTATTGAGGTATCTATTTCAACACCATAATCTGCAGCTATCGACAACAATTTTTCAGAAATGGAATCTTCGAGAACTCCAGGAGTCGAGTTATCAGTGGTTGAAAAATCAATCCGTATCACCGGCAAAGAATCCCATTTGGGATAATCATATATGTCCAATTCCTTGAATAATTCTTTGTTTCCTCTAAAGAATTCATCAAGAGTTGAAATAAAAAGTGATTTCCCAAATCTTCGAGGGCGGGAAATGAAGACATAACTATAATTTTCAATCAAGGTTTTGATGAAGGAAGTTTTATCAACATAAATAAATCCTTCGTCCCGAAGTTTTGCAAAATTCTGAATACCGAGAGGGAGATTTTTCATACAATTTCCAAAAATGATATTCGTAAATATAAGAAAAGGGGGGAATTGTAGAAGGGTTTTACATTCCTGGCTTAATTCTCTCGAATTCGTGGTAATTAGAATCGGAACAAAGACCAAAAGAAAAACCCGCCAATTTGAGCATAACCGACTTATCGGTTAGAGGCTTGGCGGGTATGTAACTGTAAAAATGTAAAACTTTCTTAATCCCTGTAAATTTATCAGACAATGAGCCATTCAACGCAATAGTGTGACGATTATTGCAAGGAGTGGACTATAAAGATTTTCAGTCCGTAAGGTATAACTTCTTCAAGGCGGTCTGTTGCTCAACAGTTATGCCTAAACCTTCAGAAAAGTATTTTTCGATGCTGCCATATTTTGTCTGCACTTCGTCAAATGCAGCATTGAGGTACTCTTCTTTCACACCAAAGATTGCTCTGGGAATAGATGGTGATCCACCTGCCGCAACAAATTTTTGGATTAAAGTATCGTACATCGGGAGAATGTAGTCATTACTCCTCAGGTAATCCTGCATAACCACTTCTCTTGGCACTCCAAGAAGGGTCAGAAAGGCTGCTGCTGCCCATCCGGTCCGATCCTTGCCGGTTGCACAATGAAAAAGTGCAGGCACCTGATTTTTGTCTGCGAGCGAAAGGAATAATTTCCTGTAACCGGTTTTTGCACTCGGCAGGGAAATGCAATCGCGATAAGCTTTTTTAAACAGAGCTTCCACTTTTCCATCACCAAGTTCGGTATTGGCATTCTTAGGATCCGATAGAAGGGCATTCAGATTTGCCGGACCGGAAGCCGGAACATCAGCAAGCACATCCAACCAAACATTGTTGACACCAACAGGCAGTTCATCCGGCATCGGATTTTTCTCCGCAGCGGTACGCAAGTCAAAGACATTTTTAAGGTTTAGCTTTGTAAGTGAAATCATATCACTATCACTAATATTGAATAGTTGATTCGCGCGATACACCAATCCTCTGGTAACGGTGGCTCCATCAGCGGTTTTGTAACCACCCATGTCTCGCAGATTTGGGATGGAAGCAATACCAAGACTGTGTCCAGGTTTCGGTTCCGGAACATTGTCACTCTTTTTTGAGCAAGAGATAAAAATAATACTTGATAGTACGATAAACAATATAAGCGTGAAATTTGTGTAAAGTTTATTAGTGTAATTCATTGTGTTCATTCAATCTTCGTTGAAAAGTTAAAAGGAAAGGCTGACAAAAATGATTAACTTTAATTGAAAAAAAAGAAAAGATAATCTGAAGTTCCTTCAATGCAAAATACAATAAATAATGATCATCAGAACAAACAAAACACACAAGCCATTGGTATCAACTTTGTATAGAGAGGCAGGGATATAGCGGGATCGCCGAGACTTCCGATGAATTGGGACGACATACTTGTAAAGTCGGACATTAAAACAGGCTAAATTAGAATTAAATTTAAAACAAAAAAAGCCCAGATAAATCTGAGCTTTTAAGCGGGACCGACGAGACTCGAACTCGCGACCTCCTGCGTGACAGGCAGGCGTTCTAACCAACTGAACTACAATCCCATATCCTAAATCAAAATGATTTGGACTACAAATATACAACTGTAATAAATATTTTGCAAGTAACTTCTTAAATTATCTTAAAATATTTAAAATTTCCTCTTATTTTTTCCAGTTTTCCAGGAGTTTTTTCATTGCTTCGAGGTCAAAAGGGGGATTTTTCATCTCGGATGCTTTGGCGAGAGCTTTTTGCATGGTAGAGATGGCATCGGCTTTTTTACCGGTTTTTTCGAGTAATTGCGCCTTAACTTTCAAGTTATTGTAGTTTTCATCTATCAGGATAGAAATATCGATGTATTTCATTCCCAATTCAAAATCTTTGCCTGATTTCAGGATGTAGTCAGCTCCACGGAAAGAGGGGCTCCAGCTTACATCGGCTTTTAACTTGTTGAGGATATTCTTGTGACTTTCGAAAACGATGTCAAATCCAATTTTTACATCAGCCCATGCAATGGTTAATCTGGTCTTTTCGTTGTCAACGGTTTCAAAATTGAATGTTAACATTTCAACATTGGTTACTTTTTCCGGGGACACTGTAAATCTTGCCGCATCATTTGCCTTATTGTAGGCATCTGATCCCCAAAGGTTGTTATCTTTTGAGAGAATAACTGTCCACTCTTTTACTCCGGGAATGGTGAATACTCCATATGTACCAGCAGGAACCTTAACTCCACCAACGGTTGCGTCATGTGTTAATGTAATTGTAGTGCTGGAATTAGCTCCTGTTCTCCAAACCTGATCGTAGGGGAGAAGCCCGCCAAAAATTTGTCTGCCTTTTACAGACGGACGCGCATATTTTACAGTCACTTCACTGATTCCTACAACCTGATAAACCGAACCAAGGGGTGAAGCGGCAGGAACTGCCGGGGCTTGAGCATAAAGTGACACTACAGAAACGATTAAAGCGAGTAACATTGTTGAAAATATCTTCTTCATAAATATCCTTTTGTTGTTTTAAGTCTAACAATAAAAGATCGCCACCGGTTCAAAAAGTGTTCTGAAATTTCTTAACAGCTTATTAAACGGATATTAAATCGTTATCATTTTAATAACAGTAATTTTACTCATTACAATTTAAGTAAAAAATAAAGGTCAAAACAATGGGAAAAAGGGATAAAATTTATTGGTATGATTATTGTACTTTATATTTCAGAACGCATAATGCACATTCAAAGACTTTTTAATCACTTCGGAGATACAATGAGACACAAATCATTACTTTTTTTCGTATTTGCCCTTTTTTCCTTCAGTTCGCTGTTAGCACAGCAACCTGTCCTGCCGTTCGATTTTGAGAATGGCTCTCTCAACTATACATTCACAAACTTTAGTGGAGGAGAAGCCTCCAGAATCGCTAACCCACAGATTAACGGTATTAATACCAGTGCATTTGTTGGTCAGATGATAAAAAACGCCGGTGATCCATGGGGTGGCGCATGGATAGCGATGGCAGGACCGATGGACTTTTCAACAAACAAAATTTTCAAAGTGAAAGTTTTTTCACCAAGAATTGGACTCAGAATGCTTCTTAAAGTTGAAAATGAATCAAGTGGCGGTATCTTTTTTGAGACTTCTGACACCGGCACAGTCGCCAATGCCTGGGAAGAATATACCTTCGACTTCTCAGCCATTAACACTGCCAACACTTACAGCAAAATTGTTATCATTTTTGACAATGGAACAGTTGGTGCCGGTGGTGCAAACTGGACATTTTTGTTTGATGACATAAGACTTGTTCCCGGTGGCGGTGGTCCAACTTTAACTCAGATGAATTTACCTGTAACTTTTGATGATCCTACAGTAAATTATGGTGTAGTTGGATTTGGTGGAGCAGATGCTTCATCCATTATCGTTGATCCAAACAATGCTTCAAACAACATCGTTAAAGTAATCAAATCAGCAACAGCTGAACTCTGGGCAGGCACAACAATTACAGCAGTTGCCGGTGGACAGCAAACAGGATTCTCGACTAAAGTTCCTTTTACCGAACTTGAAAAAAGAATGAATGTAAGAGTTTGGGCTCCTCACGCTCCGATTCAGATTCGTTTAAAAGCTGAAGATCACCTAAACGGTGGAAATAATGCAGAAACAGAAATAACTTATGCAGTAGCAAATACCTGGCAGACACTTGTGTTTGATTTTGGTGTTGCTGCTCCCGGCACAGGTGGATTAAACCTCGCTCATAACCTGGACAAAGTATCAATCTTCTTCAACTTTGGAGTTACCGGTGCGGTAGCAGGCGAACAGACTTATTATTTTGATGATGTAAAGTTTGGCGCAGATGTTGTTCCTGTAGAATTTTTATCCTTCAACGCTTCAGTTACAAACAATGTAGTTAATCTTAACTGGGCAACAGCAACGGAGACCAACAATAAAGGTTTTGAAGTTCAGAGAGGTTCAAACAATTCAGAATTTGTTACTGTGGGCTTTGTTGACGGTAAAGGAACCACTACGGGAACATCAAACTACACCTATGCCGATGCAACACAATCCGGTAAATATTCATACAGATTAAAACAAGTTGATTTTGACGGTACTTCCTCTTATTCAAATACTGTTGAAGTAAATGTAGTTCCGGCGTCTTTTGATCTTGGTCAGAACTATCCAAATCCATTCAATCCTTCAACCATGATATCGTTCAACCTTCCAAGCGAAAGCAAAGTTAGCTTGATTGTTTACAATGCAACAGGACAGATGGTAAAAGAATTAATCAACAACACAATTTCTGCCGGTTACAATGAAGTTAGTTTTAATGCTTCAGAATTAACCTCAGGAATTTATTTCTATACATTAAAAGCAATTTCCGCTGACGGTTCAACTAACTTCCAGAACACCAAAAAAATGCTTCTTTTGAAATAGAATAATGGTAGTTATTTTCGGAAAATCGGTTACACAATAAAAATCTGACTTTTTCCGGGTTTTAAGGCAGAGATGAATTGATTTCATTTCTGCCTTTTTTATGTTATCATGGAAGTGAATCTACCTTTCCCCATGATTGTTACACATACAGAATATTTGAATAAAGAGAAATGAAAATACTACTAACCGGGACGACCGGATATATCGGAAAAAGGCTGCTGCCACTTCTGCTTGAGCAAGGGCATGAGGTTATATGTTGTGTACGCGACCGTAACCGGTTCCCCCTTGAAGAGTTTGGATCAAATCAAAAGATTACTCTTCTTGAAGTTGACTTCCTCAAGGAAATTCCATCCGTGGACACAATCAAAGATGTCGATGCCGCATATTATCTTATCCATTCCATGACATCAAATATAGAAGATTTTGAGAGACTTGAAGAGTTATCCGCAAAAAATTTCTTAAAACTCGTTTTGAATGCAGAAGCGAAAAGGATAATCTATTTGGGTGGAATTACCAATTCTGATCATCTGTCAAAACATCTTGCCTCAAGGAAAAATGTTGAGGAAATACTTGGCAGTTCCGCTGTTTCGCTGACATCGATAAGAGCCGGGATTATAGTTGGATCAGGCAGTGCATCATTTGAAATAATCCGTGACCTTGTAGAAAAACTTCCGATAATGGTGACTCCAAAATGGCTGAACACAAAAAATCAACCTGTAGCGATAAGAAATATCCTTGAATGTTTGACCGGGGTTCTCGACCATCCTGAAACTGAAAACAAATCGTTTGATATTGGTGGTCCCGACATTATGACATACAAAGAGATGTTGCTCGAATTTGCTTCTGTAAGAGGGCTCAGGCGGTTCATTTACACTGTTCCAGTTATGACACCAAGGGTCTCTTCCTACTGGCTCTATTTTGTAACTTCCACATCCTACAAACTTGCGGTTAACCTCGTTAACAGTATGAAAATTGAAGTGGTGGCTCGTAATAATGATCTTGCAAAATTGCTTGGGCTTAAACTGATAAGGTATCGGGAGGCTGTTGAGCTTGCATTTCAAAAAATTGAACAGAATAATGTTCTGTCGAGTTGGAAGGACTCGCTCGTTTCCAGTTCACAAGAGAGTTCACTTCTTGAGCATATCAATGTACCGGTGAACGGAGTATTTACCGATGTGAGAGAGAAATTGATCTCCGGTGATATCGAGAGAATAAAACAAAATATTTGGTCAATCGGGGGTGACAGAGGTTGGTATTATGGCAATATGCTGTGGCAAATAAGAGGATTTTTGGACAAGGTGGTTGGGGGAGTGGGCCTTAGAAGAGGAAGAACCAATCCTGATAATATACACATTGGCGACACCCTCGATTTCTGGCGAGTTCTCTCTGCGGATGGATCCAGAACAAGATTGTTACTTTATGCCGAGATGAAACTTCCGGGTGAGGCATGGCTCGAGTTTAAAGTGGTTGAACGCTCGGGTAAATGGCATCTGAGGCAAACAGCAACATTCAGACCAAAGGGGTTGTTGGGAAGATTATACTGGTATTCTGTTCTTCCATTCCACTTTTTTGTATTCGACGGAATGGCAAAAAATCTGATTAAATATTAGCTTAAAATTAATACAAAAAGCCTTGCCTCCGATATACAGTTTATAAAGGTGACTTGCTTACATGCTACGGCAGTTTACAAAACAGTTACAGGTAATATTACAGTAAAAACGGAGCCTTCACCCTCTTCACTCTCCAGTGAGATTTCACCATTAAGCATCGTTACATATTCTTTGGTAATGGTAAGCCCAAGCCCTGTTCCTTCGAATGATCGGCCATGCCCTTCGCTCACTTGTCTAAACGCTTCCCAAACTGCCTGCCGTTTATTTAATGGAATACCGATTCCTGTATCAGATACTGATAACTTAAGATGAGTTTTTTTCTCCTTTACAATTATATCAATAGAAATTATGATTTTACCCTCCGGGGTGTATTTCACTGCATTGCTGACGAGGTTGACAAGAATACTTCTTAGCATTTTTTCGTCTGATAATATCCGAGGGTTATCAGGTAAACCTTTGCAGAAGATTTCGAGGTTTTTATTCCAGGCGGTTTTATTAAATGTTTTGCAAACATCATCTAAAATAAAATTAAGTTCAAATTCCGAAATATTTACTTTCACCTGTTGAAACTCCAACTTCGAAAAATCGAGGATTTCGTTTAAAGTATGCATAAGTCTTTCTGAACTGAACATAATTCTGTTAATCATGGTTGCAAGTTCTGCATTATCAAGAGTACCATTTTCATCCGGATTGGCAAGCTTGTCGCCGATGATCTGCGTATATCCCAGAATTCCGACAAATGGTGTCCTCAATTCGTGACTCATATTAGCGAAGAAATATGATTTTATTTTATTCATCTCTTCGGCGGTTTCTTTTGCTTTTGTTAATTCTATCAGGTTATTCTCAAGTTCCGTTATATCGTGAGCGACGAGAAGGAAACTTTCCATTTTCCCGTTTTTGATAATTGGGGCTGAAACCACTTTTATCTTTAACAGTCTGCCGTCTGTAGTTGTGAAAGCGGTTTTATATTCAAGAGTATCAGTAAAGCCCTGCAATCGAAGTTTTTGGCGTTCTTTCACTTCTTCAAAAAGAGCATCGGGAACAAACTGTTTTATGGATTTTCCAATAATCTCTTTCTCGGGGAGCTGTATCAATTTTAGCCCGGCTCTGTTAATGTAAGTTATGATACCATTAAAATCGTGCATCAAAATGATGTTTGGTGTGGTTTCGGTGAGGGTGCGATATTTCTCCTCAGAAGCCTTAACCTTCTCCTCAGCTAAATATTTTTCAGTAACATCCTGTGTATTGCTAATAATATGTGGTTTGTCGTTTAGAGAAATAACACTTCCTGAGATTAGTCCAATAAACTCTTCGCCCGATTTTCGATTTAATTTGACCTCTCGGTTGAGAAATTGCCCATAAATTTTAATATCGTTGACAACCCATTCTCTGTCTGTATTATGTTGCCAAAGACCCAGCTCCTGTGTGGTTTTGCCAATGGCTTCTTCTCTCCCATAACCGGTAATGAGAGAAAAAGTTTCATTAACCTCAACTATTTTCCCATCCTCCACGGTTGAAATAAGAACAGCACCGGGAGCAAGATTAAAAATGGATTGAAAGTGATTTTTTGTAACAGTAATATCACTTTGAAGTCGTTGATTGATCAACATTATGAGGCCAAAAGTTAAGATCAAAGTAATAATGATTGCATCAATAACCGGAAGGATATTATAAAAAACAGGTTCAAACATATCAACAGATGAAGGTAGCCAAAGCATGAGATATGATCGATAAAGAAGAAGACAACCATGGACTATCAGAGAGGCTGCAATAAATCTCATCATGTTGTTGATTGAAGAGATAGGATTTGTGAGCATGGTGACTGCAGTTATAACAGCAAAAGTTGTCAGGGCAATGTTTACCATAATTCCTCTTCTGTCGCTACTGTCTTCTACAAAAAGAAAATAGAGAAACCCCGAAAAAAAGAGGAGGAGGATGGTTGTTATTGCAGTGGGGCTCTCTTTTGTATTGAGGAATCGTGCCATTCCAATGTAAACAAAGATTGATCCAAAAACAATCGCACTATTCTGAAGTATTGCCACCGCTGCAAAAATTCCGGGAATATCCCGCAGAAGAGTAAACCCAAAACCGAATAAACTGAACACACTCCACAGAAGCCACCAACCAACTCCATCATAAGTCTTATTGATTTTAAATTGTGCATAGAGCGCAATCATCTGAAGAAAATTTAGCAGGACCAATACAATATAGAGGGTTGGGACATCAATCGTCATTTTTAATCCAAAGGAAGAAGAAAGAGTAAGTAAAAATGAATAAACTTATATTTGTAAAATTCCCAGTGAGCAAGTTATGAAAAAATATTCATTTTTATCAGGAGAGAGGGGAGAAAAGTGAAGGATATGTTTAAGATTCCAAAATAAATTTTGAATTAATATAACGATCCCCGCACAAGGCGGGGATCAGTGTCGTAATGGTTAACCGGCAGCAGGGAAATACCGATTAACCGACGCTCAAAGTTACTATTATTCTTCTATTTTTGCAACTTTCATTGATGATTTCTGCAAAAATTAAATACTTATTTGAGCACCACAAATTTTCTGATGGCAGTAAATTTACCGGCAGAGAGTTTGTAAAAATAAATTCCACTTGCAAAATTAGAGCAATTCAGCTCTGTTTTGTAAATGCCGGCTTCCTTTTCACCATTTACCAAAGTAGCCATTTCGTTTCCGAGAGCATCGTAAACCGTAAGATTTACACTCTGTGTTGTAATCCCTTCTACATAAGGAATTGCAAACGAAATCGTGGTGGTTGGATTAAAAGGATTTGGGTAATTTTGATAAAGTGCAAACTCATCAGGAAGACCAACTTCAACCTTAAGCGGGTTGCTGAAAGAGACATCACCGTTAAGATCGGTTTGTTTAATCCGGTATTCATAACTTCCCGGCCTCAGGTTTTTATCGCGGAAACTGTAATCTGAAGTTTGGGTTGTTGTTCCTTTTCCATCGATGAAAGAAAGGTTGTTCCAAATACCTTTGGTGTTGTCTTTCCTCTCAACGGCGAATCCAAGGTTGTTAGTCTCAGAAGCGGTTCTCCATTTAAGAATAACTTCATCTCTTACAGTTTCTGCTTCGAATGAGGTTAATTCAACAGGAATTGCACTAAGCGTAACGGAAATTGGGACAGTAACCAATGGATGAATTCCACAATTACTTCTAACCATCATATCCATCGAATAATTTCCCTGATTGAAGTCTTCGGTGCGGATAGTGATGATGATACCGGTTCTGTTTCCCTGATGGAGTGTACCTGCAAGATTTCCGGATGGGATTATCCACTCGGGCTCAGCAGCTAATTTTACAGCGAAATTATTTTTAACGAAAGTTGAATTATAAGACAGCTGAAGTCCATCGTTACCCGCTCCATTTTCAATTCCGGTGGTGGCGCCATCCAGCGTTCCCGACATGCTGTTGAAGTAGAATAGAATCTTTCCGCTTGAATAAATAACAACCTGCCAGGTATAGCTTGCCGTACCACTGTAGCGTTGATAATTTGTCCATTGAATTATAAAACGATTACCGTCTTGTTTATAGTGGACAGTGCCGGGTGCTTTTGCATCAAGGTCATCCCAGAAAGGACAGATAATCTCATTTGGTTCGGCAGCGGTTGGAATCGTTGCATTTGAATAGATATTTGTCGAGATCGGAGAGAATGTTAACAATCCATTAGTCGAAATAAATATCTGAGATTTTGCCTGACCGTAATATTTGAAATTGAATCCAAGATTCAGGGGTCCTGCATATCCTTCATCAGTGGCAGACATGGTTCCTGTTGGTGTCCATGAAGCAACCTGTGTTCCTGTAGTGGAAATATCTTCCCAAACATAGTCAGGTCCCTGAGGATCATCGCTGTCAATCCATTTATATCCAAAAAGATCAGGTCCACCGGAGCCTCTAAACGATTGCCCGTGTTCTGAAGCAGGATTGTTTTTGTCGTCTATTTTTTCAGCTTGTGGGGTCTCGTGGATAAATGAATATTCAATTGATTTTGAAGGATATGTGCTGTTTTCAAACTCAACTGTATAATCGAGAGTTGACTGATTCAGTGAGGCGTTTGAGATATAAACAGTGTCAACCACTTGAGTCTGATTCCCAAGCACATGAGAAATGTTTCCCGGAGAAACTGCAACCATCGGAGCAGCAAGTGTTGATGAGGAAGTAACATTCGACATTGTTGACTTGTTAGACCACATATCCATCGCTTTTATGGCAAAATGGTAGTTGGTGTTGAATGCAAGCCCTGTAATGCAAAACGATTTTGGAGTTCCGAGTGTGTCAGACTGTCCGGCAAAGATAATGCTTGTTGCATTATTAAAATCGTTGTCGTTTGCGATTACTGAAGTTGAATATCTGATATCGTATGCCTGCACACCACCAAAAGTTGAGTCGTATGGAGCGGTCCAGCTTAAAGTAACTGAATTTGAAGTGGAGTTCCCTGCAGCAAGATTTGTTACAGGATCAGGTGCTGTTTGATCGGGAGGAATCACTCTTTTTGTTTCGAGCGAAGGATCACCCATCAGGTTATACATTTCGAGATAACGGAGCATCGTTGTTCCCGGTCCGATATTTCCAAAATGCAATGTGGTAAGATATTTACCCATATCAAACATTGGAGTAACTTTTGTCAGATTGTCAACAAACATCGACTGGAAAAGTTTTCTTTCGAGAATGTCGTCCTCATCCCAATATGAGTTTACAGATGAACCATAAAAGGATGAAGCACCTGTTGCTGTCCTGATCCAGGTTTCACCAAAACATTCTGCCAGGTGATATGAGCCCGTTACACAAGCAAATGAGTAAACAAACGGGAAAACAGTGTTTGTAAGCGCTCTTACCTGACTTTGTGAAAGAACGGGACCATCAGCCCATGAAGATTCGGAACCGTGTCCTGAATAAACAGCAAACATCTTATTTGCATTAAGCGCTGCAATAAGCTGGGTTGTTGTTGCACCACTGTTACTGTAGAGCTTCAAGTTATTGAAACCGTTGGGTTGGAAGTAAGTGCTGATAACGAAGTTATGTGTTCCCTCGGTAATGGAATAGTTATCCTGGGAGGCCATATAAACATTATCTTTTGCCAGAGTTGCGATATTATTCTCCATGTAGATGGTTTTGTTGATAATATTTGCAAGTTCTGTGGCATTGGTAATTGAAAATCTTCCGATAAAAACATCGGCGTAATAATCAGTTCCCTGAAGAAGTGCATAATTCAAATCTGTTTTAGGAGAACCCTCGCCTGATCCCGTCCATGCAGGAATCTTGTCAACATCACCAACAAGGAGAACAAATTCAGGTTTTAGCCCGGGATCGTTATATCGTTGTTGGATAAAAGCCTTGATAGCAGTGGTTGTGGTTCCCGCAGCAGATGTAGTAAACATTGCAACATTATAACCACCCGAGGTTTTGTGGTTCACAAATGATGCAAGGCCGGCTTCATATTCAGGTGCTGTAATAATCAGGTAGTTTTTAATCTGCCTTACAGAACCGAATTCATAGTTTGCAAAAAAGGAATTTAAAAATGAAGTGTAAACTTCCGAGTGTGAATTGTCTCTTGCCACGGCGCGATTGGTGGTGATGTTAATTGTGGCAGTTCTTGTAACATCCAATCTTTTTGCTGATGGAATGTAGTTAAAAGGATATATCGTAACAGTAACACCTTTTACACCACTGATATAAAAAGGTTCTGATATCTCGATAAAAGGAGGTCTTTGGTTTCCGGTGGAGTTGTAAAAACGGGAATCAAAGTTAAAAGGTCTGTTTGCCAGAAGCAAGTCTCTTCTATAAGGAGCCTGGAATGGATAAACATGTTCTTTAAGAAGTGCATCTTCCACCTTCTTGTTAACTAATTGAAAACCGGGAGTACCCTCATTTTCATTGATTACAAGGTTGAAGGTGATCTTCGGGAGAGCAGGTCTTCCGATATCAGCAGTAACACCATAGCCGGGTATTCCCACTTTAAGAAAGTTGTTATCTGCGTTTGTAAAAGGAGTTAGCGAATATTCCGGCAGTGTCAGGTTAATCGTGTAACCGGCTGCTGTTCTGCTTATCTGAATTCCGTCAGGAACAGAGGCAACAGCAACCCCGACAAAAAGCAGGAGCGAAAAAACGAAGTGAATTTTTTTCATTGAAGGGTCCGATATTGTATCTAAAATTCGCAATAGCCGCCTGGCAACTATTGGAAGTCGAAATTGTAAGGGGGTCAAATGGCTAACAAGTCACTTATAGACCGGTTCTCTGATCGGATAATTTCCTTCTCAGGTGGTGTGAAATATAACAGATTATTAAATTTCAGGCATGTAAATTACTGAATCTTTGTTTAATTTGAAAATGAGATTTAATTCATTACTTAAATTCAAGATGCGAAACAGAAAAATCTTCAAAAATAGTTTTCTAATCTGCTTTTTCTCTCTGTTGCTCTTTGCATTAGTGACAAATTTAACAAAAGCAAATGTTGTAAATTTATTTGTTCAGTCGCCATCTCAGGACTCAATTACACAAAAACTTGAAGCCGTATTACTACCTGAGATAAATGGTTTAATTTCGAAAAATAAATTTGTTGCTGCCGGAAAACTTCTCGACTCCCTTCGTGAACACTATTACACCTTTTATTTTTATCCAAAAGCAATTTCAACTGCGAAAATTACGCTCAAATACGAAAAACAGATAGGTGATAAAAAACTGATTGCTTCAGCTTTTAACACACTCGGTCTTACTTACTGGAAAACAGGTGATCTCGATTCTGCCCTGTTTTATCTGAATCAGGGTCTGGCTCTCCGAAAGTTTATCGACGATCCCATTAGCCTCGGCAGATCGTATAACAACATCGGGTTGGTATACTGGAGAAAAGGGGATATCGAAAATTCATATTCCTATTACATGAAAGCTCTTAAGGTGAGGGAAGATTGTGGCGACCATTTTGGTGTTATCACCACCATGAACAACATTGGATTGATCTATCAGAGAATGAGATATTATGAACTCGCCGAGGAAAGTATCAAAAACGCTCTCCGCCTTTCAGATTCGATCAAATATGAGGCGGGAAGGGTCTATTCACTAAGACGATTGGCAAGTCTGTATATCGCCCAACACCGGTATGACGATGCAGCAAAATATTACGATGAAATTGTTGCTTCATATCAAAGAAGAAATGAAAAAAGCGGGTTGGCACAGATTTACAACGATTTTGGTCTGATCCAGGAAAAAAAGGGGGATCTAAAAGCTGCACGGGATTTCTTTAAACAAAGTTGGGATCGTGCACGGGATATTAATGATAAGTTTATTGAATCGTTTGCCCTTCTGAATCTTGGCAGGATCGATCGGCTCACTAAAGATGACAAAGCAGGTCTCTCAAATTTAACCAAAGCAAAAGAGCTTGCTGAACCAGGGAAGTTCTCTTCTATTCTCAGAGATATTTACCTCGAACTTTCAAGATTGTTTGACGAAACAGGGAAGGCAGAAGAGGCACTATTTTATCTTAATAAACATGTTTCACTGAAGGATTCACTGCTTAACGAAACGGTTCTAAGCAGTGTTGGAGAGATGAGAATCAGATATGAGATTGAGAAATCTGAAGAGCGACAAAAGCACCTTCAAACTGAAGTTGAATCGCAAAACAAGATCACACTTTTCCTCTCAATTTTTATAATTCTGATTTCAACCGGAGTAATCGGGCTTATATATCTTTTCCTCAGGCAGAAAAAACTTGGTAAACTTTTGGAACTTAACAACCAGGAGATGGAAAAGGTAAATGTTCAGCTTCAAAGAAGCAATGATGAATTAGTGATGGCAAATGAGACCAAAAACAAACTTTTTGCCATAATCGCACATGACCTTAAAAGTCCATTTGTAAGTGTTTTGGGATTTGCCGAGATAATAAAGGAAGAGGCGGATTTAATTTCAAACAAACCTCTCTCCGAATACAGTGATAAAATTCTTTCTGCTTCCTACAAATTAGTTGATCTGGTTAATAACCTGACCGGTTGGGCTTTGGTTCAGAGGAACCTGATAAAAGTGAATGCGTCAGATTTTGAAATTTCAGATGTGTGTGCAAAAGTTATAAAAGAAGCATCACTTAATTTGGAATTGAAGGAGATTACAACCACAACCTCACTCGAAGTTCCTTCCTTAATTCATGCGGATCCTGAAATGATCTCGGTGATTGTAAGGAATTTGATCGCAAATGCAATAAAGTTTACAAATAAAGGGGGAAATATCGATTTAACCGGAATGATCACAGGTGACAAATATCAACTTACTGTTACTGATGATGGAGTTGGTATGACCGAAGAGCAAACAGAGAGTGTGTTAACCGGCGGAACCACCATATCAACATACGGAACCTCAAATGAAAAAGGGACAGGTTTGGGTCTTTCAGTGAGCCGCGACTTTATTCTCCAAAACAAAGGCGATCTGAAGATTTCAAGCATCCCCGGCAAGGGAAGCAGCTTCATCCTTGAGCTGCCAAGGGGTGGAGAAACCAGAGTACTTTAGAACTTGAGAAACCAGAGTACTTTAGAACTTGAGAAACCAGAGTACTTTAGAACTTGAGAAACCAGAGTACTTGAGAACTTGAGAAACCAGAGTACTTGAGAACTTGAGAAACCAGAGTACTTGAGTCTATTTTAATCAACTCTCAAATACTCCGTCTCTCAATTTTAATTTTACATGATCACTCAAGTTTCTAAAGTACTCGATTCACTCAAGTACTCTAAAGTTCTACTTCTTGCTTACTCTTTCGTAAATTTTTTCCATCTCGGCAACAAGATCATCAAATCTCTTAAATGCAGCATCGTAGGGGTCTGATGTCATCATATCCACACCGGCATTTTGAAGAAGTTTAATCGAATAATCGCTGTTACCCGACTTTAACATTCCAAGATATTTATCAACCGCTCCGGTTTTCCCGGTGATTATATTCTGGGAAAGAGCCATTGAGGAGATGATACCTGTGCTATATTGAAAAACATAAAAATTATAGAAGAAATGGGGAATTTTACTCCACTCAATTTCGATATAATCATCTACGAGAGTAACACCTTTGTCGTGTCCATAATAAAGACGGGTTAGTTCAAGATACTTTTGGTTCAACCAATCAGCAGTTAGAGTTTTTCCTTCTTCAACTTTTTGATGCATTGCAAGTTCAAACTCAGCAAAAAGTGCCTGACGATAAATCGTTTGTCTTGCTCTCTCGAGGAACTGATCGATGATGAAGAGTTTTAGATTGTCATCTGTCTCATTCTTCAGAAGATAATCCATCAAGAGATTTTCATTAAAGGTTGAGGCAATCTCAGCAAGGAAAGTTGTATAGTTGGAGTTGGAATATGGTTGATTCCTGTTTGTAAGATAGGAATGCATTGCATGCCCCAGCTCATGAGCGAGTGTGGAGACATTGCTGTATTCGCCATCATAGTTCATCTTAACATAAGGATGAATGTCGTAAATAGCATCAGAATATGCGCCACTTTCTTTATCCTTGTTTGGATAAACATCAATCCAACCGTTGTTGAAAGCTTGTTTAAGACCATCAGCATACTCTGAACCGAGCACCACGAGGGAGTTTTGAACAAGTTTTTTTGCTTCGTCATAAGGATAAACTTTGTTTACACTTTTTACAGATGATGCCCAAAGATCTTCATATTTCAGGGTTTCAAGTCCGAGCATTTTCTGTTTTAGTTTAAGATATTTGTGAAGTGAGGGGAGGTTTGCATTCACTTCTTTTATCAATTGATAATAAACAGTTGTGTCGATATTATCCTGGAAAAGTCTTGCCTGAAGGCAACTGTTGAACTTTCTTGCTTTCGCATTGAAGAGGTCCATTTTCATTCCGCCGTCGAACAGAGTTGCGAGTGTATTTTCGTATTGTTTATGGTTTTTCCAATAACCTCTCACGGCAATTGCTCTGTCTTCGGGGCTTTTTGCTGTGCGGTATTTGTAGTAATTGGCATAATTTAGCTCAACCTTGCTACCGTCAGTAAGAGTTACCGTGGGTGCCGGGATATCCACATCATTAAGGATAGAAGCAGCTTCAGAGATATTTGAAGAATAAATTCCTGTCAGTGAGAGGAGTTGTTCCTCTGCTAAAGGAAGCATATGTTTTTTTGATCTCAAAAGTTGCTCAACTGTAAATTTGTATGGAGCAAGATTTGGTTCTTCAGAAAAATATCCCATCAAGGTTTTTTCATCCATTTTGAGCAGATCATCGTTCATGAAGTTGAGTTGCATCGAAGCATCCACATAAATCGACTGAATTTCACCTTTCATCTGATTGAAAGTGCTGTTAGACATTTCCATATCATATTGACGACGGGCATAGCTGTAGAGATGATAAAGTTTAAGTTCAAGTTTGTCAGAGGTCTTGAACATCGCGAGCATATTTTTAGCTGAAGAAGTCCACGATTTTGCCTGATCTTTTATTTTACCAAGAAGAGTGTTTACTTCGGCTTTATCGGCATTCCAAAGTTCATAATTGGAGTAGATGTCGGACAGGTTCCATTTAAATTCATTGGGCACCTGATCCCGGGGCGTTGACGAGTAGTCGGGGATCACAGCATCCTGAGCAGAAACTGTAAAGGCGAACGACCCGGCAAGAAGAGTTGAAATTAAAAAGCTTCTTAATTTCATATTGGTTTTCTCCGCGTGTATTGTTGTTTAAAAAGTGACAATTACCGTCACAAAATGGTCAAATTAAACTCTCAGGGTTCCATTTTACCCGTTTTTTGAGAGTTGGCTCTTTTTATAATAAAATTTATAAACAAGCATTTAAAATAGTATTTAAATTTCAAAAATTATGGAGTTGTCCAAAGGATATCACTTCAACGGTTAAAATAAATGATGGGGGATTGATGGTTTGTTTCCTAATTAACTTTTTAGCAAAAATCAATCGTATTTTCGTCCGGTATTCGAAACGGGTGCCGGGCTTTTTTATGATTAAACTGTGTTTTTGTTTTTAAAATAACTAATTTTGAAGCAGAGAAAAGTAAAACTGACTGAATGCCTGTTTGCCTCGGATTCAGACAGGTTGAGTGCACAATTTTTATTTAAATAGTTCAGATTATTTAGCCAAAATGAAAAGATTTTTACTTAAAATCAGAGAGAATATGCTGCTTGCACTGCTTTTTTGCGGCATGAGTTTTTTGCTTGTTGTTGGCGGAGTTGTTTATTATAAATATGAGGCTGAAAAAATAAAAAAATCCCGATATAAGGAGATTCACTCGCTTGCCAAACTTAAGTCGGATTTGCTCTCCGGAGAGTTGAGGGAGAGGCAAAGTGACATTCTTGTGATCTCCGAAAGTCCAATATATCAAGATGCAGTTCAAAGGTGGCTTGAGAACAGGAAAGATGAAAACTTAAAGAAAAAACTGACAGAGAGGCTCGCGGTTGTAAAGAAAAGGTATAACTACAGCGAGATAATGTTGGTTGATTCATTGGGTAATGTTTACCTGACCACCGGAGATCATCAGGAGTTTGACCAATTTTTTAAAGCCAGGCTACGGGAATCATCATATTCAGGGTCTCCTCTCCATACGGGGATTTACCGTTGTCAATTAGACCATGAAATCCATTTTGATTTCATCTCACAATTAAAAAATGAGCAGGAAAAAAGCGACAATGTTTTTCTCGTTTTCAGAACAAATCCTGAAGTTCAGCTCTTTCCCGTTTTGATGAAGTGGCCCGGTGTCAGCCGGACCGGCGAGACGATAATAATTTCGCGCAAAGGGGATTCACTCGTTTATCTGAGTGAGTTAAGATTCAAACAAGGCGCAGCGCTCAATTTGCGAGTGAGTTTGGATTCTGACAGTGCCCCTTCATTAAGCAAAGATATAAACTCTGAAGGGATGTCTATTGGAATTGACTACAGAGGAAAAGAAGTATTATCCGATATCAGCCGGGTTCCGGGGACGGATTGGTTCCTCGTCAGTAAGATCGATACAGAGGAAATATTCGACGACTTGAATTTTAAGATGGTTGTTTTTGCGATAGTTGGGTTACTTGGAAATATTGTGCTGTTTATGGGATTTGCCATGATCTATAGTTTGAACTCCAAAACACACTACCGCAGGCTGTATGAACAGGAGAAGTACCAAAAACAAAAACTTACAGACTCGGAAGAAAAGTTTTCGAAGGCATTTTACTCGTCGCCCGATGCTATACTAATTACAGACATGGCTTCGGGACTGATAGTTGATTTTAATCAGGGATTATTGGATTTGACCGGTTACACAAGCGAAGAGATTTCAGGGGGGAGCAGTATTTCTCTAAAAATCTGGAAATCCACTGAATACAGAGATATGGTAGTTGCCCGCGTTTTGGAAGCCGGTGAACTAAGTAATCTTCAGATTGAATATCTTTATAAGGATGGTACAACACGATACGGGCTGTTTTCAGCCAAGCAGATGGAATTCGCCGGGCAGAAGTGCCTCTTGAGTGTTGTTAAGGACATCACAGATCGGGTTGAAATGGAGATTGAACTCAGGGATGCCAAAGAGAAAGCAGAGGAATTAAACAGGGCGAAGGCAAGTTTTTTTGCGAATATGAGTCACGAACTGAGAACACCTCTCCATGGGGTTCTTGGTTTTTCTGAAATTCTGATTGAAGATATCACAGACACCGAGACACTTGAAGTGGTTCATTCAATCCACCGATCAGCATTAAGACTTTTAAACACCTTAAATCTTATTCTCGACCTTGCCCGACTTGAAGCCAACAAAGAGGAAGTTGTTGCAGTTAATATGCATCTCTACAAAGCCGTAAAAGACGATTTTGAAACATTTGAGGCGTTTGCTAAAAGTAAGGGGTTATATCTGGAACTTTTTACGGATGATCCCGAAATCTGCGCAATGGTTGATCCGAGATTTCTCGGCAGTATCGTAAACAATCTGATAAATAATGCCATAAAATTTACCCGGTTTGGCGGAATAAGGGTGGAGACAGGCAGCATTGAAGAGGATGGAGTCAGGTGGTCTTATTTGCGTGTGACAGATACAGGAATTGGCATTTCAGAAAAGGCAATTACATTGATCTTTGATGAGTTCAGGCAGGCAAGTGAAGGTTTTGGGAGATCTTTTGAGGGAACAGGGTTGGGTCTATCGATTGTTAAGAGGTATGTAACTCTTCTTGGCGGGAAAATTATGGTGGACAGTAAACTTGGAAAAGGGACAACATTCACCGTTTTATTACCTTACTGTGAAAAAAAGATCGTTGAAAAAGAAATTTCTGACCAGACAGATGAATATAGTGAAGGGATTTTACCGGCAGCAAGCGACAAAAAACGGAAACTGCTTCTTGTTGAGGATGACGACGCTTCAGCCTGGTTCATAACCAAGGTTCTTGAAAAGTATTATGAGATTGAGAGTGTTCGCACCGGTGAGGAGGGGCTTGAACTGATTTCATCAAAATGTTACGATGCATTTTTACTCGATATAAATCTCGGAAAGGGAATCACAGGAGTGGATGTGGCTCAGAAAATTAGTGAAAATCAAGACTTTATTAATATTCCGGTTGTAGCAATAACTGCCTTTGGCAGTTCGGAACAAGAAGAATTATTGCTGAAAAGTGGTTTCAGTCACTATATATCCAAGCCCTTTTCTAAAAAAGAGTTGTTAACTTTTGTTAACGAATTGTTTGAAGAAACAGTGTAAAAAAGGAAATTTAAGGAAGTCTTAAAGTAAAAGAACCCCCTTTTGAGATAGTAAGTTTATTTCCTCTGATCCATGGGTTAAGATACCTGATTGATTTTAGAGTTGTTCCATTTTGTTTCGCAAATCGTGTTAAGTCACTTATGGTTTCAGTTATCTGAACCTCACGATAATTTAATGGTTTCCAATAGTCGTTTTCTGTAAGCATGTATCCATATTTTGCCGGATCTTCAAATATGAGTTTCATTGCGGCGATTCTGGGAACATATTTTGTTGTTTCGTCGGGGAGGAGAAGATCATAATAGTTTGATGAGAGTTGGGAGGAAATTCTGTTTTCCATGCCGCCCATTCCCATATTATATGATCCTGCTGCTGCTGCCCAGGTGCCAAATTTGTTTTTTGCAATTTTAAGATAACGGATCGCTGCGATAGCAGATTTTTCGGGGTCGTATCTTTCATCAATTTCGGAGTTTATGGTAAGTCCAAACTGTTTCCCGGTTGATTCGAGGAACTGCCAGAATCCCGCAGCTTTTGCTGAGGAGACAAGATTATCGAGACCACTTTCGACGAGTGGAAGGTATTTAAAATCGAGGGGCATACCTTCTTTTTGGAGCAGTTCGTCAAATTTTTTGAACCATCTTCCTGATCTCTTAAAGTACCTGAACATGAGATGTTCCTGTCTTGAGAGGAGGATAAGTTCGTTTTCTATTCTCTCGCGAACTTCAGGGTCTTCAAGCGGGACTCTTTCACCAAAAACGGTGAGTTCAGCCGGTAATGCGGGATTGTAAACAAATGGTTTTGGTGTATCAACTATTTTTGAGCTCATCAGGAACAAAGCAGCAATAAGAGGGATAAAATAGATGAGGTGTTTTTTTATTCTCGAAAAGAGATGTGGCATTAATAAATCACTATTTTTTTGAATCAATGTTTAAATTTAGTTAAAGTATGGAAAAGTTCAATGCAGAAATGTTAAAGAGGCTTGCGGCGCTTGCTTCTTTAAAGTATGTTAAGAGTGGTCAATCGATTGGTCTTGGAACCGGTTCTACCGTGAAGTATGTTCTCGAGGAGTTGGGGGAGAGGCTGAAGAGTGGCACTTTGTCCGGAATAAGAGGTATAGCCACTTCGGGAAAGACAGAGGAGATTGCAAGAGAGATTGGAATTCCTCTTGTTTCTTTTGATGATGTGTCTTCGCTTGATGTTTATATTGACGGTGCCGATGAGGTTGATGATAATTTGGATATGATTAAGGGTGGAGGTGCGGCACTTATCCGTGAGAAGGTTGTTGCCCAAAATTCGAAGTTTCGGGTGATTGTTGTGGATTCTTCGAAACTTTCACAAAAAATCGGTGAAAGATGGCCCGTTCCAATCGAAGTATTTCCGATGGCTGCAGGAGCTGAAATGGAGTTTTTAAAGACGCTTGATGCTGTGGTTCAGTTAAGGACAGGCAGCGATGGCGGAGTTTTGCTGACGGATAATGGCAATTATATACTGGATGCAAATTTTGGCGAACTTGGTGATCCCAAAAGGCTGTCTGTGGTGTTGGATGCCAGAGCCGGGATTGCAGGTCATGGAATATTCCATGGATTGGCAGATGTTTTAATTGTGGGTTCGGTTGTTGGGGTAACCGAGATTAAAAAAGGAGAAAAACCCAAGTTTGAGAGTTTACGGAACGCAACCCGGTTTATGTGATCTGGCTTACTTCGTTTAGTCTGATTTTTATTTGTTGATTCATATCTTTTATTTTATAACTTTTTATACCCATTTGGGTATCAAGAACCGATAGAGGCATCGATGGAACGACTGCTTCGTCGGGGTCTTGTGCTATTACCATCCCACCGGCGGCTTTTATTTTAACCGCACCGATTACTCCATCACATCCCATTCCTGTAAGCACAACACCTATTGCTTTTATCCCAAATGCTGATGCAAGAGTTGAAAAAAGCGGATCGGCAGAAGGTTTTACGAAGTTCTCGGGCGGGGTGTCGTCAAGTCTTATGTGCATGTTTCCGGCATCAACTGTCATGTGATTGTCGCCCGGGGCGAGATATATCTTACCGGGAGTCACAGATTCGAGATTAGCGGGGAGTATTATCTCTTTTTGGGAGAGGATTGAGAGGCTTTTTGCAAATGTTTCTATCATCCATGCCGGTCCGTGCTGAACGACAAAACAGGTTGTTTTGTTGTCGAGAGTAATATTTTTAAAGAATTCAACGAGTGCTGCAGGTCCTCCTGTGCTCGCAACAACACCGATGGCGGAGTATGCAACGGGTGTTCTGAGTACATCAATTTGCGGCATTTTAACTGAAACAAGCCCTGTCCCCTGTCTTTTGAAGCCGTCACTTACAGTTCTTCTGATTATGTTTGGTATGAGTGGTTTGGGGAGGTAGATGTCTGCACCACACATGATGGCTCTCTCTTTTGCACCTTCGAGTGTGAGAGAGGTAATGAGAATAATTACAGGGTTACCGAGACGACGCAGCCTCACAGTTGAGGTAAGCAGGAGTCCATCCATAATGGGCATCATCCAGTCAGTTATTATCATGTCAAAGGGGGCGGCAGCGTGGAGATTAAGAGCCTCCTGACCGTTACTTGCTTCAGAGATCAGGTATCCCTCGTCGTGCAAAACGGTTTTGAGTATTAGAATATTTGAGGGGTCGTCGTCAACAACGAGAATTCTTTTCATGATTTTCACTATTATTCTTTAACAAAAATAAAGAAAAGTGGCGTTATTTGGTCAAATTATTTACACTTAATGTCAAAATGCCTGCGAAAAAATTTCTTAAATTGGGATATTAAACTCAATTTATTTTTAAAAGCATATAAATCGAACAAAGAACCCGCTGATGAGCAGATTTTTACTGGTTTTCATTTCTCTCCCATTTCTCCTTTTTTCGCAGTCAACAGGAACACTCAGAGGTTTTATAACTGACTCAACAAACGGTGGATCAGTAATTTCAGCTAATATTCTTCTGCTTGGCACAAAGCAGGGGGCAGCCTCTGATCTGCAGGGATACTATTTTATTCCCGGAATTAAAACAGGTAAACAGATTGTAAGAATCTCGAATATCGGATATGTAACGCGGGAAATTGAAGTGAGGGTAGTGAAAAATACGATAACCCAGTTGAATGTAGCTCTCGTTCCGGCTTCCATCACTCTTGATGAGGTTTCGATAACAGGGCAGCGCAGACCTGATATGAACGACCCCTCCATCAGCATTGAACAAATCCCGTTACAACAGATTAAATCGGTTCCCGCAGGGATCGAGGCGGATATGCTTCGAGCACTAAAAGTCTCCCCCGGTGTCACTTCAACCGGCGACATTACTGCACGATATTATGTAAGAGGTGGCGGAAGTGACCAAAATGCTGTGGTGATCAATGGAACTGTGCTTTATAACCCGTTCCATGCACTGGGCCTTTTTTCGGTGGTTGATCCGGAAATGATCAAGATGCTCGAGTTTTATAAAGGGGGCTTCACCTCTGAATATGGTGGCAGGCTCTCTTCAATATTAAATGTGGTAACCCGTGACGGGAACAAAAACAGATTCATGGGAACGGCAGCCGCCAGCACGATGTCGGGTAAAATGTCGTTTGAAGGTCCAATTCCCGGGGGGTCGTTCCTCTTTACGGGAAGAAAAAGTTACCGCCCGGAAGCGGTTCAAAAATTCCTGAACAACAGAAGTGCACCTTTCGAATTTTATGATATTTCGTTTAAACTCAACTACAGTAACCCAAATTTTTATGAAAATGGCTGGTTCACTGTTCATGGATTTTTTAGTGATGACAAAATTGAGAATAACAATCCGGCTAAAGAAGATTATTACTTCAGCAATGCGAATTACGGGCTGAACTGGTATCAAGTGTGGGCGTCACCTCTCTACTCTAACATGACATTCACCTACAGCACCTTCGAAGGTGAAGTGGTTCCAAATAAAACTTCATCCAAACCACGGAAAAATATAATTGCTGATTTTACCAGTAACTGGGATTTCACCTATATCTTCGATAGTCGTGATGAGATTTGGACAGGTTTCCACAATAAAATTCTGACTACAGAACTTTATCTGACTAATCTTTTTGGCAGCAAAACCGATATGAAACAGAGAGGTCTCGATATGATCGGTTATGTTAAATATAAACTTTTACGGTTTGAAACCTTTAAATTGGATGGAGGCATCAGGTTAAATCTTGTCTCTGCCTCCGAGAAAAAACCTTTTGTTCTTGAGCCCAGATTAAATATCACCTACAATCCGATTCCAATACTTGCTTTTAGATTGGGGATCGGGAGGTTCTCTCAAAATCTTACAACTTTGTCGAATGAAGAGGAATTAATCTCCATTTTTGAACCCTGGGTTGTGGTGCCCGACTATCTGAAACCGGCAGAAGCAACTCACTTCATTGGCGGGATTGATTATTACCTCACAGAGTTTCTTAAACTCTCCGTTGAAGGGTATTACAAGGATATTGACAATCTTGTTGACATTAATGAACTGAAATATACATCGCTTGACCCCGATTTTGTTCAGGCTGACGGCAGATCATACGGAGTTGATTTTGCATTCGATTTTTTCCTTCAAAGTGTTTTCTTTAAAGGGTCTTATTCGTTAAGTTATTCCTACAAAAAGAAAGATGGAGTTGAATATCATCCGAGATATGATACGAGACATGCTGTAAATCTCCAATTTGGATGGATTTTCTGGGACGGATGGCAGTTTAATGCAGTTTGGAGATTCTCTTCGGGTTTACCGTTTACAGGAATTGCCGGATATTACGACAAGTGGAACATTCCAGATCCCTGGGGTCAGTGGTATGCTCAAGGGCAATACGATCCATCGTTTTTGTATGGAGCAAGGAACGCACAGAGATTGCCGTCATACCACAGACTTGATATCAGCCTTTCAAAGAGTTTTAAAATCTTTTTTGCGAAGATCGATCTCGATGTAAGCCTGCTAAATGTTTATGATCGAAAGAACATTTTTTATTTTGTAAGAGATACGGGTGAAAGGGTTGATATGCTCCCCTTTATTCCATCCGCAAGCGTGAGGATAGAAATATGAACAAATATGGTATGATTTTTATAGTGGTCATTTCACTTCTGAATCTCTCATGCGATGAAGAATTTGCACCAAAACTTCCCTTCGAAGAGAAATATTTTGTTTATACATCACTTAAAGGTGATTCAACAAAACAGATAATCGTTGTTGCAAAAAGTTATGATGTGTCGGGATTTAATCCACAAAACAACACAACTTCACCCGAGATTGCAGGTTGTTTTGTCGAAGTTACACGGGCAGGTGTCAAGTATATTTTCAGAGATACTCTAATTGACCGTCCCGACACTTCCCGCTACGGTAAAAAAATGCCGGCTTATGTTTCTACCGAACTGATCCCAAGGGAAAATGAGATTCTTGACCTCAATGTTGCACTTCCCAACGGTAAAGTTCTAACGGCAAAAACCGCGGTTCCCCCACAGGTATTTATAGAGAAATCGGTTTTTGCAATTGGATACGACCGGGTTACATCTCTCAGTCAGAGGTATGCGTTACAATGGAGAACCCAGGCGATCTACCTTTATGTCCCCAAACTCGAGATTTTTTACACCCGTGACGACATGCCCGGGATTTTTAGAATTGAAGTGCCCACTGACTATCTCACTATCAACAAAAAACAACAGATAGTTTATCCTCAACCAAATTCAAACAGTTGGATTTCTTTCGATTACAGAGCAATTGACTCAACGATGGCGAAAATTTCTGAAGGGTACGACTATAAAGCGATGTTCAGAATCCTCAGGGCAGAGGTCAGATTATTAATCTATGATACCAATCTGGCAAAATATTATTCAAGTGTTAACGGTTATCTTGATGCCTATTCTGTTCGATTGGATGAAAATGTTTTTACCAATGTCAATGGCGGATTGGGGGTATTTGGAACATATATGATGACCAAGGAATCCCTTCTATTTGATCTCGATTATGTTGATTCGTTTGGCTACAGGGTGAGGTAGCGGAAATTAATAGCCGTAGTCGAGGATGTCCAAAACAGTCTCTTTCAGATAGGCACATTCATAGGTGACAACACGATTCTGCTTTAAGTGGAGGAGATAAAGGCGCCCAATTTTCACATCATGATAGTTCTCCAGCAGGTATTTATACAGGGAGAGTTGCAGCGAATAGTGGTAGAAGTTACAATCGGGTAAGTCATAAGTTGGCGGTTTTGTTCCGCATTTCCCACCCCAGGCCTCTTCATCTATTGATTTATTGGTTTTCCAATCGTAAATATCAAACTTGCCGGTTATTTCATTGTACACAAGAAGGTCAACAGTTCCGGCGATCCCAAGTTCCTCGCTGAATACTATTAATTCAGGATAAACTTCTCCCGAGAGGTTAATGTTTTTGTTCAGCCATTCAATACCCGATTTGCTTTTTGGCATCACAGGCTTTTTCCCCTTAGTGATATATTCTTCAATTTCCTTATGAGTTAATGTACCTTCATTCCGTGCCTCTTCCCATTCACTCATTAGCGACTCGGGAGTTCTGTGTTTATATTTTGGATGTGAATTGGTGAGTTTTGTAGCAATTTTTAAGGCATTAAACTCACTAAAAAATTGACTCACAAGTGTTGTACAACTGATAAACCCCACTTGAGGGTCCTCTGTTAAAATATATCTGTGGTTCTCGATATCGAGGGTAATAAGGTGGGAATTGATCAATGAGCCGGGAATTCTTGTCACTATTTACCTTTGTTAAGCATTTGAAAAATCAAGAATACAAAAATACTAATTTTATCTCTTTTTTTGTTTATTGGAAAAATAACTATATTTGAAGTTCAACTTAATGGAATTCCGGAAGTTGACGATGTGGTCGATCCTAAACCACTGGAAAATTTTTACACGGAGGGGTGGGAGAGTGGCTTAATCCAACGGTTTGCTAAACCGTCGTAGGGATTATACCTTACCGCGGGTTCGAATCCCGCCCCCTCCGCTCATAAAAGGCTGCCCCAAAAACGAGGCAGCTTTTTTTTACCTGTAAACTTATTGGTTACTTAATATTTAATACTGTATATTTGGTCGATATTATTCTTCAAATTCCACCCGTATTCTGCTTACATCCCTGTTTGAATGATAACGATTTCCCATTTGCCCCTTGTGCCTTTTGTTTGGAGAATGGTTTGATAAAAACAAAAAATTTATTTAATAACCTCAAATTAACCTTTGATGGAGAAGAATTATGAAAAAAAACAGATTTGGCAACAGCGATTTACAAGTATCCCAATTGGGACTTGGATGTATGGGAATGAGTGAATTTTATGGAAATTATAACGATACTGAATCAATCGAGGTCATCCATCATGCAATTGAAAAAGGCATTAACTTTTTTGACACTGCGGATATGTATGGACTCGGGAAAAATGAAATTTTAGTGGGTAAAGCCTTGAAGGGGAAAAGAAACGAGGTTGTTTTGGCTACTAAATTTGGTGTAATGAGAGGTGATGACGGTTCGTTCCCTGGTGTAAACGGGAAACCGGAATATGTAAAACAAGCTTGTGAAAACAGCCTGCAAAGATTGGGAGTTGATTATATCGATTTGTATTATCAACATAGAGTTGATCCAAATACTCCAATTGAAGAGACTGTGGGTGCAATGTCTGAATTGGTAAAAGAAGGTAAGGTCAGATATCTTGGATTATCGGAAGCATCAGAGGAAGTTATTAGAAGAGCCTGTAAAATTCATCCTGTTACCGCAGTTCAAACGGAATACTCGTTATGGAGTAATGATTTAGAGGCTGTAATACCGGTTTGCAGGGAACTTGATATCGCCATGGTTCCCTATAGTCCATTAGGAAGAGGTTTTTTATCCGGGAAATTTAGATCAACTGAAGATTTTGAAGCCGGTGATTTCAGGAGGTATAATCCCAGATTTCGAGCAGAAAATTTTAGCAAAAATTTAGAAATTTTGGAAAAAGTTGAAGGATTTGCCAAATTAAAATCTGTGACACCTTCGCAAATTGCTCTTAGCTGGGTTCTTTCCAAGGGTGATGATATGTTCCCAATCCCGGGCACTAAAAGAATTAAATATTTGGATGAGAATATTGAGGCAACTACAATTTCTCTCGAAAAAGATGAAATTGATCAATTGGATCAATTGTATAAATTAGTTTCCGGGAACAGATATTGAGGCAAGGCAAATTTCCTGTTCTTGATTCATATAAAAAGCTGCCCCAAAAACGAGGCAGCCTTTTATTGTTTCCTGCTAACGGTTGTGTGATTAAAACTAAATACTGTATATTTGAAAGATGATATTTTACAAAATCCGTCGGTATTCTTTTTACATCCCGACCCTGATAATAGCAATTTTTCTTTTTTCCTTTGTTCATTCAGAACTTGGGCTATTCAACTATGATCACGGCGATCATTCTGAGCATGACCATTGTGAAATTGTTAAAGCCTCAAACATCCCTGGAGTTAGTTTTAAGTTACCACAGCCTAATCTTGAAATAAACAAGTCTCTCTCAGAGAATATAAATTTATCATCTGAATTATGCGATATCATCCGCCCGGTTCGTTATCAAAATCATCCTTCAACTTACAATTTATATTCTGAACCCGTCTATATCCTTCATCGATCCCTTCTGATTTAGCCGCTCCACAATAAACATACAATTCTGATTTTTTGCTTTTCTTTAGAAGAGCTTTCACTGTTTTAAATGTTTTGGAGCAAAATTGAATTCTTCATTAAAAATATACTCAATTATTACTTTGTTATCATTTATCCTGGCGGGTTGCTCTGGAGACGATAAGAAGGTTGCAAAAGATGAACATCACGATGAAAAAAGTGGTGCAATCGAAATTAAATTAACAAAGGCTGCACAAAAAGATATCGGTCTAAGGGTCGAAACACTTCAACTCACAAATGCAAAAGGGTATCTCAATATACCTGCCAAAATTGTTACAAACCAAAATTCTGAAGCTCTGATCGGATCACTTGTCGAGGGGAGAATAAAGAAGGTCTATGTAAATGTTGGCGATAATGTGAAACAGGGGCAGGTACTTTTCTCTATTGAAAGTCTGGAGGTTGGGGCACTAAAAGCCGGGCTGATAAAAGCCAAGGCAAATCTGGATTTTGCAAAATCGACTCTTGAGAGAGAAAAAAAACTTTTCGAAAAGGGGTTCAGTTCACAGCAGATGCTGGATCAGGTGAATGCAGAATATAACAGAGCACTCGCTGATTTTAATGCGGAAGATAAAAAGATACACTCAGTTGGGTTGATCGATGAGGATGTTTTTGACGTCAAAGGGAATGCTCTTCATTCTTCGGGTTTACTAAATATAAAATCACCAATCAACGGAACAGTTGTTGAGAGAAACCTGGTTACCGGTCAACTTATTGAGTCAACTTCAAACGGTTTGCGGATAATGAATACAAGTACTGTATGGGTTGACGGACAGGTTTATGAAAAAGATATTGACAGAATAGTAAAAACAGGGAAACTATCCTTTGTCACCCTTGCTTATGGGGATGAGGAATTTTCCGGCAATATTATAAATATCGGTCAGACGGTTGATGAAAAAACCCGTACAATAACCATTCGGGGTGAGATTCCAAACAGAGGAGGCAAACTTAAACCGGAAATGTTTGGAGAGATGACTATCCGTATAGGAGAAGAGGTTGAAACCTTGATGTTGGATGCTGAGGCACTCGTGAAAGAGGGGTCGGAAGAGTATGTTTTTGTTCAGGTAAATGACACTCTTTTCGAGAAACGAATTGTAAAAACCGGATTTCATTTGGATGAAAAGGTTGAGATTACTGAAGGACTTAAGGCCGGCGAGAAAGTGGTTACTAAAGGATCATTTTATCTAAAATCAGAGATTAAGAAGGAAGAAATTGAAGGGGATGCTCACTAATGCTTGAAAAAATAGTACTCTTCATACTTAATCAACGTGGTTTGGTGGTATTTGTTTCTCTCGTAATTGCGGTTATTGGGATATACTCATATATCAATCTCCCAATAGACGCTTTCCCTGATGTAACAAACAATCAAGTCGAAATAATTAGCCATGCAGACGGTTTGTCAGCAATAGAAATAGAGAGGGATGTTACTTATCCCATTGAGATGTCTATGCGGGGTTTGCCCGATGTTGAGCAATTAAGATCGGTTACCAAATTTGGTCTCTCGATAGTGACTATAATTTTCAAAGATAATGTTGATATCTATTTTGCAAGGCAGGTTGTTTTCGAGAGACTTGCAGAAGCCAGAGAACAGGTGCCTGCAGGAGTGGAGATGACTCTGGGTCCCGTAGCCACGGCGATGGGTGAGATCTATCAATATACAATTGATGGAAAATACCCGGCAGATTCATTGGAAAAAATAAAATATCTGACTGAATTGCGTACTCTGCAAGAATGGGTAATCACACCTCTGCTTAAGAGTATTAATGGTGTGAATGAGATAAACTCATTTGGAGGATATTTTAAGCAGTATCAGGTGAATATAAGTCCTGAAAAATTGGTAAAGTTCGATATCTCGGCAAACGATGTTTTTGCCGCTGTTACGAACAACAATCAGAATGTCGGCGGGAATATTCTTGAGAAAAACTCCGACCAATATATCGTTCGCGGGGTAGGATTGATTGAAAACCTGGATGATATCAGGGATATAGTGCTTAAATCATCAGCCGGAACGCCGGTCCTTCTGGGAGAAGTTGCCGATGTCAGGATCGGAGAAGCTGTAAGAACCGGCGCAGCAATGATAAACGGTGAGCAAGAAGCTGTTGGAGGAATTGTAATGATGCTCAGGGGGGAAAACAGCAGGGATGTTGTTGAGGCTGTAAAAGCAAAAGTGGAAGAAATCAATACAGGTAATGTGCTTCCGGATGGATTAAAGATTGTACCCTATTATGACAGGTCAGAGATTGTAAGTGCCAGTGTAAACACAGTTAACAAGGCATTATTGGAGGGAGCCATTCTTGTCCTCCTGATACTTTATCTTTTGCTCAGAAGTTTCAGAGCAAGTATAATAGTTCTCATCGCCTTGCCTCTCACTCTATGTGCTACATTCATTGTGATGAAGATTGTTGGTTTAAGCGCAAATTTAATGTCTCTTGGTGGACTTGCAATTTCGATTGGAATTATAATTGATGCCGCGATCATTCAGATGGAGAATGTTCAGAGGCATTTGAGTGAATCCAAAGGCGATTCGGGAAAACTTTCCACAGTACTAAAGGGTGTCCTGGAAGTGAGAAAACCAAGTATCCTCGGCGAAATAATCATCGCTACCACATTTATCCCTATACTCACCCTCGAGGGGATAGAAGGGAAGATGTTTACGCCGCTGGCTCTTACAGTTGGTGTAGCAATTATCTGCTCTCTCCTGATATCAATTTTTATAACACCCGTATTGTGTTCAATTTTTCTAAAAGAGGAGCCGGAAAAAGAGAGTTTTGTAATGAAATATGCTCAGAGGTATTATCTAAACATATTTGAGATTGCACAAAGGAAGAAATCAATTATTCTGGGTGTTGCTTTTTTGTTTTTGGCGGCTGCACTTTTCACTTTTACCAGGCTGGGAACAGAGTTCATCCCTGTTATGGATGAAGGAGCATTTGATGCGGATGTTGCATTGCTGCCCGGCGTCTCTCTCGGTAAAGCCATGGAAATAAATAAACTTGTTTCAACAAAAATGAAGGAATTTCCAGAACTTGCAACTGTCGTAAGTAAAACTGGGCAGACAAGCACAGCTCTTGATACCAGAGGCGTTGATAAGACGGGATTTGTGGGGATTATGAAGCCGAGAAGCGAGTGGCGGGAGGATATTTCCCGGGAAGAGTTGTTTGGCAGAATGCGCGAATCGCTTGAAACCATTCCCGGGATAGGATTTGGATTCAGTCAGCCGATCCAGTGCAGAATTGATGAGCTGGTTGCCGGCACCAAGTCACAGTTGATCATAAAGCTCTTTGGTGAGGATTTGGATACTCTTAAACTCAAAGCAGGGGAAATCGTGAGGATTATCTCCTCCATAGAGGGAGCAGAAGATATTATGGCTGAAAAAGTTGGCGGGCAGCCATATCTAACCGTCAAAATTGACAGAAATAAAATTGCAAGGTACGGGCTGAATATAAGTGATGTGCAAAATATTATTGAAATTGCGATTGCTGGAAAAACAGCATCCCGTTTCTTTGAAAAAAACAGAAGTTTTGATATAATCTTGAGGCTTCCTGAGAAGTACAGGAATTCAGTTGAATCAATTGGTAATATCATGGTTCCGACCAAAACAGAAAACCGCCTTCCTCTTCGACAGTTGGCCACAATAGAGATTGTCGAGGGTCCTGTCCAGATCAGCCGTCAGGATGGTATCAGAAGGATAGGGATTGAGTTGAATATAAGTGGAAGAGACATCGGTGGATTTGTTGCAGAAGTGAAAGAAAAACTGAAAGAAGGTGTTAAACTGCCTTCCGGGTATTATCTTTCATGGGGTGGGCAATTTGAAAACCAAGAGAGGGCAACCAAAAAAATGGCGATAATTGGGCCTTTGGCGGTTGGTTTAATATTTCTATTACTTTTTGTTACTTTCAGATCAATCAGGCGGGTGTTGCTCGTGATGTCAAATCTTCCATTTGCCTTGATTGGAGGAGTGTTTTCTTTGTACATTTCAGGGCAGTTTTTATCTGTTCCTGCGTCAGTTGGTTTTATCGTATTATTTGGAGTTGCGGTGTTAAATGGTGTAGTACTTGTGTCATATATTGCTGATCTGAAAGAAAATGGAATGGAACTTCATGAAGCAATCAAAACAGGAAGCATTTCACGCTTGAGACCTGTGTTAATGACAGCATTGATAGCAATTACTAGCCTCATCCCAATGCTTTTTGCCACAGGTGCCGGATCTGAAATACAGAAACCTCTTGCAACTGTTGTTATTGGTGGGTTAATTTCATCCACCTTGCTAACATTAATTTTGATTCCGGCATTTTATCCCTGGTTTGAAAAAAAGGATTCTAACGGGGCACAAATAGATACAAGTCTGGCAGCTATTTCCACCGGGGGTAACATTGATTCGACAGATATAGGATAAGTAGTTGAGGATGCAAACAGCGTGAAATTGGGGTTTATTTCAACTTCACGCTGTCCCGGAAATCGATCTTACTGTTTGTAATTGGGTACCGTGTTTTTTACAGCTCCTTTTACATAATAAGCTGAAGATGTTATACATTTGTGGAGCGGATCAGCCTTTGCTCCCGATAACTCTTCATTAATAGGAATTTTCCCGTTTACCACAGGAAATGTGAAGTCAACTATTGGATTCCACTGGTTTTTGTATTGATCACTTGCATAGATCACAATTCTATACTCACCATCCTGTGACATTACTTTTGGCTTAAAATCCATTGTATATGCAACAGATTTCCCAAATTTCCTTGATTGTCCGGGGAAGTTGGTGAAATGATCGTATTGTTCCGGACCTTTGGTAATGAGTACTTCACCATTTTTGATCACTTCTGACCTCAGTTCCATGGTTCTTTCATATCCGTCATTATTTTCCCAGAACCATTTTACATCAGTTGGAGCACCAAACCAAAATGACACTATACCTCCATTTGAACCGTCATCTTCATAAATATACGCGATATCCGTCCAGGGTCCGGTGCAAGCAAACCGTGCTTTTCCGGCTTTAACAGTTTTAGTGATCTCGAATGGAGTTTCCCAAATCAGTTTACCACCGGCATAGATCTCAAGTTTGTAATTGTCGGGGGCAAATAAGGGTAGCTTGGGAAAATCGGTGGTGGGGTGTCCTGTTGGTGAAAATTTGAGGCAATCGGTAACTTTTGCCCAATCTCCGTCGTAATTTGCAGTAAATTGCCATGTTGCATCAGCAACGATCTTACCATTCATATCTTTGATGGTAGTTTTGAGTTCTTCTCCGTTTTGCATCCCTAAAATATTCCAAACGGTCTTTGGATACCATTTGCCATCATCCATAAAATTGAGTATGGATTCGGTGACAGTAGTAAGTGTTGGACCTTTATCTCCGGCTCTGGAAACCATGTTTAATGCGACCAGAATCATACACGAGTACAGTAACAACCTTTTCATGTTTCACTCCTCGAACAAGTTTAAGTTAGGTCACTCGTAACTTAAACAATTATTCGAGAAAAAGCATGAAATGAAGCTAAAATATTTTTTAGGAAGTGGGAGGGGGGGATAGTTCCACGGATATCACGGATTTAACGCGGATTTTCACGGATGGATTTTAAAGGGACGCCGATACACGCAGATTAAACTGAGTTACTCGGAGAGGGATGGTATTACGCAGATGAAACGGATTGTCGCGGATGGACTCATCTAAATGAAAAGCTCCGATCAAGCATAGATTACTTTTCCGTAGCACTTTATGTGGTCGATGAAATCAGATTCCTTGGATATATCAACGATATCCACATTCACACCAATTTCGTTTTCGATCTTACGGGCGAAAAACCGTTTTCACATTTATAAGAACTTAAATGTAAGAATAAATAACATATTCCCCAGATACGATAAAATTATTTAGACACTTTCAGACAGAGTGGTTACTAATCTTTTAAAATCGGGGAAATAATTCATCAGTCGATCGGCATCAAGCATCTCAAGGAGAATTGTTCCGTGTCTGACTTTATGGTATTTACCTTTACTGGTTTCTCTTGTCCAGTCTTGTAATTTTTCATCGGGATTTTCAAAAGCAGTTGCGGGTTTTCTTGGAATTTTTCTTGTTAAATCGGTACTGTAAAATTTATCCAAAATATCGGGTTGAGAAATAAACCATGCTTCCATCTCCTGGATCATATAATAGACTCTATGTTGAGATTCATACAGGCTGTGCTCTGAAATATCTCTTTCGCGTTTTTCCTCTGGTCCATCAAGATCACAAAGCAACAAGGAGTTGTTGCTATTTTGGAATTTGTCGATAGCTTGCTTTTTACCGTCGCCCATCACAATTCGAGGCATTTTCCCGCTGAGTTTTTTACTTAATAATTTGTTAAAGCCTTTTCTCAAATCACCATTACTTGTATCTTTGGTTCCCTCAACAAACAAAATTACCATCTGTTTCCTCCAAGGTCTCCCACACGCCACATTCTTCCCGGTGAAAACTGTTGATACCAGCCTTTAAAGTCATTCTCAGAATATCTTTTTACGCTGGTTGAATTTTCTTTATCCTTCTCAAGAATCAGAATGTCTTCGAGATTAAAACTGTCCAACAAATTCTCAGAATGAGTGGAGATGATAAATTGGGTTTCTGAGGATTTTTCTTCAAACAACCGGGAGATTCCATTTATCATATCAGGATGTAGGCCGAGTTCCGGTTCGTCAATACAAACAACTTTTCCCCTGTTATTGTTTAATAATATTGCAAGCAGGCACAAATAGTGGAGTGTTCCATCGCTTATATTGCTTACATGTATCGAACCTTCCAGGTTCTCTTCGCCAAGCATAAGTTCAATATTTCCACCTATAAAGTTAAAGTCAATTTCAGTGAATGCAGGGTTAATCTCTTTAAGTAATTCAGTGATTCTAGTAAAATTACTTTTACTATTGATCTTTAATGTGTTTAATATCTGGGGAAGATTTGTTCCCGTCGGAAGAAGTCGGCTCTCGGAAGTGGGGATGCTCGGTTTTCTGATCAGACTCGTTGATGTTGTATCAAAATAATGATAAACTTCCATATCAGCTAATGCAGTTCTGATTCTTGACAAAACAAAATATCTGTTTGAATCAAACATTTGTGAAAGTGCCAGTTCCTGTGCAGAAACAAAATCAGTATATTTAATGTGTTTGATCCTTTCCACTTGCTGCCTCATACTTCCCCCTTGAGGTCTCATTTTTTCTTTTGATTCACCGCTTCCTGCCTCAAATTCCAGATAAACAAACCCTGTTGAAGATTCAACTTTTTCGTGGACATAATAATTAGAGGATGAGGGGAGTTTCTTTAAAGTAATGGTGTAAACAATATCTTCAGTAAAATTAAATCCTTTTTCATCCAATATTTTGCCGTCTAAAACGAATTTTAAAGTTGTAAAATTATTGGGAGAATTGACATTTGTCTCTTTAAAAAATATATTATCCAGACCTCCCATCTTATTAAAAATAAACTCTTTTAACCGTTTATTGGAAACCCCTTCCCTTAACAGATCAAGTGCACGCAGAAGATTTGATTTTCCTGCTCCGTTGATTCCGACCAAAATGTTGAGCCCGGAATTAAAATCAATGGTCAAGTCTTTAAAACTTAAAAAGTTTTGTAGTCGAATCTGCTTAAGCATGTGAGTTTCTTATATGAATGAAGTAATTGAGATTTGCAAAATTACGAAAGTTCGATATGTTTTCCATAAAATTGTGGTTCACTAAAACAATATATCAAGTAATTGTTATTCACTCAACTCTCAACAAGCATCAAACCGTACTATAATTCACGTAAATGGAGCTTTCAACCTACTGACTTCCCTCCTACTTACCTCACCAGCTCAACCTTGAATCCATATTTAAGTTGTTTCATATTTGGTCTGTCGCCGCCACCGGGGCGATTTCCACCCTTGCCTTTACCCATCCCACTGCCATGACCACCTCCGCCTCCGGGCATTCCTCCGCCATCGACTTCGTCACGATCCATTCCTCCACCGGGGCGTTTGCCGTCCATGTCAAATTTCCCTGTTTCGAAATTAAGGGAGATGGTTTTTGAGGGGGATTGAAACAGCCGGTCAGAGACATCATCGCCCTTAAGTGGGATTTGCAGTTCAATTACAAACTGTCCTTCGCTCAGGTTAAAATTACCTTTGATGTATTTTCCAATCGCAGCATCGGCTGTGTAGATTGGATATTCGTCTTTGGTAATCACCTGGATTTGATTATTGATTCTTTTGAGGGCAGAAATGAAATCCATCGGTTCTTGTTGTTGGTCTTTTTTGCCATCGCCAAACCCTCTGATTTCTCTTAGGTCTTCGGGGAGAGGTTTTAGTGGATATCGAAATCCAAGTTCTTCACCACCTTCGGAATTGATCCAGAGTGTGAGACCTGTATTTAATATTTTCATAATATTTTGTCGGTTGGCTGTCACCACAAGGATATAAAGTGACTTGTCATCGTTTTTGAAGCCAAAAGCAATGTTGTCATCTTCAATTTGGGTGAGTCTTCCCATCCAGTCATTTCTCATACCATCAACCACAACAGCTTCATTTGTTGGTGAACTTGTTACATTTTGCACGGATGCACAGGATGTGAGGGTGAGCGAACCCGCTAAAATTATTAAAACACCTGAAAAACGAGACCAAAGATTGTTAGACATTATCATTCCGATTTTTTTAATCATACAACTTAGACAATTTTATGGAAATTGAGGTTTAATCGAGTTATTTCATTTTGCAGACGGCAATCGGGACGATTACCACTCCTCACCTTACATCTAAAAATCCATCCGTGGATATCTGTGCTAAATCCGTGAAATCCGCGTTCCATTTAAAAACCTCCTGTCCTAAACTATGCTGATTTAATGTGGGAATTGTTTTTATTTGCGATGGTATTTATAAATAAACAGGTATTTAGTTGGAAAACAGAAAAGTTGCAATTATTGGTGGTGGGAATATCGGTTCCGCCATTGCGTTGGGTTTAAATGAGTCGAAATTAATCGAGACACAAAATATTATTGTCACGAGAAGAAGTGAAGAAGGTCTAAAACGGTTTTCCGACCTTGGAATGAGTATAACCACCTCGAACATAAAGGCTGTCGAGATGGCGGAAATAATTGTTGTGGCAGTTACTCCAAAAGATTTGGATGGAGTGCTTCGCGAGATTGATCCTTTTTTGGTTGAGGGGAAACATGAGATTATTTCGATAGTTTCAGGTGCCTCGATTAAAGATATGAAATCACAACTGACCAAAAAAGTGGCGGTTATCAGGGCAATGCCAAACACAGCGGTTGCAATTCGTGAGTCGATGACCTGTCTGTGTGGTGATTCTGAGGACAAAGAAGCTCTCGATCGTGCCACAAAACTTTTTGAACCTCTTGGTGCTGCGATAATAATTCGTGAAGATTTGATGGTTCCTGCCACTGCACTTTGTGCTTGTGGAATTGCTTTCTTTTTAAGAGCAGTGAGAGCAGCTTCTCAGGGAGGGATCGAGATAGGATTCCATGCAGAGGATGCATTGTTTATGGCAGCCCAGACAGCAAAAGGAGCGGCGGCACTTCTGCTTCAAAAAGGGGCACACCCCGAGAGTGAGGTTGACAAAGTAACCACCCCAAGAGGATGCACAATTGCAGGATTAAATCAGATGGAGCACTCAGGTTTTAGCTCTTCATTGATCAAAGGAATTGTTATTTCCGCAGAAAAAGCTGAGAAACTTTACTCATGATTTAAGTGGACTCAAAGGTCTTAACTGTTTTGAATGGAGGTTCTTCTATAGTCGAATCTCTGCTGTTATTCCCAGATCGTTAGCGAAATCATCATCATGTGTGATGACAAGAAGTGCACTTCTAAAATTCCGGAGTGAAGTGGAGAGCATTTCAATTCCTTTAAGATCAAGGTTGTTGGTTGGTTCGTCGAGTATCAGAAGTGAAGGGGCTTCCGGCATTGAAACCAGTACCCCAACAGCAGCTCTAATCAACTCACCACCGCTTAGAGAAGAGACTGTTTTTTTACAGTCATCACCATAAAAACCGAGTCTTCCAAGTCTGATTCTTATCTCTGTTTCAGAGACGATAAAGTTACCTTTTTCGAGGGCATTCTCAAGAATTGTTTTGTTTAGGTCAAGAAATGAGAGTGTCTGATCAAAATTTATCACCTGTTTTGGAAGATGTGTAACTTCTCCAGTAATTATGGGCAACTCACCCGTAATTACACGACAAAGAGACGATTTACCCGAACCATTTAAGCCGGTAATTCTGATTCTGTCATTTTTTGATATTGAAAATGTAAGTGGATTCAGCCACAGGGGTTTCCCGCCAGGGGCGATGTTGATTTCGGTACATGCAAAAAGCGTTGAAGAGTGTGATCCTCCCTCTCTAAAATCAAATTTTACTTTTTTATCAGGCACAACATTCTTTTTTGCGTCCAATAGTTTTTCCCGGGACTCTTCAATCCGTTTATTATGAGTCTCGATTGTTCGTTTCAGTGACTTCTCACCTGTATCTTTTAATTTATCAAGCATGATCGTGGGAATCCCTGAATCCCTTTTCGTTTTTGATGCGACTTTTGTTCGTTTTAACTGATCTCCAATGACTTCATGTGACTTTCGAATTTTGGTCTTGAGTTCTTTTTGAGTTTCCATCAAGTTAACCTGTGCGGCTTCAATTTCGGCTGTTCTGATTTCATGGTAAAGATCATAATTTCCGCCAAACACCTTGATTCCAAGATTTGACAACTCAAATATTCTATTTACTTGACGAAGCAGTTGTCGGTCGTGACTTACGATTATCACACCCGCAGAACGGGAAATAATATTTATGGTTTCAACCACAAGCTCCCGACCATTTTTGTCGAGATGATTTGTTGGTTCATCGAGGATAACAAACTCATAGTTTTGGGTGAAAAGAGTGGCGAGTGTGGTCCTTACGATTTCACCACCACTAAGATTAATTGCCGGGGTGTTGGGATCAAATCCAACAAGTCCCGTTTTGTTGAGGGCTCTGTTTATCCGTTCCTCTATTAACCAATCATCATCCAGAATCATAAAATCGTTTTCATCACCAATTCCGGCTGAAATTCTCTTAAATGCTCTGAATTTTTCGCCAATGTCAAGCAGATCAACTATTGTTTTGTCCCCCGGTGAAATGGAAATCTGAGGCAGATACTTGACAATTTGAGGTTTGGAAACACTTCCGGATGAGGGTTGTAAAATTCCTGCTGCTATTTTTGAAAGAGTGGACTTGCCACAACCGTTAACACCGATAAGACCGGAGATACCCGACCCAAAAGAAACAGAAATGTCCTTTAAAAGGTTAAAACCGTTGGGGAATGTGAAAGAAATATTGGATAAAGAAATACAAGGCATAATAACTCCTGTGCTAAAGTTTTCAATTGATTGCTCAGCTGTTTGGGGGAGTTATATTTTCACTCGTGTTTCCTTTTTGTTGAAGAAGTGTAATCCAAATTTAATAATTCGGATACATATTATCAAAATGTAAGTTGATAAATGGTTAAAATCATGCTCCGGCGGCGCTTACAGTTGTAAAAAACAGAAGAACGGCGATGATAATTAAAATGATTGACAATAATAAAGTTTTCATTTCTGAAGTCTCTTTCTATTAGGTTGCTTTCCTGTTTTTTAGACTTCGATAAAATCAAAAAGGTTGCAGTTGGGGAAGGGTGATCTAAAATCCCCGGTTCCGGAAAGGAAACCGGGGCAAAAAAACGCTGATCAGGGGATCAAAACTATTTCATAACATTTATGAAGAGGATAGCGAGAGTTGCTATGTTGCCAACAATCCCGAGGACGAGGGCGGTGTCTCCAAGATATGACCAGAATGATCTTTGAGCTTCTTTGGGGATATAGATGTAGTCGCCTGGTTCAAGTTGACCCTTAAATCCATCGGCTGCATGCCACTGTTTTGTATTTCCTTTGATGACCATTATGTCATCAGGATTAGCGTAATCGTTAAGTCCACCTGCTTGACGGATATAATAATTTACATCCATTCCGGGAGTATAGGCGATCCAACCCGGGTAGGGGACCTGTCCAACCATATTAATGCCAACCGGGATACTTGAAACCACAACAATGTCGCCCATTTGTACTCGATAATTCTCGTAAAAATTCCGAAGAGTATCGTTTTTAGCATTAAGATCTATCAACTGGCTGTTGTTATAAAAATTTAATTGCGCTTCAAGTCTTAGATATGAAGTATCTCTTTCGTCAAGACCGGAAAGGCGGTAGAGATTAAGAAAATCGAGCCCACTTAGCTCTGCCATAAACTTTTGGATATCAACAACATCTTTATCCTCTTGAAGGTCTCTTCTCTCTTTTGGTGCATCCACTCCATAATATGAACGGATAACACTGGAAGGAAGGTTTTTACTTTTTAAGATACGAATGTTGTTCAGGGAGGCGTTACCGGTAAACCCGCCAGCGAGTTCTATTGCATCTTTAAGTGTTTGATTTTTCCTTCCAAACGGTATGTAACCCGGTCTGTTAACTTCACCTATAACCAGTATTTTAAATTCATCCATAAATGGCTGTTCGTCGCCCACCACAATTCTATCTCGATTTTTCAATTTAAAATTTGAATTGGTGGCAACTCTTATCTTCTCCATCCTGGTTTTATCAAATGTTAATCTATAGATGGTAGTGGAGTCGAAACCATCAAATGCAGTGCTAATTCCCATCGAATAAAAGATGGCATCCTGAAGGTTGTCGCCGTCGATGTAATGGAATCTGCCCGGGTTGGCCACAGCTCCTTCGACTTCATAGTAAATTTCTTCAAAATTTGCAGTTGGAAAAACAATGATGTCGTCGTTGGCAAGGTAAGGATTTTCACGAATATCTCCATTTATTCGGAATTTTTGGAGATCGATGGTTACTTCTGCACCCGTTGACTTTTTGATCTTTATATTTCTGAGGGAGATCGAATTTTTGTACTCGGTTGCATTATAAATAATTCGTGTAAGAAACTGGTCTATCCGTTCTCCGGGAGCAGCAGGGTATGAGCCTGCAAGGAGAGGATTACCTACAACACTGATATTAATTCTATTTTCGGATATCCCCATTGGTGTCTTCTCTTTTGTTGTCTGTGCAGAGACCACAGATGCAAGAAGAACCAATGATAGAAAAAACCTCTTCATCAACTACCTCTTTCCGTAGAGCTGGGAATAATATTTTTCATATTCACCTGAGATAATGCGCTGCCACCACTCTTTGTTGTTAAGATACCAATCGATTGTTTCGCCGATTGCGGATTCGAAAGAGAATTCGGGTGTCCAGCCAAGATCGGTTTCAATTTTTGTATTATCGATTGCATATCTGCGGTCGTGTCCGGGGCGGTCTTTTACATACTCAATCATTTCGTCGCCTTTACCGAGATGTTTGAGGATGAGTCTGATAATTTCGATATTGGTCATTTCATTTTTTGCGCCGATATTGTAAACTTCGCCGATTTTTCCTTTTTCGAGGACGGTTTCGATGGCAAAATTGTGGTCAAGTACATAAATCCAGTCGCGTACATTAAGTCCATCACCATAAACGGGAAGTTTTTTCCCGTTGAGGGTATTGATTATCATCAGCGGGATCAGTTTTTCAGGAAATTGGAAAGGACCGTAGTTATTTGAACATCTTGTGGTAACAACAGGCATACCATAAGTATGATAAAACGCCTGAACCATCATGTCGGCAGCTGCTTTACTTGACGAATATGGACTGTTGGGTGAAATTGGAGTTTTTTCTGTAAAAAATCCGGTGGCACCAAGGGAACCGTAAACTTCGTCGGTAGAAACCTGAAGGAATCTTTCCACTTCAAACCGACGGGCAGTTTCAAGCAGGACATTTGTTCCGATGACATTGGTCTCATAAAAAACTTTTGAACCAAGGATACTTCTGTCAACATGGGATTCAGCGGCAAAGTTGACCACATATTTAATATTGTATTTCCGGAAGACATATTCAACCATTTCAGAATTGGCGATATCACCTTTAACAAACCGGTAGTTTTTTTTGGTTTCAGAATTTTTCAGGTTTTCAAGGTTGCCGGCATAGGTCAACTTATCGAGGTTTACAATAAAAATATCGTCCCTTTTATCAAGGAGGGCGTTAACAAAGTTACTGCCAATAAATCCGGCTCCACCGGTAACGAGAATGTTTTTCATGAAAAGAAATATCCTAAAAAGTTTGTCAAATTAATAAAATCAATAGAAAAAGAGACCTGCCATTATACCGAGTTGCAGGAAGAATCCATTTCCTTTAAGATCGGATGCAGGGAAGTTTGTAACAGGCACGCCATTGTCCGCTTTCCAGTTATCTCCAAACATTGTGAAGGAGTAACCTGCTCCAACTCTAACTGAAATGAGTGGATGAAGAAGGAAATCGGCATTTAATGTAGGTGCAATTACCATATAAGTATTCGAATATTTTCTGCCGAACGAGCGTGTTGAGCCTAGGATGTCATCCTTCATAGTGTTTAAGTCGCCATTCCAGTCAACAGAACCATTGTGTTTGTAGAGTTCAATATCTTGTCCGCCAACGCCAATAATTCCGCCCACAGAAAGAGCCCAGTCTCTGATGAAAGGAAGTGAATATTCGACGGTAAGTCCGGCAAATGAATTAGAGTAGCGGGTTTCTTTGTTAAATCCGTTTACAGTCCCTTTTGAGGTGGTGCCTGAAGTAAAACCAATTCCACCCAATCTTAGATGTTTAACAAACCCGATATAGATGAAACCACCACCACTTGAGGTATAAAATGCCTGTGACATTTCCGGAGTGCCAAAACCGGCGAGAGCCTTGTTTATGGCAGCAAAATCCATAAATGCAACTCCACCCAAATAGCCACCACCGCCGCCAAAGGGTGCATCAAAAGCCGGAGCCCTTTCAATCGGTTCATAATCATCATCTTCAGGCTGAGCCATCACCACAAAAAGCGGGATAAAAAGGAGCAGCAATAGTTTTTTTAACACAAATACCTCAATTGTCGTTTGTATAATCTAAATAAATATCGTAATTCCAGGAATCGAAGTAGAGGTTACCACCTCTCCATTCAACTTCACCTCTTTGAAAATCGACAGTTTCACTTCTTGGGTAAATTTTTGCAGGGAAGAAGTTTCTTGAAAAATCGTCGTTAACAATAAAATGATAATTATCGGTGTTGCCAAGATAATAATAACTTACTAATTGGTCATCCGAGTTTTGAAGCTTGAATGACTGATCCACCGGAATCCACCCTGTCTCATTAAAGTAAACCTCAGCCCAGTCATGAAGGTTCACCTCGGGTGGATGGAGCATCCAGCCACTTTGCCATTTAGCAGGAATTCCATTCATCCGGCAGAGGGTGATGAAGAGTAGTGACTGAATTCCACAGTCGCCGTGTTTGTTGGTGTAACAATAGGTTGGCAGACTTTCAATGGTAGAATATTCCAAAGCTCCAGCCCAAGGGATGTTATAATTGATCCATTCATAGATCAATTTAAACTTTTTAATCGGTTCGGTTTCGGTACCGATAATTTTTGTTGATAATTGTTTTAATTCATCAGTAAAAGGAATATGAGGAAGTCGCTCTGCTGTATATTCTGCAAAAAGTTCTGAAGATGTGTCAATCGTATATTTTTTGTTAAAATCGATGGCATTGTATTCGGAGTAGGACTTAAATTTATAAACGACTTCAAAAACCAGTGGACTGTCTTTTTCCGCAATGGCTTCAAGATAAATTGATCTGTGGGCAGAGTTAAACGGGGAGACGATAAAATTTTCATAACTGGCAGAGATAAACTCAACATCAGTTTGTCGATCGCGGGTTTCAGAAGGATAGGGGAGCCAGCATCTTACAAGTTCTCCGGGAGGGACAGAGTTTGGTTTCACTGTCAGAGTGTATTTTACCTTTATATTAACCGGCTTCACCAATTTAGTCGCTTTATCTTTACTCTCTTCAATTACCGAGGGGAGTAAATCGAGCAGATAGAGATCGAGAGGATCGGGAGCTGTTCCTTCAACTTCCTCAAATCGTTTTTTTGCTTCTGTGTCAAGTCTAAAAAGGTTTCTGGCGGCGCGTTTAAAATACTTCTTTTCGCCGTCAATGATTTTCATTTCCAGAACCTTATTGGTTTCCCAGGCATCCAATTGAATATCAGATACTTCAGGGTAATATTTGGAGATAAACCTTTTTACATCGGCTCGTGATAATGAAAAATCGATTTTGATCCTGTTCATGAGGTCAAGCTTAAAATTCAGATCATAACTTTGGGAAGGGGAGAGTTTCTCAGCCCCCAAAAGTTTGCGAATTTCTATGGCAGCTTTGGTAAATTCACCATTTTTTATCAGGTCATCCACATCTGTGATTGCAGATTGAGCTAAAAGATTAAAAGTTGAAATCATAATTAACAGGACTGTAAAAAGTATTTTCATTTGTTACCAAAAAAATCAGGTTTAATATTCAGTTTAAACCTATGTTGAAAACGTGCTGTCATATATGCGCAAAATTAATCATCTTTATTTGATAATTTGACAGAGTAAAAATTTTCTATTCCGATCACAAAAATACGATATAATGGAAGGCTATTAAAATGAAAAAATATTTGCTGTTATTGGTTCTCCTTTTTTCATTCAATCTACTGCCTCAGTTCCAGTTACAATGGACTTCTCCGGGCTTTTCATACTCCAAACTTAGCGGTTGGATGGATTTTGAAAAACAGGGTGACAAGTGGCTTAAGAGGTTATATACTATCGACAGCACCCGTTTTGATGTAATGCAATCCGGTTACTCGGGCACTCCACAATACAGTTACATTTTCACAGCTCCCGAGATACTTGCAGGAGCACAACTTTATTCACTCGGGGAAGATCTTAACGGCAACGGATTTGTGGATGCTTATATCCTGGCATATAACGGAATTTCTACGAATTACAGACAATCTGTCAAAATTGTTGATATCGCGTCCGGTGCAATACTTTTTGAGAAAAACGATCAAAATTTTTATTACAGTTATCCTTCTCTTTCGGATATTAACGATGACGGTTTACTTGAACTGATTTTAGTTAAGTACGAATACCCCCTATTCGCCAATTTTTATTACGAAGTTTATTCCACGGGAATCACCGGAAACAAAGATCAACTTGTGGAATACAGTTTTAACTTAAAACAGAACTACCCTAATCCGTTTAATCCTGAGACCAAAATTGAGTTTGATCTCGCTGAAGCATCGTTAGTTAAACTTGAAATTTTTGATGTTAATGGAGAAAAAGTGAAAACACTGGTGAATGGTGAATTGCCGTCAGGGATTCAGAGCATCAGATGGGATGGATCAAACAACCTGGGTAACCGGGTACCAACGGGTGTTTATATGTACACTCTTACCTCCGGTGGCAAATCGTCCACCAAAAAAATGATTGTATTGAAATAGGAGACAAAAACAATGCGACAGTTTGAAGTGCCGGCTTATGCGGCAGTTAGTGATACAGGTTTTATTTTCCTCGGAAATTCGGGGGAAACATTTAATCTGAATGAAATCGGGAAAGAGATATTTGATCTTATCAGATTAAAAAGGAACACAGAAGAAGTATTTAAAGAGATACTCGAAAATTATGAAGTTGACAGACAAACCTTCGAGCGCGATTTCGAAGATTTTATTAATCGATTATTATCATACGGTTTAATTAAAGAGATATGAAAATTGCAGTAACAGGCTTAAATGCCACTGATAATCCGGGTCCCGGTATTCCGGTAATGCGGAGTCTTCAAGAGGGGGGATTCGAAGACCTTAAACTGATTGGGCTTATCTATGATTCCCTCGAGCCGGGGATATATATGGATAATGCCGCCGATGTTTGTTATCAAATTCCCTATCCTTCGAGTGGACTTGATTCGCTTTATGAAAGAATTGCCCACATCCACAGTATCGAAAAAATCGATATGTTGATTCCCACTCTCGACAGTGAGCTATACGGATTTGTAAAACTTGAATCAAGGCTGAATGCTTTGGGGATAAAAACATTTCTGCCAACTCTCGATCAGTTGAATATAAGGGGGAAGGACAAACTTCTGGGATTTTGTAAAGCAAATGGCATACATGTTCCAAAAAATACCCTTGCAACCTCAATACAGGATCTCTATTCGATACCTTCTGATTTCACTTATCCTGTTGTGATAAAGGGGATATTTTATGAGGCTTATATTGCGCACAATTTTGAAGAGGCAACAGGCTTTTTCAAAAAATTAGCAAACAAGTGGGGATATCCGATCATAATTCAGGAATATATAAAGGGAAGTGAGTATAATGTAGTGGCTCTTGGTGATGGTGAAGGTGGAATGACCGGTGCAGTTCCAATGAAAAAACTCTACATTACCGATAAGGGGAAAGGGTGGTCGGGGGTTACCATCACTGAACCTGCTTTGTTGGAAATTTCACAAAAAGTGATCTCCAAAATTTCCTGGAAAAGTGGAATGGAACTTGAATTTATGAAGTCGGAAACCACCGGGGAGTATTATCTGCTTGAGATAAATCCAAGGTTCCCTGCCTGGGTATATCTGGCTCCGGGAGCAGGGCAAAACCTTCCCGCGGCAATGGTAAAAATGGCGTTTGGTGAAAAAATTAAACCATTCGACCACTACACAATTGGAAAAATGTTCGTCAGATGTTCGTGGGATCTTCTCGCTGATGTCTCAAAACTTGCCCAAATATCCACATTAGGAGTTTTAGAAAATGGAAAATAAAAAAAGATATGAACGCCCCGTCGTTCTAAAACAATTCTCCGGATTTATGAATAAATTTGGATCCAGACCAACAACAGCAACCAGAACTGAAGTAGATGGTATTCCTGTTAACGAACTCGTCGAAAAATACGGTTCACCACTTTTTGTTATTTCTGAAAGAAAAATAAGGGAGAATCAAAGAAGGGCAAACAGAATTTTTAAAACGCGTTACCCAAAAGTTCAGTTCGCCTGGTCATACAAAACCAATTATCTGAATGCTGTCTGCTCTATTTTTCATCAGGAAGGTTCGTGGGCTGAAGTGGTCTCGGGTTTTGAATATGATAAAGCCCGTTCACTTGGAGTGAAGGGGGAACATATCATTTTTAATGGCCCCGACAAAGATAAACCTGCCCTTAGAAGAGCGATTTCTGAAGGATCAAAAATTCACATTGATCACTTTGATGAATTGTATGATATTATTGAAATTGCCGCTGAGCTGGACAAAAAAGCAATTGTTGCCATCAGAGTGAATATGGACACCGGAATCTATCCAAAATGGGACAGATTCGGTTTTAATTATGAAAATGGTGAAGCAAAACAGGCACTCAGAAGAATTATGACATCTCCGGGGCTTAAACTCACCGGTCTTCATACCCATATCGGTACATATATGATGAGTGTTGACGCTTATAAAATAGCTGCAGATAAAATGGTTGAACTTGCCGGATGGCTTAAAAAAGAATATGACCATATTCTTGATTATATCGATTTGGGTGGCGGCTTTCCTTCAAACAATACCCTTAACGGACAATATCTTCCGGCAGAGCAGATACTTCCCACGCTTGAACAGTTTGCTGATGCGATAACCACCTCGTTGTTGGAATTACCTTATCCAAAAGATGAGCTGCCGGTTCTGTTCCTTGAGACAGGAAGGGCGCTTATTGACGATGCAGCACACCTTATTTCAACAGTTCTTGCAATGAAACGGCTTTCTGACGGAAGAAGAGCGATGATAATTGATGCCGGAGTAAATCTTCTGTTCACAAAATTTTGGTATAAACATCAGATAACCCCTGCCCAGGATGGTGGAATGATGACTGAAGAGACCGCAATTTATGGTCCTCTTTGTATGAATATCGATGTTATGGCTGAGAGCATCACCCTTCCCGTAATGAAGAAGGGGGATAAAGTGGTAATCGACTATGTTGGCGCTTACGATATGACCCAATGGATGCAATTTATTCAGATGCGACCAAATGTTGTTATGATTATGGAGGATAAGTCGATTGAACTGGTTCGTGAAGCTGAATCACTTGAATATCTTGCGACAAATGAAAAACTGCCGGAAAAACTGAGAAATTTCAAAATTTAAGGATTATAGTTTGAAGTTTTTTGTTAATTCGATTCTTTACAGTTATTCGCAGATACTTTTTTCGAACAGAAGATGGCTTGGGGCTTTGGTGCTCGGAGCCACCTTCGTTTCTCCAAAAATAGGTCTGATGTCGCTGCTTGGGGTTCTTATCAGTAATTACTCCGCTCATTTATTGAAGTTTGAGACATCGAAGATAGAATCGGGATTCTACGGTTTTAATGGAATCCTTTTTGGAGCTGCAACTGTTTATTACTACCAGTTGTCGCCACTCTTTCTTTTGTTGATTCCGCTTTTTATAGTGATTACTTTTTTGATAGCGGCAGTTCTTGAGAATCATCTCGCAGTTACTTTTAACCTGCCGGGTCTCAGCCTTCCTTTTATAATCTCGCTGTTTATTTATTTGATATTTCTTTCAAACTATCAGGATCTTCAATATGCTGTGAATGCAACAGATGAGAAGATGTTTTCGTTTCTTCCGTTGATGGTTAAGAACTTTTTCAAATCACTGGCTCTTATATATTTTCAGCCAAATATTCTCACAGGGATAGTGATTGCTGTGGGACTTCTGATCTTTTCCCGAGCACTTTTTGTGTTGAGCATCTCCTCTTATCTGATCTCAGGGGTTGTGCTTCAAGCTATTCTCCCTCAGCAGGCGGAGAGTTTAATGGTTCTCGTGGGATTTAATTCGATTCTTACTGCGTTTGCACTTGGTGGAAGTCTTGTTCTCCCTTCGGGAAAAAGTTTTATGCTTGCGATGCTTGCCACTCCGCTGGTTGTTATATTTACAGGATTCTTCTCAGTGCTTTTAACAAAATCGGGACTTCCGGTCCTGGTGTTACCTTTTAATTTTATTACCCTGGCAACAATTTACAGCTTAAAATTCAGAAAGGATCAGACAGAGTTGGTTCTTCTCTATTTTAAGCCCGGATCACCCGAAGAAAATCTTTATTTCCACCAAAACAAACAATCAAGGTTTGAGAATTTTAAATTTTTCTTCCCTGAATTGCCGGTTTGGGGTGAGTGGACAGTTTCTCAAGCGCATGACGGAGAATACACCCACAAAGACAAATGGCGTTATGCCTGGGATTTCATATTAACCGAAAACGGGAAACAATACGAAAACGAAGGTGATTTGGTGGAAGACTATTTTTGTTACGGTTTGCCCGTGTGTTCTCCTCTTTCGGGGAAGGTTGTAACAGTTGTTGACGGAATTCCCGACAATACTATTGGTGAAGCCAATATCGAAAAAAACTGGGGGAACACGATAATAATTGACCATAGTGAAGGTCTTTTTTCGGCACTGTCTCACTTAAAACCGGGTTCGATAAAAGTAAAAGAAGGCGAAATAGTTGATAAGGGGGATATTATAGCGGCCTGCGGTAACAGCGGCAGATCGCCATATCCACACCTTCATTTCCAGTTTCAGACCGATGATACAATCGGCGGATTTACACATAAATTCCCGTTTGCATTTTATCTCGAAAAAAGAGATGAAAAACTTGAACTCAAGACTTTTGACTATCCTGTGGTGGATTCAGTTGTACAAAACCTTGAAAAACACAAACTCCTTGCAAAGGCATTTGAGTTTAAACTTGGAGAATCGTACCGGTTTAAATATAAACTGGATGGGAAAACAATTGATGAAGAATGGACTGTGAAAATAGATATTTACAACGCAAAGTATATTGAGTCGAGTGCCGGCGGTTTTGCATATATTTACAATTCCGGTAAAGTTTTCTACTTTAGCAGTTTTACAGGAAACAAAAACTGTTCACTCTATTATTTTTATCTTTCGGCGATGCAGGCTCCATTAAGTTTCCACGAAGATCTTGAGTGGGAAGATTCATACAGCGTGGCAGAATTGCCCACAGGCTTTGTTCGTTATCTTTCCGAATTTTTTATATTTTTTGGAAGTTTTCTTTCGGCAAGTGGCAAATTCAGATACAAAAAAGATGAAGATAAAAATTCTATAGTTCTGGAAAGTGAGATTTTTCTGCATGGTAAAAATCTCTTTTCCTGGTATGGTAAAGATTTTAAAACCTCCGTTAATATAAACACCGATGGAATCATCGATTGGTTCAGTTTCAAAAATGGAGATGATGAAGAAGTGTTTGTTAAAAGAATTAAAAAAGAAGAGGAAACAGGATGAAAAAATTTGCTGCTTTAAGCATAACAGCAATAGTCATAATTGTGGGCTTTTTTGCTGTTGATATCATCTCACAAGTGCCAAAAGACCTTAAATGGGCATTTAATCAGTCGATAGACCTCGAAAAAGAGGGAAAATTCAAAGAGGCAATTGCCGTTTTGGACGAGTTTTATGCACAAAATAAAACCAATTACCTGTTGAATCTACGACTTGGATATCTTCACTATCAGGATACCGCGTTTACAAAATCGATTTCATTTTATGAGGCAGCGGTTAAATTAAGCCCTGCGAGTGTAGAAGCAAGATTGGGTTTGCGTCTCCCTTATGTAAAAAACAATCAATGGGCAAAAGTTGAGGAACTTTATAATCAGATTCTGAAACTTGATCCAAATAACAAAGAGGCAAATCTGCGTCTTGGTCAGATGTATTACTATAATGGACTCGAAAAATTTAAGGAATCGTTCAACAAGGCAAAACCACTTTGGGAGAAATCGAAAGTTTATCTTGAAAAGGTTCTTAATCCATATCCATCAGACTACGAGACAAATCTTGCTTATGGTTATACAATGTATGCACTTGGGTACAACGACAAAGCAAGGGCAAGCTTTAACAATGTCTTGATGATAAGTAAGGGTGACACTCTTGCAATTCAGGGGCTGGGTCTTATTAAATGAGAAAAACAACATTTATTATTCTTCTGATGTTCTCGGGGATATATGCAGATTCACTCCAGGTTTACACTTCCATTTATGGAACTTACGGGAGTTATTCAGATGGAACTGTTTCAAAATCAGGTTCGGCTTATGTAACGCTTGGATTAAACTACAGACATCATCTTACTCTTGGATACGACTATCTTAATAAAGATGCAGGATCGTGGAATTACAATCAGCAGCTTGGTACAACAGGTGCAACTCTCAATTATGATCCGTTTTATATGAAAGCATCTTATGGACACATAAAAGGGAAATATGATGATACAACAGGCTACATTTCTTACGATTATCTTAATATTTACAGTGCCGAGCTGTTATATCGTGTAGATGCATTTTATTTTGGTGCCGGCGTGAATCATCTCTACCTGAACGGTTTCGAAAAGAGAAGTGTAAATACTTATCTGGCGAGAATCGACTATTACGGCGGTTATACCTGGTATCTTTCTGTTCGTCCAACATTCACCATGCTCTCAACCGACAATGCTGTTGGAGGGGGAAATGGCGGAAAAAACAAAAGGAATCTTTTTTCGGTTGGGATGAAGTTTAATTATCTGCTCACCCCGGGTTGGGTTGCAAAAGTTGGAGGATCGTTTGGCAGCAGAGCCTACTACTACGACAACGACCTTTTCACAATTTATAACCAGGATGAGACCCAGAAAATGATGCTTTCAGCCGGGATTGAGTATTGGCCTTCATGGAGAGTTCTAATTAATTTGGGATATCAGCATAATCAATTTGATGGTTACGATGTAAATTATTTAATTGCAGGTGTAAAAATTAGCTGGTAGTGAAATCAAAATATTAATAACAGGAGCAGGTGGTTTCTTTGGGCAGGCTCTATTGCCTGAACTTGTAAGAGACCACACCGTTCATGCAATTTATCATAAAACCCCAATGTTTCTCCCCCCGTGCGATTTTTCTGTCGCAGACATCAGGGAGGAGGAAGTTCTTTCACCAGTTTTTGCGAAATTTCAACCTGAAATGGTTCTGCATCTCGCGGGAATTACCGCTGTCTCTCATGCTTTGGCTATAACAGAGGATGATGTAAAAGCCATAAATGTTACTGCTTCAGGAACACTCGCCAAACTTTCCCAAAAATTTTCAGCAAAAATAATTTATACTTCCACCGATCTCGTCTATTCAGGCAGTGAAGGCGGAATGGTGAAAGAGGATGGGAAACTTGAACCACTCTCTCTTTATGCCTCAACCAAACTTGAAGGTGAGACTGCCGTGAGGGAATCAACCAATGATTTTTTGATCCTTCGACTCGCTTTGATGTATGGATTTTCCAAGGGGAAGGTTAAATCCTTTTTTCAGGAAGCGTACAACAAGGTAAAGTCGGGACAAAAGGTTGTTCTGTTTAATGATCAATACAGGTCTTCATTGTCAGTTCTGGATGCTGCAAGGATGATGAAAAAACTGATAACCTCCCAACACGCATATAAATTGCTGAATTTTGGTTCCGCAGAACGCACCTCGCGGGCACAACTTTTTAGTCGTTTTGTTCAAAAGGCCGGGCTTGATGAAAGGCTGCTTGAAATTCGTTCACTGAAAGAATTTCCAAATCTCCCGCAGGTTGAAGATGTTTCATTGGATGTTTCAATATTGGTTTCAATGGGAATCACACCGATGCCGGTTGAAAAGTCAATCGATGAAACAGTTAAAAATTTACCTAATTCCTGACTCACAAAAGTTTCATTTTTCCAGTTCCATTGTTATTACGATATTGCGATTTGAATAAAATCCAAGGATTATAGATGAACCCGCATGAACAATTATTGGGAGCCCACACCTCAATTCAGGGTGGAGTTACCGCCTCAATTCCCCTTGCAGAGAAACTTGGTTTTTCGGCAATGCAAATTTTCACAAAAAACAATAATCGTTGGAGTGCACCCCCTCTTAAGGAGGAGGAAGCCATCAAATTTAAAGAAGAGCTGACAAAAACAGGGATAAAGTTTGTGATGGCTCACGATTCATATCTGATTAATCTCGGCGCACCATCGGATGAGATGTTTAACAAGTCTGTGGATGCCATGGTGGACGAACTTCAGAGATGTGAGATGTTGGGGATACCACAACTCAATTTCCATCCGGGGGCTCACCTTGGTGAAGGGGAGGATTTTGGCGTAAAGAGGATTGCCTCGGCACTCAACATTATTCACGACAGAACTCCCGGATTTAAAGTTAAAAGCATGATAGAACTGACAGCGGGGCAGGGCTCGGCAATCGGTTACAAATTTGAACATGCAAGGGATATTATCGCCTTAGTGAGAGAACAGGAAAGAATGTCGGTTTGTATCGATACTGCTCATATTTTTGCTGCCGGATATGACATCAAAGAGCCCGAAAAATATGAAACAGTGATTCTTGATTTTGACAGGATAATTGGTCTCGACCGCCTTCAGGCATTCCACTTTAACGACAGCAAAAAGCCCCTCGGCAGCAGAGTTGATCGACATGAAAACATCGGTGACGGGTTCATCGGACTTGAGGGTTTTAGGAATCTCCTGAACGACAAAAGACTTCTGCATATTCCCAAAATACTCGAAACCCCCAAAGGCAAAGAACAACTCGAAGACCTTGAAAATCTTAGGAGACTTAGGGAATTGATTGAGGATTGATGGCGATGTGGATGTTAAAATGGAACGCGGATTTCACGGATTTAACACAGATGGCCACGGATGTGAGAAAGGGGACGCAGATACACGCAGATTAAACGGAGTTACGCAGAGGGGATTGCCTGAATCAGGATTTACTATATTCGAGGATTTCACACGGATGGTATTTGAGCACCTTGTGGCACAAAGTGGCTAAAACAGACTAAAAATAATACCTGATACCTAATGAGTCCACTCTAAAAAGGTATTATTTATATTGATAATGATACCGGAAAATCTTAGAGATTGAGGAACAAAAAATATCTCAAAAACATCCGTAACCTGTTGTAATATAATAAGATAGCAGCTTATTTTTGTGTATATTACGGTAGTTAATTTAACAATTATTGCTACCAAATGTTCAGAAAAAACCACAAACA